>Ga0307408_100004013_pt1 | contig 10036 bp, 7 predicted proteins | sample 322Cmetagenome_FD_202116 | JGI IMG/M metagenome (GOLD analysis project Ga0307408, IMG submission 202116) | Maize rhizosphere microbial communities from greenhouse at UC Davis, California, United States - 322HYB-C-3 | ecosystem: Host-associated > Plants > Roots > Rhizosphere > Soil | place: USA... | reverse complement strand
TCAACGATGAGAACCTGAAACAGTACGACGCCATTTTCCTGGCGAGCACCACCGGTGCCTTCCTCGACGACCCGAAGGACGCCGCTGCCACGGCCGCACGCCGCAAGGCGCTCCTCGCGTTCGTGCGAGGCGGCAAGGGCCTCGCCGGCATCCACGCGGCGACGGACTCCTATCACCAGAGCTCGGCGCAGGCAGGAGGAGCGGGCTTCAACTTTCAGGTGATTCCGATCGCGATGCAGATGATCGCGGCCGACAAGAACAGCGATTCGAAGATCTCGCGCGACGAATTCGGGGCACTCGCCGATAGCTGGTACGACAAGCTCGACCCCGACAAGAGCGGCCGCATCGCGCAGGCGGACTTCCCGCAACGCTATGCCGCGCTGCCCACCCCTCCGATGCCCGCGGGGACAGGCGGCGCCGGGAATGGCCAGGCGCCTGCAACGAACCTTGGTCCGGATACCGAAGTGGGCACGTGGCCCGAGTTCAACAAGATGATCGGCGGCTTCTTCAAGTTCCACTGGAACGACGGCCAGACAATCACGGTGAAGCTCGACGAGCCGAAGCACCCGCTGAACGCGCCGTTCAAGGGCGAGGGATACGTGATCGTCGACGAGACCTATACCTTCGGCCGCGCCGTCTACTCGCGCGAGAACCTGCGCGTCCTGACCAGCATCGACTATGCAAAGATGAGCGCCGAGGACAAGGCCAAGGAACAGAATCCGCGTCCGGATGGCGATTACGCCCTCAGCTGGATCCGGCGTGAAGGCAAGGGCCGGGTCTTCTACGAGGCGCACGGGCACAACGAGAAGGTCTACGCGATCAAGCCTCTCCTCGAGCACATCACGGCCGGTATGCAGTACGTCCTCGGCGACCTGCAGGCGGAAGACCGGCCGAGCAAGACGGCCACGAAATAGCGTGTCAGCAGTTTTTCAGGAGGCTTCATGATCAGAATGGCCCTACTTTCCTGCGCTCTGGTTGCTGGTGCCGTTACGGCACCGACGGCTGCGCTCGCCGCTCCGGCATCGAGCGTCACCGAACAGGCCCGTCAGGCCACGGCGGCCGACGCGGCCCCGTTCGTCGGCGACTGGTCGCTGACCCTGCAGGGCCCGAACGGGCCGGGCACTTTCGATTTGTCCGTGAAGGTGGAGGGGGAGAAGGTCCTCGCCGAGATTGCGTCGGAGCAGCTGCCGAAGCAGCCGATCACGAGCATCACGATGGCCGACAAGACCATGGTGCTGGGCTACTCGTTCACGTGGGAGGGCAATCCCGTCGAAGCCGTGGTGTCGCTGACGCCCGCAGCGGAGGGCAAGACCACGGCGCAGATCGACTTCGCTGGCGGCGCCTACGTCATGACCGGCACCGCCGCAAAGAAGGACAAAGCCAAGTAGGTCGCAGTCCGCGGACCGCGAGACAGTGACGCAGATCAGGCATTTACGCTGGTACATCGGCGGCCTGCTCTTCCTGTCGACGGTCATCAATTACATCGACCGGCAGACGCTGAGCGTGCTGGCGCCGTATCTGAAGGTCGAATACACCTGGTCGAATACCGACTTCGCGTGGGTGCTGATTTCGTTCCGGGTGGCCTACGCCGTGGGTCAAACCATCGCCGGGCGGATCGTCGACCGCCTCGGCACGCGACGCGGCTTGAGCCTGGCGGTCGCGTGGTACTCGATCGCGGCAATGGCCACATCACTCGCGGTCGGCCTGCGGAGCTTTGCCGCGTTCCGTTTCGCGCTCGGCCTGGGCGAAGCGGCCAACTGGCCGGGCGCAACCAAGGCTGTCTCGGAATGGTTCCCGCGCCGGGAGAGCGGCTGGGCGGTCGCGCTGTTCGACAGCGGTTCGTCGATCGGCGCCGCGCTCGCGCCGTTCATCGTCCTCGGTCTCTATCAGTCGTTCGGCAGCTGGCGCCCGGCGTTCGTCATCACGGGCACGCTCGGGTTCCTGTGGCTGCTGCTGTTCCTGTGGCTGTACCGCTCACCGGAGGATCACCCGCGCCTTTCTCCTGAAGAGCGCGCCGACATTCTCGCGAACCGCGGCGACCGCAGGCCAGGGAGCGGCTCATCACGCCAGCTGCCCTACCGCGTGCTGCTGCGCCTGCCGCAGACCTGGGGCTACGTCATTTCCAAGAGCTTCACCGATCCGGTCTGGTTCTTCATCACCGACTGGTTCGCCGTCTATCTGGTGTCGCGTGGCTTCAAGCTCGAGGAGAGCCTTGCCGGCTTCTGGGTGCCATTTCTCGCCGCGGATCTCGGAAACTTCTTTGGCGGGGGCGTCTCGAGCCTGTTGATCTCGCGCGGCTGGTCGGTGGGAGCCGCGAGGAAAGCGATCGCGGTGTTCGGAGGCCTCGGGATGACGTTCCTCGTTCCCACCGTCTACACCAACTCGTTCCTGGTGCTGGTGGGATGTTTCGCGATCGCGACCTTCGCGTACGCCGCCTTCTCGACGGTGATCCTCAACCTGCCCGCGGACATCTATCCAACGGGCTCGGTCGCCAGCGTCAGCGGGCTGGGCGGGACGGCTGCCGGCATCGGCACAATCGCCGCCATCTACCTCACGGGCCGGGTTAGCGATCGCTACTCGTTCGCACCCATTCTGCTCGGCGCCAGCGTCCTGCCGCTCATCGGCATGGCGGCGATGCTGGTCCTGGTGAGAAACACCAAAGAGTCTCGTGCGGGAATCCTGAATGAAGTTTGACGGACGCGCGCCTACTGCAGGAACGGGAACAGCTTCCTGATCATCGCGTCGTCCGGCCGCGTCCCGTATTCACAGATCTCGAACGCCTCGGCATATCGAACGGACTTGGCGCGTTCCGCGCCGTACCACTTCGTCAGCGTTTCGCGAACGGCCGGCGAGACCTGCCCGCCGCGCGTCTCTTTCAGCCACCGCTTGCGGTCCGCGGCTCCCTTCGGCACCTTCTCCAGCGTTCCGTCCACCCACGGCAGCCACTCGTAGAACTGCGACACGTGAGCGTCCATCATGTCGATCTTCTTGTCGATCACGTCGTCGAGCGCGACCGCCACGTCCGGACGAAACGCATTCGGCCGCTGGAAATTGTCCTGGAAATACATGAAGACCGGGTTCTTGCGAAGCGCCGGCGTGTCGGGAGTGATGTTCGGGACGACGACCATGTAGGCCGCATCCTGGACGAGGACGCCCGTGTACCGGTGATCGGGATGGTAGTCGTTCGGCCTCGGCGCCAGGACCAGGTCGGCGTTCCACAGGCGGATCTGCCGGATGATGTCTTCGCGCGGCTTGAGCGTCGGAATCAACTCGCCATCGTGGTTGTCGAGGGTGATGTACTCAACGCCGGCCCGCTTCCCCGCCTCACGTGCTTCTTCACGCCGCCGCGCGGCGAGTGCGCCCCCGCCTTCGGTCTGATGGCCGGCGTCCCCATTGGTGACCGATACGAACCGTACGCGATGACCGAGCATGGCGAGCTTGATCGCGGTGCCGCCGGCACGCTGATCGCAGTCGTCGGGATGTGCGCCGAAGGCGATGACGTTCAACTTGCCGTCGGTGGACGGCGCGAGCGTCCGCTGCGGCGCGGGCTGCTGCGCTGACACGGAGGTGGAGACAATCGCGACAACCGCGAGCGCGATCAGTCCAACCGATCTCCAGGTGTTCGTCGAGGCGATACGTTTCATAGACCCTCTGTAGAGTGGGGGGCGCCCACCAGGCGTGCGCGTCCGAGCGCCCTACTCTACGCAGGCATCTGCCGTCAGGCAAGACCCTTGGCTTCCCGCTCGGCGAGCAGCGGGTCATGGATGCAGATCGAACAGCACGATGTCCGACTCCTCGCGCGTCCGGTCGAACACGATCTCGCGACCGTCGGGAGAGATTGTGAAATCCCCGATGACGGACCCGCGTCGGAGCCTGGTGAGCTGGCGCTCGCCCCCGGTCCGCAGATCAAAGGCCCAGAAGTCCTTGTTCGAGACGTCACCCTTCATGATGACCAGCGTGTCTTCCCCCAGGAAGCCCAGACGCCGGGCGCCGCGCGAGAGCGTCAGATTCGGAGTCGGATGGGGCGCGCCATCGCTGCTGACGGCCTGCACCGAAAACGTCGTCCCGACGTCGGCGCCGGAGTAGACCAGAAAGCGGCCGCTTGGTGCCCAAATCGGATCGGTCGAGTACTCCTTCACGAGCAGGACCGGTGATCCTCCGCCGATTGGAATCTTGAATATCTGCGGCATCCCTTCCCGGTTGGCGGCCGCGACGGCCAGCCACTGTCCATCGGGCGACCAGGCGGGCGCGCCTCGTACGTCGACGCCGTCTGCAATCCGGCGGATCGCGGTTGCATCACCGTTCATCACGTAGAGCTCGGTCAGCCCGCGCCTTCGCACCACGAACGCGAGGCGGCCGTCGGACGCAACGGCCGGCTCGGCCATGACACGCCCGTTGACGCCATTCCACAGCTCTGTGGCCGCACCCCCGGCGGCGAGCTTCCAGAGGCCGTCCCGCCCGGCTTTGCTCCCACGATAGAAGATGGATCCGGAGTGGATGCGAGGCGACAGACCACCGGCCGTCGGCAGCGAGAGCGGCGCGGCATCAGACTCCTCCATTACGCGATCGCCAATCGGGACGCGCCACAGGCCGCTGGTCGAGCGGGTTACGGTCGCGACGAGACGACGACCGTCGGCGCTCGCGGCAAGCGATGTGATCGGCTCGACTCCCGCGAACACGCGGTGAGGAACGCGACGCTCGACGTCCATGGCATGGATCCACGGGCCATATCCCTCGTCGTCGGTCGCCAGATACAGAAGCGTGCGGTTGCCGAGCAGCGTGGGAAAAGTCACGCGGCCGTCGTGAGACGTCACCCGTTCTGGCTGGCCACCTGTGAGACGGACACGCCAGATGTCGCTTTTTTCGAGCACCAGGCCGTGCACGAAGTAGATGAACCTGCCGTCACCAGACCAGATCGGGAAGTGATTGTGAAAGCCTTTGGGCGCCTCGTAGATCTTCCGCGGTGCGCTCGTCTCGTCAGGTTCCGATACGAACAGCGGATCGCCGTCTGACGGAGGGTGGTACACGATGAGCCGTCCATCGGGTGACCAGTCGAGCTCCGAGATATCCGAGATGTCCTTCAAATACGGGCGAAGCCGGCCGCCCAGCGTGGGAACCGCCCAACCGGCGTTGACCTGGCTGCCCCCGGCGGCATCGGGCACTCGGCGCCAGAGCGTCACCAGTGTTCCGTCGGGCGTGAAGCCAAGCGTACGAGTGGCGGGATTCCGCAACTCCTCGACGCTCCCGTTGGTGAGGTTGTAGCTGTCGCCGGTCCCGAGCTGGCTCACCCACGCGTTCCACGATCCATTGCGGTCCGATAGATAAGTGACGAATTTCCCGTCCCGCGAAATCGCGGCGTGATGTTCGCCGCCCTCGAAATCGGTCACCTTCGAGACGCTGGCGCCTTCGAGCGGATTGCGCCAGAAATACTCCGATCGCTGCAGCTGCCAGCCACCCGCGGCGGCGATGACGATCACGCCGGCGGCAGCCGCACCCCACCAGGCGAGCGGAATCGCCGGGTTGGGCCGCTTCGGGCCGGCCAGTGCCGGCTCGAACGCCGCCGGCACGGCAGCGCCGCCGGTGGCTTCGTCGATGTCGAGACGCGCGTCGCCGATGTCGCGCAGGCGTCGCTTCGGATCCTTTTCGAGGCAGCGCAGGAGCAGCCGCCGGATGCCCGGCGGCGTGACCGCGGGCAGCAGGCTCCAGTCGGCTTCGTGTTCGAGGATCGCGGCGATCGTGTCGGACGTGGTCTCACCGTGAAACGGTGGACGCGCCGTCAGCATCTCGTACAGCACGCAGCCGAACGCCCAGATGTCGGTCCGCTTGTCGACCGCCTTCCCGCGCGCCTGCTCGGGACTCATGTAGGCAGCCGTCCCTTCGATCGCGCCCTCGCGTGAGGGATCGGCGCCCAGCGGCAGCGTCTGCGAGCCGTCGTCTCCCGATTCCGCTCCGTCAAACACCTTGGCCAGGCCGAAGTCGAGCACCTTGACCGTGCCGGCGGAGGTGATCTTGATGTTCGCCGGCTTCAGATCTCGATGGATGATCCCTTTGTCGTGCGCGGTTTCGAGCGCGTCCGCGATCTGGTGCGCGGCCGCGAGCGCCTCCTGCATGGACAGCCGGCCGCGAGACAGATGTTCGGCAAGCGTCGGTCCCTCTACGAGCTCGAGCACGAGGCCGCGGACGCCGCCGCTCTCTTCCAACCCATAGATCGCGCCGATGTGCGGATGATTGAGCGTCGCGAGCACGCGGGCTTCCAGCTCGAAGCGTGCCAGGCGGTCAGGGACCGAAAGAAACCGATCTGCGACGACCTTGATGGCGACGTCGCGCCCCAGTTTGGTATCGCGGGCCCGATAGACCTCCCCCATCCCTCCGGCGCCGAGAAGCGAGACAATCCGGTACGAGGCGATCTGCCGGCCGACCAGCGATTCCGGTCGGTCATCGGCCAGGACATGCGCGGCCAGTTCCGCTACCGGCGTGGCCAGAAAGGCGTCAGCCTTGTGCGCGTGCGCGAGCAGCGCCTCCACTTCCTTCCGCAGCGCCGCGTCGGCGCCGCAGGCGACCGCCACGAACGCAGCCCGGTCGCGGTCGTCGCGATCGAGCGCGGCATCGCAGAGTTCCTCGATTCGGCGCCGGCGGTCGGGGTCCGTCACACGTCTTTGCCTTCGAGCTCGCGGAGCAACAGGAGTTTTGCCAGCCGCCAGTCCCTCTTGACGGTGTCGGGCGACACGTGCAGCACGTCCGCCGTCTCCTCGACGCTCAGGCCGCCGAAAAACCGCAGTTCGACGATCTGGCTCTTTCGCGCGTCGACTCTCGCCAATGCTTCTAATGCGCGATCCAGCGCCACGAGGTCTAACGCCGGATCCGCCGACGTGACCAGCCCCTCGTGCAGCGTCACTCTCTCGGCGCCGCCACCGCGCTTGACGTAGCCCCGCGTCCGGGCGTAATCGACGAGGACCCGCCGCATGAGGCGGGCCGAGATCCCGAGAAAATGGCCGCGGTCCTGCCAGCGGATCTGCTTGGCGTCGGTCAACCGCAGGAACGCCTCGTTCACGAGCGCTGTTGTCTGGAGGGTGTGTCCCTTTCGCTCACGGCCCATGTATCCCCGGGCCAGCCGGCGCAACTCCGCCTCCACGAGCGGCAGCAGCTGCTCGAGCGCGCCATCGTCGCCACCGCTCCAGGCGTGGAGCAGCTCGGTGACCGCTCCGGGTGACGGTGTCTCCAACTCCGTGCGGGCAGTATGTACCCACCGGCCGCGATTCCTCCGACGTTTTCCCGGTGTTCACCCCTTCGACCGGGGTTCCCGCATTCCAGGGTACGGGCCCGCTCATCGCCCGCGGAGGATACCCACCATGAAGATTCGCGTCGCGAAGAAGGCGTACCTCGGTCTCGCCATGGCCACGGCGGCCTGCCTCGGCTTGGCACCGCCGAGCGCCGCACGGGAAGACAACCCCGACCAGGTGCTGGAGTGGAACCAGGTCTTCATCGACACGCTCATGGTCACGAACACCGCGAACTCCTCGAGCCAGCGGCTCGGAGCGATCGTCCACACGGCGATATTCGATGCCTATAACGGCATCGAGCGGCGGTACGAGCCCCTGTTCGTCAAGAAGGAGGCCCCGGCAGGCGCGTCGCGCCGGGCGGCGGTGATCGCGGCGGCACACACGGCGCTTGTCAAACTGTTCTCGTCGAGAAAACGACGGTGAGAACAAAGGGGCTGGAATGCATGTCTCTCTGACCCCCGGAACAATCAATCAGCACTCTGAGAGGAGCCGTGCCATGCGCAGACGGGTGATCGGTCTCGTTGCCTGTGCGTGCCTCCTGCAGGTGCACGTCGCCACGGCGCAGGGATTGACCGGAGCGCTGATCGGGTCGGTCAGGGACGCTCAGGGCGAAGTCGTCTCTGGGGCGGTCGTCCGCCTGAGCTCCCCGGCCCTGATTGGTGGCGCGCAAACGCTGACCACGAACGAGACGGGCCAGCTCCGCTTTCCGGCACTTCCTCCGGGGCTAGTCACCGCCCTATTCAACCCTCAGCGCCTCGATGGGATCGACGGCCGTCGCCCGCAGCGCCGGAATGTAGCTGGCGAGGAGGGTGGCCCCAATCAACGCCAGGGCGACCGACGCGTAGGTCATGGGATCGATCGGGTTCACCTGGAACAGCAACGATGAAATGAGCCTCGTCGCCCCGCTCGCGGCGGCGAGCCCGATAGCGACGCCGATGGCGGCCAGGATCAGGCCGTGCCTCACGAACATCTGCCGCACGGATCGAGGCTGCGCGCCGAGGGCGATTCGGATGCCGATTTCGCGTGATCGCTGGGACACGGAGTACGAGATCACTCCGTAGATCCCCGCCACACCGAGCAGCAACGCCATCCCGCCGGCAATGCCGAGCATCACCAGCGTGAAGGAGGTTCGTGCGAGCGAGGCGTCGTAGATCTCCTGCAGCGTGCGCACACCAGCGAGGGGCAGGTTGGGATTGATCGACCAGATGGCTCGTTGCAGCTCGTTGACGAAGCCATTGGAGCCGGTCCGGCTGCTGCGCACCAGGTAGGTCAGGCTGCGCGTTGCAAAGGGCGGGTCGTCACCTTTCGCCGACGGCGTGAAATCCTTCATCAATATCGGCCAGTACGCGACCGTCGCCGCTTTCTTGTTCAAACCGTCGTCTCGCGTGTCGCTGACCACGCCCACCACCTCGCGCCAGAGGCCGGTCGTGTAAGGACGGACCCATTTGCCGATCGCGGCGGACGGCTCACCCCAGAGCTCGCGCGCGAGGTTCTCGGAGACCATCGCGACCGGCCGCATCTCGTATGCGTCCGTCCAGGTGAAGTCCCGGCCCGCGACGAGCGACGCCCCGAACGTCTTCACGTAGCCGGGGGACACCATCTTGAACAGACGCAGCGGCGGAATCTGGGCCTCCGAATACGCCCGGTCCCGCGCGAACAGCGGATCGTGCCAGCCGTTTCCCGACATGGTCACGGTCGACGCCACCGCGACCGACGACACGCCGGGGATCGCGGCGACCTTGTCCAGGATTGCCTGGTGCATGCGCGCGACCGCCTCCGGCTCTTTCACATGCGACTCGGGGATGGACAGGCGCAAGGTCTGCACTTCCGCCGGCCGCGCGAATCCGGGGTGGACGCCCCTGAGCGCCTGGAAGGTCCGGATCATGAGGCCCGAGCTGACCAGGAGCACGAGCGCCAGCGCCACCTGGGCGATCACCAGCAGGTTGCGTGCGCGGTACCGTTCCTTGCTCGCGGTCGCGGTTCGTCCGCCGCCGCGAAGCGCGAGGCCAGGCGAGCCGCTCGCGTATTTGAGGACGGGAATGGCCCCGAAGAGCAGGCCGGCGAACACGGAGAGGCCGAGTGCGAACAGCAAAACGGGGATGTCGAGCGTGATGTCCTGGAGCCGCGGCAGGTTGCCCGGGGCCAGAGCAACCAGCAATCGCAGCGCACCGAAGGCCAACCCGAGCCCGACCGCGCCCCCGAGGAGGCCGAGCGTGACGCTCTCGACCAGCAGCTCGCGGGCAATCCGGCTCGATCCCGCACCGAGCGCCGCGCGAATCGCCAGCTCCTGCTGGCGCGATTCGGAGCGCACGAGAAGCAGGTTCGCGACGTTGGCGCACGCGATCAGGAGCACCATCCCGATGGTTCCCATCAGGACCCAGAGGACGGTTTTCACGTCCCCGATCAGATCGTCCTTGAGCGAGATGATGTTTGGCGTGATGCGCGCCTCTTCGAACATCTTGAGGTTGGCGCCGGCGAACGGCGGGAATTTGCCCAGCGAGACCGGCACCAGGCGCGTGGCATCGGCGTTCGCCTGCTCCAGCGTGACACCCGGTTTCAGACGCGCGATCGCCGTGTAACTGAACTGTCCGAGGAACACCTTGCTGCGATCGATCCGGTAAACCGTCACCAGCGAGACCCCGCGGTCGAGAAAGCGGAAGCTGTCGGGAAGGACGCCGATGATCTGGTTCTGGCGGCCGTCGACTGTCACCGTCCTGCCGATCACGGCAGGGTCGGCACCGAACTTCGATCGCCAG
>Ga0307408_100004011_pt1 | contig 10037 bp, 10 predicted proteins | sample 322Cmetagenome_FD_202116 | JGI IMG/M metagenome (GOLD analysis project Ga0307408, IMG submission 202116) | Maize rhizosphere microbial communities from greenhouse at UC Davis, California, United States - 322HYB-C-3 | ecosystem: Host-associated > Plants > Roots > Rhizosphere > Soil | place... | reverse complement strand
TGCCACCGGGCTTCAGCTGGGCATCAAACACGGGGAACGGCTCAAGAGCCTTTCCGTGCAGTGCTCCGGGGCCAAGCTGGGCACGCCCGATGGCTGGCTGGAACGCGCCGAAACCGTCCGCAGCGAAGGCACTCCGGTAATGATCCAGGGTTCCGCGCAGCGCTGGTTCGCTGCCGGATTCATGGAGCGCGAGCCGGAGCTCAGCAGCCGCCTGCTGCACTCCCTGCGCGACGCCGACCGGTTCAGCTATGCGTTCTGCTGCGAGGCCCTGGCCGGCTTCGACGTCCGCGATGAGCTCGGCAGCATCCGCGTCCCCACGCAGGCCGTGGCAGGCGCGGAGGACACTGTCGCACCGCCGTCGTTCGCCGCGGAAGTGGCGGAGGGCATCACTGCCGGCGGGGGCACTGCCAGTGCCGTGACGCTGGAGGGCGTGGCGCACCTGGCTCCGGCCGAGGCGCCGGCCCACGTGGCCGAACTCCTGAAGGGCCTCATTGCCTGGAGCGAAACCCGGGGGGCAGCGAAATGACCGGGCCCGAAGCATCCGCCGAACGTAACGGCCTGGAACGTCACGGCGCAGTGCAGCCGGACGCCACCAGCCAGGAGATTTACGACGGCGGGATGGTGGTCCGCCGCGAAGTGCTCGGCGCCGCGCACGTGGACCGCGCCAACGCCAACAAGGATTCCTTCACCGAGGACTTCCAGGACATGATCACCCGCATCGCCTGGGGCGGCATCTGGACCCGCCCGGGCCTGACGCGGCAGATGCGCTCGGCTGTCACGATCACCGCCATGGTGGCTCACGGGCACTGGGAAGAACTGGCGATGCACATCCGAGCCGCCATCACCAACGGCCTGAGCAGGGACGAAATCAAGGAAATCCTGCTCCAGACCGCCATCTACTGCGGTGTTCCCTCCGCCAACACAGCCTTCAAGACCGCCCAGCAGGTGTTCCGTGACATGGACAACGCTGCGGGCCCACCCAACTAGCACCCCACCCAACTAGGTAGCAGCAGATGTCGTTTTGAGCCCTCATAACGACATCAGCTGCTACCTAGTTGGGCCCGACACAGATTTAGAGGAGCACCATGAATCAGGCTTTTGTGTACGACGCCGTGCGCACCCCGTTCGGCAAGTTCGGCTCGGGCCTCGCGGGGGTCCGCCCGGATGACTTGGCAGCGCACGTGATCACCGAGTCGGTAAAGCGCGCGCCGGGGCTCGATCCGGAGCGGATCGACGAGGTTGTCTTCGGCAACGCCAACGGCGCCGGGGAGGAAAACCGCAACATCGCCCGGATGGGTACGCTTTTGGCGGGCCTGCCGGTGTCCATCCCGGGTACCACGGTGAACCGGCTCTGCGGCTCCTCCCTGGATGCCGCGATCATCGCCTCGCGCCAGATCAACGCCGGGGATGCCGAGCTGATGCTGGTGGGCGGCGCCGAGTCGATGTCCCGTGCCCCCTGGGTACTTCCCAAGACGGAAAAGCCCTACCCCGCCGGCGACATGACCCTGGCCTCCACCACGCTGGGCTGGCGCCTGGTGAACAAGGCCATGCCTAAGGAATGGACCATCTCCCTGGGCGAGGCCACCGAGCGGCTGCGCGAGAAGTACGGTGTGACCCGCGAGGCGCAGGACGAATTCGCCGCGAACTCGCACAACCTGTCCGCGGCGGCGTGGGACGAGGGTTTCTACGACAACCTCGTGGCCCCGGTTCCGGGAACGGACCTGGTCCGGGATGAAGGCATCCGCGCGGGTTCTTCCGCCGAGAAGCTCGCCGGGCTGAAGACGGTGTTCCGGGCCGAGAACGGCACGGTCACCGCCGGGAATGCGTCCCCGCTGTCCGACGGCGCCTCCGCGGCCTGGATCGGCTCCGAAGCTGCCGCCGGGCTGCTCGGGCTCGAACCGCTGGCCAGGATCGCCGGCCGCGGCGCGCACGGCAACGACCCTCAGTACTTCGGCTACGCCCCGGTGGAGGCCGCCAACAAGGCCCTCGCGAAGGCGGGCATCGGCTGGGACCAGGTGGGCGCCGTCGAACTTAACGAAGCGTTTGCCGCGCAGTCCCTGGCGTGCATCAACGCCTGGGGCATCAGCCACGAGATTGTGAACCGGCACGGCGGTGCCATCGCGATGGGCCATCCGCTCGGCGCGTCCGGCACCCGGATCCTGGGCACCCTCGCCCGGTCGCTGCAGGCCTCCGGAGAACGCTGGGGCGTCGCGGCGATCTGCATCGGCGTTGGGCAGGGCCTGGCCGTGGTGCTTGAAAACGTCACTGCCGGTGCTTCGGCGTAAAGGAAAGGGCTAAGCGATGCTGAATTTCGTAGACACTGTGGCCGATGCCGTCGCCGGCATCAGGGACGGTTCCACCGTGATGATCGGCGGGTTCGGCAATGCCGGGCAGCCGTTCGAACTGATCGACGCGCTGATGGACTGCGGCGCCACCGACCTGACCGTGGTGAACAACAACGCCGGCCAGGGCGACCAGGGCCTTGCGCTGCTGATCAAGGAAGGCCGGGTGAAGAAGATGATCTGCTCCTTCCCGCGGCAGTCCGACTCCTGGCACTTCGACGCCAAGTACAAGGCCGGGCAGATCGAGTTGGAACTCGTCCCGCAGGGCAACCTGGCCGAGCGCATCCGGGCCGCCGGCGCGGGAATCGGCGGGTTCTTCACCCCCACCGGCTACGGCACCATGCTGGCCGAGGGCAAGGAAACCCGGATCATCGACGGCCGCGGGCAGGTCTTCGAGACCCCCATCCACGCCGACGTCGCACTGATCAAGGCCCTCAAAGCCGACGGCAAGGGCAACCTCGTTTACCGTAAAACCGCACGGAACTTCGGCCCGATCATGGCCGCCGCCGCCAAGCAGAGCATCGTCCAGGTTTCCGAGATCGTGCCCACCGGGGCACTGGACCCGGAGGCCGTGGTTACCCCGGGAATCTACGTCAACACCGTTGTCCGCGTGGCCGCAGACGCCGGAACACCAGAACAGGTGGCCTGAAAATGAGCGCACAGACCAACAGCCAGACCAGCATCCAGACATCCGCAACGCCACTGGGCCGCGACGACCTCGCCCGGCTCGTGGCCAAGGACATCAAGCCCGGCTCGTTCGTGAACCTGGGTATCGGCCAGCCCACCCTGGTGTCCAACTACCTCACAGCGGACCAGGACATCACGCTCCACACCGAGAACGGCATGCTGGGCATGGGACCCGAAGCCATAGGGGACCGGATCGACGGCGACCTCATCAACGCCGGCAAAATCCCCGTCACGGAACTCCCGGGGGCGTCCTACTTCCACCACGCCGACTCCTTCGCGATCATGCGCGGCGGACACCTGGACATCTGCGTCCTGGGAGCCTTCCAGGTCTCCGCCACCGGCGACCTCGCCAACTGGCACACCGGCGCCCCGGGCGCGATCCCGGCCGTGGGCGGCGCGATGGACCTCGCCACGGGCGCCAAGGACGTGTTTGTGATGATGACGCTGCTGACCCGCGAGGGTGCCTCCAAGATCGTGGAAGCCTGCACCTACCCCCTCACCGGTGTCGGCTGCGTGACCCGCGTGTACACGGACAAGGCGGTGTTCCTTACCGGGCCTGAGGGCGTCCAGGTCCGCGAAACCTTCGGCTGCACGCTGGAGGAGCTTCAGGAACTGGTGCCGGTCCCGCTCACAGCAGCCCCCGCCGTCGCGCCTTAACACTGGCCCTGGCGCGAACTTGGCAGCAATCCCCTCAAACCCATGAGTTGAGGGGCATCTGCCAGTTCCCGCCGCATAGGATTGGTAACCATGACCAACGCACCAGCAGACACGCAGGCCGCTCCGCAGGCGGGCGACCAGTACGTGCAGTCGCTGGCGCGCGGGCTGGCCGTCATCCGTGCGTTCGATACCGATCACCCGCTGATGACCCTCACTGAAGTGGCGGCCCGCACGGACCTCACCCGGGCCACCGCGCGGCGTTTCCTGCACACGCTGGTGGAACTGGGCTATGTCCGCACCGACGGCAAGACGTTCGCGCTGACGGCCAAGGTGCTCCAGCTCGGGTACGCGTATCTGTCCGGACTGTCGCTGCCGCAGCTTGCCCAGCCGCATTTGGAAGAACTGTCGCTGAAACTGGGCGAGTCCACCTCCGCGGCTGTATTGGACGGCACGGACATCGCGTACATCGCCAGGGTGACCACCCGTCGGATCATGAACGTTGGCATCACGGTGGGCACCCGCTTCCCGGCCTACGCCACATCGATGGGCAGGGTGCTCCTTGCCGCGCTGCCGCCGGCCGAGCTGAAGGCCTACCTGGCCGCCGCTGAGATCGAACCGCTGACGCCCCGCGCGCTGGGCACTGTCCCGGAACTGTTGGCCGTCCTGGAAAAGGTCCGCACCCAGGGTTGGTGCCTGCTGGACCAGGAGCTGGAACTTGGACTCATGTCCGTCGCCGCTCCGGTTTATGACGGACCCAAGGTGGTGGCAGCCGTCAACGTGTCCCTGCAGGCCCAGTCCGTCGCGGCCCAGCCGGACCCGGATGCGTATCTCGCCTCGGTGGCGCAGGAAATCGTGGCGACGGCGAAGCTCATTTCGGCCGATCTGACCGCCCGGCGGTAGTCGAGACAAACAGAAGAGGCCGACGGCGGAATGTTCCGCCGTCGCCCTCTTGTCCCTTCTGCCTGGAGCTGGACCGCGGGCCCTTTTCTGGGCCCCTGTGGGTAACTGTTTCCACATAAGCCTGCTGCGCTACTGCCGCCGGAGCGGTGCTGGCCATAGACTCTAGCCAACTACGTGCAGCAGTGCCGCTCGCGAAGTTCCCGCCGGTCAAACGGACGGACACGGACCCTGAGGCACTGCCGCACACGGCTGTGAGGGGAGTGGCGGGTGAAACTGGGCATACCGCGGGAACGCCATGAGGGTGAACGGCGAGTGGCCGCCACCCCGGAGACGGTCAAGCAATTGGCTGGCCTGGGGCTGGACGTGCTGATCGAGTCGGGGGCAGGGGACCCAGCCGGATACGGCGACCACGAATACATGCATGCCGGCGCCATGACAGTCCCAGCCCTGAATCCCGCCGACCTGGACATCCTGGTCCACGTACGTCCGCTGGAACCGGCAACGGCCCGGTCCTTGAAGCCCGGGGCCGTTACCGTGGGGATGGCGTCGCCCTCGTCCGAACTGGCCACCGTTCAGGCGCTCGCGGACGCCGGCGTCACGGCCTTCGCCTTGGAACTGGTGCCCCGCATTTCCCGGGCCCAGTCCATGGACGCGCTCAGCTCCCAGGCCTTGGTAGCCGGCTACCGCTGCGTGTTGGAGGCCGCTATCCGGCTGCCGCGCTTCTTCCCGCTGTACATGACCGCTGCCGGCACTGTGCCGCCTGCCCGGGTACTGGTGCTTGGCGCCGGTGTGGCCGGGCTCCAGGCTATCGGCACCGCCAAGCGGCTCGGTGCCCGCGTCTCCGCCAACGACATCCGGCCTGCCTCCGCGGATGAAGTCGCATCGATGGGCGGCACCTTTATCAGGCTCGACCTCGAAACGGCCGAGGCCTCCGGCGGCTACGCCCGTGAACTCAGCGCCGACCGCGGCGCCCTCCAGCGTGAGCTGCTCGCGCCGCATGTCGCCCAGGCGGATGTCCTGATTACGACGGCGGCTGTACCCGGCAGGCGGGCACCGCTCCTGGTGAGCAGGCAGATGGTGCAGGCCATGCGGCCCGGTTCCGTCGTCGTCGACCTCGCCGCGGAATCCGGCGGCAACGTGGAGGGCTCGGTTCCCGGCGAAGATATTCCGGTGCCCACAGCAGACGGGCAGGGCCACGTCACCTTGGTGGGACTGAAGGACGCGCCGTCCGCGATGGCCTCGGATGCGTCCCGCCTCTACGCCAAGAACGTGGCAAACCTGCTGGCCCTGATGACTCGGGACGGGGTGGTCAGCCCTGATTTCGACGACGAAGTGGTGGCCGGCGCCTGCCTCACGCACGACGGCGCGGTGCGGCATTTGCCCACGGCCGAAGCTCTGGCGGCGCTCATCCCCGCCCCTCCGGACCATTCGCCCACGGTCCAAAACGACACAGTCCACAACGACACGGTCCACAACGAAACGCTCCACAACGACATCGTCCGCAGCGAGGGAGGAATCTGATGGACGGCATGAGCCTGCTCACCGTCACCGTCCTGGCCGTCTTTGTGGGTTTTGAAGTGGTCTCCAAGGTCTCCAGCACCCTGCACACGCCGCTGATGTCCGGGGCGAACGCCATCCACGGCATCATCCTGGTGGGTGCCATCATCGTGGCCGGGCAGGCTGCCGATCCGGGGATCCTGGCCGTGGCCCTGCTCGCCGTAGTGCTGGCCACCGCCAACCTGGTGGGCGGTTTTGTGGTTACTGACCGGATGCTGCACATGTTCCGGGGCCGCCAGGAAGCCCCAGGCAGGGATGGCACCGTCGGAAAAGCCGTAGGCAAGGGGGAAGGACAATGACCCTCCTCGATCCGGTCTGGACCGCCCTGCTCTACCTTGCAGCGGCCGTGTTCTTCATCCTCGCCCTTCGCGGCCTCAGCTCCCCGCGCACCGCCCGCCGCGGAAACCTGGTGGGTGCCTTCGGTGCGTTGGTCGCCGTCGTCACGGTTTTCCTGTCCTCACGACTGGACAACATCCCTTGGATCATCGGTGCCATCGCGGTGGGAACCGCCGTGGCCGCCCCGGTGGCCAGGCGGGTGAAAATGACCCAGATGCCCCAGCTGGTGGCCCTCTTCAACGGGGTGGGCGGCGGTGCTGCCGCGCTGGTGGCGCTCCTGGAACTCGGCCATACGCCGGATCCGTGGGTGCGGGTGGCCATTGTCTTCACGCTCCTGGTGGGCGCAGTTTCCTTCGCCGGGTCCGGGGTCACCTTCGCGAAGCTCCAGGAACTGATGACCACCCGCCCCGTCGTCTTCCCCGGACTGCCTGTGGTGATGGCGTTGGTGCTGCTCGCCGCGGTGGGTACCTCTGTCGCCGTCGTCCTGACCGGTTCGCTGCCGCTCGCCGTGCTGCTGATGGTCCTGGGTCTCGCCGCCGGCGTGCTGCTGGTGCTGCCGGTGGGCGGCGCGGATGTGCCGATCGTCATTTCCCTGCTGAACGCGTTCACCGGCCTCGCCGTGGCCGCGTCCGGCGTGGTGCTGGGCAACGTGCTGCTGGTGGTGGCGGGAACCCTGGTGGGTGCCTCCGGTACCATCCTCACCCGCGCCATGGCCGCGGCCATGGGCCGCAGCGTGGCCGGCATCCTGTTCGGCGCCTTCCGGGGAGGTTCGACGGCGGGATCCACCGCCGTGAGCGAACGTCCAGTCCGGTCCTCCAGCGCGGAGGACGTCGCAGTGCTGCTGGGCTACGCGCAGCGGGTCATCATTGTGCCTGGCTACGGCCTGGCCGTGGCGCAGGGACAACATACCGCCGCCGAGCTGGCCCTGGCCCTCGAGGCCCGGGGCATCGAGGTGGACTTCGCCATCCATCCGGTGGCCGGGCGGATGCCGGGGCACATGAACGTGCTTCTCGCCGAGGCCAATGTGCCGTATGAGTCGCTCAAGGAGATGGGCGAGATCAACTCTGAGTTCCGGACCGCGGATGTGGCGCTGGTGGTGGGCGCCAACGATGTGGTGAACCCGGCGGCGAAGACGTCCTCCGGCTCGCCGATCTACGGCATGCCCATCCTGGAGGTCTCCGACGCCCGCCAGGTGATCTTCCTGAAGCGCTCGATGCGGCCCGGTTTCGCAGGAATCGAGAACGAACTGCTCTATGAACCGCAGACTTCCCTGCTGTTCGGTGACGCCAAGGATTCGCTGGCCAAAGTCCTGGGTGCTGTGAAGGCGCTGTAGCCTGCTGGCCATAGAACCGACCCTGACACTTACCAGCCTGGCACGTCATACGCTGACGATTCCATCCACGTTTCACGAGGAGACTCATCCATGAGCTACCCGCAGACTACGCCCGAAGAAGCACCCCGAACGGCCCGCCCCGTTTGGTTGCTGCCGGTCATCATGACAGTTGTTACCGGTGTGATCGGCATGCTCCTGGTGGCGGGGCAGGGCCTGTACTGGATGATCGCCGTCATCGCCGTGGTTGATGCTCTCGGCGTCGTCACCATCGTGCGGTCGGCCCGGATCAACGCCCGGAACCACGAAGCCAGGGCTCAGGAAATCCAGACTTAGGAAGTACGCTTTCTATTAACGCCCATCCAACGTCACCGAAGGACACCATGACAGGCAACAGCTCCCCAGCCCTTAAGCGCGCGGCCATCATCGTCAATCCTGCCAAGCCGGTGGATGTTGACGTGCGTGCCCTCGCGGCCAAGCACTGTTCTGAGAACGGCTGGGGCGAACCCATTTGGCTGGAGACCACCAAGGAGGACCCAGGCGTCGGCCAGGCAAAGGAAGCGCTGGAGCAGGGCGCCGCCATCGTTATTGCCGCAGGTGGCGACGGCACCGTGCGATGTGTGGCCGAAGTCCTCGCCGGCGGTGACGTGCCCATGGGGCTGCTTCCGTTCGGCACCGGCAACCTCCTGGCCCGCAACCTGGGCATGGACGTCACCGACTTTGACGGCGCCATGGCCGGGGCCCTAGCGGGAACCGAGCGGAAGATCGACGTCGTCCGCGCCCGCCGGAACAACCCCGACAAGGAGCAGCTGTTCCTGGTGATGGCCGGCGTGGGCTACGACGCCACGATCATGGCCGACACCAACGAGGACCTCAAGGACAAGGTGGGCTGGCTGGCCTACGTGGATGCCGGCATCCGGAACCTGCCGGGCAAGCCGGTCAAGGCCACCATCGTTGTCGACGGCAAGGACGTGGTGCACCGCCGGGTCCGCAGCGTCATGGTGGGCAACTGCGGCAAGGTCCAGGGCGGCCTGGAGATCTTCCCCGACGCCAAGGTAGACGACGGCCTCCTCGATGTGGTGGTTCTGGCACCGCGGGGGAAGCTCGGCTGGTTCTCCGTGATCGCGGGCATGATCGGCAAGGGGAAGGGCCGGGACACCTCAGTGGAGTACTTCCAAGGCAAAACCGTGGAGATCACCCTGGAACACAACGACGACTACCAACTCGACGGCGACCACGAGGGTGACGGCAAGCATGTCCTCATGACCCTGGAGCCCTCCGCCCTCACCCTCCGGATGTAACCCAACTAGGTAGCAGCAGATGTCGTTTTGAGGCTCCATAACGACATCTGCTGCTACCTAGATGGGGGGCCGGCAGCGACGGGGCGGTGGGCCAGGATCTCGGCGAGCTCCGCGAGGCGGTGCGCGCGGGCCGACTCAGCGGGCGTGAACGGTTCGCCGGGACGGACGAACGTGAGGGGTCCGTGCCAGGCGGTAGGGATTTTCAGCCGCGTTCCGGCGTCGTGCTTTTCCAGAACAGCCTCCGACGGCGTGAGGATGCGTGCGCGCAGCAGTTCGGCCACGGCCAGCGGCAGTTCGTCCGGGGCGTCTGCGATCCTGGCCGCCAGGCTCAGCGCCCTGGTCTGGCCGTCTGCCATGGCCAGTGCCGTGGTGGGCCACACATGGGACCGGGAGCCGCCGCCGTCGTGCAGTGCATCCAGCAGGTCCCGTTCGCTGAGGTTTCCTGGGGCGGAGAGCACAAATTCGTCCAGGACGCCGCCGGCCGCAGGGTGGACGTGGATGCTCAAAATGTTGGTGTCCAGGCGGGCCAGGGCCTTGGTGATTTTCTGGAGCGAACCCGGCTGGTCCTGGAGTACCGTGCGGGCCCGCCACAGCGACGGTGCCTTTCCCAACTGACGGCGGTGGCGCAGGGCTGGTGCATGCAGCCAGCCGCGCAGGACGCGGGCAGCGGACGGCTCGGCCACCCAGATCACCAGGATGGTGGCCGTGAGGGTGAGCACCAGTACCTTGGCCAGGTAAGGGAGATGGGTCCCTACCACCAGGGCGTGGACCAGAAGCTCGATGGGAAGCATGACGGCGACATTCGCTACCGTGAGCCGGGTCTTGGTGGGTTCGGGCATCAGGCCGCAGACTTCGCAGCTCAAATCAGCCGCGGCAGGGCTGCTTGCGGTGGGCTTCATGTTCCAAGGATCACGTGGTGCTGTTTCG
>Ga0307408_100004010_pt1 | contig 10037 bp, 9 predicted proteins | sample 322Cmetagenome_FD_202116 | JGI IMG/M metagenome (GOLD analysis project Ga0307408, IMG submission 202116) | Maize rhizosphere microbial communities from greenhouse at UC Davis, California, United States - 322HYB-C-3 | ecosystem: Host-associated > Plants > Roots > Rhizosphere > Soil | place: USA... | reverse complement strand
GCTCAATTAGTCTTACTTTTTAATTGATAAATCCCGATTTATAGCTATAAATCCCTTCTCCACCCTCAAATAGAAAGACTACTGAACAGAAAAACCTTCATCGTTGTCCGACCAAGTAACGGACTCGACTGCGTTAAAACAACAACAAAACAACAGGAAGGAAGGTCTTACCATGCTTGAATCCAGACATCTGCTCACGGCCCTCGGAGTCTCTCTGATGATTGCCACCTCCTCCCAGGCCGCAGGCCTGACCAATGAACGTGTTGCCTTCGGCAAGACCGACGACGGCACCGCGGTTGAGAAATTCGTCCTGCGCAACAGCCACGGTATCGAGGCAACCGTCATCACCTATGGCGGTATCCTCCAGTCGTTGATCGTGCCGGACAAAAACGGCATGACCGCTGATATCGTGCTCGGCTTCGACGATGTGCAGGGCTACCAGAAGAACGGCAGCGTGTATTTCGGCGCGACCATCGGCCGCTTTGGCAATCGCCTGGCCGGTGGGGCGTTCGAGCTGGATGGCAAGCGTTACCAGGTGCCGCAGAACGACAAGGACAACTCCCTGCACGGTGGGCCACAAGGGTTCGATAAACGTGTTTGGAAAGCCGAACCGAGCAATGACAAGGATTCGGTGGGCGTGACCCTGACGTACCTGTCGGCGGACGGCGAAATGGGCTTTCCCGGCAACCTGAAGACGGACGTCACCTACAGCCTCAACGACAAAAACGAGCTGCGCATCGACTACAAGGCCACCACCGACAAACCGACCGTGCTGAACCTGACCAACCACAGCTATTTCAACCTGGCGGGTGCAGGCAACGGTGACATTCTCAAACAAGTCGCGACCCTGCACGCGGCCCGTTACACCCCGGTCACCGGCAAACTCATTCCCACCGGCGAGCTAGCCCCCGTGGCCGGCACGCCAATGGATTTCACCAAGCCCACCGCTATCGGCACGCACATCAAGGCTGATCACCCACAACTCAAGTTCGCCGAACCGAAACAGGGCGGCTTCGATTTCAACTGGGTGCTGGATGCCAAGGGCGATGCGGACAAACTGGCCGCCGAGGTCCATGACCCGCAGTCCGGACGACTCCTGCAGCTCTACACCAGCGAGCCGGGCGTGCAGTTCTACACCAGCAACTTCCTCGACGGCACCATCAAGGGCAAGCAAGGCAAGGTGTATCCGCATTGGGGCGCGTTTACCCTGGAAACCCAGCATTACCCCGACTCGCCAAACCAGCCGGACTTCCCTTCGACGCGGCTTGATCCGGGCCAGACCTACACCCAGACGATGGTGTTGAAGTTCTCCACGAAATAGAGAAGCTGCGCAACATCTGTAGGAGCTGTCGAGCGAAGCGAGGCTGCGATCTCTCCCCAGGCAATTGAGCCTGGAGCGAAAGATCAAAAGATCGTTCGAACGCGGCCCGAGCCTTCGCCAGCTCCTACGACTATCCTGATGTCCACTGGATTATCGATCAGCACAACAGGAGAGAGGCATGAGGACGCTGGAATTGGCGGGTGTGTCCGTACCGGTAATTGGCCAGGGCACCTGGCGCATGGGTGAAGAACCGTCCCATCACAAGAAAGAAGTGGCCGCGTTGCGGCTGGGCATCGAACTGGGCATGACCCTGATCGACACCGCAGAGATGTATGCCGAAGGCGGCGCCGAGACTGTCGTCGGCGAAGCGATCGCGGACCTGCGCGACCAGGTGTTTCTGGTGAGCAAGGTCTATCCCCACAATGCCAGCCGCAAAGGCATTCCCCTGGCCTGCGAACGCAGTTTGCGCCGGCTCGACACCGATTACATCGACCTTTACCTGCTGCACTGGCGCGGCCAGTACCCCTTGGAAGAAACCGTCGAAGCGTTTGAGCGCCTGCGCGAAGAAGGCAAGATCGGCCGTTGGGGCGTGTCGAACTTTGACGTCGATGATCTCGAGGAGCTGGCTTCGCCGGCCTGCGCTACCAATCAGGTGCTGTACAACCTGCAGGAACGCGGCATCGAATTCGACCTGCTGCCTGGGTGCCAGCAACTGCGCATGCCGATCATGGCTTACTGCCCGGTCGGCCAGGGTGGGCACCTGCTCAAGGATCACACCCTGGGGCAAATTGCCGAACGCCATCGCGCAACACCGGCGCAGATCGCGCTGGCCTGGTTGCTGCGCCAGGACAACGTGATTGCCATTCCCAAGGCGGTGAAGCCCGAGCATGTTCGCCTGAATGCCGAAGCGGCTGACATCCGGCTCGAACCCCAGGACCTGGCCGCCCTCGACCTGATCTTTCCCCAGCCCCAGGGCAAGCAGCGGTTGGCGATGGTCTGACCCTACAAAAAATTCGCGGAACACTGTGGCGAGGGGATTTATCCCCGTTCGAATGCGCAGCGCTCGCAAGTTTTTAGGGGCGCTGCGCGCCCCAGCGGGGATAAATCCCCTCGCCACAGGCCCTTCATTTGAAATTCAGAACAACCCCATCTGCCCCCCCACCAACGTCGAAAAGTCATCGTCTACAAACGGCAGGATCGCGTCCGCCACCGGCTGCAGCTGCTTGGTCACGTAGTGGTCGTAATCGATGGGGGCACTGCGGGTTTCCAGCGGTTCGGGACCCGCGACGGTGATGACGTAGCTGATCCAGCCGCCATTCTGGTATTGCCGCGGCCGGCCCTGGCGCTGGTTGAACTCATCGGCCAGCCGCGCGGCCCGTACGTGGGGTGGGACGTTGCGTTCATAGTCGTCCAGCGGCCGACGCAGGCGCTTGCGGTAGACCAGCCGCTCATCGAAGGCACCGGACAGGGTCTGCTGCACATAATCGCGCACATAGTCCTGGTAGGGCTTGCGGTGGAAGATCCGCCCGTACAACTCCTGCTGGAACTGCCGGGCCAGCGGCGACCAGTCGGTACGCACGGTTTCCAAACCCTTGTAGACGATTTCATCGCTGCCGTCGGCGCGGGTCACCAGCCCGGCGTAGCGTTTCTTGCTGCCCTCCTCGGCGCCCCGGATGGTCGGCATCAGGAAGCGCTTGAAATGCGTTTCGAACTGCAGCTCCAGCGCGCTTTCCAGCCCGAACTCGGTACGCACCTGCTCACGCCACCATTGGTTGACGTGCGCCACCAGCTCGCGACCAATCTTGGCCGCCTCCTCCTGACCGTGGGCACGGCGCAGCCAGACGAAGGTGGAATCGGTATCGCCGTAGATCACCACATGGCCCTGGGCTTCGATCAACTGGCGGGTGTGCTGCATGATCTGGTGGCCGCGCAGGGTGATGGACGAGGCCAGGCGCGTGTCGAAAAAGCGACAGCCACTGGAACCCAGCACGCCGTAAAAGGCGTTCATGATGATTTTCAAGGCCTGGGACAGCGGCGCATTGTGTTCACGCTTGGCGGTCTCCCGGCCTTCGGCAACCCGCGCGACGATGGCCGGCAGACAATGTCGAGTACGGGAAAAGCGCGCCCCGCGAAAGCCTGGCACCGACTCATTGTCACCAGGGTGGCGCAGCCCTTCGATCAAGCCCACCGGGTCGATCAGGAACGTGCGGATGATCGACGGATACAGGCTTTTGTAGTCCAGCACCAGCACCGACTCGTAGAGCCCCGGTTGGGAGTCCATGACAAACCCGCCCGGGCTGGCCTCGGGTGGGCGCTGGCCAAGATTGGGCGCAACGAAGCCCTGGCGGTGCATCAGCGGCATGTACAGGTGCGTGAAGGCCGCCACCGAACCACCGCTGCGGTCCGCTGGCAGGCCGGTGACGCTGGCCCGCTCCAGCAGGAACTTGAGCAATTGGGTCTTGGCGAAGATCCGCGTCACCAACTCGCAGTCCTTGAGGTTGTAGCGGGCCAAGGCCGGCTTGTCCTCGGCGAACATGCGATTGATCTCGTCCATGCGCTGGTACGGGTTGTCGATGGACTTGCCTTCCCCCAACAGCGTCTGGGCGACGTTTTCCAGGCTGAACGACGGGAAACTCCAGGTGGCCGAGCGCAGGGACTCGATGCCGTCGATGATCAGCCGACCGGCCGCCGAGGCGAAGAAGTGGTTATTGCGCGCGCCGTGTTCGCGCCATTGCATCTCTTCGCCACCGCGCCCCAGGCGCAACGGCACCGCCAGCCGCCGGGCATGTTCATGCAGCACCCGCAGGTCGAACTGCACCAGGTTCCAGCCAATGATCGCGTCGGGGTCGAAACGGGCGAACCAGTCGTTGAGTTTCTTCAGTAGCACCGTGCGCGATTCGCAGTATTCCAGTTGGAAATCCACGCCGGTATCGTCGCCGTTGGGTGGCCCGAGCATGTAGACCTGGCGCTCGCCACAGCCCTCCAGGGCAATGGAATACAACTCGCCCTGGGCGGTGGTTTCGATGTCCAGGGATACCAGGCGCAACGGTGGGCGGTAGTCGGGCGCAGGCTTCATCTGGGCATCGACCAGCAGGCCATCCGCCGCCGGGGTGCCGCTGAACCAGACCGGGGCGGTGATGAAACGCTCCATCAGGTAGCGCTCCGGCGGCCGGATGTCCGCTTCGAACACCTCCACACCGGCGCGGCGCAAGGTGGTGTCCAGGCGCATCAGTTGAGCGTGTTGCTGGCAATACAGGCCTAGCACCGGGCGATGCTCGAAATCCAGCAGGTCCAGGGGGCGCAGCTCCAGGTTCTTCTCCCCTTGCAGCAAGGCTTCGAGCTGGCCGCGCTGGACCTGCGGCACAAAGGCTACCGACGTTTGCATCGGCAGGCGCACGCGCCGGGGACCGGCGTCGGTCGCCAGCCAGAACTCGACTTCGGTGCCGGCCGGGGTGTCGCGCCAATGCCGGGTCAGGACGAAGCCCTGCTGTAAATCCACCGCTGCAACCTCGAATTTTGCGTAGGCCACGATTCTACCTGTGGCGAGAGGACTTCACCTGACCAACTGACACACCACCCACCTGCTTTTTGTGGCGAGGTAGCAAGCTCCCTCGCCACAACAGCCTCCTTAGTTCGGGGATAATTCACCGGCAATGACGCTTTTGGACGATTGGCCGCCGCTTTACCGCTTGCTCTGCGCCGTTGGGTCTACGATGCTTTAACCACCTGCAAAAACAACACCCCGAGGCTCCCCCATGAAAACCGTCGCGCAGTTGCTCCGGCTAAAAGATGACAAGAACCAGCAAGTGCACACCATCTCACCGGACGACATGGTATTGCAGGCCCTGATGCGCATGGCCGAGAAAAACGTCGGCGCCTTGCTGGTGGTGAAAAACGATGAGGTACTGGGGATCATCAGCGAGCGCGACTATGCGCGCAAAATGGTCCTGCACGGGCGCTCGTCGGTGGGCACGAAAGTCAGCGACATCATGGTCTCCCCGGTGATCACCATCGACCCGCACCAGAATGTCGAGACCTGCCTGAGCATCATGACCGAGAAACACTTGCGCCATTTGCCGGTAGTAGAAGACGGCAAACTCGTCGGGCTGCTGTCCATCGGTGACCTGGTCAAGGAAGCCATCGCCGAACAGGCCGATCTGATCCGACAACTGGAGCAATACATTCGCGGCGAATGATCCGTCTCGACGGGTTGCTCATTCTCAACACACTTCTATATTGAAGGGGTTGTTCCTGCGAGCATCCCGATGGCCGCCACCGACCGACTGATCATTTGTGAACATTGCGATGCGGTGTACGAGCCGGTTGTGCTCGCCCCGCATCAGAAAGCCGCGTGCCTGCGTTGCCACGCGGTGATCCAGCGCTACAACGGCCTGACTATCGAACAACGTCTGGCCTTGAGCGTGACGGCCGCGGTGCTGTGGGCTTTCGCCAACATCTACCCGGTAATGAGCATCCGCCTCCAAGGCCTGAGCAACAGCGCGACGTTGTGGGACTCCATTGTGGCGCTGAGCCAGGGGCCCATCACCTTCATCGCCCTGGTGACAGCGGTGGCAATCATCATTGCGCCGGCCTTCCAACTGGCGCTGCTGCTCTGGGTCCTGGGCCATGCCTACCTCCAGCGGCGGGCGCCGGGGTTCGCCCTGTGCATGCGCAGCCTGGAAACCCTGCGGCCCTGGAGCATGCTGGAGGTGTGCCTGCTGGGCGCACTGGTGGCGGTGATCAAGCTTGCCGGCCTGCTGGACGTGCTCCCAGGCATCGGCCTGTTCGCCCTCGCGGCCTTGAGCCTGCTGATGATCCGCATTGCCGGGCGCGATGTCCGCGACCTGTGGGACAGCCTATGAACGCCCAACCGCTGGACACCCCGCCCGAGGCCCGTGACCTGAACCTGTGCCTGTGCCACAGTTGCGGCCTGGCCTGCGACATGACCGACGAACCCCAGGCCTGCCCCCGTTGCGACGCCGCCCTGCACCGACGCAAACCCGACGCCATCACCCGCACCTGGGCCTACATGCTCGCGGCGCTGGTGTTCTACATCCCGGCCAACCTGCTTCCAGTCATGAACACCCAGATGCTCGGCGACGGTGCCGACAGCACTATCATCAGCGGTGTCATCGAGTTCTGGCAGAGCGGCGCCTGGGACATCGCCCTGATCATTTTCATTGCCAGCATCGCGGTGCCCGGCATCAAGTTCGTCGTGCTGACCTTGCTGCTGGTGACCGTACAACGACGCAGCACCTGGGCCCAGGTCCAGCGGGCGAAGCTGTACCGGCTGGTGGAGGTCATCGGCTACTGGTCGATGCTCGACGTGCTGGTGGTGGCCCTGGTGGCGGCCCTGGTCAAGTTCCAGGCACTGAGCGATATCGAACCGCGACCGGGTATCCTGTTCTTCGGCCTCGTGGTGCTCTTCACCATGCTCTCGGCCATGAGTTTCGACCCCCGGTTGATCTGGGACACCCAACCTTCCGAGGAGACCCTAGATGAAGTCGCAAGCCACTGACGGGCAACAACCGGTCCCCGGCCGGGCCCACGTCAGCACCCGCCGCTGGACGGTGTCGCTGGTGTGGATCGTGCCGATCATCGCGGTGCTGGTGGGCGTTTCCCTGGTGGTCCACAACTGGCTGCAGGAAGGCCCGACCATCACCATCACCTTCAAGACCGGCCAGGGCCTGACCGCCAACAAGACCCAGGTGAAATACCGCAACGTGGTGATCGGCCAGGTCACCGACGTGCAACTGAGCGAAGACCAGAAGAACGTCACCGCCACGGTCAAGCTCGCCAAGACCGCCGACACTTTCACCCATGAAGACTCGGTGTTCTGGGTCGTACGGCCGCGGATCGGGGCCGGTGGGATCTCGGGAATCGACACACTGCTGTCCGGTGATTTCATCGGTGCCGACGCCGGCCAGTCGAAAGTGCGCGCCAAATCCTTCACCGGCCTAGAAGCCCCGCCGCCGATCACCTATGGCGAACCGGGCAAGCGCTTCACCCTGCATTCCCAGGACCTTGGCTCGCTGGACATCGGTTCGCCGGTTTACCTGCGCAAGATCCCGGTGGGCCAGGTTGTGTCCTATGCGCTGGACGCCGAGGGCAAAGGCGTCAATATCGACGTGTTCGTCAACGCGCCCAACGACAGGTACGTCACCGAAAACACCCGGTTCTGGAACGTCAGCGGCGTGGACGTGAACGTCGGCGCCAACGGTTTCGCCGTCAAGACCGAGTCGCTCTCGGCCTTGCTGCTAGGTGGCATCGCGTTCAGGGCACCGGAATACAATCCGAACGACACCATTGCCAGCGAGGACAAGACCTTCGAATTGTTTGCCGACCAGCAAAGCGCCCTCGCCCCGCCCGACGGCAAGGGGCAATACCTGGCCCTGCGTTTCGACCAGGCACTGCGCGGGTTGCGAGTCGGTGCCCCGGTAGAGTTCCTCGGCGTTGAAGTCGGCCGGGTGGTGGCCATCAACCTGGATTTCGATGAGAAACAACGCAGCTTTCCGGTCAACGTCGGCGTGGTGATCTACCCCCAGCGCCTGGGCAAAGCCCATGAAAAACTGCTCAAGTCGCTCAACCACGATCCGGAAGACGAAGCCGCCGGTGCCCGCCTGATCGGCAGCTTCGTCGAGCGTGGCCTGCGCGCCCAGGCCCGCAGCGGCAACCTGCTGACCGGGCAGTTGTACATCTCGCTGGACTTCTACCCCAAGGCCGAAAAAGTGGCCTTCGACCCCAACGCCCGCCCCGTGCGTATTCCAACCCTCCCGGGCAGCCTGCAGCAATTGCAGGAACAACTGCAGACGATGGTCGAGCGGATCAACAAACTGCCATTGGAGAGCATCGCCGGCAATCTGGATGGCAACCTGGTGGAGCTGCGCAAAGGCCTGGCCCAGTTCAACAGCAAGACCCTGCCCGGGGTGCAAAGCACCTTGCAGGACGTCAGCAAGACCCTGCAATCGGCCAACTCGACCCTGGCCGAAGATTCACCGCAGCGTGAACAATTGACCCAGACCCTGGACGACCTGGGCCGCATGTCGCGCTCGCTGCGCGAGCTGTCGGACTACTTGAGTCGCCATCCCGAATCGCTGCTTCGCGGTCGTCCCAAGGACGCACCGGCACAGAACCTCAGATTGCCGGTGAAAGAATGATCACAGGAGCCCGCCCCATGCCACTGACACCGAAACTCATCCTGGTTGCCGTGGCCCTGCTGCTCGGCGCCTGTCGCAGCGATCCGATCCACTATCACACCCTGAGCCCGATCCAGCCGGCAGGCCAGTCGCGCTCCGGCATGGACATCCAGATCGAACAGGTGAGCGTCCCACCCCAGGTGGATCGCACCCAGATGGTCATTCGCCAAGGCAATAGCGGGTTGGCGATCCTCGAAACCGAATGGTGGGGCGCCAGCCTGGCGGATGAACTGCACAGCAGCCTGGATGAACAACTGAGCAACCCTGGCGCGCCGAAATCATCGCTGCGGGTGGATGTGCAGCGCTTTGACTCGATCCCTGGCCGCTATGCCCGCATGGACGTGCAATGGCGGCTACGCAGCCTGAGCGGCGATACCCACCCCCTCGTATGTCGCAGCAGCCTGCAAACGCCGGCGGGCGCCAGTATCGACGAACTGGTGACAGCTCATCAGCAGAACGTCCGGCAATTGGTCGAACTTGTCGAGCAGGCGGCTGCACGCAAGGCGTGTCCTTGATTCATTCAGGCCAATGCAGCGACAGTATCGGCGCCACGCGTGGATGGCGGTCGATGCGCTCCAACAATCCGTAGAATTGCGGACGGGCGTTGAGCATCGCCTCGCGCGTGTTTCTCCACTTGGTGATCACTGCCGCCAGGATATCCAGCGCCCCCGGCTCGGCACCGCCGAGAAACGGCTGGGCCGGGAATTGGTCGGCAAACAGCGCCCAGTTGCGGTAGAGCCGTTGCTGGGTACCTGATACCAAGCGCTGCCGAGTCGATTCGTCCGCATCGTCCAGCCAGCGCTCCGGAAAATCGATGATGCCGATGGGGGTGTAGCAGTTGGCCGCGATGTAAACCAGGCCTCGTATGGCTTGCGCACGTTGGGCTGCTTCGTCTGGGAGCAGCTTCGAGGCGGGAAAGGTCAACCCGAGGTGAATCAGGATCGCCGATGCCTCGGTCAGCACCGAGCCATCCGGCAGTTGCAGGGTCGGAACCTGCTTCAGGGGGTTGAGGGCCTCGAGTTCTTTCGCTGCTTCACTTTCTTCCGTCGAATAAGCATCGACCCGCCGATAAGCCACATCACAAAGATCCAGGGCCACCTCCACCGCCGACGAGCCGGATTGCCTGTGACCGAATAACTGATACATGAGCTTGCCTCCTGCCTGTGGGTTACCCGGTAGAACCCACACACCTGGCAGTGTTCCACCCGAATGACGACGCGCACGCCAGGGGGATACCCTCGCTGGCTCAACCGATCGAGCTATCACTGCCATCGATGTTCACCATCATGCCAATGAAGTTCTCTTGATGATCGCCCGGGACAACAATGGCCCCACACAAACCACTGCACCCCGGAGCACACCATCATGAAACGCCAAGTCATCCTCAGCCTCGCTTTCTCCGTACTGGCCGCCAACGTATTCGCCGCCTCCTCGCAACCCGTCATCGCCGAAGGCGGTTCTGATCGCCTGATCGAAAACCGCGTCGCCGAAGGTGGCTCTGATCGCCTGCTGGAACGCCG
>Ga0307408_100004009_pt1 | contig 10038 bp, 3 predicted proteins | sample 322Cmetagenome_FD_202116 | JGI IMG/M metagenome (GOLD analysis project Ga0307408, IMG submission 202116) | Maize rhizosphere microbial communities from greenhouse at UC Davis, California, United States - 322HYB-C-3 | ecosystem: Host-associated > Plants > Roots > Rhizosphere > Soil | place: USA... | reverse complement strand
CTGATTCAAGAAACATCTTTGTATTGGAGTTTCTTGACTACTTTATTGATCCGCCTCGTTATGACATACAGGAGTGTATTGAGCGTGGCTTAACGTACAGTGTTCCGTTAAAAGCAAAACTGCGTTTGTCTTGTAACGATGAGGAGCACGAAGATTTTGAAACAATAGTTCAGGATGTGTACCTGGGTACTATCCCATACATGACGCCAAAGGGAACCTTTGTTATTAATGGTGCTGAGCGTGTAATTGTATCTCAGTTGCACAGGTCACCAGGTGTGTTCTTCGGACAAAGCCGCCACACAAACGGAACCAAGTTATATTCAGCCCGTGTTATTCCTTTTAAAGGATCTTGGATTGAGTTTGCTACAGACGTTAACAACGTGATGTATGCTTACATCGACCGTAAGAAGAAATTCCCGGTTACTACACTTCTACGTGCTATTGGTTATGATTCGGATAAGGACATCCTTGAATTATTCGAGCTTGCAGACGAAGTAAAAGTTAGCAAGTCTGGCCTTAAGAAATATGTTGGCCGTAAACTTGCCGCAAGGGTTCTTAAGAAGTGGGTAGAAGACTTTGTGGATGAGGATACTGGTGAGGTAGTTTCTATCGACCGTAATGAGATTATCCTTGAAAGGGAAACCATTTTAGAAGATGACCATATCGATATGATCATTGACGCTGGTGTTAAAACAGTAATCCTTTCTAAGGATGATGCTGCCAGTAACGCTGATTACTCGATTATCTATAATACATTACAAAAAGATACTTCCAACTCTGAGAAAGAAGCGGTAGAGCATATCTATCGTCAGCTACGTAACGCTGAACCACCTGATGAGGAAACTGCTCGTGGTATCATCGACCGTTTATTCTTCTCAGATAAAAGATATGATTTGGGAGATGTGGGCCGTTACCGCATCAACCGTAAGTTAAAGCTGGATACTCCAGATGAGACAAAGGTTTTAACTAAAGCTGATATCATTGCTATCGTTAAGTATTTGATCAAGTTGATCAATTCTAAAGCTGAGGTGGACGATATTGACCACTTATCAAACCGTCGTGTACGTACAGTAGGTGAGCAGTTATATGCTCAGTTTGGTGTAGGTTTAGCGCGTATGGCCCGGACAATCCGTGAGCGTATGAATATTCGTGATAACGAGGTATTCACGCCTACTGATTTGATTAACGCACGTACACTTTCATCTGTGATTAACTCGTTCTTCGGAACAAATCAGTTATCTCAGTTTATGGACCAGACCAACCCTCTTGCTGAGATTACGCACAAGCGTCGTCTTTCAGCTTTAGGCCCTGGTGGACTTTCCCGTGAGCGTGCAGGTTTCGAGGTTCGTGACGTTCACTATACGCACTACGGCCGTTTGTGTACAATTGAAACTCCGGAAGGCCCGAACATCGGTTTGATTTCGTCACTTTGTGTACACGCTAAGATTAACAACCTTGGTTTCATCGAAACACCTTATCGTAAGGTGGAAGAAGGAAGAGTTGTTGTTGAAGAGCCGGTTATTTATCTATCTGCTGAAGATGAAGATGGTAAAACTATTGCTCAGGCTAATGCTCAATATGATGATAAAGGAAACTTTGAAACTCCGCGTGTAAAAGCTCGTTTCGAAGGTGACTTCCCGGTTATTGAGCCAGAGCGCCTTGACTTAATGGACGTTGCTCCTAACCAGATCACTTCTATTGCAGCTTCATTAATTCCTTTCCTTGAGCATGATGATGCCAACCGTGCCTTGATGGGATCGAACATGCAGCGCCAGGCTGTTCCTCTGTTACGCCCTGAGGCGCCAGTAGTAGGTACAGGATTGGAAGGCCGTGTTGCCCGCGATTCACGTACATTAATTAATGCAGAAGGAAGTGGTGTTGTTGAGTATGTTGATGCAAATGAAATTCGTATCAGCTACGATAGAAACGACGACGATAAATTGGTTTCATTCGAGGGAGAAACAAAATCATACCGTTTAACTAAGTTTAAGAAAACCAACCAGAGTACTTGTATCAACTTGAAACCAATCGTTAAGAAAGGCCAAAGAGTTGAAAAGGGACAGGTACTTTGCGAGGGATATGCTACTCAGGATGGAGAGCTTGCTCTTGGACGTAACCTTAAAGTGGCGTTCATGCCTTGGCAAGGTTTCAACTTTGAGGATGCGATCGTGATTTCTGAGCGTGTTGTATCTCAGGATATCTTTACATCTCTTCATATTGAAGAATTTGAATTAGAGGTTCGTGATACAAAACGTGGTGAGGAGGAGTTGACTCCGGATATTCCAAACGTTTCTGAAGAGGCTACTAAAGACCTTGATGAAAATGGTATTATCCGTATCGGTGCTGAAGTTAAAGAAGGCGACATCTTAATTGGTAAGATCACTCCGAAAGGAGAGTCTGATCCGTCACCAGAGGAGAAGCTTCTTCGTGCAATCTTTGGTGATAAAGCTGGTGATGTTAAGGATGCTTCATTGAAAACCCCACCATCAATTAATGGTGTTGTTATTGATACCAAGTTATTCTCCCGTGCTAAAAAGACTTCTAAAGCAGAAGAAAAATCGCAGTTGGATAAACTTGATGCAGGACACTTCAGAGCTATTAAACAACTTAAAGATTCGTTAATCGACAAGTTGTTCACTATTGTAAATGGAAAAACATCTCAAGGTGTATTTAACGTTTACAAAGAGCTGTTAATTCCGAAAGGAGCGAAGTTTACTCAAAAAATGTTGGTAGAGCTGGAATATGCTAACATCAACCCAACTAAGTGGACTACAGACGAGGATAAAAACGAGCTTATCAAGCAATTGCTTCATAACTATAACATTAAGCTTAACGAAGAGCTGGGTGCTTATAAACGTGATAAGTTTGCGATCAGCGTTGGTGATGAGCTTCCATCAGGTATTGTTCAGATGGCTAAAGTTTATATCGCTAAAAAACGTAAGCTTAAAGTAGGTGATAAAATGGCAGGACGTCACGGTAATAAGGGTATTGTTGCCCGTATCGTACGTGATGAGGACATGCCGTTCCTTGAAGATGGAACCCCGGTTGATATCGTTCTTAACCCACTAGGGGTACCTTCTCGTATGAACCTTGGACAGATTTACGAAACTGTTTTGGGATGGGCAGCCAAAGAACTTGGCCTGAAATTTGCAACGCCAATCTTCGACGGTGCTTCTCACGAAGAAGTAGAAGAATGGGTAGCAAAAGCAGGTGTACCAGCTTCTGGTAGAACTTACTTATATAACGGTTTAACTGGTGAGCGCTTTGACCAACCAACTACAGTAGGTATAATTTACATGCTGAAACTTGGGCACATGGTTGATGATAAAATGCACGCACGTTCAATCGGGCCATACTCGTTGATTACTCAGCAGCCTCTGGGCGGTAAAGCTCAGTTTGGTGGACAGCGTTTCGGTGAGATGGAGGTGTGGGCACTTGAGGCCTTCGGTGCTGCTAACATCCTTCAGGAGATCTTAACTGTGAAATCTGATGATGTTGTCGGCCGTGCTAAAACATACGAAGCGATTGTAAAAGGCGAAAATCTTCCAACTCCGTCTGTTCCTGAATCATTCAATGTATTGGTTCATGAGTTAAGAGGATTAGGTTTAGATATCACATTAGACTAATAAAGAGGTAAAAGGTAAGAGGTAAAAGGTAAAAGGCAGAAATGCATTTTCCTTTCACCTTTCACCTTTAGCCTTTAACCTTAAAAAGAGATATGTCTTATAAAAAGGATAATAAAATCAAAAGTAACTTCACCTCGATTACTATCAGCTTAGCGTCTCCTGAGTCTATCTTAGAACGTTCAAGTGGTGAGGTTTTAAAACCTGAAACTATCAACTACCGTACTTACAAACCTGAGCGTGACGGTTTGTTCTGCGAGCGTATTTTCGGTCCTGTTAAGGATTATGAGTGCCATTGCGGTAAGTATAAACGTATTCGTTACAAGGGCATTGTGTGCGACCGTTGCGGTGTTGAGGTAACTGAGAAAAAGGTACGTCGTGAGCGTATGGGACACATTAATCTTGTTGTTCCTGTAGCCCACATTTGGTACTTCCGTTCTCTTCCTAATAAGATCGGTTATTTACTAGGGCTTCCTACTAAAAAACTTGACCTTATTATCTATTACGAGCGCTATGTTGTAATTCAGCCAGGTATTAAAGAGGTAGATGGAATTTCTAAAATGGATTTCCTTACTGAAGAAGAATACCTTGATATTTTAGATACTCTTCCAAAAGAAAACCAATACCTTGACGACAAAGATCCTCAGAAATTTGTTGCTAAAATGGGTGCTGAGGCTCTTGAAGAGTTATTGAAACGTATTGATTTAGATCAGCTTTCTTATGATCTGCGTCACCAGGCAGCTAATGAAACTTCACAACAGCGTAAAAACGAGGCGTTAAAGCGTCTACAAGTTGTTGAAGCTTTCCGTGGTGCGCGTGCCAATATCGAGAACCAGCCTGAGTGGATGATCGTTAAGATCGTTCCTGTAATTCCACCAGAATTACGTCCGTTGGTGCCTTTGGAAGGTGGCCGTTTTGCGACTTCGGATTTAAATGACTTATATCGTCGTGTAATTATCCGTAACAACCGTCTTAAGAGATTAATCGAGATCAAAGCACCAGAAGTAATCTTACGTAATGAAAAGCGTATGTTACAAGAGGCAGTTGACTCATTATTCGACAACTCACGTAAAGTAAATGCTGTTAAGACTGAAGGTAACCGTGCGTTAAAATCACTTTCAGACATCCTGAAAGGTAAGCAAGGCCGTTTCCGTCAGAACTTATTAGGTAAACGTGTGGATTATTCAGCTCGTTCGGTAATTGTTGTAGGCCCGAACCTGAAACTTCACGAGTGCGGTTTACCTAAAGATATGGCTGCTGAGCTGTTTAAACCATTCATCATTCGTAAGATGATCGAAAGAGGTGTGGTGAAAACGGTAAAATCAGCTAAAAAGATTGTAGATCGTAAGGACCCATTAGTTTGGGATATTTTGGAGAATGTTCTTAAAGGACACCCGGTATTACTAAACCGTGCTCCAACGCTACACCGTTTGGGTATCCAGTCTTTCCAACCTAAATTAGTGGAAGGTAAAGCTATCCAATTACACCCGTTAGTGTGTACAGCGTTCAACGCCGATTTTGACGGTGACCAGATGGCGGTTCACGTGCCACTTGGTAACGCCGCAATTTTGGAAGCTCAGGTGTTGATGCTTGCTTCTCACAACATTCTTAACCCTGCAAATGGTACTCCAATCACCGTTCCTTCTCAGGACATGGTACTTGGTCTTTACTATATTACTAAGGGCCGTAGAACTGATGATAAGAGAGTCATGAAAGGTGAGAACCAGATTTTCTACTCTGCAGAAGAAGTTATTATTGCGTACAACGAAAAGCAACTTGATCTTCACGCTTTTATAAAAGTAAAAGCAAATGCTAAGGAAAAAGACGGAACTATTGTAAACAAGTTAATTGATACTACAGTAGGACGTGTACTTTTCAATCAGCATGTGCCTGAAGAAGTAGGTTATATCAATGAACTTCTTACCAAAAAATCACTTCGTGATATTATTGGTGAGGTAGTAAAAATCACTGGTATGGCCCGTGCTGCTCAGTTCCTTGATGATATTAAGGAATTAGGATTCCAAATGGCATTCCGTGGTGGTTTATCATTTAACTTGCAGGATCTAAACATCCCTGAGGCTAAAGTTAAACTGATTGCACAAGCTTCTCAGGAAGTAGAAGAGGTAATGAATAACTATAATATGGGTTTCATTACCAATAATGAGCGTTACAATCAAATCATCGATATCTGGACTCGTATCAATAACCGTTTAACTGCAAACGTTATGGAGATCTTGTCTTCAGATAACCAGGGATTCAACTCTGTATACATGATGCTTGACTCAGGTGCCCGTGGTTCTAAAGAGCAGATTCGTCAGCTTTGTGGAATGAGGGGATTGATGGCAAAACCTCAGAAATCAGGTTCAGGTGGTGAAATTATTGAGAATCCGATCTTATCTAACTTTAAAGAAGGATTATCGGTACTTGAATACTTTATCTCTACTCACGGTGCTCGTAAAGGTCTTGCGGATACGGCGTTAAAAACAGCGGATGCTGGTTACTTAACTCGTCGTTTGCATGACGTAGCACAGGATATGATTGTTGGTGAGACAGATTGCGGAACTTTAAGAGGTATTTTCACAACTGCCCTTAAAGATAATGAAGATATTGTTGAGCCATTATACGACCGTATTTTAGGTAGAACTTCTTTACATGATGTTTATGATCCTATTACAAATGAACTGCTTGTTTCTGCAGGTCAGGACATTAATGAGGATACTGCTCATGGTATTGAAAATTCTGCGCTTGAGGGAATTGAAATCCGTTCTGTACTTACTTGCGAAAGTAAACGCGGTGTATGTGCCCTATGCTACGGACGTAACCTTGCAACTGGCAAGCGCGTTCAGGCTGGTGAAGCTGTCGGCGTAATTGCTGCACAGTCAATCGGTGAGCCAGGTACGCAGTTAACACTTCGTACATTCCACGTGGGTGGTACCGCATCAAACATCGCGGCCGAATCTCAAATCAATGCGAAATTTGAAGGTGTTTTAGAGTTTGAGAATATCAGAACTGTACCTTATGAAACTGAAGAGGGGCCTGTAGATGTAGTTTTAGGCCGTTCTGGCGAGTTCAGAATTGTTGAGCCGAGTTCAGGCAGGGTGATTGTAACTAACAATATACCTTATGGTTCTTATTTATTCGTTAAGGAAGGTGATAAAGTTGTTAAGGGAGACAAGATTTGTAGCTGGGATCCGTACAATGCGGTTATCATTTCTGAATTTACAGGTAAGGTTGAATTTGAAGCTGTAATTGAAGGTGTTACGTTCCGTGAGGATTCTGATGATCAGACAGGACACAGAGAGAAAGTAATCATTGATACCCGCGATAAAACTAAAAACCCGGTTATTAAAATTGTTGATAGTACAGGAAGTGCTGTAAAAGGATATAACATTCCGGTAGGTGCACACATTGCTGTTGACGAGGGTATTAAAATTAAGATGGGTGAGATTATCGCTAAGATTCCTCGTTCAACTGGTAAAACGCGAGATATCACAGGTGGTCTTCCTCGTGTAACTGAGTTGTTTGAGGCTCGTAATCCATCTAACCCTGCTGTTGTAACTGAAATTGACGGTGTGGTAACTTTAGGTGGTGTTAAACGCGGTAACCGTGAGATTTCTATTGAGTCCAAAGATGGACAAATTAAGAAATATTTGGTGCCACTTTCTAAACACATCCTTGTACAGGATAATGACTTCGTTAAAGCTGGTATGCCACTGTCAGATGGTTCTATTTCTCCTGCAGATATCCTTTCGATCAAAGGCCCTGCAGCAGTACAAGAATATCTAGTGAATGGTATCCAGGAAGTTTACCGTTTACAGGGTGTGAAAATCAACGATAAGCACTTCGAAACGATCGTTCACCAGATGATGCAGAAAGTTCGTATCGAGGACCCGGGAGATACCCGTTTCTTAGAAAACGATGCTGTTGACCGTTGGGATTTCACTGAAGAGAACGACGAAATCTTTGATAAGAAAGTAGTTACTGATCCAGGAGACTCAACAACACTTAAAGCAGGACAAATTATTTCTGTGCGTAAGCTAAGGGATGAAAACTCAGCACTTAAACGCAGAGATATGAAACTGGTAGAAGCTCGTGATGCTATTGCGGCTACATCAAGTCCATTATTGCAAGGTATTACCCGTGCGTCTTTAGGTACTAAATCATTTATTTCTGCTGCATCGTTCCAGGAAACAACTAAGGTTCTTAACGAGGCTGCAATTAGTGGTAAACGTGATAACTTACTTGGATTGAAAGAGAATGTAATTGTTGGACACTTGATCCCTTCAGGAACTGGTTTACGCAGTTACGACCGCATCATTGTTGGTTCTCAAGAAGAATACGACAAATTGATGGCTTCAAAACAAGAAGAAGTTGAAGCATAATTGCAAATAATTTATTATATTGAAAAGTCCTCTCTTAATCGAGAGGACTTTTTTAATTTTACACTATGGAAGAGAATACTAACGACAACCAATTAAATATAGAATTATCTGAAGAGATAGCTGAAGGGGTTTATTCTAACTTAGCTATCATTACGCATTCTAATACAGAGTTTGTATTGGATTTTATTCGCGTAATGCCGGGAGTTCCTAAAGCGAAAGTTAAATCAAGAATTATTTTAACTCCAGAGCACGCAAAAAGGCTCCTAAACGCATTAGAGGATAATATTGAGAAGTTTGAAGCAATAAATGGCCGGGTTAAAATTCAGGATGAAGGTGCTTTGCCTTTAAACTTTGGTGGCCCAACAGCGCAAGCATAAAGTATCAGGCATTCTTTATTTTAAGAATGCCTGATACTTTCGACGAATTCCAGAATCTCCTCATACTGGTTTGGTTCGAACCATTGAATCTCATGGTCTTTTCTAAACCAAGTCAATTGCCTTTTCGCAAAGCGGCGGGTGTTTTGCTTAATGCTCTCTATTGCCTCATCAAGGGATAGAACGCCGTCAAAATACTCGAATAGTTCAGAATAGCCGACAGTGTTTAATGCATTAAGGTGCCTGAACGGCAAGAGCTGCCTAACTTCCTCAACCAGACCGTGTTCAGCCATTTGATCAACGCGAAAATTTATTTGCTTGTATAGCTTTTCCCGATCTATGTTTAACCCTATTTTAATTGAGTTAAAGTTGCGTTGCTTTAATGTCCTATTTCTAAATGACGAAAACGGCTGTCCCGTACTTATACATACTTCAAGGGCCCTGATTACACGCTGAGGATTGTTAATATCAACTTCGTTAAAATATGCTGGGTCCAGCTCTGAAAGCTGTTTTTGTAGAAGGCTTATTCCCTCAGTGTGATACACTTTATTCAATTGCTCTCGGATTTCGGGGCTTGCCTTTGGGAGATTATCAAAACCATCTGTTACCGCCTTAATGAATAGCCCTGAGCCGCCAACCAGAATCAGGTCATCGTATTTTTCAAATAATTTATCGATTAAACCTATTGCTTGTTCTTCGTAATCTCCAACGGAAAAAGGTTGATTTATCGAATGAGAGTCAATAAAATGATGTTTTACCTGGGCTAACTCAGCCTTCGATGGCTTAGCCGTTCCAATTTCCATCTCTTTATAAAACTGGCGAGAATCGGCTGAAATTACTTCAGTTTGAAAATGAAGGGCAATTTTTATGGCAAGGTTAGTTTTGCCAATTGCAGTCGGGCCTGCAATAATTATCAGGTTCTTTGTAGAGGTCATTGGCTCATTGCTGATAGCTCGCGGAGAATGGCCTATAAACTATCAGCAATAAACCTTGAACTACTGGCGGAATTAGTAATCGTCTTTATTGTTGGTTCCGTAGTCTTCAGAGTCGTATGTGTCGTTATCTGAAAATTCATCCATAAATTCATCTTTCTCTTCCTGTTCCTCTTCCTGTCCATGGTCTGCTATTCCAAGGTCTTCAACATTTTCTAAGTCGTCGGTGTCTTCAGGGGCATAGTCCATTTCATTTAAGAAGTCAAAATCTTCCGGCTCCTCTCCGCTTCCTGCAGGTGCTACGATGGTTCCTGCTGGCTTGGGTGCCTCCCCAGCGCTTCTGAAGAGCGATGGATATTCTTTTCCGGCCTCTAAATCCAGAATTTTGATTAGCTCTACATGAAAATCAAATGGACGCTCGAAGTTATAAGTGTAATAAAATTTTTGGTGCGGGTCGTCAATAAACTTATTGAGCTTGGTTCCTGACATTAATGTAATGCCTTGGCTTAATTTACGCTGACTAGGTAAATAACTGATTTCATCACCTTTAATCCACTGGTCGTTACTAATATAAAAAGAAGAAGACTTCTCCGGATTATAGCCTGTACTTTTATGTATGGCAAGGTGTAAATCCTCAAATGTTTGAGTCGATTTTATGTCTATTTCCCTAATTACATCGTCGTAATCTTCAAAGGAAATTCTAAACCTATAAACTGCCATGATCAAT
>Ga0307408_100004008_pt1 | contig 10039 bp, 10 predicted proteins | sample 322Cmetagenome_FD_202116 | JGI IMG/M metagenome (GOLD analysis project Ga0307408, IMG submission 202116) | Maize rhizosphere microbial communities from greenhouse at UC Davis, California, United States - 322HYB-C-3 | ecosystem: Host-associated > Plants > Roots > Rhizosphere > Soil | place... | reverse complement strand
GCCAGTTTAGCTTGGTTAAAAGCATCTTCAGACCGTAAGAAGCTGCCATCAGCAGTCCCATACACAGCTCCAATCTCAATACGTCCACCATCCAGACGGAAGCTAGACATAGCATCATTAACAGTGAGTCCTTCAGCAGCGCTGAAATCATTCACCACCTGTGCTCTAGCCTGAGCCTTCTCTTTGTTGGTGTAGTTGTTGGCACCAATATTATTAATCGTATTGACCAAGATGTCAGGAACTTGAAGCTTCTCACGAAGATTCTGCTGAATATCAAACGTCTTAGCGATAACAGAACCGGTATCAGTAATCACTTGAGGGACGATCTGGGAGGCAATAGCCTGCACCTTATCATTCCCATACATAGCCCTAGCCACTTCTTCTTGATCTGTAGACATAACAGTCTCGAAGATGTTACGAGCTTGAGCAGGATTGGCACTACCAATCACATTCCCAGGAGCTGCAGGGTTTTCTAAACGAACAACAGCATTAAGCTCAATACGTTCAATAGCGTCAGCAAGTTTAGTCTTCTGGAGGAAGATAGGAGCATTACGTTTGTTAAGCTCATCAATCTGCTTCTCAAGCGCTACAATCTTCTGCATAGCTGTAGAAGCTTCAGCATTCTGTGATAGCTGCCCTTCTAAGCGTGTACGTGTAGCAGCCTGATCTGCTCTCTCATATTTGTTCTTAGGCGTAGGAAGGGAATCTAATTCCTTACGAATAGCTGCCACTTGACCTTTGTCAAGCTGATTACCTGCTGTACCTAAGAGGCCAGCCTTCTCATCTTCCAGAGCAGCAATACGACCGTCTAAAGAGCCCGCTGTGGGCTTTGCAGTGATTGTGGCTAGGTCGCCCTTAGTCGTGACGCTAGGAGCCCTTGTAGGGGCTGTAGCAGGCCTTGCTAACGGATCGAGAGCAGGCGCTACTTCCTCACCCTTAGAAACTACTTTAGCAACCTTACTACCACCTCGAAGAGCCTGTCCAAAGCCAACAATATCGAGAAGAGGAGATATGTTATCCAAGAATTCTTGCGTACTAGAATACCCACCTTCGTCGAAGATAGTTGACGCTTTATCATATTGAGCAAAGTGATTATCATTAGAGAAAATAATTCCGCTGTTATTCTGAATGGTTGTTAACAGCGATTTAGAAAACTCTGCTCTCTTTTCAGGAGGAATAGAAGCAAGACGATCTCGGAGGTCTGCTGTAGTACTCCCGGCTAAAGAATAACGTTTAATGGTTTGCCAAATCGATTCCTTAGTACCTTCCTTTAAACCACCAGCAACCTTACCAGTGCTGATGTTATTACCGAAAGGAAGCACCCATACCGCTGCCATATCTGTAGCAGTCTCGAAGGACGCATCAGGAAGGCTAGCAGCAAATCCATTCACCAATCCTTGAATGTCTTGACGTGCTTGATAGATTTCACCAATAGCTTCAGCAGAAGAAATACGAGCATCTTCTTGCTCAATGTTCTCCCCCTTGCTAGGGTTTTGAAGGGCGTTGGTGTACAGAGTGTTAGTCGTGTCCTTGAGGAACTGACTAGAGCGTACGCCTTCCAAAGCCTTCTGCTTCATCTCTAATGGAAGTTTAGGATCACTCAGAACACTCATAACGCCTTTAATATCGTTAGTAGTGGTGCTCTGATGAATACCTTCTTGAACACTCTTCAGAAGCGTTGCATCCCCATTCTGAGCCTCAGCCATCATCAATTGATAATTGTCTACAGCTTGACTAGGATCAGACAACAAGGCTGTAGTGGCCGCCCTGTTACGAGTAGCAGCTTCAGGAAGCGTAATTGGGGGTAGAGGAGTGCTTTGGATGAAACTGTCCAGATCAACAGGACTTGTTTCTGCCCCAAAGTTTTCATCTAGAAATTCGGCCATATCAACCTTTATACTTAAGCCTGTTTAGTTGTTCCAGCAGGCGTAGAGAAAATACTAAATCCACCAGCGCCTTGGAATGCTTTCATCCCAAGACCTGCAAGACTGTCCCAGTTCCCTGCTTCTCCAAGAGCCGATTGGCGCTGGAAGTCAAAGTTGGCAGCAGCTTGCGAATGTCCACTGACACGTTGTCCTCTCGATACAGCACTAGCATTAAAGCCTAGGTTTGTAGAGAGGTTTGTAGACAGAGCGCCTAACGCTCCAATTTCTCCAGAGCTTTCAGCAGAACCTGAGTTCTCAGCAGCCTGGACAACACGAGCACGTCTAACACGCTCTTCTCTAATCTGTTGTCTACGTTCTGTTGCAGCTTGTTCAGCAGCAGCAGCTCTTTGTTCATTTTGAATAGCCTGCTGTTGAGCAGCACTCTGAGAAGCAGCTTCTTTAGCTTCTTTACGAGCAGCCATTCCTTGGGCTGTACCGACAACGGCTGTAGCAGCACCAACAATACCTAAAATTGTAGAAGTAGCGAAAGCCATGTTATTCCTTATACTTCTTGTTAAATCCAAGTTCAACCATTTTAAACCCTCGTTTCTCCATTGAAGCTGTGTTCACTTTACTGGAGCTTAAAAGAGATAGAGTAGATTCATCTGCTATTTCACTAGCCTTCTGATCGAATGCGTTTAGAAGCATAAGCCCTGCTCGTGTGTTTCTATATTCAGGAAGGACATACCAGAACATCTCAGCCAACACTTTGTATGTTGGGTTATAGATGTTGGGCGTCAGAATACTTCCTAACGCCCCTACAGGTTCACCATCACATCTGACAATGAACGCTGTATCTTCCATCATTCCTCTAATTGCAAGTCCGTAGATGGTTTCATAGTGTACCAACTCAGGACGCTTAAGTTCGTCTGTTAGCATGTTAACAGCCGCCGTATTTACAAACCATTCTAGATAAGTAGCAGACAACTGTTCTACTACGAACTTACGCGATAGAGTTTCCATTTAGTACAATATTCCAGCCGACAATACGGCAATCTTTTAAAGGCTCAGTTTCTAGATAGAGGCTGAATGCTTTACCACGTCCTCGGAGTTTATTCTTAGTAGTGATAAGCTCAAAACCACTGTCGTAGGTTAGATCGGTAATCAGATGTGGATTGTTATATCTATAAGCCTGAACCAAAGGACCAAACTTAAAAGACGCTGCTGTATTAGCAAAATCCCACTGAGACCTCATTAAGCAACCGGACTGGTTGATAATGTCGCCATTAATATCAAACCCATTCTCTGTTCTTCTAAAGTGCATGAACAAATAAGGAATCTGTTTATCAATAGCACTGTCACCAGCAGTACGTGCTCCAGTAAGTAAGAACGCCTTAGCATCCACACCTACGTCATCAACCTTTTCCCAATCTAAGAAGCTAACGTTGTTATACAAGCTTATAGTGATTTCAAGCTGAGACAAGTCATTATCAAACAGTGTTACGTATTTAATACCTTGCAACCCACTCTCACGTACAGGCTGATTAACAACAACAGAATCAACACCTACTAACACTAGATCAGCACCAACTAACACTTCTTGATCTGCACTACCCACTGTGAATGGGGAAGATGCAAAACAATTAATCACCTCAACTCTGTTATCAAGATTAGCAATCTTATTCTCGTAGAACGCATTCAAGACAACATCAAGTACTAGCTCACGACAGTTTGATGTAGAAGTGAAGGGCGCACCTGTGTTATACACCCATCTAATCTTCTTGCTAAACAGGTCATAGACGCCTGTAGCACGTTCTTTAGCTGTGGTGGGGATGTCATCATACAACGTCTGAATAGTCGTCTGTGTGATGCTTCTGACAGTGTTAGAGCCGAACTGATCTGGGGAGATGACATAGATGCCATCCTGAGCCCAGAAGAACAATCTACCAACCTCTTCTACAATCGATGTTTCAGAGAACGCACCTACAGCACTGAGTTTAGTAACCTTGTAATTCGTAGCACTGAATCCGAAATCACTTCCACCTTGGATTTCCCAAACACCGTTTGTACCAAAGACGATAAGCGAATTACCTAGAGGACGTAAACCAATGATCTGGTCTACACCAGACACCTTGATAAAGCCACCGTCGGTATCGATAATATCGGTGTTGTCTCTAGAAGTAGGATCACCCTCTTGGTAGCAATTAGTAATATCTTTGACATTACGTACCACCTGAGAGAACACCACATACGAACTTAGCGTTGGACTACGTCTGTCAGGATCAATCACTGTCCCTTCAAATCCAGCATAGAACACACGTCCAGCAAACCCTCTAGCAATCTTAGCACCACCAGGGGTGAAGTCACTATTAGTAGCTGTAAGCCAACGGACAATCTGTGGATAGATTTGTCTATTACGTGTACTCTCTTCTAATCGGCTTTGTCCTCTACGGAGTAGGTCAATAATGAAATAACCTTTAGCCGCTTTAACACCTAGACCTTTAACGTCGTCATACATAGTAGGGAACATACGCTCACTAGGAACGTCTGTAGCACTACCAGATTGAAACTGCAATCCTCCGTAAACTGTCTCACCATTAGCTGGATAAGAGTTGACGTGTGTATCGTAGAAGTATTGAAGCGGGTCTCTGAGAATAGCTGTAGAGCCAGTAGGATCGATTAATGACAGAACAAAGTTACGCCTAGGGATTCCCCAGGATTGATTCTGTAGATTATAGATTTGCTTCTCAGGAGTAGTAGCACTGCCTCTCCAAGTGTCATCTGTCTCATATTGATCATTGACACCAAACCCATTAATTTCAAGGCCCCATACATCTCTAACACGAATACGCTTCAACGTATATGTAAAGACATCGGGCTCTGCAAACTCAACAACACAAACGGTATCAACACCAGCCACAGCTACAAGATTACCATCCACCGTAGCGAATGAGAAACGTGTGTCTGTAGGAAACTCAGGGATGGTTAAGAAGTCAACAAACCCATCAGCCGAAATGTTATTCTCTAAGTTGTTGTAGAAATATAAAGAGTTTCTAAACTGAATGATTAAGAATTCAATACCACCATTACCACCGACAGATTTCCAGATATACGTACTATCTCCGTAGTTATCTGGATAACCTGACGTGTCTTGATTTGTTTCAACTAAACCAAAAGGGGTTTCAAAATCCATCCCTCTTCGTCTGTCTCTAGTACCGTCTCTATTTAATTCAAAGTTTTCTTCAGAGACAGAGGCGTTAGCTGGATAATTAAGAGGACTGGCTTCAGTAATAAGACCTTGTACGAAATTATTAATCTCGGCTCGTACCGACTGCTTCGTTCCGTTTGCCATCTGTTTTCCTCACAGGTTTGTTTGGTAGATATTGATCAATGGCTTGCTTAGCAATACCAACGCTTGTAAACAACCCGTCTAAACAGGCTGGGATTTTACCACCCTGTCCTTGAGTAACAACTACAACACTCTTGGGATTATGTGGGTGAGGTTTAATATAATAACCTTCGTAACTAATCACTTTCGTCCTTTTCTACCAAAGTCAGCATACCGCACACCACCTTTAGCTCTCCAAGCTTTACGAGAAAGCCATGTCTTCTGACGAGCAGCTTTCTGTTCACTCTTCATATTAGCCATCTGCTTCAGAACAAAGAACGCAGTGCTCTTTGCTTCCTCAAGAAGCGAACTAAAAGCCTCACTAGGTAGATCAGGAATAGCCTCATTAAGATGAACCCATACAGGTTCCATGTAGGCCATAGCTTGTGTTTTCGATTGTTTAAGCGTATTGTCCACTGCAATATCGTAACTATCGCAGACAATATGTAGGTCATCGAAAGACGTCCAATATGTGGGGGCTTGGTTATTGATAACCAGAAGCTTAGTACCGCTGAAGTCTAAAACAGTCTGAACGTTATCTTGTGTACTATTTCTATTAGATACAAACCTAAGGAATGCATCCGGTTCTTTATAACGAATATCTTTCAGCTCAACCTTCTCACTACCGAGTTTATGACAATCATACTTAAAGAATGTCAACTCCTTCACTTCATTAGGAAGGCGTAGGTAGTTTGGCTTGTTGATATCGTTAACAGCATCCATCTTAATGAGACGCTGAAGATGAGGCCAATCTCTGTTGCTAATCATCTCGTGATAGCAACTCTTAACAATCTGAGCTACTTGTTGACTCTCGATTGTATCATCAATACTATTTACCTCATCCGAATCCATATCATTCAAGATGTCTTGAACAATCTCAAGTAGCGTCATCTTAGCCATTACGTAGCCCTAACTAATGTAATAGTTGTATTCACATCAAGGAATGTTAAACCACCTGTGGCCGAGGAGGCCATATACAACTGAATGTAATCGTTAGCGTTTAACGAAATAAATCCGAAGCCAATCAAACTACCATCGTCACCAGCCGAATTACTCTTACACATTGGATGACGTGTTGAGAATGTCGTACCGTTAATTCGATACTTAACACTCACCCTGGCTGTATTAGTGGGGAAGCCTGTAATCGTGCTCCACAGATCGATACGATAGATTCCATTAACAGGAACAGTCATACGATCAACAGAAAAAGCAATACCACCAAACTCTAAACCACTAGCTGCCCAAGGAGCACCCGTGCCTGTGAAAAGAGTATAATCCGAATTAGTATTCAGTGTGGCGTCTACAGCAGCAGTTACTGGAAACGCATTAGTGTTCCCTGTAATAACCATAGAGCCATACACATCTTTAGTCTTTAAAGTGAAACCGTTAGTTCCATCAGTGATAATCTCAGAGTTTGTACTACCACCATCGCCAGCAAGACCTTTAAGTGTAAGACTATCTACTTTCTTCCATGTACCACTTCCAGCCCCATTAGCAAAATAAGCTGATCCAGTTGTAGCAGCAGCCACACCTTTAGGCTCATGAATGTTAGGATCGGTAATTACACTATGTTGAATAGACAATTTCTACTCCAGAAAAAAGAAATGGGGAGAGCCGTTGCCAGCGCTCCCCATATAGGATTAGACCTTAGTCTTAAACAAATACTCAGCGATCAGAGTAGCCTTACCAATTGTGGGGTCCACAACAGGAGACGTACCACCAAGGGTCTTAGTAATTCGTTCCGAAGCTGTAGTACCTGTAGTACTCGCCACGTCCCAAGTCCCTTGACCATCCGATGCCGGAACCTTAGTACCGATTGTTTCCAGTTCGGCTTCAGTGATTGTAACACCGTTAGTACCAGGAACCGTACCACCGAAGATAACAGTGGGAGTCGTACCAGTCAGACCGAATGCTTCATCAACACGAAGACGGTAGCGGAGGAACAGAGCCCCCTTAGGAATATACACCGGGGGGAGAAACGATTCATTCAGCGACTTGCCTGTGAAGGCAATGCTAAGCTGGTGAACGCTGTCCTTATCAGTCTCAACACCAACAGAGCCACCCGTGCTACGCACTCCATAGTGGTTGTTGACATTGATACCAGCAGAGTTTTCAAATGCCATTATATTATATCCTTAGACCTTGGTTGCAGAAGTGATCAGAATACCCAACGTGTCAACACGCTGCGTACCGAAGCCCCAACGAGCCGAGGTAACGAATTCGTCACGACGAAGGTCCTTATTACGCTCACCTTCCACCTTGGGCATACGACGCCACGCAGCCATAATAGGCTTAGTATTGTCATCAGCAACGCTCATGAAGACGTTAGCAACGGCGCCAGTAACGGCAGTCGTACCATCCGAGAACGAGCCTTGCGGAAGGCGGTTAGAAGTGATGATGTTCCAGCCATACAGGTTCATAAGGAACTGGTGATCACGGTCAAAGCCGTTTTCCAGAATCTTCTGACCAAAGGGCGTAACATCACGACCAATAGAGACCAGACGATCAAGCGTCGAAGCAACCACCGGATCAACGATAGCCACACGACCACCCATCGGAACATTAGCCTTGTCGAAAGCCAGCTTCATGCGAATGAAGTGCTCAAGCAGGACAGTGTTCTCCGAACCAACCGTGGCAACAGCCGAGGCGATACGGTGGGGTTGACCGTTAATTGTATTAGGCGAAGCATTCGTCTGCGAGCTATTAGCCTTAGCCAGGAAGCGCGATTCAAACGTTTCTTGGATAGCGCGAGTAGATTCGCTAGAACGAGCAGACATCAGAGCTTCAACTTGAGCGCCGTCTTCACGGAGTTCATCAGTCACATACCAAGCATCACCAACATAGTCAGTAATGGTCAGAGTAACTTCACCCGATTCGATCGGAGTATAGTCGAACGGAACGTCTTCAGCGCCGTCTTGAATTGTGACAGTACCAACTGTCTTGATATGAAGGGTAGTACCAGAGCCGAAATCCGAAACATTGCGGAAGAACGAGCCCGGCAGCATACCATCATGGAGGTTACGGAGAATGAAAGCAGAATACTGTTCCGCTTCAATAAACGCCGTACTATTAGGACGATTTTGTGCCATTAAATAAATTTCCTAGAATTAACCAAAACGTTTGAAATAAACTTTTGGATCGGTAAGATCGTAAGTCGTGAGGCCTTCTGCATGAAGCTCATCCACCATTTTCTTAGTAGATTCAAATTCTTGCCTAAAGTCTTGCGACGTAGCACCAATCATAACTGGTGTCTTATTACGACCAACAAACGAGTCTTGATGAGGCTGGATGCCTGTGGTGTTTACCGTACCTTGTGTAGGTGCTACCTTGGTTGTGGTCGCTGTCACACCGAAATACGCCATCACCGCTTTAGGACTACGAGCAGCTAACGCGTTAAGGTCAGCTACAGTAATTCCCAGCTCTTCGGCTTTCGCATTATACTTAGCTTCAGCATCAGTACCAAACGCAGAACTAAGAGACGTTGCAACCGCCTGTTGGTTCTGTGTAGCTAGATCAGCTTTCTGCTTATTCGTAAGAGTGCGATTCACCAGTTCAGCAATTTGCTCTTCGTTTAGACCTACCGGAGATGTAGTCTGCGGAGGTTCTTGACGCTGAGTGAGGGCCTCGATTGAACGCTGCAGTTCTTCCACTTTAGCGGCTGCCGCTCTCGCTTCTGATAATTCACGGTCCTTCTCGGACAACTGAGTTGTCAACTGAGGAATGTATGATTGCGAGTGCGCCAGCGCCACAAGGGCGTCGTGTAGCGATCTGTATTTTGGCTCTCCACGTTCATTCTTAATACCGGCCAGGAGGGTATCGATGGCAGGATCATTCGGAACGTTGACAGTCGGCTGAGTGACTGCCGTTTGTGTGGGAGGGTTGCTCCCGGAACTCTGATTAAAGATGGTCTGGTCGGACATCATCTACTTTCATAAAAATTGTGGCAAAGGACCTAGGACTCGAACCTAGACAAACAGATTTGGAGGCTGTTGTGCTGCCAATTACACTAGTCCCCTGTATGGTGCTCTTATCCTGTTGGCCCAGGCCGTGCTCCATCGGAACACAGTTGTACGGTCTTAGAGCGTAAGTGGAGCCTCGTGACAGAATCGAACTGCCATCAACGGACTACAAAACCGTTGTTCTACCATTAAACTAACAAGGCGTGGAGCGGATGCTGAGAATCGAACTCAGTATGATAGCTTGGAAGGCTATGTCCTAACCGGAAGGACACCCGCAGTATATTCTAGTATAAGGAGAGCTAGGACGAAGTATACTCAGCGAAAGCTGGCTAATCGAAAACAACCAACTACATTCAAACAATCCTTCGTTATACTCTCTATATTATATAGTATAATACTATTGATCGAAAATTTCACTACTTCTCGACAGAATTTTCCAAAATAAGTGAAATAACCTCTTCCAGAGCACGTTCATACCCTATAGCGTCAGCTTGTAGGTAACTCCATGACGCTGCCTCGTAGGTCGCCACTGAGCGTGTCTCCCTCCTTCGCGTTTCGATTTTGTTACGTAGAAGTGTCGCAAGACGTTCTCTGGTCAGAGCAGAGGCCTTGAAGTTGGCCTCCATCTCTTTCTTGGCTTGATCCTTCAAGCCGCTAGTCCAGTTTACTTTCATTGTGTGTTAGGAGAAATAGGTACTTGTTGTTCTGCCATGAGGTCTTCAGACGCTTGGTTAGAGAGTCTAGCAGTCTCTTGACGTTCCGTAACAGCGATGTTAGGAGCAAACAAGGTGTACCGACCCAGACCAAGGATGTCTTCCACAAGCTTA
>Ga0307408_100004007_pt1 | contig 10040 bp, 10 predicted proteins | sample 322Cmetagenome_FD_202116 | JGI IMG/M metagenome (GOLD analysis project Ga0307408, IMG submission 202116) | Maize rhizosphere microbial communities from greenhouse at UC Davis, California, United States - 322HYB-C-3 | ecosystem: Host-associated > Plants > Roots > Rhizosphere > Soil | place... | reverse complement strand
CCGGCATCGGCGGGGGGCAAGCCATCCGCTTCGCCGCAGGCCGGTCCGGTCAAGATGCACAAAGTCGAGAAGGGCGAAAGCCTGGCTTCCATCGCCGCGCTGTACAAGATGCGCTACAAGACGATTGCCGACGCCAATGGAATCACGTCGCCTTACATCATCCGTCCAGACCAGATGCTGAAGATACCAGGCGTCGATGCGGCAGCGCGCACCCCGGCAAAGACGCCGGAAAAAGCAACTGCCGCGGCGGACAAGCATGATGGGCACCACGATGGCGGCAGTTCGGGCGGCATTTCGCTGGCCGACCTGGGGAGACTGATCAACGAAGGGGCGACCAACCTGCACACGGTCTTCTTCCGTAACCAGGCAGCGAATCCGCAGACCGACCTGATGCACTCCAGCCGCGCACCCTGGATGAAGTTCGCACAGGACGAATTCGAAAAGGGGGTCAGGCGCCGCAAAGGGAAACAACACGACCCGCGCATTTTGGAATACTTCAAGGCGGTGCCCACGCTGGACAAGGCGAGCGCTTCGGTCGACGAGACGCCCTATTGTGCTGCATTTGTTAACTGGTGACTGGGGTCCGCGGGCTTCAAAGGCAGCAATAGCGCTATGGCGGTATCGTTTGCAAAGTGGGGGCGTCCGACAAGGAACAACAAGCCGGCCCTGGGTGCGGTCGCATTGATCAAGTTCAAAGGCGGCGGCAATCATGTCACCTTCGTCGCCGGCCTCACGAAGGACAAGCAGAGGCTCGCCACACTGGGCGGCAACCAGGGGGACAATCATGAAGTCAGCCATAGCCATTGTCCGCGTACCATGGCGGTAGCTTACCGTTATCCGGCTGACTATCCCGATTATGATGACGACTATGTGTTGCATGACGTCGCGAGCGATAATGCGCCGATGACCGCCGCCAACACCCATTGACAATTCGAGTAGGAAAACATGAGAACACCGATCCTGTGCGCACTGGCCATCTGTGCAAACGTCGCCCACGCCTTCGAGGGCGAATCCCGCTTCAAGCTCAATGCAGCCGGGGTGGAGCATACGCTGCAAGTCAGCCAGTACAAGTTGGACAAGAAAGGCGTGCCTTCCTTCGACTATGTATACGAACAGCACGCGGGAAGCTGCCGATTCACCATGTCCGGGCATGCAGTGGCCGGCTTCGAGGAGAGCAAAGGAAAGATCCAGCTTGAGGTCTTCAACCCGCAAGGCGACGACGGTAAGGAACTGCCCCAGATCCTGGTCTACTACACCGATGGTGCAACGTTCACGCTGCCCTACAAGGGTAAGCTCAAGCAGGTGTCGTTTGACGGCACCCTGACGCCGGGGCAGTTGAAGAGCAGCTGCGGCAAGAAAAGCAGCGATGAGATATCGCTGTTGTTCAAGCAAACTCCATAACAGTTGCATGGCGTTCAAACCCATCATCCGCGTCGGCGACCGCACCTCGCACGGGGGAACCGTCGTCGAAGCACACCAGTTGCTGGTCGTCCTCGGCAAACCTGTTGCCGGTGTCGGGCATCAAGTCGACTGCCCCAAATGCAGCGGTACGCCGTTGATCGAGGACGGTCCCCTGAGCGCGACTTTCATGGGCGTGCCCGTGGCTGTAGACGGCATGAAGACAACCTGTGGCGCCATCCTGATCGCATCGCAGCAGACAGCTTGCGTCGAACGCGCCTAATTACCGTCCACCCACCGAATCATGCACTCTGTCGGATAGTGAACCAATGGCTTGGCCAGCTGCAGGGCGTCGAAATCGTCAACGTGGCCGATGTGTTGAAGTAAGCCTTAGTCAAAAGCGGCGCGGATCTCGCTGACCGCCTTCTGCGGGTCCTGCAGATGGGGGTAGTGGCCAAGCTTGGGCAGGATGGCAAACGGCTTGCCTGCCTTGGCCGCGAATTCCTCGCCCATCTTCTTGTCGATGTAGATGTCCTTCTCGCCCCACACCACCTTCACCGGTGCCGTCAGGCGTGGCAGGTTGGCTTCGAAGTACTGCTGGTCGCGCGTGAAGTGCGAGTAGTAATGGTAGAACGCATCGGCCGTGCTCATGCTGCCTTTGTCCCAGCTGGAGAGCATATCGGCTTTGACGTCCTGCTGGATTGAAAATTGTTCGCTTGGGTCCAGGCCGCGGCGGAAGGCGTTTTCAATGGTATCGTCGCGGCCCTGGTTGAGTGCTTTACGGATCACTTCTGCAGTTTGCGGCGCCTTCAGGTTGCGCAGTCGCTCGGACATCCATTGCGGCCGATCCAGCGGTGCGAAATCGCCGACGATGATCTGCCTTGCAATGTCTGGTTGTTCCAGCGCGAGCAGCATGGATGGCAGGCCGCCGATATCCGTCGCATAGATCACGAGTTTTGACTTGTCGATGCCAGAGGCGTCGATGTAGGCCTTCAGCACTTGCGCATAATCTCGCGGTGCGTAGCTGAACTTATCGATGGAAGGGCGAGAGGATTCGCCATAGCCTGGCCAGTCAAAGGCGTGGACTTCATATTCGCTCGCAAGCTGCTGCGAGAGGCTGCGCCAGGTGAGCATGGTTTCGGGGAAACCATGCAGGAAAAGCACGGTGCCTTTGGGCCTTGGATTCTTGACTATCATCCGGCGCAGCGTGATATCCGGACTGATCTTCACAAAGCTGATTTCTTCCTTGGGGGCAGGGGTGGCGGCGCTGGCGTGACCAGCCAGGGCGAGGGAGGCAGTTGTTGCGACGGCTGCGAGGGTTTTCTTGAGCGCTGACATATTGAGGTTCCTTATCGAAGGATTCGAGTTAGCTTCAATATAGGTCTGGTAGGGTGTGGCGTAAATGTCCTAATTCCCTCCTTTCAGGACATTCGTGCCAGCCGGCGCAGGGCCTGCGGCGGCTGCCCGAAAGCGCGCAGGAAAGCGCGCCGCATGCGTTCCGTATCGATGAATCCTGTCTCAGCAGAAATCTCTTCGATCGTGTGGCGGCTTTGCTCGATCATGAGCCGCGCAGCTTCAACCCGCAGGCGTTCGATGGCCTTGGCCGGTGGCTGGCCGGTCTCGCTGGTGAAGGCGCGGCTGAACTGGCGTGGGCTGAGATGGGCGACATTGGCCAGCTCCTGCACCGACAGTTCCGAATCGAGATGGCTGCGAGCGTAGTCCAGCACGCGCTGGATGCGGTCGGACCTGGCGCCCAGCTCCAGCATGGCCGAATGCTGCGACTGGCCGCCGGCGCGGCGATGGTAGACCACCAGCTTCTTCGCCACTGCTGTCGCGATGTCGGGGCCGTAGTCGGCTTCGACCAGGCCAAGCGCGAGGTCGATGCCGGTGCTCATGCCGGCTGAGGTCCAGATCGGGCCGTCGTTGATAAAGATGCGGTCGGAATCCACCCGGGCAGCTGGGAACTGCTCCTGCAGGGCGCGGGCAAACAGCCAATGCGTGGTGACATGGCGGCCATCGATCAGGCCTGCTTCGCCAAGCAGGAAGGTGCCGGTGCAGACGGAGGCCGTGCGCCGGGCAAGCCTGGAGGCGGCGCGCAGCCGCTCCAGTAGCTGCTCGTCGGTAGGGGCGGGCGCCACCAGGCCGCAAACGATCAGCGTATCGAGCCGGCGCCTGGCCAGTGGCTGGGTTTCGACCGAGGCACCGAAGGAATTCACCACCGGGCCGCCGTGCAAGGAGAAAAAGCCGATGTCGTACAGGCGCTTCTTCGCCGTGGTGCTGGCCAGTTCGAAGGCGGATGCGCCGGCCAGGCCCATGATCTGGAAGCCAGGCGGCAGCAGAAATCCGATTTTCAGCAAAATGGTGACCATGACGTAAAAGGAGGTAATCCAATCATACGCGCCATCGAAGACGGGCGCCGTGGAGCAGTGTTATCCTCGTCAGTCGCGCTACGCTTCGTGAGCGCATTTCGTCATGCAAGTTTGAACAAGGAGATCGGAATGGCAATCAAGAAGATCCTGTTTTTGACGGGCGATTTTGCGGAAGACTATGAAACCATGGTGCCGTTCCAGGCGCTGCAAATGGTTGGGCATACCGTGCATGCGGTCTGCCCCGGCAAGAAGGCGGGCGAAAAGATCAAGACCGCGATCCATGACTTTGAGGGCGACCAGACTTATACGGAAAAGCCTGGCCACCAGTTCGCGCTGAATGCCAGCTTTGACGAGGCGCGTGCAGCGGCCTACGACGCGCTGGTGATTGCCGGCGGGCGTGCGCCTGAGTATTTGCGGCTCAATCCGCGGGTGCTGGAAACGGTCCAGGAATTTGCCAAGGCGGGCAAGCCGATTGCGGCGATCTGCCACGGGGCCCAGATCCTGACGGCGGCGGACGTCATCAAGGGCAAGCGCATTTCCGCTTACCCTGCCTGCGCGCCGGAAGTGCGTTCGGCCGGCGGCGAGTATGTTTCAGTCGAGATGGACCAGGCGGTCACCGACGGCAATTTCGTCACGGCGCCGGCGTGGCCCGCGCATCCGCAATGGATGGCGCAATTCCTTAAGGTATTGGGTACCGAAATCAAGCCTTAATTCGCGCCAAGCAGCGCCAGTGCCTGCTCGCGTGCCGAAGCACGCAGGCTTGCGCGCAGTGAGGGATCGTCGGTGGTGCGGGCCAGTACCATGCCGCCGACGCACAGCGCTACGATGGCTTGTGCGCGCTGTTCACCGTCGCTGAAATCCTTCAGCGCGTACTCGTATATGCGGGTCAAGTTGCGGATCAGGTCTGTGTAGGCGTGCTGCGGCATCAGGCCGGCACGGGCCACGTCGCCGGGCAGGGCGTACAGGGTGCAATGGTTCTCGATATCCTCCAGCACCTCGTCACTCAGGTAGAGATTGACCAGGCGGCGCGCCATGTCGCGCTGGTCGGTCACCGGCGCCCTGGCGACGTCCTTGCGGAAGGGGTTGCAGGTGGCGAAGCTGGCTACGGCCGCCGCGTACAGCTCATCCTTGCTGTCAAAGTGGTTGTAGAATCCGCCGCGCGTCAGGCCGGCCTCGGACATGATGGTTTCGATCGAGACCTGTTCGAAGCCGTGTCGGTTGAACAGCTTGCGGGCCGATTCGACGATCCTGGCGCGGGTGCGTTCCTTGTGCTCTGTGGTGTAAGGCATGGGTGTTTCCTCCTCGGTTCGCATTATGCGTCCGATTCAAAATATGTTCTTGAACATATTATGTATCCCCGTAATCTGGCCACATGTTCACACCCAACCCTAAGGAGACATGAATATGTACACCCTGGTTACTTTGCGTTCCGTTCCCGATTTCGCTGTTGGTTACGTGCGCGACCTGCGCGCGCGCTGGGCGATGGAAGAGGCAGGCCAGCCGTATTCCGTGCAGACCATCGGGCCGGAGGAGCAAAGGTCTTCAGCCTACCGGCAGCAGCAGCCGTTCGGGCAGGTGCCCGTGCTGCTGGATGGCGATCAGTCGATCTTCGAGTCCGGAGCGATCCTGCGCCACCTGGGCGACAAGCTGGGATTGATGCCTTCCGGCGCCCGTGAGCGCCAGCTGGCCGAAATGTGGCTGTATGCCGCGCTCAATTCGGTCGAGCCGTATTTTGGCGCCTTCGCCGAGCTGGACGTCTTCCATGCGGGAGAAGCGTGGGTCGAGGCTCGCCGGCCTGGATTGGAAGCGATGGCAAGGCGCCGCCTCGCCGACCTGGAGGCATGGCTGTCCGGCTGCGAGTACCTGGCAGGCACGTTCAGCGTTGCCGACATCATGATGTCGACCGTATTGCGCCTGCTCGATTCGAGCGGCCTGCTGGACGAATTCCCGGCGGTCGCCGCCTACCAGGCACGTTGCATTGCGCGTCCGGCCTACGCGAGGGCGATGGCAGCCCAGGTGGCGCTGTACACCCAGGCCCAGGAAGCAGCTTGAACTTCCGCTCAGCGCGGCACGATGGCAAACTGCGGCCGCTCGCTGTAGTTTGGCTTGACGCTGCGGCTGGCGAAGCGGCTCCACGCCTCCCGTGCATTGGGAATGCCTGTGGCGGCGGCCATCGCCAGCGCCGGCTGCATATTCGACGGATAGCCTTCGGCCGAAGCCGAGTAGCCGGTCATCTCGCCGGCCAGCCATGGCGTGCGCCACACCTTGGCGTCCTTGTCGGCCTGGCTGCGCCAGTCGGCCTGCGCCTGGCTGCCGCAGGGCTGGTCCAGGTAGCGTGCACCCGTGCTGTTGACCATCGGTGAACCGTCGTTGTTGCGCATGGTGGCCTGGTAGGCTTCGGCGAAACTGGTGAAATAGGCCGAGGTGGCGCTTGGCCGAACCATGAGCGCATAGACGGCGCCGTCGACCCAGCAATAGCCGCCGGCCATCATGCGGCCGATCGGGAAGCGCGCCTTCCACGTCAGGATCGGCTCCGCGCCGGCAAATCCCATTTCGTTCAGGTGCCCGACCGCCGATGTGAAGAAGTCGTCCATCCAAGGTGCCACGCCGGTGTTCGGACCGGTGGGACCGCCGTAGGCCACGGCATAACTGGTGGCGGTGTTGTCGATGAAGCCAAGCTGGTTGGTCGCACTGCCGGCGAAGGTCGTGTTGTAGAAGTCCAGGTTGTGCTGCAGTACGTGGTTGAAGTAGGACTTCATCGGGTGCGCGTCAGGCGTGATGTAAGCGGCATGGCCGAGGGTGCGCAGCGACCAGGCTTGGCCGCGCACCTGGTTGCCTTTCACCAGGCCCTTGGACAGTGAGCGGTAATACGGGTTCATGGTGACCAGGTTCCAGTTGGCCCAGAAATGCAGCTCGTCGAGATAGTAGGTGTCGCCGGTCAGCAGGTAGGGCAGGTAGGCGAACGAGGGCTGGTGTGCAGTGTCCGGCGTGTAGGGTGTGGTACAGGCGCCGGCCTCGGTCGAGGTGCAGCGCGGCATGTCCTCATGTTTCTTTGTGACCGGGTTGTAGCTGTCGGAGCCGATCCGCTGGTCGCGTACATAGGGATAGTCGACGATGGACACCACCTGGTCCGTGTTCCTGTCGCGGTAATGCACCGGCCAACTGCCGGCCAGGTCTCCCAGTCCGTTCGTCACCTGCCTGGCCCGCGCATCCATGCTGAGGATATACAGCGCGGCCCAGGCGTGCTGCAACCCGATATCGGGGCGGCCGCCGGTCGATGGCATGTATCTGTTCACGAGTGGCATGGCCATCGGGCCGCTGTCGGCCGCCTCCCAGTCGGTCTTCATTTTCGCCAACGCTGTTTGCGACGGGATCACAGTGCGGTCGTAATTGGGCAGGGCGCGCGTACCGAGCAGGTAGGCGATGTCGTGCTTGACATGCACTTTCGGCTCGGCGCCAGCCCAGAACACTTTGCGCCAGCGGGCGTGATGGTAGTGCGTCAGCGCGGCCTTCTGGTATACCACCTGGTTGTTGACCAGGACTTCGGCGTCGTAGGCGACATTCTTCGGATCGGGTTCGTAGGCCCAGTTGTTTTCGACGGTTACGTCGACGCGCGTTGAACCGAGCTGGCCGGAGCCCGCCAAAGGATAGTGTCGGATCGCGAAGCGCACCGCCAGATGCGGGTGGGCGACGCCGTTTGCCGCCACAGGTCCGGCTACCTGCCATTCATTGACCAGGGGACCGGACATCCAGCTGGTATATGGCTTGCTCGCCAATAGCTGCGCGGCATCCGCGCTGTAAGTTACGCCGCCGATATTCAACCGGACCACGGCGTTGAATCCGCTGGCCAGCAGGGCAGCGGGGCGGGCGCCACCGCCAGGGCCGGCCCATGGCACTGTCGAGAGCTGCACGCTGGCGGTTTCTCCGCCTGCGAGTTGCGGCAGCACGGTGGTGACCAAGGCATGGCGCACCGAGCCGTCTGCGTGCCTGGCCTTGACGTCTGCCTGCATGGGTATTGAGACGCCCTTGTACGCTGCGGCGAAATAGTCGCCAGCTTTCACATCTCCTTTTGCGAAGACGTGGCCGACAGTGACTGGCACGCCAGATTGCGCCTGCGCGGACGTGTCGCTGACTTGCAGGGAGGGTAGCGGTGCCGCCGCCGCGGCGCCTGCAAACAGCGGGGCGGCGAGAAAAGACAGGAATGATTTCATGGGCAGATCCTCTCAAATTGAAAGCGCTTGACCTGAATCAATTTAATTAATTGGCAAACTCCGTACAGTCCTGCACTGGAATAACACAGAGTAGGAGTATTGAAACATGGGTAGCGACAATGAGGTAAACGACGTGCAAACGAACAGCCGTCGTCGATTCTTGGGTAAGAGTGCTGCGTTAGGCCTGGCCGGCGCTGGCGTGCTGGCGGGCTGCAAGGAGAACGGTGCGGGGGCGCCTGGTTCTGCTACGGCATCTGCAGCCGCAGCGGGCAAGTCGCATGGCGCCAGCAAGGCGCATGTGGAACCTGGCCAGCTCGATGATTATTACCTTTTCTCCAGCGGCGGCCACTCCGGCGAGGCGCGCATCATGGGCGTTCCTTCCGGGCGCACGCTGCGCCGCATCCCTGTTTTCAATGTCGATCCTATGGTTGGTTGGGGCATCACCAACGAGTCCAAAGCCATCATCGGCACCAAGCCTGACGGCAGCCTGAAATACACGACCGGCGATACCCACCACGTGCATGGCAGCTACAAGGACGGCACATACGATGGCCGCTATTTGTGGGTGAACGACAAGATCCACTCGCGCCTGGCCCGCATCCGCATGGATACCATGGAATGCGACAAGATCACCGAACTGCCTAACGTACAAGGCTTCCACGGTATCTTCCCGGACAAGTGCGACCCGGTCGACAAGTCGATCAACCACACCACCCGCGTGTTCTGCGGCGCCGAATTCGCCATTCCATTCCCGAACGATGGCCGCGACCTGGACGATCCATCCAAATGGGGTTCGCTGTTCACCTGCGTGGACGCGGAAACCATGGAAGTCCGTTGGCAAGTGCGCGTGGACGGTAACATGGACTTGACGGCGACGTCCTACGATGGCCGCTTCGCCTGCTCCAACCAGTACAACACCGAAAACGCACCGGACCAGGCAGGCATGATGGCCGCCGAACGCGACGCCTGCGTGTTCTTCGACGTGGCGCGCGTGGAGGCGCTGGTGAAGGCCGGCAAGTTCACCACCATCGGTTCCTCCAAAGTGCCGGTGGTTGACGGCCGCAAGGCAGCCAATGCCGATCCGAAGACTGCGGTGACCTGCTATGTCCCGGTCGGCAAGAACCCGCATGGCGTCAACGCTTCGCCGGACGGCAAGTACATGGTCTGCTCCGGCAAGCTGTCGCCGACTGCCACCGTGATCGAAGTGGCGCTGGTCGCCAAATGGTTCGACGGCGAGCTGAAAGCCGAACGCGATGCAGTCGTGGCGGAGCCGGAAATCGGCCTGGGCCCGTTGCACACCGCCTTCGACGGCAAGGGCAACGCCTTCACCACCCTGTTCCTGGACAGCCAGATCGTGAAATGGAACGTTGCTGCCGCCATCGCACAGTTCAAGGGCGACAAGACCGTCAAACCGGTGGTGGACCGCGTGGACGTGCATTACCAGCCGGGCCACGGCTACGCCTCGATGGGCGAAACCGGGGAAGCCGACGGCAAGTACTTCAACTCGGGCAACAAGTTCTCGAAGGACCGCTTCCTGCCGGTCGGCCCGCTGCACAGCGAAACGGAACAACTGATCGACATCACCGGCGACAAGATGGTGATCATCTCCGACCACACGGCGTATCCGGAACCGCACGACGCAATCATCGTTCGCCGCGATATCGTGAAGACGCGCCAGATCTACAACATGGACGACTTCCCGAACAAGGTAACGGCGGATAACGCGGGCATTACGCGCAACGGCAACAAGGTGCACGTGCGCCTGATGTCGCAGGCGCCGGCCTTCAGCATGCCGGTCATCAAGGTGAAGAAGGGCGACGAGGTGACGATCACGCTGACCAACCATGACAAGGTGGAAGACCTGACCCACGGTTGCGCAATCCCGACCTATAACATCAACTTCATCGTCAACCCTCAGGAGACCAAGTCGGTCACCTTCAAGGCTGACCATGCGGGCGCGTTCTGGATGTATTGCACGCACTTCTGCCACGCGCTGCACCTTGAAATGCGCAGCCGCTTCCTGGTGGAGGCTTAAGCCCGCGAGGGTGGTTTATCCATGCTG
>Ga0307408_100004004_pt1 | contig 10043 bp, 7 predicted proteins | sample 322Cmetagenome_FD_202116 | JGI IMG/M metagenome (GOLD analysis project Ga0307408, IMG submission 202116) | Maize rhizosphere microbial communities from greenhouse at UC Davis, California, United States - 322HYB-C-3 | ecosystem: Host-associated > Plants > Roots > Rhizosphere > Soil | place: USA... | reverse complement strand
CCTGGGCCTGGCCGATCAAGGTCAGTACAGCGATGGAAATGGACGACAACAGGAACTTCCGATGGTTTTTCATACGTGTCTCTTCTTTCGTTTTATGTGATTCGGCTTCCAAGGCCTGACCATTGAATCAAGAAATGATATCGATGTCAATCGAAATGTTATCGATGTCATTTTCTTGTTGCAGGGTTTGGAAATCTGTCATAATGCCCCGCATGGCTGTCAATAAAACTATGGAAGACCTCGCCAAACTGGCAGGGGTTTCGAAAATTACCGTGTCGCGCGCCCTGCGTGGCAGTCCCCTCGTCACGGAAGAAACGCGGGAGAAAGTGCGCCAGATCGCGGAAGCCCAGGGCTACCGCCTGAACGTGAGCGCACGCAACCTGCGCATGGGGCGGTCGTACTCGGTGGCAGTTGTGGTGGAAATGACACCGGAGAAGGGGCGGCCGATGTCCGACCCCTACCCGCTGGAACTATTGGGCGGGATCACGCAGGAGCTGACGACACACGGCTACAGCGTGGTGCTGACCTCGCGCCAGTTGCTGGATACCGCCCCGGTGCAAGGCGCCGACGGCCTGATCCTGCTGGGCCAGGGTTCGCATGGCGAAGCGGTGACCGCGCTCAAAAAGCGCAGCCAGCCGCTGGTGGTGTGGGGCGCGCCGGGAGCGGGCTCCGACACCGTGGTGGTCGGCAGTGACAACCGCAAGGGCGGTATCAGTGTCGCCCAGCGCTTCATTGAACTGGGGCGCAAGAAAGTGCTGTTCCTTGGCGACGTGGACCATGCCGAGGTGCAGGAACGCTGCGCGGGCTTTATCGACGCGCTGGGAAGGCAGGGCAGCGTGCACATCATGCGGCCGAAGGCATTTACCTTTGAGGCCGGCTTTGATTGCCTGGATTCCCTGCTGGAGAAGAAAGGCTTGTCGTTCGACGGCGTGTTTGCCGCCAGCGACTTGCTGGCGATGGGCGCAATCCGTGCGCTGGCAGAGCGCGACGTGCGCGTGCCGGAGCAGGTGTCGGTCATCGGTTACGACGATACGCCGGGCGCGGTGAGCTTCGTGCCGCCGCTGTCCAGCGTGCACCAGTACCTGCGCGATGGCGGCGTGCTGTTGGCGAAGAAGATGCTGGATTTGCTGGAGGGGCGTCCCGTGGCTTCCGAAACCCTGCCGACCGCGCTGATCGTGCGTGCCACGTAAAAATTTTTTATACCGAATTCAAACCGGTTTGAATGAAAAGAAGGATGAAGATGCAGCACACTTACCCCCTCGACGCCTGGTGTATCCGGGAAACATCCTTCGACACGGCGTCGAATTTCCTGGATGAGACGCTGTTTGCGCTCGGCAATGGCTACATCGGCCTGCGCGGCACGCCGGAAGAAGGCTATGCCGGCCCGGCCGGCACCTCGCTGGACGGCAGCTACCTGAACGGCTTCTACGAATCGGAGCCGATCCAGTACCCCGAGAATGCCTACGGCCTGGCGCGCAACAACCAGTTCATGCTGAACGTGCCGAACGCCAAGGGTATCGCGCTATGGCTTGGCGAGGAGCGTTTCGACCTGCTGCAGGGCCGGGTGGAGAGCTATGAGCGCCGCCTCGACTTCCGCACCGGCCTGCTGGAGCGCGACATCGTGTGGCAGGCGCCGTCCGGCCGCCGCCTGCAGCTGCGCAGCCGCCGCCTGGTCAGCTTCGCCAGCAAGCATCTGTTTGCGATCGAGTTCATGGTGACGCCGCTTGGTTTCGATGGCGCCCTTCGCCTGGATTGCACGGTGGACGGCGTGGTGCGCAACCTCGAAGCCGGCGACGACCCGCGCGTCGGTTCGGCTACCACCGGCCCGGCGCTGGCGCTGACCGGCACCGAGCTGGCGCCGCATTTTGCCGCCCTGCAGCAGCGTACCCACAACAGCGGCTTTGCGCTGGTGACAGCCGCCGCACAAGTGATCGATGCCGAGCATCGCTTTGCGCAGCGCGCTGAAGGCTCGCGGCTGGTGCAGTCATACACCGTCGATGCGCGCGATGGCCAAGCCGTGCGGCTGGTAAAGTACGGCTGCTATTACAGCTCGCGCGATGTCGCTGCAGACGAATTGATGGCGCGCTCGCGCGCCGAACTGGAAGCCGCACGCGGCCTGGGCTTTGACAAGCTCGCTGCGCAGCAGGAAGCCTACCTGGCCGACTTCTGGGCGCAGGCAGACGTGGAAGTGGCTGGCGACGACGCGCTCCAGCAAGGCATCCGCTTCAACCAGTTCCACCTGCTGCAATCGGTGGGGCGCGACGGCAAGACCAATATTTCGGCCAAGGGCGTGACGGGCGATGGCTACGAGGGCCACTACTTCTGGGACACGGAGATCTATATCTTCCCCTTCTTCCTGTACAACAAGCCCGAGATCGCGCGCAAGCTGCTGGAATACCGCTACGCCGGCCTGGCTGCAGCGCGCGAGCGGGCGCGCCAGATGTCGCACGCCAAAGGCGCCCTGTACCCGTGGCGCACCATCGCCGGCGAGGAATGCTCGGCCTACTTCCCGGCCGGCACCGCGCAGTACCACATCAATGCCGACGTGGCCTATTCGATCAAGCAGTACATGGACGCCACCGGCGATGACGCCTACCTGCTGCAATATGGCGCCGAGATCCTGCTCGAAACGGCGCGCATCTGGCTGGGCATCGGCAGTTACAACCGCGCCGGCGCTTTCGTGATCAACGAAGTGACCGGCCCGGACGAATACACCGCGCTGGTCAACAACAACTACTACACCAACGCGATGGCGAAGCTGCACATGCAGTTCGCCGCCTCGGTCGCCGAACGGATCGCGCGCGAGCACCCGCTTGAGTGGGCGCGCATTTCTGCCGCCGTGGCGCTGGCCGACGGCGAGCTGGAGGAACTGCGCCGGGCCGCCGCCGCGATGTTGCTGCCGTACGACGCGGCACTCGGCATCCACCCGCAGGATGACAGCTTCCTTGACAAGAAAGCGTGGGACTTTGCGAACACGCCGGCTGAGAAATACCCCCTGCTGCTGAACTACCACCCGATGGTGATCTACCGCCACCAGGTCTGCAAACAGGCGGATGTGGTGCTGGCGCTGCTGCTTTTGAGCGAGCAGTTCACGCTGGAAGACAAGAAGCGCGACTTCGACTACTACGAGGCGGTGACGACGCACGATTCCTCGCTATCGTCCTGCATCTTCAGCATCATCGCATCCGAAGTGGGCTACGAAGGCAAGGCTTACGACTACTTTATGGAGACTGCGCGGCTCGACCTGGATAACACGCACGGCAACACCCACTACGGCGTGCATACCGCCGCCATGGCGGGAACCTGGCTCGGCGTGGCGTATGGCTTCGGCGGCATGCGCGTGGTGAATGGCGAGGTGCGCTTCGCACCTACGCTGCCGAAGCAGTGGCAGCACTACCAGTTCCGCATCCATCTGCATGGTAGCCTGCTGCAGGTGCGCGTTACCGCCAGCGCCACCCAGTACGCGCTGTTGCGTGGCGATGCGCTGGCCTTCCAGCACCGCGGCGTGCCCATCACTGTCACTCCGGCGGCGCCGGTTCAGGAGCTTGCATGAAAGCCGTTATCTTCGACCTCGATGGCGTGATCACCGATACCGCCCATTACCACTTCCTCGCCTGGCGGCAGCTTGCGCAGTCGCAGCAGCTGCACTTCGATGAAGCCTTCAACGAAAACCTGAAGGGCATCGACCGCATGGGTTCGCTTGAGCTGATCCTGGCCGCTGCGCCGCGCAGCTACAGCGAAGCCGAGAAGCTGGCGCTGGCCGACACCAAGAATGAACACTACAAAACGCTGATCGCCGAAATGTCGCCCGCCGACCTGCTGCCCGGCGCGGTGGAAGCGCTCGACTGGTGCCGTGCGCAAGGCTTGAAGGTGGGCCTTGCGTCGGTGAGCAAGAACGCCTTCACGGTGCTGGAAAGCCTCGGCATTACTGACAAGTTCGACTATGTCGTAGACGCGGCGACGATCGCGCGCGGCAAACCCGATCCCGAAATCTTCCTGCGCGCTGCGTCGGAACTGGGCGTAGACCCGGCCGATTGCGTTGGGGTGGAGGACGCCGTTGCCGGCGTGACCGCCATCAAGGCAGCCGGCATGGTTGCCATCGGTGTAGGCCAGGCGGGCACGCTGTGGCAGGCGGACACGGTGATCCCGGGCCTGGAGCAATTCAAAAATATAATGGAGACACTATGCAAAACCGGCGCATCACCTGGGTCCTGTTCCTGATCTATTTCACGTTCGCCATCCTGTTGAACAGCGTTGGCACAGTGATCCTGCAGGTCATCAATAACTATGGCGTCAGCAAGTCAGCCGCCAGCGTGCTGGAAGGTTTCAAGGACCTGCCGATTGCCGTGGTGTCCTTCCTGGTTGCGAGCTTCCTGCCGCGCATCGGCTACAAGAAGGCAATGCTGGCAGGGCTTGCCATCGTGACCGGCGCCGCGCTGTCGATGCCGCTGCTGCCATCCTTCCTCACCACCAAGATGCTGTTCCTGTGCGTCGGCATCTCGTTCGCGCTGGTCAAGGTGTCGGTGTATTCGACGCTCGGCCTGATCGCCAACGACCGCCGCCAGCACGCGGGCATCATGAATACGCTGGAGGGCTTCTTCATGGTCGGCGTCCTGTGCGCCTACTGGGTGTTCAGCTTCTTCATCGACTCCGCCGATCCGCGCTCGCAAAGCTGGCTGCATGTGTACTGGGTGCTGGCCGGCCTGTGCGCACTGACCTTCGTGCTGCTGCTGGCCACGCCGTTCGACGAGCGCCTCGCCGCGCCGCCGGAAGCGCGCAGCCTGCCGCAGGAATTCGCGGCCATGCTGAAGCTGTTTTTCAAGCCGCTGGTGTGCGTTTTCGTGCTGACCGCTTTCCTGTACGTGCTGATCGAGCAGAGCGTAGGCACCTGGCTGCCGACTTTCAATAACGAGATCCTGCACCTGCCGGCTGCCATGAGCGTGCAGGTCACCAGCATCTTTGCCGCCTGCCTGGCCGCCGGCCGCCTGTCGGCCGGCGTGCTGATGCGCCGCATGAACTGGTACCCGGTGATGAACGCCTGCCTGCTGGGCATGGGCGCCGTCGTGCTGGTCGCTCTGCCGATGACCCATGACGTCGTGGTCCCTGCCGGCGCCGGATGGCGCGATGCGCCGCTGGCCGCTTTCGTATTCCCGCTGATCGGCCTGTTCATGGCGCCAGTCTACCCCGGCATCAACTCGGTCATGCTCAGCTCCCTGCCCAAGCACCAGCACTCGGCGATGACGGGCTTGCTGGTGATCTTCTCGGCACTGGGCGGCACCACCGGATCGCTGATTACGGGCTACGTATTCGGCGCCGTCAGCGGTCATTTCGCGTTCTACCTGACGCTGGTGCCGATCGCGATCGTGCTGGTGACCCTGTACTTCTTCAAGCGCGCCGTCGATGGCAGCGACGGTGGGCTGGAGGCACCGGCTATAATTTCGCGATGAACCTGAAGAGCCTCGCCGACAAGCTCGGCATGTCGAAGACAACCGTCAGCCGCGCGCTGAACGGCTATCCCGAAGTCAGTGAGCTGACGCGCGAGCGCGTGCTGCGTGCCGCACGCGAGTCTGGCTACGAGGCCAACCCCATGGCGCGCAGCCTCGCCGTCGGCCGCAGCAACGTGCTCGGCACGATTTATCCGCTGCTGCCGGCGGACCTGGGCGACCCGATGTTCCTCGAAGTGGTGGGTGGCATGTCGGAGGCGCTTGAGCAAAGGCGCATGAACTTCATCATTGCTCCGGTATCGCCGGCGAATGAGATGCCGTCCTACGAACAGATGGTGCGCGGGCGCCGTGTCGATGGCCTGGTAGTCAGCCGCACGCTGGTGCACGACGAGCGTATCGCCTACCTCGCCAAGGTAGGCTTCCCTTTCATCGCCCACGGCCGCACCCGGCTTGACGCGCCTTACGCCTGGTTCGACTACGACAACGAGGCCGGCATCCGCATGGCGCTGGAGCGCCTGCTGTCGTTGGGCCACCAGCGCATCGCCATGGTCAGTGCGCCGCTGGCAATGAACTTCTCGGCGCAGCGCCGCGCCAGTTTCCTCGGCACGCTGGCAGGCGCCGGCCTGGGCGTCGATCCGCGCCATCTGGTCGGCGACTGCATCGACCGCCGCGCCGGTTACGCCGCGGTGCAAGCGCTGTTGGCCGCGACGCCGCGCCCAACCGCCATCGTGGTAGACAACCACCTCGCCGGCGTGGGCGCAGTGCGCGCGCTGCTCGACGCCGGCATCGCGATCGGCAAGGAGGTCTCCCTGATCGTATGGGGCAGCATGGCCGACACCCTGGCCGACATCGACGTCACCACCATCGACCAGCCCAGCGCACGCGCCGCCGGCGCAAAAATGGCCGACATGCTGCTGGCCCTGATCAATGGCAAGCCGGCTGCCAGCCTGCAGGAATTGTGGCAGCCGGCATTGCTGGCTGGCGCCACCACCGGCCCTGCCGCATGCTAGTCAATCCGCTAGCGGCATGATCGCCTGGCGATACGGCTGCGCTTCATTCTCCACATACCAGTTGGCCCACAGGCGCTTGCGTGAGCGGCCGTCCTCGGCGCGGTCCGGTTCGAGGCTCAGGTAGTTGCGGGCGCCGATGTAGCGGTGCGAAGTGCCGGGGAATTTGTACATCGAAGTGGTGATGCCGCCTTCCAGTTGTTCCACCTTGTCGCCCACATGCTCGAGATAGAACAGCGCCATGGCAGGCGGCGGCGGGTGTACCACGCCGGACGATGTCAGCTGGTGGATGGTGATCGGCTTGCCCTGGTATTGCTTCTGGCTCGACTCGATGGCGCCGATGGCGCCGACGTGGACGTCGCCGGACAGGATGGTGACGCGGCCGCCGCTGCGCTGCGACCATTCCTGCAGGCGGTGGATCAGGCGCAAGCGCTCCCACTGGTGGGGGCGGCTCAGCCAGTGGTCTTTCAGGTCGTCTTCCAGCTCCTGCTGGCCGGGCAGGGCGCATAGCAGCATTTCCAGCGTACTGAAGTCGGGGTGCACGACCGGGATGCTGGACATGATCAGCAGATGCTTGCAGCCTTGCTGCGCTTCCAGCCATGCGTACGCTGCATCCCACGATTGCTGGCCCATGACCACGTCGGGCGTGCGTTCGCTGCGCAGGTCGAGCACAAGCAGGCCGTAATCGCCGAAGCGGGCGGCCTTGGTGAAGCCCGGCTGCGATGGCAGGCGCATCGGCACGTCCGCCGCCGATATGCTGTGCTGCTGGAACAGCAGGAAGTAGCCGCGCGCAATGCTGTAGATGGCCTGGAACACGGGCGATTGCTGGAACTTGTCAGGGTAGGATCCCCAGCCATCGATGATGTCGTGGTCGTCCCACATCATCACGGTCGGAACGGTGGCGAACATGCGCGCCACGTGCGGGTACGCCCACACCTTCAGGTAATTGCCGAAGAAGAAATCGTCGATCTCGGTCTGCAGCGACCTGGTGATGGGCTTGTTGGCGAGTTTTTTGTCGTTTGGTGCAGCGGCCCAGTCGTTCAGGGCGGTGGTGGTCCACATGGCGTCACTGTAGACCTGGTCGCCGCCCATCAGCAGCAGGTGGTAGGGACGCTGCACGTGATTGTCGTGCATCTTGTTCCACACCGGGTCCTGCGGGATATCCTTCATCTTCTTGTAGTCGGAGAAGCCGTTGCACGAGGTGTAGGCGCAGGTTGGGGCGCCGTCGCGCGGCGGAACGACGAAAGTGAAGGCTTGGCCGTCGACGATGTATTGGACCTGCTGTTCGCGCGTGGCATGCTGTTCAATGGAGAAGCGCCAGCTTTCGACGACATGCACGGTGCGCTTGTGCAAGCGGCTGCGCAGCTGGCGGGACTCGACTGCCAGGGGATGCACTTCGGCCGCGGCGCCGGGCAGCACGGCTGCCGTTACTGCCGGCGCTACTTCGCCAGTCCACACCACCAGCGCGCTGACCGTCCACATGCCGTCGGCGCAGCCACAGAACTTCAAGATAGGTCCCAACACTACTGCCATTGCAATCCCCGCATCATTGATAAATAATTAAATGATAACTTAACGCAAGGGGTTACCATTGAAAACGCCACGTAGCAGCCTGCGTCGCGGCCGCGCCAAGCCAGCGGCTCCCCGACAGGAACCGGCCGTTGCCACGCCCGTGGAGAAAGTGTTGGGGATGGGCGCTGCGCTGGTGCGCGTCGTGGCCACGATGGTGTTCGTGCCGCACCGGCTGGACGAAAAGATCAATGGCGCGGCTGGCGTCCAGCGTTCGGTGCCGAAATACACCTTCCTGACCATTTGCATCTTCAGTGCAGTCAAGGCCTGCAAGTATCTGCTGATGCTCTTCATCCTGGCCAGCTTGATCTGGATGCGGGGATGCGATCCGGTGACCCAGCAGCCGATCAATAAGCCGGATGTGGCGCAACACCTGAACATCCCGAACCTGCAGGAGATTCTGCTGATTGGCCTGCCTGCGGCCCTCCTGATATTGGGCTTGCTGGTGGCGCTGCGGGCGGTGCTGCGGCTGGCGCTGCCGGTTGACGCGGCGCGGCGCTTCTTCAATGTGGCGGTCTATATCGCGGGCTTTGAATATCTTGTCGTGGCGCTGGCATTGGCGGGTTCGCTGCCATTCCATACTCGCGCGAACAGGAGCACTTTGCTGGAACTCGTGCCCTTCTTCAGTTTTGCCGTGGTACTGACGTGGGGTGCCGCACTGATGGCGATAACAACCATGCGCGTGTCGCGGGTGCCGGGCAAGCGTCGGCGCTGGTATGTCAGCGGCCCGATTGGCATCGGCGTGTTTTTGCTGATGATGGCATGGAACGCGGCCATTGTCGGCACGGTGCCGCTGTTGGCCTTTCCCCTGGCGGCGAATGCGGTCAAGCCGGAGCTGGATAAGCCTGCGTTGACGCTGGCTTTGCTGCACACTTCGGCCGTGCCGGGTGAGACGCTCCGTTATACCGTTGCGGTCAGCAACCTTGGGAGCGAACATCGCTACTTGCTGCACGGTGAAGTGGCGCTCTTGCTCGATGACCTTCGGCAGTCATTGGCGGGCTGCAAGGAGGGCAGGATGTTTACCGGCAGGGTGGTGGAGTGGAAAGACAGCACGGAAACGGGGACCATGCTGGCACCAGGACAGGTCATCCAGCTGAATATCGATTTGCTGCCTGCGGCGCAGCGCGATTGCTGGTTCCTTGCCTGGCGCGTGCCGCAGGCGAGCGAGGAGGGTGGACTGGGTGAGTTGTTCTCCAGCGGAGTGTGGGACTATCCGGTGCCGCAACATTATCGCGCGCGTGTGGCATTTGATGCCGTGAACGTAAAGACGGGTGTCAGGCGGAAATTGGTGGCGTTTCTTCTTGCTGAGCCTGGAGGTGATCCAGCTAACTGACGGCCAAGGGTGCGGGCTTTAGCCTGATGACATGCTCTTTTCAGGGAGGCTGTCATGGGAAAGTATTTCTTGGCTTGGCTGTTGGGGGTGCCGGGGATTGTATTGCTGCTGGTGTGGCTGTTCTTCCACTAGAACCGGTAAGCCAGTGCCTGACCCGCAGGGTCAGGCACCTTGCTGCATTTACATATTGCGGCGGTATTGGCCGCCGACTTCGAACAGCGCGGTCGTGATCTGGCCCAGCGAGCAGACGCGGGCTGCGTCCATCAGCTTGGCGAACACGTTTTCGTTGTCGATGGCGGCTTTCTGCAGGGCTGCCAGGGCGGCCGGTGCTGCATCCGCATTGCGGGCGTGGAAGTCCGCCAGGCGGGTCAGCTGCGATTGCTTTTCATCGTCGGTGGAACGGGCCAGTTCAATGGTGGCAGGGGCTTCCGAACCCTTTGGATTGCGGAAGGTGTTCACGCCGATGATCGGCAGCGAGCCGTCGTGCTTCTTGTGCTCGTACAGCAGCGACTCTTCCTGGATCTTGCCGCGCTGGTAGCCGGTCTCCATCGCGCCCAGCACGCCGCCGCGTTCGGCGATGCGCTCGAATTCCTGCAGCACGGCTTCCTCCACCAGGTCGGTCAGCTCTTCGATGATGAAGGCGCCCTGGTTCGGGTTCTCGTTCTTCGCCAGCCCCCATTCGCGGTTGAT
>Ga0307408_100004003_pt1 | contig 10045 bp, 7 predicted proteins | sample 322Cmetagenome_FD_202116 | JGI IMG/M metagenome (GOLD analysis project Ga0307408, IMG submission 202116) | Maize rhizosphere microbial communities from greenhouse at UC Davis, California, United States - 322HYB-C-3 | ecosystem: Host-associated > Plants > Roots > Rhizosphere > Soil | place: USA... | reverse complement strand
GGGCGCGGCGAAAGAGCGGGTCGTCCGCGCGCACCACCGCCTCGAGCTCGTTCCAGCCGATCTGCGGCACCCGTCGCGCGTGCAGCCGCGTCACGCGCCCGGGGACGACACCCAGCCCGGCGCCCGGCCCCTCCTCGCTCTCGTCGAAGAGGAGCTGCATGCCGAGGCAGACGCCGAGACAGGGGAGGCCGGCGAGGAGCGCGTCGCGCACGCGCTCGCGCGCCGGCGCCAGCCGCTCGGCGGCCTGCTGGAAGGCGCCGACGCCGGGCAGGACGAGCGCGTCGCCGTCGAGCGCGCGCAGCGCGTCGTCCTCGACACGCACCTCCACGCCGTCGCCCTCGAGCGCCTTGGCGAGCGAGTGCAGGTTGCCGGCGCCGTAGTCGAAGATCGTCAGACGCATCGAGACGGTTGACGGTTCACGGTAACTGCGCTCCACGCTCCTACTCCTCTCCACGCGCCGCGGCGAGGGTGTCGAGCACGGGCTGCATCATCTCCCACGGCCCGACGCCGACGCGGAGCGCGTCGCCGACGACGGGGAGCGCGGTGAAGAGGCGGACGGCGACGCCGGCGTCGCGCAGCAGTTCGGCGAGCCGGCGGGCGCGCGTCGTCCGCACCAGCACGAAGTTGGCCCGCGACGGCAGGACGTCCAGGTCGAGCGCGCGCAGCTCGGCGGCGAAGCGCTCGCGCGTCTCGCGCGCGCGGGCGGCGTGGTGGTGGACCCACGGCAGGTCCTCGCCGAGCGCGGCGGCGACGGCGCGCTCGGCGACCGCGCTCACCTTGTAGGGGCCGCGCGCCTTCTCCACCTCGCGCACGAGGCGCGCGCTCCCCGCGCCGTAGCCGAAGCGCAGCCCCGCCATGCCGAACGCCTTCGACATCGTGCGCGTCACGAGCACGCGCTCCCACCCCGGGGCGCGCGCGACGTACGCCTCGTCGGCGAACTCGCCGTAGGCCTCGTCGAGGACGACGACGCCCGGCGCGCGCTCGACGACGTGGAGGATCGCCTCGCGCGACGCCGCCGTGCCGGTCGGGTTGTTCGGGGAACAGAGGTAGACGATCCGCGCCCCGGTCGCGAGCAGCCGCTCGGCGTCCACGTCGTAGTCCGGCCGCAGCGGGACGGCGAGCGGCTCGAGCCCGTTCATGCGCGCGAACGTCGGGATCATCGAGAAGGACGGCGACGGGTAGGCGATCGCGTCGCCGGGCTCGGCGAGGGCGCGCATCGCCGCGTCGAGCACGTCGTCGGAGCCGCAGCCGGTGACGATCTCCTCCGCGCCGACGCCGGCGTAGGCGGCGACGAGCGCCTTGAGGTCGTGCGCGTAGAGCGACGGGTAGCGGGCGACCGACTCCTCCGACGCCCTGCGTACGGCACGCAGCGCGGCCGGCGGCGCACCCCAGAGGTTCGTGTTGTCGCTCAGGTCGATCGCGCACGGCTCGACGCCGGGGGCGTAGAGCGGGACGGCGCGCAGCGACTCGCGGAAGCGGAGGTCGGCGGCCGTCACTCGAACCCCCGCGCCGCCGCGGCGTGCCCGGGCAGCCCTTCCGCCTCCGCGAACGCGGCCACGTCGCGCGACATGCGGCGCGCCGCCTCGCGGCTGACGCGCTGATACGTCGTCCAGCGCACGAAGTCGAGGGTCGAGAGCCCGGAGTAGGAGCGGGCGAGGCCGCCGGTCGGGAGGACGTGGTTGGCGCCGGTCATGTAGTCGCCGAAGGCGACCGAGCTCGCCTCGCCGACGAACACCGTGCCGACGTTGCGCAGCCGCTCGAGCAGCGGCCCCTGCGCCGGCTCGTTGACCGAGAGCTGGAGGTGCTCGGCGGCGTAGCGGTTGGCGAAGGCAGCCGCCTCGTCGTAGGTCTGCGCCTCGAGGAGCGCGCCGCGCGCGGCGAGCGCTTCGCGGACGACCGCGGCGCGCGGGTGGCCGGGGAGCTGCTCGTCCACCGCGGCGGCGATCTGCTCCGCGACCTCGCCCCCGACCGCGATGGCGACGACCGCGGCGCGCGGGTCGTGCTCGGCCTGGGCGAGCAGCTCGCGGGCAACGGCCGCCGGGTCGGCGGTGAAGTCGGCGACGACGAGCAGCTCGCTCGGGCCGGCCGGCGCGTCGATCGCGACGACGCCGGCGAGCTGCAGCTTCGCCTCGGCGACGTAGGCGTTGCCCGGCCCGACGACGCGGTCCACCCGCGGCACGCTCGCCGTGCCGTAGGCGAGGGCCGCGATCGCCCCCGCGCCGCCGAGCGCGAAGACGCGGTCCACGTCGGCCAGCTCGGCGGCGGCGAGGACGACCGCCGACGGGAGCCCGCCGTCGGCGCAGGGTGGCGAGCAGACGATCACCCGCTCGACGCCGGCGACGCGCGCCGGCACGGCCCCCATGAGGAGACTGCTCGGGTACGCGGCGCGCCCGCCCGGCGCGTAGACGCCGACCGCCGCCAGCGGGTCGGCGCGCCGGCCGACGACGACGCCCGGCTCGGTCTCCACTTCGGCGGGCGCCGGGAGGAAGGCGCGGTGCACGGTCGCGATGTTGCGCGCCGCCCGCTCCATGGCCGCGCGCAGCGCCGGGTCGAGCGCGGCGAGCGCCTCGCGCCAGCGGTCGCGCGGCACCTCGAGCTCGGCCGCCGACGCGAAGTGCGCGCCGTCCAGCTCGCGCGCCAGCGCGACGAGCGCCTCGTCTCCATCGCGCCGCACGCGCTCGACGATCGCCGCCGTGCGCGCCCGCACCGCGTCGTCGAGCGACGTCGTGCGCTCGAACAGCGCCCGGCAGTCCGCCGCCGAGAGGTCCTCGACCGCCCCCGCGAAGCGGAACGTCCCCTGCCCCGCCGCCGGCGCAGGCGGCGCGTCGTCGGGCTCGGAGTGGTGCACGCCGTCGAACTGGATCTTGTCGGACATGGAAAGCGCGTGGAGGAGAACGAGTTCGGGGTGGCGGGCGGTTGCTGGTTGCTGGTCACTAGTCGCTGGTGGCCGTCTCGGGACGCTTCCAGGGCGAGTAGTCGTTACTAGTGACCAGCAACCAGTCACCAGTCACCGCCCTCACGGCATGAGTCGTTCGATCCGCGTCACCAGTATCCCCTCGCCGCCCAACGCCTTGAGCTGCGAGATGGTGCGGTAGATCGCGTTGGCGGAGACGACGGCGTGGACGGCGACGTGGGTGCTGGCGCCGGGCGCGCCGCCGTTGAAGATGTCGATCACGGTCGGGCCGTTGAGGCCGGGGAGCACTTCCTTCACGCGGTCGAGCGCGGCGCGCGGGACGTTCGCCATGAGGTAGCGGCGGCCGCGCGCGCGGAGGACCGAACCGAGGGCGGTGACGAGCTCGTCGAGGGCGCGCCGCTTCTCGCCGCCGCCCCCCATCGCCGCGACGCCGCGCGCGGTGACGAGGCGGGCGCTCGACTCGAGCACCGTCGCGACCTCGCGCAGGCCGTTGACGCGCAGCGTCGAGCCGGTGGAGGTGAGGTCCACGATGATGTCGGCGATGCCGAGGTGCGGCGCGACCTCGACGGCGCCGGAGACGGGGACGATCTCGGCGGCGATGCCGGCCCCCTCGAGGAAGCGGCGCGTGACGCGCGGGAAGACGGTCGCGACGCGAGCGCCGGCGGTGACGTCGGCGAGCGAGGCGACGCCGCTGTCCTCCTTCGCGGCGACGACGATCCGGCAGCGGCCGAACTCGAGGTCGAGCAGCACGTCGAGCGCGCGCTCCGACTCGCAGACGAGGTCCCACCCGGTGACACCGGCGTCGGCGGCGCCGTCGGCGACGAACTCGGCGACGTCCTGGGCGCGGACGAAGATCGCCTCGAACTCGCCGCCGAGCGACGCGGTGAGGGCGCGCGGGCCGAGCGCGCGCACCTCGAGCCCGGCGTCGGCGAACAGCTCGCGGGCGTCGTCGGCGAGGCGGCCCTTGTTGGGGAGCGCGATCTTGAGCATCGAGGCGAAAGAGCGAAAGAGGACAGCGGGACGGTACGGGGACGGCGACGGACCGCGAAGCTGGAGCATCTCGAGGCAGTCCGCACCTCGTACCTCTTCCGGTCCCTGAAACAAAAAGGCCCGTCCTGCGAGGGACGGGCCGAGTGCGTGGCGCGGGTGGTCAGCCGATCAGGCGTGCCGTCCGTGCGTGCGCACCGCGCCCCGACCCGTCGGGCCGTGGCCGTGGTGCGCATGATGGGGGGCGGCGAGCCGGAGCGCGGCGTGTGTCATGGGCGTGAAGCTAGACGGCCCGCGCGCGGCGCGTCAAGCGACGGTCGCCGGCGGCACGCCGGCGGAGAGAGGCGGTTCGCGGCGTCCGGGGCACGACAGGTGCAGACTCCCGTAGCTCCTTCCGGCGACGGCGGAGAGTTGCGTTCCCACCCCATGTGAATAAATTCACAATGCTCGCGGAACGCTGCGGGCTTTTCTTTCACGAAGTTCATCGCGTTTGGCTCTGGAGGCCTTCAGGAATGCGGTTCTACGGTATGGCGCTCGTTGCGAGCGCGATTGTTCTCAGCGCGTGTGGCGGCGGCGACAAGGGCGCTTCCGACACCGGCATGGCGGCGACGACGACCGACACGGCGGCGGCGACGGCCGGCGGCGCGGCGACCACGACGGCGGGCACCGCCGCGATGGCCCCGATCACCGGCAAGACGCACGAGGTGAAGATGGTCGGCGACGAGAAGGGCTATCGCTTCGAGCCGGCCGACATCACGGTCAAGCAGGGCGACGGCATCAAGTTCGTGATGGTCTCGGGCGGCCCGCACAACGCCGCGTTCGACCCCGCCACGGTCCCCGCGGCCGCCAAGGCTCAGCTCGCGGCGAACATGCCGAACCAGATGTCCGAGCTCGCCGGCCCGCTCCTCCTCAACCCGAACGAGGCCTACACGATCTCGTTCGCGAACGTGCCGCCGGGTCAGTACCCCTACCACTGCACGCCGCACCTCGCGATGAACATGAAGGGGACGATCACGGTCCAGTAAGCTTGGATCGGTCGAACTCGACGGGCCCCGGATCATTCCGGGGCCCGTTTTGCATTCAGGCCAAGAGCGAAAGAGGAAAGACCGATGCTCCCCCTCGGAGGACTCCGGCGAACGAGCACCAGCCTTCGCGCGTTCGCCCGTGAACGGTCTTTCTTCTTTCGCCCTTGCTCCGGGAGCGAGGAACCCAAGCCTCGCGATTGCCGATGTCCATCAGATGGGGTCTCTGCTGCCAGTTCCTCGACGCGCCGATTCGCTTCCGGCAGGCGACGCACCGCTACGTGGCGACGCTCGCCCCGGCGGCGCGCGAGGCGTACCTGACCGACATCGCGCGCGCCAACGCGATCGCCCTCGCCCACGCGGTCGAGCACTGCCACGCGCTGGGGATCGGGGCGTTTCGGATCAACAGCCAGATCGTCCCCCTCGCCACGCACCCGGAGAGCGGCTACGCGCTCGAGGGGCTGGCCGAGGGCGAAGTCATCGTGCGCGCCTTTCGCGCCGCGGGCGAGCGGGCTCGGCGGCGGGACGTGCGGCTGAGCTTCCACCCCGACCAGTTCGTCGTCCTCAACTCGGAGCGCGAGGACGTCGTGCGCGCCTCGGTGCGCGAGATGGAGCACCAGGCGACGATTGCCCGGCTCGTCGGGGCGGACGTCCTCTGCCTGCACGGCGGCGGACTGGCGGGCGGGACGGTGGCGGCGCTGGAGCGGCTGGAGCGTGGCATCGCCCGGCTGAGCGACGACGCGCGGGCACTGCTCGCGCTCGAGAACGACGACCGGCTGTTCGCCGTCCGCGACCTGCTGCCGCTGTGCGAGCGGACCGGCGTCCCGCTCGTCTACGACGTCCACCACCACCGCTGCCGCCCGGACGGCCTCTCGGCGGACGACGCGACGACGCTCGCCATGGCGACGTGGGGGGATCGCGAGCCGTACCTGCACCTCTCCTCGCCGCGCGACGGTTGGGGCGCCGCGAACCCGCGTCCGCACGACGGCTACGTGGACCCGGCCGACGTGCCCCAGGCGTGGCTCCGCCTCGCCCGCGCCGGACGGCGCTTCACGGTAGACGTCGAGGCGAAGGACAAGGAGCGCGCGGTCGTCGCGATCCGCGACGCGACCGAGGCGCTGCTGCTGCTTGCGCCGCGTGGGGTGGCCCCGCATGATGCGGCGATGTCCGGATCGAGCGTGCGGTGATGCGGGAGAGAAGCGGGAGCGTCGCCCGTGTCGAGCGCGGCGCTCCCTGGGTGGCGGCGCGGGCTCGGAACGCGCTGCGGCGCTGGCTCCTCGTGCTCGCCGTCGGCACGGCGACGTTCATCGTCGCCCTCGTGTCGCTCGTCCTCGTGCCGCGCCAGGCGACGCGGAGCGCGCTCGTCCTCATGCCGTCGTCGGGGGAGCGCCCCGACACCGTGCCACTGGCGCTCGCCGTCGCGCGGGCGCGGGCCGCGGTCGCGGCGGCCGACAGTGCGCTCCGGGCGTCGCGGGCCGCGGCCCGGACCGTCGCCGCGGCGAGCGAGCCGCCACCCGACACCCTTCCGCCCGAGCTCGCCGCCCGCCGCGACTCGCTGCTCGCCGCGATCGGAACGCTGAACCGGCTGCTGGCGCGCGCCGAGAACGCGCCGCTTCCCGCCTCCTACCGCGCGCTCGGCGAGACGCGCGAGATGCGCGGCCAACCGCGCATGCGCGCCCTGCTCGACTCGCTGGCCTACATCGAGCGCGAGCGCGAGGCATTCGGCGCGGTGGGGGGCGTGGACCCGATCTTCGTCTCGCTCACTGCCCGCGCGACCGACATCGGGCGGGTGATCCAGGACCTCGCGCGGTCGCGCCGTTCCGTCCTGCGCCGCGACCTGGCGACGCTCCGGCCGCCGGCCCCGACGACAGTCGCTATTGCGGACAGCAGCGACAGCATGGCGACGGCAACCTCCGACACGTCGGTCACTGTCGCGCAGCTGGCACCTCCTGTCCCACTGCCCGACAGCGCCCTCCGCGCGCAGCGACTCCAGGTGGCGCAGGACTCGCTCGCTGCCGCGAGGCAGGCGCTGACCGAGGGGCAGCGGCGGAGCGAGGAGTTCGAGCAGCGGGTAGAGCGGGCACGCGAGCTCGCCAACGTGTCGGCTCCGCCCTTCGCCCTGCTCGCCGCGGCGTTCGTGCTCGGGGGCGTGGTGGGCTTCCTCACTTCTCTGTTGGTCGAGATCGCGCGTCCCCGGATCGCCGACGCGGCCGAAGCCGAGCGACTGGTGGGGGCGCGGGTGATCACCGTGATCCGTCCCTCGGTTCCGAACCCGGACCGGGTGCGTCGGCGTGCCGATCTCGAGGCGTCGCCGCTGATAGACGCCGGCGCGGAGGGGTATCGGATGCTGCACCTGCACGTTTCGGCAACCGGGTCCGTGCTGCCGATTGTGACGGTAACGGGTGACAATGCCGACATCGTCGCGACGGTCGCCGCGAATCTGGCGGTCGCGTCCGCTTACGAGGCACGCACGACGCTGCTCGTGGACGGCGACCTCGGCAACGGCGCGGTGAGCGGCGTGCTGCGGATCCCGCCCGAGCCCGGGCTGGCGACGGTGATCGCCGAGAAGGCGGACTGGGCCGAGGCGATCCACGCCGCGACCGTGGGGCGCGACCGGTCGCTCGACGTCATTCCGAGCGGCGTGTGGCCGATGGGGAAGGCGGTCTCGGCGCACGGGACCGAGCGCGTGCGTCGCGACCTGGGGCGGCTCGCGGCACGGTACGACTTCACGGTGCTGGTGGCCGACGAGGCGCACGCCGAGCGTGCGGCGACGAGCATGCTGCCGGGCCCGGACGTGATCCTCGTCGCGCGTGCCGGCCACACGCGCATCGCCTGGCTTGCCGGCGCGGTGGAAGGGCTGGGAGGCGCGGGCGAGCGGGTGCGCGGGATCGTGCTGTGGGACGCCGAGCCGCCCCGTGTGCCGAGCCGCGACGAGATAGTGGCGACCGTGGGGCGCCGGAGGCGGCGGTCGGTTGGGGCTGGGGAGGAGCGGGAAGCGGTAGAGACCTGAAAGACCGGGAAAAGGTGTTGGGAAGGAGGGACGAGGGAACGGCGCAGGTGCTGGGTGTCGGGTGCCGGGGAGCTGTTACCGGCCCCCAACACCTAACGTCCAGCACCTATGCTGTACCCTCTCCCCTTTTCGCCCAACAGCTCTCCCTCATCACGCACTTCTGAGCCCGTCCGGTCTCGGTCCCGTGTCGTCCACCCGGCTGACACCGTCGGTCATCCAGCAGCCGTCGAAGGTGCCGCCCTGCTGGCGTGACAGGTAGAAGAAGTAGACGACGCGGGCGCCGGTGGCGGAGTAGACGACGACCCGCTGGCGGGCCTCGTCGCCCTCGACCTGCATTGGACCGCGCTCGACACGTCGGTGGCCGATCATCGCGCGGTAGGACGACGTCTTGACGAGGTCGGCGAAGCGGTCGAGAGGACCGGTGGCGAGGCGGTTGGCGGGGGAGGCGAACTGGAACGCCGTCTCGATGCCGGCGTCGCGGCGCGGGGAGTCGTTGTGGCGCAGCGCCTCGAGCTGGATCGAGACGACGTCCTCCGGTGAGAGGGCCGGGCTCGGCGCCGGCCGCCGCGCGACCGACGGGCCTTCCGGATCCGCCCTGCCCCTTCCGTCGTGCGCCGAGGCGGATTGGAGCGCGTACACCGCGGCCGGCGTCGCGGCCACGGAGCAGAGGAGGGCGAACGCGGCCGCGGCGAGGACGCGGCGGCGATGTGCGCGAGGCGGCGTGAAACGGTGCATGGCCGGACGACTCCGCGTGTGGACTGCGGAGGAATTCCGCGAAATACGGGCCGAACGGCGGGAGAGCGAAAGAAGAAGGAGGGATCGGCTACAAAGGCGAGAGACGCGAGACCCAGGAACAGCCGCCTCAGCTCTCACGTCTCTCGACCTCTCGACGTCTTTCTTCTTTCGCTTTATGGCTCTTCCCCCGCTAGCTCCCTCACCCTGGCCAGCGTATCTATCTCGGACGGGGGCTTGTCGTCGCGGACGCGGACGATGCGCGGGAAGCGCAGGGCGTAGCCGGCCTTGTGGCGCGCCGAGCGCTGGACGACGTCGAATGTCACCTCGAGGACGACCTCGGGGCGCACGACGTGGTAGCGGCCGTACCGCTCGACCGTGAGCGCCTCGAAGCGGGTCGTCAGCGCGGCGATCTCGGCGTCGGTGAGGCCGTTGTAGGCCTTGCCGACGTTGAGCAGCGTCGGGTCGGTCTCCGAGGCGCGGACGGCGAAGGTGTAGTCCGAGAGCACGCCCCGCCGCCGGCCGTGACCGCGCTCGACGCCGGTGACGACGACGTCGAGCGTCGCCATCGCCTTCTTGAGCTTGATCCACGTCTTGCCGCGGCGGCCGGGCGCGTAGCAGGAGCCGGGATCCTTGGCGATGATCCCCTCGTTCCCGCGGGCGCGCGCCTCGGCGAAGGCGCGCTCCACTTCGTCCTCGGTGGACAGCAGGCTGACCGGTGCCAGCCGCGCGCCGGCCACCCCGGCGCCCGACGGCCAGACGATCCGCTCGAGCCGCGCCCGGCGCTCGACGTAGCTCTCGTCCACGACCAGCACCGGGGTGCCCTCCGGGCCCATGGCGGCGAGCACGTCGTAGGCGACGAACGACACCGGCACCTCGGCGACGAGCGCCGCCGTCGGCGCCTTTCGCCCGAGCCGCGTCTGGAAGGCCTTGAACGACAGCGCGCGCTCGGGGGCGGCGGGATCGAAGGCGAGGAGCTCGCCGTCGAGGACGAACGATTCCGCCGCGGCAGGCGGTGACATGGTGACAGCGCCGCCACCGGTCGACGTTAGATCCCCGGTGGGGGGGCCCCCCCGTTTGTCGGTCGCCGCCATCGCCAACAGCGCTGCCACCACCTCCGGGTAGCCGCGCGTGATCTCGTCCAGCGTCCGCGAGAAGAGCGCGACGCGCAGCTCGCCGTGCTCGTCGCGCCCGACGTGCGCCTGGGCGCGGATGCCGTCGTACTTGTCCTCGACGGCGAACGGCGCCGGCAGTGCGGCGACGATCTCCGCAGCGCTCGACAGCGGCTGGGCGAGCATGAAGCCGATCGGGTGGAAGAGCGCGAGACGCGCCTCGGCCAGCGCGTCGCAGCGCGCGTAGCAGGCGACCTCGCCGACGTCG
>Ga0307408_100004002_pt1 | contig 10045 bp, 7 predicted proteins | sample 322Cmetagenome_FD_202116 | JGI IMG/M metagenome (GOLD analysis project Ga0307408, IMG submission 202116) | Maize rhizosphere microbial communities from greenhouse at UC Davis, California, United States - 322HYB-C-3 | ecosystem: Host-associated > Plants > Roots > Rhizosphere > Soil | place: USA... | reverse complement strand
AACCCACGACCCCTTGGTTCGTAGCCAAGTACTCTATCCAGCTGAGCTACAGCCGCATCTTCTCAATCTAAACCACATGTAATAACTGGTGCGGCTGGCAGGAATCGAACCCACGACCCCTTGGTTCGTAGCCAAGTACTCTATCCAGCTGAGCTACAGCCGCATCGCTATTACATTTTTTACTGCCGCCCTTGATTACGATTTCAAGAACGTTTTACTGCCTTACTGCTTTATGACTGTATCGTAAAAACTGGTGCGGCTGGCAGGAATCGAACCCACGACCCCTTGGTTCGTAGCCAAGTACTCTATCCAGCTGAGCTACAGCCGCGCTGCTTTTACTTTACATCTACTGCAATTTTACTGCCAAACATCAAACGTTAAGACACGGAATCTTGCGTTTTCTGCTTTCCTTATTCGGCTGTGCCGTCGAAGGAAGCAAGATTATAGGGAAGTCTTTTTGCCTTGTCCAGAGGGAATTTGTGAATTTAATCCCAAGAGTATTCAGACAGCACAATTGGCAGGAAATCCATTCAGGAACATGATGGCGCTCATCACCAATCAAAATTGGATTCCTTGCAGAAACAACGGCATCATTGCACCTGTCTCCTCTATTCTCCTCCTCGGAAATAGATTCAGCCCGCTCCAGTCAGCGGGCTTTTTTTTTGCCGTTTGGTGTACGATGTCATCAACCTTGATATTTTTGACAATACGCAAATGGTTTTGCCACAGAGCACCGACGTTTCACCTGCCACGGGCCCGCGCATCATGGTCGTGGAGGACAATCCGGATTCGCTGTATCTGGCAGCGGAAATCCTGCGCACCTTCGGCTATGCGGTTGATACCGCGGCCAGCGGCGAACTGGCGCTGCAGCAATTAAGCGCCCAGCCGTGCGATATTTTATTTACCGATGTCAGCCTGCCCGGCATGTCCGGCATCGACCTGGCCCGCATGGCCATCGCGCAATACCCCGCGTTACGTATCATTTTTGCAACAGGCTATGGCGACGCGCTGACGCGCGGCCTGGGCTTTGCCGCCACCACGATCCGCAAACCGTATGACCTGGACCAGTTGCAGGCGGCGCTGGCGTCCTGATCTCCGGTGCGGCGGTCAGAAAGATGTTTCGATACAATAAGTCGACAGGCGGCAACTACTCAACATGACCCTCCCTTTCGATCCCGCTATGTCCGAGCGCATGAGCGCGGTACTGGAAAGCATCACCGATGGCTTCCTGGTGCTGGCGCCCGATTGGACCATTACTTATCTGAATCCGCAGGTGGCCGAACTGTTGTCGCCGGAGTGCGATGCGGCGGCCCTGGCTGGCCAGGAGCTTTGGCACGCGCTGCCCGAGTTGTGCGGCACCGTGCTGGAAGCGCAATTCCGCCGCGCGCTGGAACAGCAGCAGCCTGCCGGCTTTGAACTGTATTACCTGCCCCGCAAGCTGTGGCTCGACGTGCGCGCCTGGCCGTCAACGGCAGGGCTGGCGGCCAGCCTGCAAAACATCAGCAAGCGCAAGACCGAAGAACGCATGCTGCGGGAAAGCGCCAACCGCCTGCAAGTGGCGCTGGCCGCCGGCAAGATGGGCGACTGGGTATGGGATGCCGCCACCAGCCAGGTGATCCTGGGCCGGCGCGCGGCGGAACTGTTTGGCCTGCCGGGCGAATGCATGGTCAGCTGGGATGCGCTGGCCGCGCACCTGTTCGAGGACGACCGCGCCGACGCCACGGCGGCATTCATACGCGCCTTCTCGGATCGCGCTGATTTCAATATTGAATGCCGCATCGTGCGCCAGGGCGGCGAACGGTGCTGGCTGTCCGTGGTGGGCCATGGCAATTACGGCGACGACGGCGCCCTGCTCGGCATGACCGGTATGGTGCAGGACATTTCCGACCGCAAGAGCGCGGAAAACGCGCTGCGCCAGAACCAGGAAGAAATGCAGGCCATGGCCAATTCCATTCCCCAGCTGGCGTGGATCGCCCGCTTTGACGGCGCGGTGGTGTGGTACAACGAGCGCTGGTATGAATACACCGGCTTGTCGCGCGAGCTGGCGCCGGCCGGCGGCTGGGAAGAAGTCTACGACCAGGAATGCCTGCCCGCGATCCGCCTGCACTGGCAGCAATCGCTGCGCAGCGGCGAGCCGTTCGAAATGGAATTCCCGATCCGCGGCGCCGATGGCCAGTTCCGCTGGTTCCTGTCGCGCGCCAATCCCGTGCGCGACAGCACCGGCCGCATCACGCGCTGGTTCGGCACCAGCACCGACGTCGACCAGGTCAAGCGCGTGCAGGAAGCGCTGCGCGATGAAACCAATGTCCTCGAACTGCTGAACAACACCGGCAACGCCATCACGTCGCAGCGCGATTTGCGCTCGCTGCTGCAGGAAGTCACGGATGCCTGCACCCGCATCAGCGGCGCCCGCTTTGGCGCCTTTTTCTATACCACCACCTCGCCCGACGGCGACAAGATGACGCTGTACACCTTGTCCGGCCTGCCGCGCGAACGCTTTGCCCACTTCCCCCACCCGCGCGCCACGCAGATTTTCGGCCCGTCGATGCGCGGCGAAGGGGTGATGCGCATCGATGACGTGCTGGCCGATCCCCGCTACGGCCACAACGCGCCCTATGAGGGGGTGCCGCCCGGCCATCCGGTGGTGCGCAGCTACCTCGCGGTGCCGGTGATTTCCCGCAATGGCGACGTGATCGGCAGCCTGTTCTTCGGCCATCCGGAACCGGCCATGTTTGATGAGCGGACCGAGCGCATCATCAGTGGCATAGCCGCCCAGGCCGGCATCGCCATCGACAATGCGCGGCTGTACGAGGCGGCGCAGAAAGCCGCCGAGGAACGCAAGATACTGCTCGACAGCGAACGCAGCGCGCGCGCCGAGGCCGAACGCACCAGCCAGATGAAAGATGAATTCCTGGCCACGCTGTCGCATGAATTGCGCACGCCGCTGACCGCGATCCTCGGCTGGGCGCAAGTATTGCGTCGCGGCAGCCGCGACGAAGCCGACTTGCACAAGGGCTTGCAAACCATCGAGCGCAATGCCCGTGCGCAGGCGCAACTGATCGAAGACTTGCTCGACATGAGCCGTATCACGTCCGGCAAGGTGCTGCTCGACATGCAATTGCTGTCGCCGCTGACCGTCATCGATGCCGCGATCGAAACCGTGCGCCCGGCCGCCGATGCGAAAGCCATCACCCTGACCCGCGAATTCGCCACCACCAGCATGGTCGCCGCCGACCCCAGCCGCCTGCAGCAAGTGATCTGGAACCTGCTGTCGAACGCCATCAAGTTCACCCCCAAAGGCGGCGCGGTCACCGTGCGCGCCGGGGAAGGCGATGGCCACGTGGCCATCACCATCACGGACACCGGTATCGGCATCCGCCCGGAATTCATTGCCCACGTGTTTGAACGGTTCCGCCAGGCCGATTCCACCACCACCCGCCGCCACGGCGGACTGGGGCTGGGCCTGTCGATCGTCAAGCACCTGGTGGAACAGCATGGCGGCACCGTGGCCGCCTGCAGCACCGGCGAAGGCCACGGCGCCAGCTTTACCGTCAACCTGCCCCGCGCCAGCGGTGGCCCGTCCGGCCAGCGGCCACACCGGGTCACCGGCCTGGCGCCATTGCCGCCGGCCGCCGAACCGGAAGCGGGCCTGTGCAACTTGCACGGCTTGCGGGTACTGGTGGTCGACGACGAACCGGACGCGCGCGACCTGATCATGCGCATCCTCAACGATTGCAACGCGAAAGTGTCAACCGCCAACAACGCGCAGGAAGCGCTGGCCATGGTGGAAACCACCCGGCCGCAACTGTTAGTTAGCGACCTCGGCATGCCGGATATCGATGGCTTTGAATTGCTGGCCAAGGTGCGTGCGCTTGGGCCCAACCGTGGCGGCAACGTCCCGGCCATCGCGCTGACCGCCTTTGCGCGCCCGGAAGACCGCTTGAAGGCCCTGGAGTCGGGCTTCCGCAACCATGTCGCCAAACCCGTCGAGCCTGCGGAATTGATCAATGCCATCGGCCTGTGCTTATAGATTTGACAAATTCCCAGTGGAAACCTATATTTCCATGCGGAACATTATTCATTCCTACCGTAAGACGGCGTGCTGTCCTACAGGCAACTAGGAAAAGCTTTGCTAGACTAGGATTTGTGAACTGGCTTCAGTTGCCCGGAAGTCTGACGATAACACTTCTAACAACTTGTAGTTACGTGCGCCGTGCTCTGGCATGGTGACATACACTTTCAAAATTAGTAACTGTTTTGACGAGACTCATTATGCCCAGCCCGGACGAAATTCTGAACGCCAAGATTCTTGTGGTGGACGATTGCGCCGACAATATCGACCTCATGATTGAAATCCTGCGCGATGCCGGCTATATGAACGTCTCGTCGACCATGTTGCCGGAACAAGTATGCGAATTGCACCGCCGCCATTGCTACGACTTGATCTTGCTGGATTTGCAGATGCCGGAATTGAACGGCTTCCAGGTCATGAAAGGCCTGAAGGAAATCGAACAGGACGGCTACCTGCCGGTCCTGGCGCTGACCGCACAACCCAGTTTCAAGATTGCCGCACTGGAAGCCGGCGCGCGCGACTTCATCAGCAAACCGTTTGATTTGCTGGAAGTCCATAAACGCATCCACAACATGCTGGAAGTGCGGCTGCTCTACAAGGAGCTGGCCCAATACAGCAAGAAACAGCAGGAACTCGCGCTGCACGACCCGCTGACGGGCTTGCCGAACCGGCGCCTGCTGGAAGACCGCATCGCCACCACCCTGCAGCATGCCACGCGCCACAACCGCAAGGCCGCCGTCATGTACCTGGACCTCGATGGCTTTAAACCCATCAACGATACGCACGGCCACGCCACCGGGGATGAAATCCTCAAGCAGGTGGCGCAGCGCCTGGTCAATTCGTCGCGCAAGGAAGACACCGTGGCGCGCGTGGGCGGCGATGAGTTTGTCATCGTGCTGGCGGAAGTGGCCAATGTGGCCAGCGCGCAGGAACCGGCGTCGAAACTGATTGAAGTGGTGTCCGAGCCCTACCAGGTCGGCGACCTGACCCTGAACCTGTCGACCAGTATCGGCATCGCCCTGTTCCCTGACCATGCCAATGATGTCAACCAGTTGATCCACATGGCCGACCAGGCGCTGTATGAAGCCAAGCGCAGCGGCAAGAACCGCCACTGCGTGGCGCAACTCCCCCTGGCGCCCGACGCGCTCGATGGCGCGACACCGCCGGTTGGTGTCGGGGCGGCCCAGGCGCAGCAAGCGGCGGTCTGATCCGCACTGGTCGGGCGTGGCGCAGCGGGCCCGTGGCGTGGACCTGCTGCACTGACCTCTTAATGTGTGGCCAACTCCTCTTCCTTATGCACGCCCTCTTCCGTCGATGCTTCCGTCCGCGCCGCATGCTGGTGATCGGTGCAGGCATCGACTTTTTCCGGCGCCACTTCGATGCGCGTGATGCCGGCGTCGACGGAAATCGGATCGCTGGCGGGGAACGTCATTTCCACCGCTTCATCGAGCAACGTCTCCTTGGCGATTTCCGCCGGTCCCGGCTGTTCGTGGTCGGCCAGGACCGTGATGGCCTGCGCCCACTTGACGAATTCCAGCTGCGCCAAATCACGCACCGTGCTCACGTTGAACGCCTTGGCCAGCGCTCTGGCATCGGCCGCGCTGACGCCGCGCAGCGCGCTGATCGGCGCGTCGGCCAGTTCGCGGAAACACTTGGCGCTCCACGCTTTATCCACGACAGTATCGATATTCATAATGCGCATCCTTTCGATGGTTGGTCAAATCCGGTTTCACTATGGCATGCGGGCCCCCTGCCGACTGTGCGCAGGCGTACACTTACCCTTGTTCCGTTATGAGACGCGCTTTTGACATGGTTTTATCAGGTTGTTATGATCTGACAATAGTTTGTCTGGCGAAACAACGTCACCACCCATAGCTCAACCGTGCCCAAAATAGACAAACCAAAAATCCTGGTGGTCAACGACGATGCCAACAGTTTGTTTGCATTGACCAGCCTGCTGGCACAATGGTCGGATCAGGAATCGTATGAAGTGATCGCGGCGCGGTCCGGCGAGGAAGGTTTGCGCCAGGTATTGATGCACGACTTTGCCGTGATATTGCTGGACGTGAACATGCCCGGCATGGATGGCTTTGAAACCGCGGAAGCCATCCACCAGCGCGCCAGGTCGGCCGACATCCCCATCATCTTTATTACCGCCTTTGTCGCGGACGAGCTGGACCGGTTAAAGGCGTATCAACGCGGCGCGGTGGATTTCCTGTTCACGCCCGTGATCCCGCAAGTCCTGCACGCCAAGATTTCCGTGTTCGTGGCGCTGGCCATGAAAAACGAGGAATTGAAAAAGCAGGCGCGCCAGTTAAGCCAGCGCACCACGGAATTGACCGCCACCAATAAGCGGCTGACGCGGGAGATTGAAGAACGAGAAGTGGCGGAGCGGCAAAACCATGCCAAGGACGAATTCCTTGCCATGCTGGGCCATGAGTTACGCAATCCGCTGTCGGCCATCAGCAGCGCCGCCTCGCTGCTGGGCCTGCCTGGCGCGTCGGCGGAAAGCATGGGCCGCGCCAAGCAAATCATCCAGCGCCAGAGCCGCCACCTGGGCCGCATCGTGGACGACTTGCTGGACTTGAGCCGCGCCATGTCCGGCAAGATCCTGCTGAACCTGGCGCCGCTGAACATGGCGGACCTGGTCACGTCGTGCCTGCACACCTACCGCACCACGGGCCGCACCGGCAACCATGCCGTGACCCTGGACGTGGAACCGGGCTGGGTCAGCGGTGACACCACGCGGCTGGAACAAATCATCAGCAACCTGCTCGACAACGCATTGAAATATACGCCCCCCGGCGGGGCGATCCACATCAGTTGCGACAGCGATGACAAGGAAGTGTCGGTATCGATCGAAGACAGCGGCGTCGGCATCGGCGCCGACCTGTTGCCGCAAGTGTTTGACGTCTTCGTGCAAGGCGCCAGCACGCTGGACCGCGCCCAGGGCGGGCTCGGCATCGGCCTGGCGCTGGTGCGCCGGCTGATCGAATTACACGGCGGCGGCATCAGTGCCCACAGCGATGGCGCTGGCGAAGGCAGTATCTTTACAGTCCGGTTGCCGCGCATTGCGCCGCCGGCAGAACCAAGGGTCCCGATTATGGAAACTACAGAAACCAGCAAGCCGACCGTGCTGCTGATTGAGGATAACGATGATGGCCGTGAAATGATGGCCATGATGCTGTCGTGCTATGGCTTTGAAGTGCGCCATGCGGCCGATGGCTTGCAGGGCCTGGAAGTGGCGGAGCAATTCCATCCCGACCTGGCGCTGGTTGACATCGGCCTGCCCGGCATCGATGGCTACGAAGTGGCGCGCCGCCTGCGCGCCAATCCCGCCACCCAGGACATGAAACTGATCGCCCTGACCGGCTATGGCCTGGCGGAAGACCAGCGCCGCGTGCTGGAGGCCGGGTTTGACTTGCACCTGGTAAAACCGGTCGATATCGACAACCTGATGAAAGCCATCGGTTCCTGCGCCCCGGCTACCGTCAAGACGTGAGCGGGAAACCGCGGCCCGCAGGCGAGTCCGTGCGACAACTTTTGCCGGGCACAGGTATGATCGCGCCATCCGCTTCCTCAAACGAGCCTGCCATGTCCGGACCTAACGCCCCCGCATCCGAACTCGCTTCGCATGACGCCCTGCTGCGCGCCGCCGACCTGAATGAATTACTGGGCCACAGCTACGCCTGCTGGGACAATGAGCGCCGCCAGCTGTCGCGCCAGCTGCATGACAGCGTCGGTTCGTCGCTGACGGCGCTGACCATGCACCTGGGCCTGCTGATGCAAAAAATGCCGCAGGAACCGGCGCTGCAAGACCGCGCCACGGCCATGAAAAACCTGCTGCACAACATCATTGAAACCAACCGCGCGATGCAGCACCGGCTGTGGAATGACAAGCTGGAATTCCTCGGCATGCGCGTGGCGCTGGGCGAACTGGTGACACAATTCGGCGCCGAGCACAACCTGTCGGCGCGCGCCAGCCTGCCGGACGACGAGCCGCACTGCCCGCGCAGCCATCATGTGGTGCTGCTGCGCGCACTGGAAGAAGGGTTGAGCAACATTGCCGCCCATGCGCAGGCCAGCGAAGTCGATGTGATCGTGGACGACAATGATGACGAGATCATGCTGACCGTGAAGGATAACGGGGTCGGGCCCGGCGGGCAGACCGTTGACTGCGCGGGCAAGCATGGCTTGCGGCTGCTGCGCGAGCGGGCCGCTTACCTGGGCGGGACGGTGACGCTGGCGGCTGGAGCTGCCGGCGGGACGGTGTTGACGGTGGTGCTGCCGAAGCCGCTCAATGCAACTTGACCAGCGGCGTCGACCGCTTGATCAAGAACCGCGCCACCGCCAGCACCACGGTACGCACCGTCCCCAGCACCGCCTGGTGATGCATCAGGTGCAAACTGGTGTACATCAGCCGCGCGACCAACCCGTCCACGAACCAATTCAGCCCCTTCAGCGACCCCATCAGGCTGCCGACGGACGAAGTCTGTCCGAACGACACCAATGAGCCATAGTCGCGGTACACATACGGCAAGGTCGACACCGGCTTGCCGGCGGCTTCACGCAAGAACCGGTCCGCCAGGTAATCGGCTTGCTGGTGCGCCGCCTGCGCGCGGGGCGGCACGGGCTTGCCATCGGCGCCTTTGCAGGATGCGCAATCGCCGAGCGCATAAATCGCGGGAAAACCCCGCACCGCCAGGTTGGCCGCGACATCGAGCTGCCCGCCCTTCACGGTGGGCAGCCCCAGGGTCGCCAATAAGTCCGGCGCCTTGATCCCGGCGGCCCACACCACGATGTCGGCCTGGTAGCGCCCGCCGTCCCTGGTGCTGACCGCATCTGGCGAAATTTCCGTGACCTGGGTATTGGTGACCACCTTGATGGCCCGTTGATTGAGCAGCCGCAGCGCGGCGGCGGAGACCCGCTCCGGCAGGGGCTCCAGGATGCGGGGTCCCCCTTCCAGCAGGGTGATGCGCACATCGCGCATGGCGTCCAGGTGGCCGAAACCGTAGGCGGCATACACGCCGCTGGCTTCGCGCAATTCCGCCGCCAGTTCCACCCCGGTGGCGCCGCCGCCGATGATGACGATATCGACGCCGTCGGCGCCCGGGCCGGTGCCGCCGGCGGCGGGATTGGCGGGCGTGGCGGCGCGGTCCGGCGCCGCGCCCGGCCCTTTGCGCAGCGCGGCCTTGGTCAGCAGCTTGAGCAAGGTCAGGCGGAAGCGTTCCGCATCCTCGGTGGCATTCAGGGAAATCGTGTGCTCTTTGGCGCCGGGCACGCCGAAGTAATTGGACGTGCTGCCGACCGCCAGCACCAGCGAGTCAAACGAAATCACCCGTTCCGGCAACACTTCCTCGTGTTCCGCGGTGGCGATGGCCGCCACCGTCAGCGTGCGGGCCCGCGGGTCCAGCGCCGTCATCGGGCCATAGACAAAGGTAAAGCCATTGTCGTGCGCCAGCATCTGGTACGACAAGCCTTCCTGGTGGATGTCCAGGGTGCCGGCCGCCACTTCATGCAGCGACGGTTTCCAGATATGGTACAGGCGGCTGTCCACCAGCATCACCTGTCCAGGTCCATGTCGCGGCCCCAGCTTGCGGCCCAGTTTGCAGGCCAGCTCGAGTCCGCCGGCCCCGCCTCCCACTATGACGATTTTGCTGTGCAATGGCGCTGCTTTCTCAAATGTGCTCAAAGGTGAACACGGATTGATTTCTGCCCTGAACCGTCTTGCAGACCGAATTCATCCCTGACAGACGTGACTTTCCCGCCGTTCGCCAGCACCGTGCCGGCGCCCGTGTCCGGCGTCACCGCCGAACTCGCCACGGGTAGCGCAGTTTTGGCTTGCGCCACGGTTGCGAACCGTGCAACTTGTCTTGCGTCCCACTGGGTTATCCTACCGGGCAGCAAATTTATCGCCGCATTCAGGTCGCGGTCATGCTGTGTACCACATTGCGCACAGGTCCATGCGCGATC
>Ga0307408_100003999_pt1 | contig 10050 bp, 9 predicted proteins | sample 322Cmetagenome_FD_202116 | JGI IMG/M metagenome (GOLD analysis project Ga0307408, IMG submission 202116) | Maize rhizosphere microbial communities from greenhouse at UC Davis, California, United States - 322HYB-C-3 | ecosystem: Host-associated > Plants > Roots > Rhizosphere > Soil | place: USA... | reverse complement strand
GCTGCCCGAGCGGCTCGATGCGGTCCTGCGCGTCATCTACCTGGTCTTCAACGAAGGCTACGCCGCTTCGTCCGGGGCGACGCTCACTCGGCACGACGTTTCGGCCGAGGCAATCCGGCTGGGCCGCCTGCTCGTCGAGCTCCTTCCGGAGCCGGAAGCGATGGGATTGCTGGCGCTGATGCTGTTGCACGAATCGCGGAGGGCCGCACGCACGTCACCATCAGGTGAAGTCGTCCTGCTCGACGACCAGGATCGTTCGAAGTGGGATCGCGCGCAGATCGCGGAGGGAACGCAGCTCGTCGAGCGCGCGCTGGCGTCGCGCCGGGTCGGCCCGTACACCATCCAGGCCGCGATCTCCGCCGTCCATGCCGAGGCGACGACCGCCGCAGCCACCGACTGGAATGAAATCGTCGGCCTGTACGATGTGTTGCGGCGTATCGATCCGTCGCCGGTGATCGAGCTGAATCGAGCCGTCGCCGTGGCGATGCGCGACGGCCCCGAGGCGGGCCTTCGCCCGATCGACGCCATCCTGGATAGAGGTGATCTGCGTGATTACCGGCTCGCCCACGCCGCCCGCGCCGAGCTCTGCCGGCGGCTCGGCCGGAATGCCGATGCCCGCGCCGCGTACCAACGAGCGCTCGAGTTGACCCGCCAGGAGCCGGAAAGGCGCTTCCTCGAGAAGCGATTGAGCGAGCTCAGGGACTGAACTCGCATTGGCAATGTGATGAGCCCTGTCTATTCCACGCCCGCCCATTCGACTAGGAGCCATGAAATACCTCTGCCTCGTCTACCTGGAAAGCGAGAAGCTGCATGCCGTGCCTGACACGGAGTGCAAGGCGTACAGCGACACCCTGCGCGGCAACGTCCTCGTGGCGGCCGAAGCGCTGGAGCCGGTCGAAACCGCGACCACCGTTCGGCTGCGGAACGGCAAGGTCTCGGTGACCGACGGCCCCTTCGCGGAAACGAAGGAACAGCTCGCCGGCTTCTACCTGCTCGAGGCGCGGGATCTGAACGAGGCGATCCAGATCGCCTCGAAGATCCCGCCGGCCAGGGAAGGGAGTATCGAGGTGCGCCCGGTGCGGCAGCTCAATGCGGAGGGGTCGGAGTCCGGGATCCGGGGTCCGGGGTCCGGTAGGCCGAACGACCCGGATCCGGATCCCGGATCCCGGATCCCGGACCCCGGTTAATTCGGTTTGATCCTGAAGCTGAGGAACTGATCGCGCTGCAGCGTGACCCCGAACTGCAAGCGCGTGATGCTCTCCGTGAACCCGAGGTTGTAGTAGTCCTGCCCGGTGTAGAGCCGCACGAATATGCCCGCGCCGCCCCAGTTGCTCGGGAAGCAGGCGCCCTCGAGTTGGAAGATCAGCGCAGGTACGTCCGGATGGTTGTCGGTCAACCACTGGAGCCGCGCGTCCGCCGACGCCCGGCCGCAGCGCCAGACACCACGCTGAGCGGCCGAAGCGCCGAACAGGATCCGCGTCGGTCCGTATCGATCGGCCAGTGCCGGCTTGATCGAGCCGCCGACATACCCCTCGGGGTTCAGCTGGATCCCGATCCCTGCACGCCACTCCAGCCGCGTGGCGTAGTCGCCGGCTGCGGCCCCGTCCGAGTCGAGCGCCATCCGGCCGTAGAACGCCATCGCTTCGATGTAGTTGGTCGAGAAGCTGCCGTCCTTCTTGTTGACGGCCTGATCCTCGGGCGGCGTTGGCACGACGTCGATGCAGTCACCCTCTTCGTTTCTCGCCTGGTTCGTGAACAGGCACCCATCCTGTCCGTTCGAGTGATGGCCGAACGGGATGACATCGACCAGCCACATCTCGATCGGGCCGCGGTTGAATCCTTCTGCATCGGGATCCTTTTCCGGGGACAGATTTCGGAATCGCGCGAACTGGACGGTGGCCTTCGGCATGTACGAGGGGGTACGCACGGGATTCGACGTCTGATCGAACATCCGCAGCTTCACCATCGGCGTCGTCGACACTTGGTAGCTCCACACCGGCGCCTTGGTCTCCAGCAACACGTTCCTGGTCGCTCGACCGATTGAATCGACAATGATGATGCGTGGCGCGATCTGGCCTTCGAAAACGAGATCCGAATGCGGAATGTGCTGGAACACGTAGGTCCCGTCGGGACGCACGAGCGGACGCGCGCCGCTGCGCGACACGAGCGGCGTGTCCTGTGCGGCCGCGGGTACGGCACCGAGCAGGAACAGAGTCAGCAACGATGCGTGTCTCGTCATTCGTCTGCTCCCGGATCGAGAATGTCGTTGGCCTTGGCTTTCGGGAACGGGGCGTTGGTGCGAAGCGGCGCACCCGCGGAATGGAGCGTGAAGACGAACTGAAACTGCCCGTCGACGTCGGTCCCGACCTTGCGCAGCTTGCGGGCCAGCGCGAGATAGTCGGCCGTGTTTTCGACTTTGCAGATGAAGGTGTCGGAGAGCAGGTCGCAGGTGTCGTGCTCCTCGAACACCTCGAGGATCATCCTGCGCAGCTCCTCGATCGGCGTCGGCCCGGCGCTGACGTCGTACGACAGCGTTGCATACATAGTGCAGCTCCTCGAGAAGGAGCAGCGATCATACGTCGGCCAGACACGCAGAAAGGGTTAGATATGCACGCTATTGCACGGCGTCACCGTGATCGGCTCGCGGCTTCCGCGAACCGGCCCCCTGATCGAACAATACACCGTGCCTGAGCTTCCGGAAGTCGAGATCGTCCGGCGCGAGCTGTCGCCGGTCATGACCGGCGCGCGGATCGAGAAGGTCGAGCTCCGCCGCCCCGATCTGCGCGCACCATTTCCCCGCGGTTTCCGCGCGCGTCTCGAGGGCCAGACCGTGGGGAGGCTGGAGCGGCGCGCGAAGTACCTCCTGGCGGCGCTCTCATCGGGAGAGACGCTGGTCATGCACCTGGGGATGTCGGGGTCATTCCGAATCACGCACGACCTGGCCGGAGAGCCCGACCGGCACGATCACGTCGTGTTTCATCTTTCGTCGGGCGCAGCGGTGATCTTCAACGACCCTCGACGCTTTGGCGTCATGGATCTCCTGCGCCCGGGCGGTCTGGCAGCACACCCGGCGCTCGGGAAACTCGGGCCCGAGCCGCTCTCCGATGGATTCGACGGCGCTGCGCTCGCACGAGCGTGCGCGGGCAGGACAACCTCGCTGAAAGTTGCGCTGCTCGATCAACGGGTCGTGTCCGGCCTCGGCAACATTTATGTGAGCGAGGCATTGCACCTCGCCGGCCTCTCGCCCCGGCGACGCGCATCGACCATTGCCACGCCGTCCGGCGCCCCGCGCGAGGCCGCGCACCACCTTGCCGCCGCGATCAAGCAGGTGCTCGAAGAAGCCATCGCGCGGGCGTCGGGAGGGGCTTACCGATCTTCGAGGTTCCGCGTGTACGACCGCGAAGGCGCGCGGTGCCGCCGCCGGGGCTGTCCGGGAAGTATCCGGCGGCGGACGCAGGCAGGACGATCGACCTTCTATTGCGCGGTGTGCCAGCGCTGACCGACGCTACGACCTGCGACGCGTCGAGCGCTTCGCCTTCTTGCGAGTCGCCTTCGCGCTCGCCGCACCGGCCTTGCGACGGGCCGTCACCTTGGCACTCTTGGCACTCTTGGCACTCTTGGCACTCTTGGCACTCTTGGCAATGTGAGTGTCCTGCAGGTTGTACGCCTCTTCGAGCCAGTCGGTCAGCGGCGCCTCCACCTCGTCGCGATGGCGAACCTGAATCAGGTGCGCGAGCCTGGTCTTCGAGCTTCGAACCACACGCCGAACCTGCGGCGCATTCACCGCGCGGCCGAGAAAGACGCAGACCTCGAGGAAGCTCTTCTTCGGACGAACGAAGAAGTAGCAGGACTTGCGCGAAAACATGATCGAGTTGTGCGACGCGTAGATTCGCTGCTCGCCGAACGATGCCGCGCTTTCACGCAGCCGGTCGTACGCTTCCTGCAGGTCCTCGGACAGTTCCCGCGTCAGCGCAGCCTCGGTCGTCGTCCAGCAGTCGTGCGGCTCGCCTTCCTCGATCAGTTGCTTACAGTGATAACACTCACGCATCTTTGCATTGTGAGGCGTCAGCGGCCTTCGTGCGCCGCTTTCAGACGTGCCAGCTCCAGCTTGTCCATCTGCAGCATGGCGTCCAGGGTGCGCTGCGCCTTGCCGCGGTCGCTGTCGGAGAGCATCGATCCGAGCGCGTTCGGGATGATCTGCCACGACAGGCCGAACTTGTCCTTGAGCCAGCCGCATCGACCGGGCGATCCGCCGTCGGCCGTCAGCTTGTCCCAGAAGCGATCGATCTCCTCCTGGGTTTCGCATCCTACGAAAAACGAGACGGCCTCGTTGAACGTGTGGTGCGGGCCGGCGTTCAGCGCCAGGAACTTCTGCCCTTCGAGCTCGAACGTCACGGACATGACCCGTCCCTGCGCGCGGCTGACGTTCAACACTTTCGAGCGCTCGAAGATGGACGCGTAGAACTTCATGGCCTCTTCGGCCTGGATGTCGAACCAGAGAAATGGCGTGATTGTCGGCATATCGGCTCCTCTTGCCGGGACGGGATCGTCCCCGCGTTCACTCGTAAGTCGGAGCCGGTCGCCGTTTCTCGACACGGGTCGGGGCCCGTATCGAGAAACATGTCAGGACAGGTGGAATGGCGTCACCGGGTCCGCAGCGCCGGTGACGCCTGCGCGAGCTCTGCGCGGGCCGCGTCGAGCCAGGACCGGCCGCCGGGGGGGACAGTGCCGAGCCCGTCGAGCCAGCGTCGCGCCTTGTCCGCCAGCAGCCGCCACTCGGCTGCGGCGTCGGCGGCGTTTCTCTCGAGCCAGGCGACGGCGAGCGCGGTCGCCCATGCCTGGCGAATGGCGGTGGTCGCAGCCGCGACGCCGCTGAGAGCCTTGTCGAGATCGGCGAGCGTGCGGCCGATTGCCGCAGCGAACGCGGGCGTCAGCCCCCACGACCCATCAGCGTGCTGCAGAGCAATCAGTCGCTGCAATGGATCGGCTGGCGCCCCGGCGTCCATTCTCGCCGGCGACCCGGGCAGCGAGGACGCGGTGTCATCCGGGTCGCTTCGGCCGAGGAACCGCGCGAGCATTCCCTTGGCTGCGCCGCGCGGCTGCGGCATGCGCGTGGAGCCGATAGCCCGAGGCATTGGACCGAGCGCAATCACTCCGGTGTCAGCCGGCGAGAATGGACGGCCAAACGCGAGCTGGGTCAAGTCGCCCCAGCCCCTCGTCAGCGCCACGGGAATCCGCCGGAGCTGCACGTCTCCGAGCACCGGCGTCTCCCGCCGCTCGACGGCGACATACGAGGTTTCGCGGGACATCAGTCCGTAACGCAGGCTCAGCTCGACGATCTCCTTCACGTGCGTGTTGGTCTTGCGATTGGTCTGCCTCGATCCCCGCGCCGCGATCCAGTCCGGATGCTCCTCCAGCTCCCGGATTCGGCCCCGGGCCGCCAGCGTGGCGACCGTCCGGTGAGTGTGGCCGTCAGGGTGCGCCGGATCCAGCCTCACGTCGAACGCGACCGGGCCGGAGGACGAATCCGCGAGCAGCCTGATCGTTGTCTGCTTCCGGTCTTCTCGCGGCGTCTTCACGAATCCATAAACGAGGAGCCTCGCGTCCCCGAAGACAGGGGGTACGACCGATGGCGCCTGCGTCACATCCAATCCGCCCCAGTCCAGGCGAACGTTCGTCAGCGCCGGCGACAGCACCCTGGCCAGCTGCCGGGTGACCTTGGTCGACGCACGCTCGCCCGGAAGGATGAACTCTGCCGCGCCGCCGCCCGCGCGTGCCAGGCCGCGCACCAGGTGGTGACTCGGGCCGGCCCCGATCCCGAACGTGAAGACGCGTGCATACGCCTCGTGCTTCCGGACGAACGCGAGGACCGCGTCGGTGTTGGTCACCTGGCCATCGGTCACGACCACGACCTGCCGAGCCATCGAGGTCGGTCTCGACTGATCGAAAGCGGCTTCGAGGGCAGGCAGAATCTCGGTCCCACCGAGATCAGCCTGCATTCCCGCCACGTGCGCACTGGCCGCGGCAAGGGTGGCTTCGTCATACAAGCGGCTGTGCGGGAACAGCATGTCGATCTTGGTCCCGAAGCCGATGATGTTGAAATGGCAGCCCGACACCAGGGACCGCAGGCACAACTGAAGCGCGTTCCGGACTTCTTCGATTGACGTCCCGGCCATCGAACCCGAGCGATCGACCAGGAAAATCACCTCCGCCGGCGTGGCTCCGGTCCCCGCAGCCGGCGCGAACGCAATCGCCACCGCATCGTCCATGTCGTCGTTTCGTTCGATCCACGCTTGCGGCGTGGCCAGTGCCGGCGCGTCGACCGACAGCACGAAGTCCTGGTCGAGCGCGGCCTCGCGCTGCGAGAGCGTGACCACCGCCTCACCGTTGTTCAGCGCGATTGCAATCGGATGCGAGGGAGACTCGATACGGCCGATTGCACCGCTTACGGCGAGACGCACTGACAGGTTGAGCCCGTATGGGACGTCCCACGCCACGGGAGGATTCAGCGCCTCCGAGTCCGGCCGCCCCACGCCCTTCTGATCTTCGGCCGGCGCATAACGCGGCGAGACGGTCGTCGGCACGACGAAGCGAATGCTTCCATCTGCGACCGGCAGCTCACTGACATAGGTGAGCTTCAGAAGGACTTCCTTCCCCGGCGGGAGATTTCCAACGCTCGCCTGGAACACATCCGGGCGCTCCTCATCCAGCAGGAACGCCCCATGCCCCTGCTCCATCGCCTCGTCGTAAATCCTGAATGCCTCGTCGCGCTCCTTCACTTCTCCCACGACGAGGGTTCCATCTACGATGGCTTCGAAGCCGCAGACGGCGGAGGCTTCGTCGAGCGGGAACACATAGACCGCTTCGATCGGTTTCGCTTCGTTGTTGACGTAGCGCTGGGTCACCGTGACACGCGCGCAGAGGTTGGAGATCTCCGCGTCCACCGCGACCCCTGTGAGCGGCACCGCGGTCTTCGTGCCCGTGAACAGCCCGGCTTTGGGAACCGCTACAGATTCAGGCATCAGAGTCCTCTTCCTCGATGACGGGATGAAAATGCGCGCGGCACCAGGCCGCGAGTTCGTTCAACTTGCCGGGCGACGGGACCCTGACGCCACCGGACACGTGCAGTTCTACGCCTGGGGCGATAGCGATTCGGCGCCAGACGGACCGCTCCGGCAACTGGCCGGATTCAGCGGCGTGCAGGCTGTTCGCTCCGCCTCTGCCGCTCAGAGCGCGCTTGATCTCGTCGAGCGTGCGGCCGGCCTCCTGCATCGCCTTGACCTTCAGGAGCTGCTCGAGGTGCGCGGGGCCGTAATGGCTGCCGCGGCCGAGGCCCAACGGAGCGGGCACGAGACCTTCCTGGACGTAATACCGGATGGTGCGCCGCGAAACGCCGGCGAGTTCGGCGAGATCACCGATGGCATAGAGGACCGCGTCGCCCACGCGAAAAATATAGACAGTAACTGTCGCATTGTCAACTGTCGATATTTTGGCGTGCGACCAGCGATCCGCGGACTCGCGACGACCGCGGACTCGGGACGCTGGACTGGGGACCCTGGACTAGCGACCGGGGATCAGGGACTTCAAGCTGGCGACCGCCGCGATGAGCGCCGCCGAATCAATCGGCTTCGACAAGTGCAGTTGGAATCCGGCATCGAGGGATTGCTGGCGGTCTTCGTCACGCGCCAGCGCGGTCAGCGCGGCAGCAGGAATCTTTGCCGCCGGACCGTCGAGCGCCCGGACCTTTCGAATCAGCGTGTAGCCGTCTTCCATCGGCATCGCGATATCGGACAGGAGAACGTCCACCCGTGAGGTCTGCAGCAGCTCGAGCGCTTCCGTTGCGGAACCAGCCGTCAGCACCAGCGCGCGCTCGCTCGCGAGGTTGGCGGCAATCGCATCGCGATTCTCCACGTCGTCTTCGACCACGAGCACGCACATGCCTTCGAGAGAGAGTGGCTGCTCCTCGTCTGACTCCATTGCCCGCGCCGTCGCCTGCTCGACGGGCATGGACACGAGCGGCACCTGCACGGTGAAGGCCGTGCCGCGGCCCTCGCCATCGCTGCCGACGGCGATGGTGCCACCGTGCGCTTCGACCAGCTGCCTCACGATCGACAACCCGAGACCGAGCCCGCCATGGACACGTCGGGTCGACGCGTCGGCCTGGCTGAACGGCTCGAAGACGTACGGCAGGAACTCCGCCGGCACGCCGACGCCGTTGTCCCTGACGGTGAGCTCCGCGATGTTGTTGTTGCGCCGCAGATCGAGATGCACCCGGCCGCCGGCCGGCGTGAACTTGACCGCGTTGGAGAGCAGGTTCCACGCGATCTGCTGGAGCCGGCCGCCATCGCCGTAGATGGTTCCGATCGAGTGATCGATCGAGCGCTCGATCTCCACGCCCTTTGCATCCGCTGCGACCTGAACGACCTCCAGCGCATCGCGAACGACCTGCGCGAGGTTGACCGCGGTGCGTTCGAGGCGGAGCTTACCGGATGTGATCCGGGCCACGTCGAGCAGCTCATCGATCATCCGGGCCTGCCGTTTGGCATTCGAGTAAATCGCTTCACTCGCCTTCTCGCGATCGGCCGCTGGCAGCTTGCCGCTGCGCAGCATGTCGGACCAGCCGACGACCGCGCTCAGCGGCGTGCGGAGCTCGTGCGAGACCATCGCCAGGAACTGATCCTTCAGCCGGCTGGCGTCCTCCGCGCTGGCGCGCGCTGCCTGTTCGCGGCGAATCATCTGCTTCTGCGCCTGCTCGAGACGCGTGAGCTCCGCGACCGTCGCGGCCAGCCGCTGCTTCTCGCCGGCGAGCGCCGTCTCGGCGCGCCGCGCCGACTCCAGCGCGTCGACCGTGGCCTTGTGCAGTCGCTGCGTCTCCGCCGTATGCCGTCGCTGATCCTCGAGGCGCCCGATGAAGACCTGATAGGTGCGGTAGGTGAGATAAATCGGGGCCATCATCAGCACCGCCTTCCAGTGCTCTCCCCGTGCCACCACGACGGCGGCCACCGCGCCGGCGGTACCCGAGACCATGAAGCTGGCGCTGCTCCAGAGAAAATCGTGGCGCCACACTCTCCACATCGACCGCCCGGTCGACGCCGCAACCGCGCCCGCGACCAGGCCGGTGTTTACCAGGAAATACGCGCTGATCGCTGCGACCAGGGGCCTTGCCAGCAGACCGAACTGCACCGGCGCAAACGGCCCGCTCAGGCTCGTGTACACGAAGCCGGTCGCCATCATGGTGATCGCTTCTGCCGCCATGCTGAAGAGGGTGCGATACACCGGGTACGGCGCCTTGACCTTGATCGTGCACTGCGCGAGAACGCCCGCGACCGCGATCACGACCGCGTGCTTCGGGCCGAGCAGCAGCAGCGCGGTGAGATCGGCCGCGCACGAAACCGACAACGTGGAACCGCTGGTCAACGGGATCGGCAGGTTCACCTTCCACAAGGAGGTGAGACAGGCCGCGATCAGCAGCCCGACGAAAAGCAAGGGCTCAGGAAATGTCTGGGGCAGCGACCGCGCCAGAGCATAGAGACCAGCGCAGCCTACGGCAATGACATAGGCCTGGGCTGCGAGCGGAAGCTGGGTCCACGCGAGGCCGGACTGTCGCGGCATCGCGACGGTCTCGTCCTCCAGATCCCGGATCGGCGCCGTTCGGATCGTCTCGTCGAGCGCTGCCGAGTTCATGGTTACTGCCTCCAGACCTCGGGAGTGCAACTCTCACTCGCGCAACTGGTGCCCCATACGACCGTTTCGCCCTGGTCGGACGTCCCCCAGACCACGGTCTCGCCGTCGTCAACTGTTCCCCACACGACGGTCTCGCCGTCGTCTGTGGTGCCCCACACCACCGTTTCGCCGTCAGTCGCCCCGCTCACCGCGGTCAGGCTCCACGGCTGGGTGCAATCACCGCCGCCGCAGACGGTGCCCCAGACGACATTGCGTGCGGACTCCGTAAACCCCCACGGCCCTTGGAGCTCGCTGCACGACCAGTTCGCGCAGACGACGCCCCACGCGACTGGCGCTCCCGAAGGGAGCGTCATGGCGCCCCACACC
>Ga0307408_100003997_pt1 | contig 10051 bp, 7 predicted proteins | sample 322Cmetagenome_FD_202116 | JGI IMG/M metagenome (GOLD analysis project Ga0307408, IMG submission 202116) | Maize rhizosphere microbial communities from greenhouse at UC Davis, California, United States - 322HYB-C-3 | ecosystem: Host-associated > Plants > Roots > Rhizosphere > Soil | place: USA... | reverse complement strand
CAAGGGCTTTGCCGCGCGCAAGGCGGAAGCCGCGAAGCGCGGCAAGCTCCGCGGGCTGGGCTATGCGTCCTATATCGAAGCGTGCGGACTCGCGCCGTCGAACGTCGCCGGTTCGCTCGGCGCGCGAGCAGGGCTGTTCGAGGCGGGCGAGGTGCGCGTGCATCCGACCGGCAGCATCACCGTGTTCACCGGCTCGCACAGTCACGGCCAGGGACACGAGACGACGTTCGCGCAGGTCGTCGCGACGCGCCTCGGCGTTCCGGTGGAAAACGTCGATGTCGTGCACGGGGACACCGGGCGCGTCGTGTTCGGCATGGGCACCTACGGCTCGCGCTCGCTTGCGGTCGGTGGCACGGCCATCGTCAAGGCACTCGACAAGATCGTCGCCAAGGGCAAGAAGATCGCCGCGCATCTGCTCGAGGCGGCCGAGACCGACATCGAGTTCAAGGACGGCAAGTTCACCGTGGCGGGAACGGATCGCAGCAAGGCGTTCGGTGAAATCGCGCTCGCGGCCTACGTGCCGCACAACTATCCGCTCGACAAGCTGGAGCCGGGACTCAACGAGACGGCCTTCTACGATCCGACGAACTTCACGTTCCCGGCGGGCACGCACATTTGCGAAGTGGAGATCGACCCCGACACCGGCGCGGTCGAAGTCGTCAATTTCACGGCATCGGACGACTTCGGCAACATCATCAATCCGATGATCGTCGAGGGCCAGGTGCACGGCGGGCTCGCGCAGGGCATCGGCCAGGCGCTGCTCGAAAATTGCGTCTACGACGCGGACAGCGGGCAGCTATTGACCGGAAGCTACATGGATTACGCGCTGCCACGCGCCGACGACCTGCCCTCGTTCAAGGTGAGCACGCAGGTGACGCCGTGTACGCACAATCCGCTCGGCGCGAAGGGATGCGGCGAAGCCGGTGCCATCGGTGCGCCGGCCGCGCTGATGAACGCCGTGCACGACGCGCTTTCCGCGGTCGGCGTCAAGCGCTTCGACATGCCTGCATCGCCGCATCGCGTTTGGCAGGCGATCCAGTCCGCCAAAGCGTCCGCGTAGGGCCTGTTCGCGCTATGGGCACAAACGCGTTGCAATGCCGGAATGGCCATGCGCGAGGCGCGAAGCCGAAGGCGGGCTGGCGGCCCGGCGAGGCTTTGCAACGACGCGCATGGCTATTTCGGCCGCAACCCGAAGGGAACGGGCGCCCTGGCGCGCCACTCTGCGTTGCTTTCCTCGCAAAGACGCTCGGTCTTTGCTTCGTCAAGCGCCTTGATTGGCGCCCCATGCCACCCGTTCGCGTTTGCGTCCATAGCGCGAACAGGTCCTAACGAGGAGCCACGATCATGTACGCAATCGAGTATCAGAAGGCGAAAAGCGTCGCCGACGCGGCGGCAATGCTTGCGAAGAGCGGCGGCAGGGCGCTGGCAGGCGGACAGAGCCTGGTGGCGGCGATGAAGCTGCGGCTCGCGCAACCCGGAACGATCGTCGATCTTCGCGGCATCGCGGAGATGACGGGCATCCGGCGCGACGGCGACAGGCTCGTCATCGGCGCGATGACACGCCACGCCGAAGTCGCGTCGTCCGCGGAGGTCCAGCGATCGATCCCCGCACTTTGCGCGCTCGCCGAAGGCATCGGCGATCGGCAGGTGCGCAACATGGGGACGATCGGCGGCTCGATCGCGAACAACGATCCCGCGGCCGACTGGCCCGCCGCCGTCGTCGCGTTGAATGCCACCGTCGTCACGAACAAGCGCCGTGTCGCCGCCGACGATTTCTTCAAAGGCATGTACGAAACGGCGCTGGCGGCCGACGAGATCATCACCGAGGTCGCGTTCCCCGTGCCGAAAAAGGCCGCATACGCGAAATTTCCGAATCCGGCGTCGCGCTTCGCGCTGGTCGGCGTGTTCGTCGCGAAGCTCGCCGACGACGGCGTTCGCGCGGCGGTGACGGGCGCCGCACCGAGCGTGTTCCGGTCGAAGGAAATCGAAGGCGCGCTCGCGAAATCGTTCACGGCGGACGCGGCGAAGGCGGTGAAGATCGGTGCGTCGGGCCTGAACAACGACCTGCACGGCTCGGCCGAGTATCGCGCGCACCTCGTCGGCGTGATGGCGTCGCGCGCGGTCGCGGCGTGCGCGTAGCGTCGCGTTGACGGCAGCCGGCATCCTTGCCGGCCGCCGTGTACCGGGCGTGCCGTAGAATCGAAGTCCACGCGTTGACGCGGTGATCGATGTGGACGACGAACGAGGCCTTGCGCATCCGCCGGCGACGGTCGATGCAACGCTCGACCTGCTGGGTCGGCATGACTACGTCGCCGATCGAAAGCTCGCGACCGCGGTGTTCCTCGCGCTCAAGCTCTCGCGCCCGCTGTTCCTGGAGGGCGAGGCGGGTGTCGGCAAGACGGAGATCGCGAACGTGCTCGCAGCAGGTCTTTCGCGTCCGCTCGTGCGCCTGCAATGCTACGAGGGGCTCGACACCGCCGCCGCCGTATACGAGTGGAACTATCCGCGCCAGATGATCGAGATCCGGCTCGCGGAAGCGGCCGGCAACGTCGAGCGCGGCGAGCTTGCCCACGACATCTTCACGACGCGGTTCCTGCTGCGGCGGCCGCTGCTGCAGGCGCTGTCACCCGACGACGGCGCCCCGCCGGTGCTGCTGATCGACGAGCTCGACCGTGCCGACGAGCCGTTCGAGGCGTATCTGCTCGAAGTGCTGTCGGACTACCAGGTGACGATTCCCGAGCTCGGCACGATTCGCGCGGCGACGCCGCCGGTCGTCGTCATCACGTCGAACCGGACGCGCGAAATCCACGACGCCATCAAGCGCCGCTGCCTTTACCACTGGGTCGACTATCCGGACGCGGCGCGCGAGCTCGCGATCGTGCGGCGCAAGTGCCCGGCGGTGCCCGAGTCGCTGGCGCGCGAAATCGTCGCGTTCACGCAGCGGCTGCGCGCGCTCGACCTGTTCAAGTCGCCTGGCGTGGCCGAGACGCTCGACTGGGCCGAAGCGCTCGTCGCGCTCGATCGCATCACGCTCGACCCGCAAACGGTGGCCGACACGCTGGGTGCGCTGCTCAAGTACCAGGACGACGTCGGTGCGATCACGCCCGAAGTGGCGGCGAAGCTCGTGCGCGAGGCGCAGAGTGCGTAAGGCTCTCCGGCGGACGCGCGAATGATCGACGCTGCGCCGTACGCCGCCGTCGCGCCGACAGGCGGGCTACGCCCGAACGCCTTCCTCGACGCGCTGCCGCGCGGGAGGCTCGTCGAGAACGTCATGCATTTCGTGCGCATCCTGCGCGCGGCCGGCCTGCCCGTCGGCCCCGCGAAGGTCCTCGATGCGCTCGCCGCGGTGGAGGCGATCGGCGTGAGCCATCGCGACGATTTTCGCGCGGCGCTCGCCGCTGTGCTCGTGTCGCGTCGCGAGCACCAGCCGGTGTTCGAGCAGGCGTTTGCGCTGTTCTGGCGCAATCCACGGCTGCTCGAAAGAATGCTGGCGGCACTGCTGCCGAAGGTCGAGGGCCGTGCGCGCGCGCCCGACGAGCTGCCGGCGCGCCTCGCGCAGGCAATGCTGCCGCCGGCTCCGGGTATCCGTGAAACGGGCGACGAGGAAACCGATCTCGACGCCGCATTCTCGTTCTCGGCGCGCGAAGTGCTGCAGCACAAGGACTTCGCGTCGATGACGAGCGACGAGCTCGCGCAGGCGAAGGCGCTGCTGCGCGCGATGAAGCTGCCATTGCCGCGCGTGCGCGTGCGCAGGACCGTGGCCGCGCCGCGCGGGCACGCGATCGACCTGCGTGCGACGCTTCGGCGCAGCATCGGCGCCGGCGGCGCGTTGACGCCGCTGCGTTTCCGCACTCGCCGGCGCCGGCCGCCGCCGCTTTGCGTGCTGTGCGACATTTCCGGCTCGATGGACCGTTACGCGCGGATGCTGCTGCACTTTCTGCACGCCGTGACGAACGACCGCCACCGCGTGCACGTGCTGACGTTCGGCACGCGGCTTACGAACATCACACGACATCTGCGCCATCGCGACGTCGACGTCGCGCTGTCGCGCGTCGCCGAGGCGGTCGAGGACTGGGCAGGCGGCACGCGGATCGGCCGCTGCCTGCACGAGTTCAATTTTCGCTGGTCGCGGCGCCTGCTCGGGCAGAACGCCGTCGTGCTGCTGATCAGCGATGGGCTCGACGCCGATGCCGGCGACGGGCTGGCTTTCGAGGCCGAGCGCCTCGCCAAGTCCTGCGCGCGTCTCGTGTGGCTGAATCCGCTGCTGCGCTACGCGGGGTTCGAGGCGCGCCCGGCGGGAATCCGGGCGATCCTGCCGCATGTCGATGATTTCCTCCCGGCGCACAATCTCGAAACGCTCACCGATCTCGCGCATGCGCTGTCGCGGCCTCCGGCACGCGATCCGGCACCCGCGCTCGGCGCTTGATGCCCGTCGATCATGGAACTCACCAATACCCGTATCGTGCCCGCACCGCCGTCCGCGGTGTGGGCGGCGTTGAACGACCCGGCAATCCTGAAGGAATGCCTCCCGGGCTGCGAGTCGCTGGAACGCGCGGGCGACAACGCCTTCCAAGCGGTCATGGCCACGCGAGTCGGCCCGGTGTCGGCACGGTTCACCGGGCGCGTCACGATGAGCGACATCGATCCGCCGAATGCGTACACGCTGCATTTCGAGGGGCAGGGCGGCGCGGCCGGGTTTGCCCGCGGCGAGGCGCGCATCACGCTCGCCCCGGAGGGAAGCCGGCAGACGTCGCTGCACTACGCCGCGAAGGCGCAGGTGGGCGGCAAGCTCGCGCAGATCGGCTCGCGGCTCGTCGATGGCGCGGCCGCGAAGATGACCGACGATTTCTTCACCCGGTTCGTCGAGCGCGTCGGCGCACCGGCCGGCGATGCGGCCGCTGCGGCCGCATCGGTCCCGGCGACGGCGCTCGCGCCGCCGGGCGGCTCGGCGTGGATTCGCTATGCGGCGATCATCGCGATCGTCGTCGTATTGGTCGCGCTGTACTGGAAGGGCTACCGTTGAACGCGAAGGAGTGACCGGCATGGACAGCGTCGATCTCGAAGTCCTGCGCAAATGCGCCGACTGGGTGGACGAGGGCCGCCGAACGCTGCTCGTCACCGTCGTGAAGACGTGGGGCAGCTCGCCGCGCCCCGAGGGCGCGATGCTCGCGGTGCGCGAGGACGGCCACGTCGTCGGCTCGGTCTCGGGCGGTTGCATCGAGGACGACATCGTCGATCGCACGCGGCGCGAAGGCCAGCGCGCGACGAAATGCGAAGTGGTGACGTACGGCGTCTCCGCCGACGAGGCGCGCCGCTTCGGCCTCCCGTGCGGTGGCACGCTGCAACTGGTGCTGGAGCCGCTGACGCGCGAGTCCGGCATGCGCGCGCTGTTGCGCGAGGTCGAGACCGGCCATCTGGTCGCGCGCAAGCTGGACCTCGCATCCGGCTTCGCGACGCTCCATCCGGCGCGGGCGAGCGACGGCCTCGCCTTCGACGGCAAAGTGCTGCGGACCATTCACGGCCCGCGCTACCGGATGCTCGTGATCGGCGCGTCGCAACTGTCCAAGTACCTGGCGCAGATCGCGGTCGGGCTCGACTACCAGGTGACGATCTGCGACCCGCGCGAGGAATACACCGAAACGTGGGACGTGCCCGGTGTCACGCTCGTGCGCACGATGCCCGACGATACCGTGCAGGCGATGAACCTCGACGAGCGCTGCGCGGTCGTCGCGCTCACGCACGATCCGAAGCTCGACGACCTCGCGCTGATGGAGGCGCTCAAGTCGCCGGCGTTCTACATCGGCGCGCTCGGCTCGCGCGCGAACAACGCGAAGCGGCGCGAGCGCCTGCGCGAGTTCGACCTGACCGACGGCGAGATCGCGCGCCTGCACGGCCCGATCGGCCTCTACATCGGCAGCCGCACGCCTCCGGAGATCGCGATTTCCATCCTCGCCGAGGTCACCGCTGTCAAGAACGGCGTCGATCCACGACAGGTCGGGCCGGTGGCCGTCGCGAAGGCCGAGATGGAGGCGACGCCGCTTTGCAGCAGCGCGGTGGAATGACGCTCGCGTATCAATCGGGTTTCGCGAGCGAGCTTGCGACCGAGGCGCTCGAAGGCGCGCTGCCGGTCGGCCGCAACTCCCCGCAGCGTGCGCCGTACGGCCTGTATGCCGAGCAGCTGTCCGGCACCGCGTTCACGGCGCCGCGGCATGCGAATCGCCGCACGTGGATGTACCGGATCCGCCCGGCCGTTCTGCACGGCACGTTCTCCGAGCTCGCGCATCCGTCGCTCGAAACGGCGCCGTTCCCCGCGGCGGACACGTCGCCCAACCAGCTGCGCTGGGATCCGTTCCCGATTCCGGATGCGCCGACCGACTTTATCGACGGCCTCGTCACGATCGCCGGCAACGGCAACGCCGCAGCGCAGGCCGGCATCGGGATCCACGTGTACGGGTTCAACCGGCCGATGCGCGAGCGCTTTTTCTACGACGCCGACGGCGAGCTGCTGCTCGTGCCGCAGCAGGGTGGCTTGCGCATCGCCACCGAGCTCGGCGTTCTCGACGTCGCGCCCGGCGAGATCGCGATCGTGCCGCGCGGCGTTCGCTTCGCCGTCGAGCCGTCGGCAGGCGGCGGGCGTGCGCGCGGCTACGTGTGCGAGAACTACGGCGCGCTGCTGCGCCTGCCCGAGCTTGGCCCGATCGGCGCGAACGGCCTTGCCAATCCGCGCGATTTCCTGGCGCCGGTCGCTTCGTACGACGAGCGCGAAGGCGCGTTCGAGCTCGTCGCGAAATTCGGCGGCAAACTGTGGCGCGCGCCGATCGATCACTCACCGCTCGACGTCGTCGCGTGGCACGGCAACTACGCGCCGTGCAAGTACGACCTCGCGCGCTTCAATGCGATCAACACGGTCAGCTTCGACCATCCCGATCCATCGATCTTCACCGTGCTCACGTCGCCGTCCGACACGCCGGGCACGGCCAATGTCGACTTCGTGGTCTTTCCACCGCGGTGGATGGTCGCCGAGGGCACGTTCCGCCCGCCGTGGTTTCATCGCAATGTCATGAGCGAGTACATGGGGCTGATCCGCGGCGTGTACGACGCGAAGGCGGAAGGCTTCGTGCCGGGCGGCGGCAGCCTGCACAACGCGATGTCCGGGCACGGGCCCGACGCGGCGACGTTCGAGCGCGCGTCGACGGTCGAGCTCGCGCCGCAAAAGCTCGACGCGACGCTCGCCTTCATGTTCGAGAGTCGCTACGTGATCCATCCGACGGCGCGCGCGCTCGCGGCGAAAGAGCTTCAGCCGGATTACCAGGCGTGCTGGCGCGGCCTCGCGAAGCAGTTCCGGAGCGACCGGCGATGACGACGCGGGCGCCTTGGCGGGGAAGCAGCTGCGGCTGCCAGGGCTGAATACCGTGGATCCGAACGATCCGAAGCTCCGCACGTTCGTCACGGTCGCCCGCGATTCGCACTTCCCGATCCAGAACCTGCCGTTCGGCGTATTCACGACACCCGCGAACTATTCACCGCGCGTCGGCGTGGCGATCGGTGACCAGGTACTCGACCTCGCGGTACTGGAGCAGGCCGGGCTGCTCGACATCGTGCCCGGCGAGCGCCTGTTCAACCGCCCGACGCTCAATGGGTTCATCGAGCGCGGTCCGGACGTATGGAAGCGTGCCCGCGCGGCGATCAGCGACCTGCTGCGCCAGGAAAACGCGCGCCTGCGCGACGACGCGCCCTTGCGTGCCCGCGCGTTCGCGCCGCAATCGGCGGCGCGGATGCTGCTGCCGGTCGCGATTCCGGGGTACACCGACTTCTATTCGTCGAAAGAGCACGCGACGAACGTCGGATCGATGTTTCGCGATCCCGCGCACGCGCTGCTGCCGAACTGGCTCTACGTGCCGATCGCCTACAACGGACGCGCGAGCTCGGTCGTCGTCAGCGGCACACCGGTGATCCGGCCGAACGGCCAGACGAAACGCACCGACGCGAAGCGTCCCGAGTTCGGGCCGTGCCGCAGGCTCGATTTCGAGCTGGAGATGGCGTTCATCGTCGGTGCCGGCAATGCGCTCGCCGATCCGATTCCGGTCGCTTCGGCGCTGCGTCACGTGTTCGGCATGGTGCTGATGAACGACTGGAGCGCGCGCGACATCCAGCAGTGGGAATACATTCCGCTCGGGCCGTTCAACAGCAAGACGTTCGCGACGTCGATCTCGCCGTGGGTCGTGACGATGGAGGCGCTCGAGCCGTTTCGCGTCGAAGGGCCGGTGCAGGATCCGGCGCCGCTGCCATACCTCGCGACCGAGGGACCGCAGGCCTACGACATCCGCCTCGAGGCGGCGCTCGCGCCGGCCGGCAAGGCGCCCACGACGATCTGCCGCACGAATTTCCGCACGATGTACTGGAGCATCGCGCAGCAGCTCGCGCACCACACGGCGTCGGGATGCAACACCCGTGTCGGCGATCTCATGGGCTCGGGCACGATCAGCGGCGCGGCGCCCGACTCGTACGGCTCACTGCTCGAGCTTGCGCGAAACGGCGCGCAGCCGCTGCGGCTGCCGGACGGCAGCACGCGAGCGTTCCTCGAGGACGACGACGAAGTCGTCATCACCGGCTGGGCGCAGGCGAAGGACTACCGGATCGGCTTCGGCGAGGTGCGGGGCAGGGTGGTCGCCGCGCGCGGCTCGTAAGCTCCAGGGTTCGGCCGATGGGCCGGCGCTTTCAGTGGAAGTCGCGCGAGCGCGTCGGCAGTGCGCCGAGCAGCGGCGTCATGTCGACGAGGCGGCCGGCCAGCACGTGCACGACCGCGCCTTCGCGCTCGACCTTGCCGTACACGCCGAGCAGTCGCGCGCCCAGCAACTCGCGGCGCTGGCGATCGCCGAGATCGCGCCAGACGATGACGTTCGTGGCGCCGGTTTCGTCCTCGATCGTCACGAACACGACGCCGCTCGCCGTATCGGGGCGCTGGCGGCCGATGACGATGCCCGCCGTGCGCACCAGGCGTCCGTGCGGCGCGCGCAGGACGTCCTCGGCGGTGGCAAGGCGCCGCTTGCGCAACTGCCCGCGCAAAAGCGCGAGCGGATGCCGCCGCAGCGTGAGGCCGAGGCGACGGTAGTCGGCCACGATGTTCTGGCCTTCGGTCGGCGGCGCAAGCGAGGGTTGCGTCTCGTCGAACGCGGCGCCCGCCAGCAGCGCGGGCAGCCGCTCGACGCCGGCGACGTCCCATGTCGCCTCGTGCCGGTGTCCGCTGAGCGCGGCGAGCGCGTCGGCATCGGCAAGCGCGGCGAGATCGCGCTTGTCGAGCCGCGCCCTGTGCGCGAGGTCCGCCGCACTCGTGAATGCGCGCTCGCGCCGCGCCGCGACGATGCGCGCCGCGCCTGCTTCGGTGAGCCCGCGGACGAGGCGCAGCCCCAGCCGCAGCGCCACTTCGGGGTCAGAGCAATAAGTCGCGCGATCATCAGTCGGGTCGGGCGATGTTCTTGCGGCGCGCGACTTATTGCTCTGACCCCGAAGTCCCCGAAGTCCCGGACCCCGAAGTGGCTCCAGCGTGCAATCCCATTCGCTCACCGTCACGTCGGGCGGGCGCACGTCGACGCCATGCCGGCGCGCGTCGCCGACGAGCTGCGCCGGCGCATAGAAGCCCATCGGCTGCGAATTGAGCAGCGCCGCGCAGAACGCCGCCGGCTCGTAGTGCTTCAACCACGACGACACGTAGACGAGCAGCGCGAACGACGCCGAATGCGATTCGGGAAAGCCGTATTCGCCGAAGCCCAGGATCTGCTGGTAGATCTGGCGCGCGAACGCCTCGTCGTAGCCGCGCGCGCCCATCCCGTCGACGAGGCGCTGCTCGAACACCTGCAGGCCGCCCTTGCGTTTCCACGCCGCCATCGAGCGCCGCAGCCGATCGGCCTCGCCGGGCGTGAAACCGGCGGCGACGATCGCGAGCTGCATCACCTGTTCCTGGAAGATCGGCACGCCGAGCGTGCGCTCGAGCACGCCTTTCACGGCGTCGCTCGGATACGTGACCGGCTCGAGTCCCTGCCGGCGCTTCAGG
>Ga0307408_100003996_pt1 | contig 10051 bp, 11 predicted proteins | sample 322Cmetagenome_FD_202116 | JGI IMG/M metagenome (GOLD analysis project Ga0307408, IMG submission 202116) | Maize rhizosphere microbial communities from greenhouse at UC Davis, California, United States - 322HYB-C-3 | ecosystem: Host-associated > Plants > Roots > Rhizosphere > Soil | place... | reverse complement strand
GGTCTTGCATTTATTAACCTGTATCAAGTTCCGGAGGAGGGGTCGAAATTGACGCGGCCCTGGGCGTGGTGCGTGTCAGGATGGCTACATGCTGCCGTTGAGTCAGATCGCCGCGTTGCGAACCACCGTTGACGACGAGTGGCGGTCGCCGGTGGCAGACGCGGTTGGCCGGCCCTGGGACATTCCCCCCGGTGGCTTGCGGTACTGGCGCTCCTCGGCGGCGCACGTGTTTGTTATCCCGCCTGGCGGGGACGCCCGTGGAGTGCTCTACGCGCGCTTCGCTCCGGCCCGGTCCTTGGCAGGAGCCCGCTTGCAGCGCGGAGCGCAGCTGCATGGCCGGCTCAGCGACGCCGGAGCACCCGTGGCGAACCTGGTGAGGTCACGCGCAGGCCGGTCGATGGAGCTAATCCAAACGCCTCTCGGTGACATGGCCGCGTGCGTGGTGCGAAGGTTGGACGGCGAGGAGCTGGACGTGGACGAGCTCGACGCCGATTCAGCCGCCGCCTGGGGAACAGCGCTTGCGGAGTTCCATCGAACGGCGGGAGAGGTGGTGCCGGCGTCAGCGCCGCCGCCGCGGAATCCTTTTGCCGGGCTGGCCCGGCATCGGACAGACCCCGGGCTCGCGGCAGCGGCGCAGGAGTTTGCGATGCATTGGGGCCCGGAGAGCGGTCCGCTCGTGGTGGCCACGGGGACTTTGAACTGGACAACCTGAGGTGGTCCGCCGGCAGACCCTCTTCCTTTGACTTGGATGAATCAGGGGTTATGCCTGCGGCTGCGGACGTGTCCGTTGCCGTGCGTGACCTCCTGGGTCCGCGGCCCGCCGCGCCATTACATCCGGAACTACTGGCTGCCTTCGTCGATGGATATCGGCGGACAGCAGGCCATGCACTAACCCTGGATGCCCTCCTGCTACACCGGGCAGCCTTCGCCGCGCAGCAACTGGCGGAAGCGCCGGACGTGATGGATAGGGGGCCCGAGGGCGAGGGTTGGCTGAGCGACCTCGTTGCCACGCTGAACAGGCACTATGCGGAACAGCGCGACATCGTGGTGGCGATGGCCGAGGGTCGAAGGCGACCTACGGTGCTGCCGGACTGAAGCGCCCGGCCCATTCCGCGGCACTTGTGACCCGGTTGAAGGGGAACCGGCCCAGCCTCCGGCTTTTGCCAGCCGCGGGTCCTCCATGTCGTACCGGGCTACCGCGTGCCGAAGTCGGTGTCCGTGTAGGAACCGGGCCGGCGGGCCGTGCCGCCCTGGCAGGTGCAGCTGCCCTGCACTTCGACGCGGACGTTCACCGCGGCGCCAGCGTCGAGGCGCACGTTCAGGGGTTCGGCGTCCGTGGCAGAGACGCGCAGGACGGTTTCTTTGGAGGAGATGGCAGACATGGCTGTCCTTTCAGAGAGGGGTGAGGATAGTTGCTAGGTGAAATTGCTTTAGAGGCTTGGCTTGGTTCCACTGATGCGAGCGTCCAGCAAGCCTGCCGCGACTGCCGGAGCCAGTCCGGGTGCCAGCGGAAGGCGCGGGACCACCAGGCAGTGCCAGAGGTGGTAAATGTCGGCCTTGCCGGACCAGACGGTCGAGGTGACGTTGCCGTGCTCGTCGAGTTCCTGCTTCCAGGATCCGTGCTCGTAGTCGATGAACCAGTCGCGGGCGTGGTCCCAGATTCGCTCATACCAGTCCGCATACTTCTTTTCGCCGGTGGCGATGTAGAGAGCTGCAGCACCCCCGATTGCCTCTGCGGGAACCCACCGGATACGGGTGGTGACAACCGGCTTGCCCTCCCAGTCGACGGTGTAGACAAATCCCTGGTGGCCGTCCGGCTCCCAGGCGTCGCGGATGGCGGCGTCGAACAAACCCCGCGCATCTTCAAGCAGCCAGGCCGGGACTTCCAGGCCGCGGGCCTCGAGCCCGGCACGGACGTGGAGGAGCAGGCGCGCCCACTCAACCCAGTGGCCGGGGGTTCCGCCATAGGCACGGAACTGGCTGGCCCTGTCGTCGGTGTTGTACTCCGGCATGGGGTTCCACTCCGGGTCGAAGTGCTCGAAGACCCGGTAGTTGTTGTTGCGCGCAAAGTTGTGGATGAGCACCTCGGCGATGTGCAGGGCCCGTTCAAGCCAGCGGTTCTCCCCGGTCACGTCAGCGACGATGAGGTATGCCTCCACCGAGTGCATACTTGCGTTCCCGCCACGGTATGCCTCGGTTTCAGTGAATTCCCGGTTCCATGAGTCGAAGCACATGTTGGCTTCGTGGTCCCAGAATTTTGTGTCAGCTATCCGCAGCGCCTCGTCCAGCAACTCCCGGGCACCGGGGCGGCTTGCCGCAACGGCACTGGCAGCAGCGAGGAGCACGAAGGAGTGCTGGTAGCCCGACTTGGTGTCATTGACCGGACCGTTCTCATCCACCTCGGCGTACCAGCCGCCGAACTCATCATCGTGGAGGACCCCGTTGAGTGCCGCGATGCCGTGGTCCACGAGCGTTGCTGCGCCGGGCCGTCCCATCAAAGCGGCGACAGCGAAACTGTGCGTCATCCGTGCGGTGATCCAAAGATGGGTCGGCTTGTCGGCGAACACTTTGCCGTAGTTGTCGAGCCAGCCAAATCCTGTGGGCACCCTCGAATTGACGGCGAAAGTGATCAGCCGGTCGGTTTCCGCGTCGAGCCATCGTGCGTGAGCGGCACTGTTCAGCCACGTCATGTTATTTCCTCTCTCTGTTGCAGGTGCAAGTACGAAGTAGCGATTGGATGTTCAGTTCAGAGCTGTTATCCAACGGCGTCGAGCACGCCGCGGATGATGGTGGCGGCCGCTCCCATGTAGGCCAGGATGATCAGCAGGATCTGCGCGGCGCGGGCGGGGACGAACTTCGACGCGACGTCGCCCAGCACCAGCCCCGCCAGGCAGGCCACGGCAACGGCAACCCACATGCCCAACGGCATCACAGGGAAGGTCGCCGGGGCAGTGATTGCCTTGGAGGCGAGGGACAACGCCCCAATGGTGAAGAAGTAGGGCTGCATTGTGGCGGCGAAGGACTTGTGCTGCCACCGGGTGGCGATGGAGTACATGCTCACCGCTGGCCCGCCTACCCCCGCCGCGGTGTTCATGAATCCGCTGAGGCCCCCGGCAGTGAAGAGGTACCGGCGGCGGGCCGGGAGGGTGGCTGACTTCAGGACCAGCAGGACGGTCAGCCCCACGGCGAGGATCACCCCGATGGAGATCTCCAGGACCGCCGCCGGGATGAAGGGGATCAGGAGCGCCGCCGGAATGATCCCCAGCAGGGCGGAGGCCGCGAGCCACAGGTACCGCTTCCAGTCTATGTCCCGGGCCACCCGGAAGATGATGGCGCCAGCCGTGACGGCACCGCAAACATTAACCAGCACCACACCTTCCACCGGGCCCAGGAGCAGGACCAGGAAGGGGGCGGCCACGAGGGCGAAACCCATTCCGGTGATCCGTTGCATCCCGGCACCCATCACCACGGCGCCCAGTACCAGCCCGGTGGTCAGCACTTACGGCCGCCAGGCCACGTACTGGACCTCCTCGAACTCCTCCAGGCCGAGGCTTGACCCTTCCCGGCCCAGGCCGGACTGCTTGGCGCCGCCCATCGGCGCGAAGGCCACGGAAGGCAGGGGGTCGTTGACACCCACGATGCCGGCTTCGAGTTGCTCCGGAATGTCCCAGCCGCGCTTCGGGCTGCTGCTCCAGATGTAGGCGGCCAGGCCCATCTCGGTGGCGTTGGCCTTCCGGATGGCTTCCTCCTCCGAGGAGAAGGTCACGACGCCCGCCGCCGGGCCGAAAACTTCCTCCGTCACCAGGAGTGCGTCGTCCGGCACGTCCGTCAGCAGGGTGGGTGCCAGGAAGGAGCCTTGGCCAGGGACTTCGGTGCGTTGGGTGACACGGCGGGCGCCGCGGCTGAGGGCATCGTCAACCAGAGCCTGGACAGCGGAGACCCGGTCGGCATCGATCACGGGACCGAGGTCCGGGACGGGCGCTCCACCGTCCGGAACTCCGTGTCCGATGCTCATGGCGTCGAAACGGGCACCAAGCTTGGCCGCGAATTCGTCCGCGATACCTTCTTGGACCAGGAATCGGTTGGCGGCCACGCAGGACTGGCCCGTGTTGCGGAGCCGGCCCAGCACCGCGCCCTCGACGGCGGCGTCGAGGTCAGCATCCTCGAAGACGATAAAGGGGGCATTGCCGCCCAGTTCCAGCAGCGGCCGGACCACCCGCTCGGAAGCGGACGCCATGATCTGCCGTCCCACACCGGTGGAGCCGGTGAAGCTGACGGCCCGCACTGCGCGGTGCTGGAGCAGGGCCGCCGTGATCTCGCGGGACGGGCCGTGGACCAGGTTGACCACGCCAGCCGGGAACCCGGCGTCGTGCAGGACCTCGAACAGGCCGGTGGCGGCGAGCGGTGCCTTCTCGGACACCCGGCCCACCACGGTGCAGCCAGCGGCGAGCATCGCGGCGAGTTTGCGCGCCTGGATGGAAACCGGGAAGTTCCACGGCGTGAGGCTCAGCGCGACGCCAATGGGCTTGCGGAGGCTGAGGTGGCGGCGCCCCTGCAGCTCCGGCGGACTGACGGTACCCGTGGCGCGGCGGACTTCCTCGGCAAACCAGCGGAAGTACTCCGCGGAGAAATCCACCTCGCCCTGCGCTTCCGGAAGCCGTTTGCCCGCTTCGAGCGCCAAGGTATGGGCGAGTTCGTCGCGGCGTTCTACCAGGAGGTCTGCGGCGTTGCGGAGCAGGTCGGCCCGGTTGCGGACGGTGGTGCGGGACCAGGAACCGAAGGCCTCCGCCGCGGCGTCGGCCGCTTTGGTCGCATCAAGGGCGGTGCCCCAGGCCACCTCGCCCACGGTACTGCCGTTGCCGGGGTCCGTCACGTCCTTGGCGGTTCCGCCGGTGTGCCAGCTGCCGTTCACGAGGTGCCGGGCTGATTTGAGGTTCACGGATGGTGCCTTTCGTTGGGCTGGCAGAGATCAAGCGCGGAGGGGCGGGTGCGGCCCGCCGTCGTCGTCATCCTCATCCCTTGCTGGCACCTGCGGTGATGCCGGCGACGAAGTAACGCTGCAGGAAGACGTAAGCCACGACGACGGGCAGTGAGGCCAGAATGACGCCGGCGAAGAGCAGCGGGTAGTCGGTCTGGAACTCGCCCTGGAAGCTGAGCAGTGCCAGCGGCAGGGTGCGGTTGCCCGGGGACTGGATGAACAGCAGCGGGTAGAGCAGCTCGTTCCAGTGAATGACGAAGAGGAAGATCGCAGCGGCAGCAATGGACGGTGCCGACAGCGGCAGGGCGATGGACTGGTAGGTCTTCCAGGGTCCGGTGCCGTCAATGGAAGATGCCTCGTAGAGTTCCTTTGGCAGGGTCCGCATGAACCCGCCAAGGATGAACACTGCGATGGGCAGCGTGGACACCACGTTGGCCAGGATCAGGCCGGTCAGGCTGTCCAGCAGCCCCAGCCGGCCGAACAGCACGTACAGCGGCACCATGTTGGCCTGCGCGGGGATGGCCATGCCCAGGACCAGAAAGCCGAAGATGGCCCAGGACATGAATCCCTTGAGCCTGGAGATGGCGTAGCCGGCCAGGCTGGCCAGGAACAGGGTGACCGGCACGGAGATGGCCGTGACGATCACGCTGTTCATAAAGGACGAGCCCAGGTCTTGGCCGCCAATCACCTCGGCGTAGTTGCCGGGGGAGAGGGACTGCGGCAGGCTAAACGGGCCCGCGAAGAGTTCCTGTGTGGACTTGAAGCTGCCGAACCCCACCACGGTCAGCGGAACGATGATGATGACCGCGTAGATTGCAAGGATCCCGCGGCGGGTTATTGAAGCGAGCATGCTGTCATTCCCCCTTCGGGGTGAGGCGGAGCAGGCGGCGCTGCAGCCACGTGACCAGGGCGATCATCGCCATGAAGATGATCGACTGGGCGGCGGCGTAGCCGAACTCCGAGTTGGCGAAGGTGCTGTAGATGCGGGTGGAGAGGATGTCCAGGGACTGCTTGGGCGGGTTGCCCGCAATGCCCAGGATCAGGTCGAAGGCCTTGAACGACTGGACGGTGGTGTAGGCCACCACAATGGACGTCGCCGGGGCCACGAACGGCCAGGTAATGGACTTGAACTGCTGCCATTTGCCGGCGCCGTCCATTTCGGCTGCTTCGTACAGTTCGCGCGGGATGGACTGCAGGCCCGCGATGTACACCACCATCATCTGGCCGGCGTGGAACCACACTTGGGTGACGGCCACCCAGTAGAGGGCCTGGGCGTTGTTGCCAAGGTAAGAGCCCTGGAGTGCTTCCAGCCCTACGGCGCCCAGGACGGAGTTGGCCAGGCCGAAGTTGGGGTCGTAGATGAACTTCCAGATGAAGGCCACGGACACGGAGGACAGGATGGTGGGGAAGAAGAACAGGGCGCGGAGCAGGATGCTGCCCCGGGAGTTCTTCGTGAGCATCAGGGCGAGGATCAGGGAGAACAGCGTCTGCGCGATCACCACCAGCAGCACGAACTTCAGGTTGTTGGCCAGCGCGTTCGTGAACAGCGAATCGCTGGTGAAGGCGCGGATGAAGTTGTCCAGCCCAACGTAGTTGAACGCGGCCGAGAAGCCGTTCCAGTCCGTGATGGCGTACTGGAAGGCCTGCAGGGTGGGCATCACCAGGAAGAACGCGATGATGGCGACGGCGGGAAGCGGGAAGAGGTACAGTGCCGGATTCACCCGGGTTGGGGAGCGGCGGCGCACCTTGGCAGCGTCGGCCTCGCCATGGCTGTGCGGAACCTTACGCTTTGCGGCCGGTTTGGTGGCGTGGGTGCTCATAGCCGTTCATCAACAATCTTCTGGGCGGCTTCGGCGGCCTGTTCCGGGCTGGTGCCGGAGATGACCGCCGTCGCGCTGGCTTCCACGGCGTTGCGGACGTCCAGGTTCTGGAACTGGAACCGTGCGGCGAGCGCCGTCTTCTTCTCCAGCCAGGGGCTGAGGCGCTTCAGGTCCGGGTTGGTGTATTCCACGTTGTTCACGGAGACGTGCTGGGCCGTCTGGTTGGCGTAGTATCCAGCGTTCTCCGGTTCGGACAGGAAGTCGATCCACGCCGCCGCTGCCGCCTGGTTCTTGCTGGCGGAGTTGACGCCCAGGATGAACGTGGCGTTGTAGGCGCCCTCGTACTTGCCGTTGCCGTCGGAGGTGTTGGGGAACACCAGTTCGATGGGGAACTGGGCGCCCAGGCCGCGGACGGCGGCGATGTGGTAGGAGCCGGTGGCCAGCATGGCGGCCTGGCCCTGGGAGAACAGGTTCTGCGCCGGCTCCACTGCGGTGCCGGTGGCGTTGGGCTGGAGGTACGGCACCAGGTCCTTGTACTGGTTCAGCATCTTGATGAACCAGTCGTCAGTGACTTTCAGCTTGCCCTGCTCGATTTGGGCGCACATGTCATCCACCGGGGCATTGTTGGCGATCATGCAGTTGAACAGCTGGCCGCCGTTTCCAACGTCGCCGCCCGGCCAGGAGATGGGGATGACTCCGGACGCTGCGAGCTTTTCGCACATGGCCAGGAAGGAATCCCAGTCCTTGGGTGCGATCTCGGCACCGGCCTTGTCGAACAGGTCCACGTTGGCCATGGGCATGGGGAACACCACCTGGTAGGGCAGGCCCAGTTGGCTGTCTCCGGACTTGCCGGCAGCCAGGAGCCCTGGTTGGTAGTTGCCGGCGGCCTTGCTGTCCTTGAGATCGGTGTAAATGCCGGCATCGGTGAAGTTCTTGAACTGGGCGCCGCGGAAAGTGGCGAACGCGTCGCCGATCGAGCCGCCGCGCAGCTTCTGCAGGGCCTGGGCGTTGTAGTCGTTGGACGTGGAGATGTCCTGGGCCACCTCCACGCCGTCGTGCAGTGCAGCGAACCGCTTGACCAGTTCGTCGAACACCACCTTGTCCTCACCGCGCCAGTGCGCGAACGACACCTTTCCGGTGATGTTGCCGGTGGTGGGAGCGGCCGGTCCGGTAGCGCCGCCCGGGGCTGTGGTACCGCCAGGTCCGGCACACGCTGCTGCGCTGGCGCCGAAGCCCAGGGCTCCGAGAAGCGCGATGGCCTGCCTGCGTGAAATCTGACTCACAATAATCTCCTCGTTGAGTTTTGCTGTGCCTTGTTTACTTGGCTGCGAAAAAGGGGTTGCCACGGTCAGGACGCTTTGGCGCTCCGGGAGCGCTTATGCGTGGGTCCTTTGGGTGGAGACGACATCGTCCACCACGGCGCAGAGGCGCTGCAGCCGGCGGACGGCGTCTGTTGACAGGGATTGGACGACGTCGGGCGTACCGATGCAGGACGCCCAGACGGCGCGGCCCGAGAGGAAGCCGCTGGCGCCTTCCAGGCAAGCCCACCGGACGGCGTCGGGGAAGACGTCCTCGGGGACGCCGGAGGAGAGAACCACCCAGGGGCCGTCGATGGCTTTGGTGAGTTCGGCGCATGCGGCGCGGACGTCCTCTTCGGGTGCTTGGCCGTGGAAGGGTACCTCCGCCTTGTAAAGATCGGCCCCAAGGCCGCCCAGTTCCTTGGCGGCGGCGAGGATGCCTGCGTTCCAGTCGAAGTCTCCGCCAGCCAGTGGTTTGCGGGAGACGGGCTCGATGATGCTGATGAGCCCGGCGGATTGGCAGCTCTCCACGAATTCGCGGACCATTGCCACGCGACCCTCGGCGGGTTCGTCCGAGCGGTACAGGACGAGCAGCTTGAGGGCTTTCACGCCCAGGGCGGCGTACTTGTGCGGATCCACCAGCCGGTCAATGGTCACCTCGCCCACCAGCTCGCCGTGCGCGGATTCGAAGTGGTCGGCCGAAGCGATGAGCCCGCAGGCCGGGTCCACCACTCCGGCCTCGATGGCTTGGTCCAGCGCGAACTGGCGGTCGATAAGGATGCCGGAGGCGTACGGGGTGAGGATCCGGGCTGCCTCAAGTTTGAAGTCGCGGAGGTCCTCGTCGGTTACTGGCTGGTCGGTGTGCTCGGCGAACATGTTGCGCATGGCTTCGCGCTGGTCCACGGCGAGCATTGCGAATGCGCCTGACGGGCGCTGGAGGGGTGAGAGGTCTGTGGGGCTCATGGGCTGCTTCTTTCAGCTAGGCGGTGTGGTTGGAAGTGAGGACAGGGGTGATGGCCTGGCGCGGGATGGCGGAGCGGCCGTCCAGCCCTTCGCAGGATGCTGAGGCAGTGCGGCCGGCGAAGGCTGCCGCGTCAGCCAGGGAAAGGCCGGCAGCGACGGCGGCGAGCAGGGCGCCGTGGTAGACGTCGCCGGCGCCCAGGGTGGAGACGATCGTGGCGGGGGTTGCGGGCACATGGAGCGGGTCCGTGGTGCCGTCCTTGACCCAGGCGCCGTCTGAGCCGGCGGTGGCGACGACGGCGGAGGCGCCGTCGTCCGCCGCTTTGCCCAGGAGCGCCTCGGGGGAGTGGTGCCCGCCGTACTCCGCGTGGAGCCGTTCGATGGTTGGAACGTAGAGGGCCACGCCCTGCGGGCTGAAGGACGCGATGGGGTTGCCGGCATCCACGCTGATGTTCAGGCTGCCGGCGCTGAAGGCCGGAAGGGACGCCACGGCGTTCCAGCCCAGGTGGTCCACGTGGACCCAAACTGCCGATTCCACCAGTTCATGGAACCGGCTGCCGGCCGGAAAGCTGACCGGCGGCACGGGCCGGGTGACAATCGCCCGGCTTTCGGATGCCTTGCTGACCACGATCACGCTGGCACCCGTTTTGACGTTGGGATCGCGGATCACTGCTGAAGTGTCCACGCCCTCGGCCTCCAAGCCGAGGATGATGCGGTCACCTTCCTCATCGGCGCCGAGGACACCTGCGAAGGCTGTGTTTGCGCCGGCGCGGGCGGCTGCCACGGCTGCGGTGGCGGCGGGGCCGCCACCCGCCGTCGCGAAGTCCGAAGCGACGGTGCGGCTGTCCGCAGCGGGATAATCCTCCACCAAGGCGATTGAGTCAAGAGTGGCACAGCCTACGAAGAGCAGGGTTCCAGTTGACGGTTGGGGCACGTTCCACCTCGTTGTAGTTCCGGCTGGTACTGAAGAAATATACACACGCTATGTTGGAAAA
>Ga0307408_100003994_pt1 | contig 10054 bp, 10 predicted proteins | sample 322Cmetagenome_FD_202116 | JGI IMG/M metagenome (GOLD analysis project Ga0307408, IMG submission 202116) | Maize rhizosphere microbial communities from greenhouse at UC Davis, California, United States - 322HYB-C-3 | ecosystem: Host-associated > Plants > Roots > Rhizosphere > Soil | place... | reverse complement strand
CGTTGTCGGCCTGAGGCTGTGTGCCGCTGACGCGTCGGAGATATTTGTAGGCGCGGGAACGGTCGTCTGGCGGAGGCTCGGCCAACGCATGTTTGGGGCCGCATCCTTGCCGGTTCAGGACTGAACCGTCATAGGGCTGGCCATGGACGACGAAATGAAAGCCATCATCCTGGGCGTGATCGAACGCGCGCCGCAATGGATCCGCCATGATCTGGCGGCGAAGGATGCGGCCAGTCGCGCCCGTGCCGAAGAAACGCTGGCAGCGATGATCGCCGATGCGCTGGGAAATGGGAGCGCCGGATCGCCGGACAACGGTTGAAGACGATCAGTCCTCAGCCAGACGCCGCTCGCAGACGGTTTGGACCAGTTCCTGCAGCATGGCCACGTGCTCGCCCAGCCAGTTCAGTTCCTCGTCCGTCACCTTATAGTGAGGAGAATAGCGGGCGTTCACATAAGCCTGCCGCAGCAGATCGAAGCAGCGGCGGCTGAACTTGTCATCGCGTGGCCAGGCCTTAACCAATTCCGGGGCGATCTCCTCGGCATGACCGCGCGGGAAATTGAGCCGGTGGGATTTGGGCGAGTAGAGGCTCAAAGTGAGCAGCGTGCAGTGATAGAGTTGTTCTACAGCTTGGTGGAGTTCAAATGCCGCCTTGTTGCGCCAATGTTCGTCATTCCCTTGCGCTCGCTGTAGTTTGAACGTTTGCAATGAAGCTCGCGCAACTGAAAACCATCGTTCGAAATGCTTCCGCGCCTCAATCCGCCCTTCCTCAGGCGGCAAGTCACGCGGTTGCGAGAAGCAGAAACCCTCAGCCTCATAGAGCAGGATGCCGTCGCGGATGATGTCGATGAAGAAGGGCCGTCCCTTTTCAAGCTGCTGGTTCACTTCGGTCAGCGAATGGACGATGAAATTGACCGGCGCCGACAGCGTCTTCGTGATGGTCATATCGCGCATCAACCTGTCGTCTGCCGCCGACCAATAGTCCAGGTCGACCAGATTGTCGTCATTGACGACGATGAGGATGTCATAGTCGGACTTGTAGCCGCCGATGGGATCATCGACCCAGCCACCGCGCGCATAGGAGCCGTAAAGCACCAGCTTGAGGATTCGCGCCTGCTTGTTCCATTTGCTGCTGCGGCGCGCCTGCGCCGCCTCGAACAGCACCCGCACGACATGCTCCAGTTCGCGCTGCTTGCTGGCAGGAAGATGATCGAGACCGGTTTTCATGGGGTTGATCCTAGCGAGGAGAGAGCGATGCGCCAACCTTGCCCGGCACGAACCGGGCAAGGCAGTCTTGTCAGCGGAACCAGCGCCGCCACCGCTGACGCAACGGATCGCGCAGATTGCGGCTGAAATTGCCAAGGGCTTTGGCGAAAAGCCGCTCGGCCTGCCGTTTCGTGAGGCCGGTCCGCTCCGCAATCTCTCCGTAGCTTAGGGCATCGAGCCGGATGGCAAGGAAGATATCGCGCTGGATTTGGGGTAGCCGCAGCAGTGCATCCTCCAGCCGCTCCAGCAGGGCGGGGTCTTGGCTGTCGTTTATCGGAAATCTCCCGACAGGAAAAACCGGCGGCATTGCTGCCACCGGTATCGGATCAGGCCGCCTGGGCCAGCGGGGATACCTGCGGCGCGAGGGATGCGACCAGATCGGCCAGCAAGGCGCTACGCTCAACGGTGGGGACGCCGCCGCGCTCCGTATAGGCTGTAGGTGGAAACGCCATCCACCGGGGCACCCAGCCTTCGACCTTCGCCCGGCCATTCCCTCCGGTCAGGCAATCTCGGATGATCTGCCGCTTGACCTTGCCGGTTGCTCGGCCATTCGCGGCCGCCGCTTCCTCACCCGCAACCTCGGTCAGGATGCCATCCAGCACTTCCCGGTCACGCAACTGGTCCAGCAGGGCATCGAAGAAGTCGCCGCTTAGGGCACGTGAAGCTAGGCGGCAACCGGGACGTTTTTGTCGTTCGCGCGCCGCTCCCCGGATGACCGCTTACCGGTCGACTCCGGCCCGGTCAGCAACTGTCATCCGAGAACTGGCATGAGCAGAACACGAACCTTCGACGAGAAGATTGCGTCGCCGATCCCCGTGCCGACCGTTGTGAAGAGCACCTCGTCTAGGAATCGGATGGGGCTCTCAACCCCGGTTCTTCAACGCGACCAGCATATCCATCGCGTCGCACGATCATACTAGTGAGCGGCTCATTGCGCCGTATTATAGGCAAGCGAGGCGTAGAGATGGTCGGCAGTGGCGAGCGCCGCATGCGCCGGCTGCGTCATGACATCGGTCGTCAGAAGCACTGGTCCTGATTTGCCGACTGGGATTTGGGCGACGCCGTCAGCGCCGGTTTTCACTGTTGGCTGCTGCGAATCTGGCAACGGCTTGAGCCCGTTGGTATAGGCGATATCGGCGCCCGCAAAAGGCTTTCCATCGTTAGAGCAGCTTGACGGGAATGGTCGTCCCGGGGCGGGCCGTGAACGGATCCTTTTCCGCCACCAGTTCCAATCGGGTGCCGAGGACCTTATCGTTGGATCCAGCGCCGAGCAGCATCTTGCCCCATTTTACGGTCCATGGTTGAGCGATCATGGTGACAAGCCCTCGTTGCGCTGGTTTCTTCAGAAACGGAATGATGCTTTGACATAAACGAACCGGCCCGACGTGCCGTACGGAGCGATATAGGCGTACGGGAAGATGCCGTTATTATCGGCACCGTTCGTTCCTGCGGCGACCGAGGTGACTGTCGAGGCGATCTGCCGGTCGGGAAGCCGATCGAGCAGGTTGTTTGCTCCGACGGCCAGTCGAATCCCTTCACGCAGGTCGTATGAGACTTCGAGGTCGGTGACGATATCCGCCCCGAAAGTCTGGATAATGTCGTAGTTCGAACCGTTTGGTACGAGCCTGACGTGATAGCCCGGTGTCAGTACGGCAACCTGCGCCGCCGTCTTGTTGGTGAGCGCGACCTGGGAGACCTTGCCATAACGCGTATTGATCAGGCTCATCCGGAACGGGCCATGCGTCCAGCTCAGATCGAGCGAGATCTTGTTCTCGGGGGCGCTCTGGGTCAGGCGCACCTGATTGGTGAGATCCTCGAGTGGCGTCGTGATGCCGAGGGCGGCGAGCGGTGCCGGCGTGCCGGATATGCGATCGATGCGGCTGGTGTTGAAATTGGCGGCCAGTGTCATGTTCAATTGATCGTCAGGGCTCAATCGCCGCCGGTAGGAAGCTGTCACGTCGACGCCGCGCGTCGTCGTGTCAACGCCGTTGGTGACGAACGAGACGGATCGAATTCCAGCGAAACCGCTGGCTGCAAGATAATTGGTGAGCGCCGCACTCGAGAAAGCCGAGGATAGAGCGAGCCGATTGTTCAATTCCAGCCGATACCAATCGACCGATGCCGAGAAGGCGCCTGAGTTGAATACGCCGCCGACCGTCAGATCGCGCGCTTTTTCCGGCCGAAGCGGTGGCGCACCCACCAGCGGCGCGATGGGATCATTAGTCGAGATGAGGCGGATGGTGACCGGCTGACCATTGAAGAAATTGGTCGTCGACGAATTGTAGATGATCTGCGCGAGCGCCGGTGCGCGAAACCCGGTGCCATAGGACGCGCGGATCGCAAAGGGCTTGGCAAGTTGGAAGCGCCCGGCGATCTTGTAGTTGGTGGTCGATCCAAAATCCGAATAATTCTCATGGCGTATCGCCGCGTCGAGAAGCAGCCGGCCGAAGAAGGTCTTCTCGATTTCGGCATAAGCGGCCTTGGAATTGCGCGTTCCCCTGGCCGCATTTGCTGGCGAAATACCCCCGGAAGGCTGTGAACCCACCGCCGCCACGTTGCCGGCGTTGGGCCCGTCGAGGATGGGCATGCCCCCATTGACGTAACTTGCACGGTCACCAGCGACGAGGTGGAACCATTCCCGCCGATATTCCGCGCCGAAGGCGATCTTTATCGGTTCTCCGTCCGCCATCGGAATCTCGCGGGTGATATCGAGGTTGGTCGTCCATTGCCCAAAGCGTTCCGCACCTCGAAAGAAGTCGAGAGGACTGGCGGCGCCGAGCGACACGTTGTTCGAATTGAGATCGGACTGCCGGGAGGAACTATAACCGTATACCGTGGAAAGGTCCCAGCCGAAGCCGGCCAGATCATCTCCTTTGATGCCGGCTGCACCCGATGCGTTTTCGAGCTGGACCAGGTTGATCGGCAGATAGCCGTTGGGATGGAGGGCGCGCACCGTTTCGTCTTGCCCCGCGCGCCGGAGGAAATTGTAGGAATAGCCTTTGAGATTATTGTAGCCGCCAAACGCATAGAGCGTCACCGAAGGCGATAGCGGAAGCGAGAGATTCCCGAAAATCGTGCGGTTCTTATAGTCAGGCTCGCCGAAGATCCAGTTGCCGCGATCGACGGTCGCTTCGCGCTGATCGAGGCTTCCGTTCGATGGAGTCAGGCCGATCCCGGACCCATAATTGCCCGATGGTAAGGTCGTCCCGCCCGATCCGAAATATTGCTGGCGGGTGTCGGGCAGCGCACGGTCGGTATGGTGGTGATCGATATACTGGGCGGTGATGCGGAGTCGGCCGCTGTCGCCCAACGCAAAGCCCGCCCCCAGATCGATTTGATAATGTGCGCCATCCCCGTGCGTCGTCTGCCCGAACTGACCCTGGGCAAGATAGCCCAGGCTGTCATCGAGCACGATGTTGGTTACGCCCGCGATCGCATCGGAGCCATATTGTGCGGCGGCACCGTCACGAAGCACTTCGATGCGTTTTATCGCTGACGCCGGGATGGCCGAGAAATCATAGGCGACATCGCCACGCCCAATCTGATTGTTGGTGTTGAGATCGCTGTTGGTGTGACGACGTTTGCCATTGAGCAGCAGCAGCAGATCGCCGGTCGAAAGGCCGCGCATCGTGGGGGATTGCAGAAAATCCGACACGCCCGCCGCGGAGGGCCGGGGAATGCTGAAGGTCGGCATAGCAACCTTCAACATCGATTGCAGATCGGTCGCGCCACTCCGCGCCAGCTGGTCCGCGCCGATTGAATCGATCGGCGTCGGGGAATCGGTGGCGGTTCTTTGCCCGAAGCGCGAACCGGTGACGACGATTTCGGAGGTTGGTGTCGCCGAAGCATTGCTACTGTCGGCGGGCAACGCATGAGCATAGGTCGGCGTTGCACTCAGCGCGACGGAAAGTACCGATGCAGATGTGAAGAGACGAATTTTCTGTGTAGTGGCAGGAAACATCGCTTGGCCCCCCTGTGGCGCGTTGGTTTCGCAAATCTCCCGAGAACTCATCCACAGCCGCTTCCGGGCTGCTGGCCTGGCGCTGATCATCGACCGTGAGAATAGAAATTCAATTGACGATCATGCACGATTCTATACCTAAACCTTATATGTTATCCGACAGGAGCAGCGTCGCACCGTGAATTTTCGACAGCTTGAGATCTTTCGCGCCGTGATGGTCAGCGGCTCCGCCTCGCGTGCTGCGGAGCTACTGGGCATCACCCAGCCGGCCGTCAGTCGCGCCGTCGCAGAACTTGAGCAGCGCACCGGTTTCGATCTTTTCGACCGGGTGAAGGGGCGGCTCATTCCAACGCCCGAAGGCCAACTCTTCTTCCGCGACGTGACGACCAGCTTTGTCGGGCTCGACAGCCTCCGTGCGGCGGCGGCCCGCATCCGGGATTTCGGATCAGGCACGGTTCGCATTGCCAGTCTGGCCGCGCTGGGTTCAACCTTGGTCCCGCGCGCCATTCGCATATTCCGGATCAACAATCCGCAGATCGCGATCACGCTTCAGATCGCGTCCTCGGCTGCCGTGCGCGATCTGGTCATCAACGGCCAATTCGATATCGGCCTGGCAGCCGATGAGGTGGACCTGTCGGGCGTCGATCACAGTGCTTTCGCCAGCTTTCGCGCGGTCTGCGTCATCCCTGCGGATCATCCGCTCGCCGATCGGCCAAATATCCATGCGCGGGATCTGGATGGCATGGCGTTCCTGGCGCTCGCACCCGAAGATCGCGCCCGGGCGCGAATGACCGAGGCCTTTGAAGCCGCGAATGTGCGTCCGCAGATCGTGGTCGAAACCCCCAATTCGGCCACGATCTGCGCTCTGGCTTTGGCGGGCACCGGGATCGGACTTGTTAATCCGGCCGCGGCCGATGGCTTTCAGGAACGCGGGCTGATCCTGCGACCGTTCGAGCCCCCGGTCTATTTTAAGGCCCATATATTATATCGGCCGGATGCCCAGCGAGCGCGGCTCGTGCGCGAATTCACACGGGCGCTCAACGAGGCGGCCCGATCTGGCGGCGCAGCTACGGCTCCTTAGGCTATAACATTCAGGCATCGAGTTGTACAAATTACTCAATTGAACTTCTAGATCGGCCGCGACAGGGTGCCGGTCGTTCAAAGGGAGTTTTCAATGAAGGATCGTTCGCGTGTCGTGCACCATCCTGTGGTTTCACGGGAAGGCTTCCATAGCCTTGCGGTGCCGACATATCGTGCCTCCACGATCGTGTTCGATGATGCCCGCGCGTACGCCGCGCGCAAGTGTCGCGGCCCCGACGGCTATAGCTACGGTCTTCACGGAACACCGACCACCCGTACGCTCGAGGCGCAGCTATCGGCCCTCGAGGGGGCGGAGCGCACGGTCATCACGCCGTCCGGCCAATGCGCGATCACGATCGTCTTCATGACGGTCCTCCGCCCCGGTGACAAAGTCCTGATCCCCGACACGGCCTACCCACCGGTTCGCGGATTCTGCGCGAACTATCTCGCAGAACGCGGAATCGATCATGACGTGTATGACCCGCTGATTGGCGCGGACATCGCGGGACTGATCGACGATCATACGCGGCTGATCTGGATGGAATCGCCCGGATCGACGACGATGGAGTTCCAGGATATCCCGGCGATCACGGTGGCTGCCAGGGCGCGTGGGGTATTGACCGGATGCGATAATACCTGGGCCACGCCGCTGCTCTTCAAGCCGCTTGCTCACGGTGTCGATTTCTCGATGGATGCCCTTACCAAATATGTCGGCGGCCATTCGGACCTGTTGCTTGGATCGGTATCGGTGGCCGATATCGCACTCCACCGACGCCTCAAGGATACAATGCGGATGATCGGCATCGGGGTTTCGCCGGACGATTGCCAGCTTGCCTTGCGCGGCATCGAGACGATGGGCGTGCGCATGGCGCATATCGGTCGGGTCGCCGCCGATTTTGCGCAGCGGATCGCCGGGCTGCCGGGGGTCGAGCGGGTGCTTCATCCTGCACTGTCCACATGCCCTGGCCGTGAATTCTGGCAGCGGGATTTCGCGGGCGCGAGCGGTGTGTTCAGCGTCGTTCTGGCCCCGGAAACCGCAGCCTTGCTCGAAGCCGCGCTCTCATCGATGCGGATCTTTGCAATCGGCGCGTCCTGGGGCGGTACGCACAGTCTCGTCGCACCGATGTCGGTCAAGAACGACCGCGTGGTGGCGCCGTGGACCGAAAGTGGCACCATCCTTCGGTTCAGCATCGGGCTGGAGGATCCGGACGATCTGTGGGCCGATCTCGAAGGGTTGTTCGCCGCACTCGCGCCGACGCCCAAAAACGTGGCAAGCCTGGCCTGACAGCCAATTTGGGAGAATGCTCGAATGGCCCGCCTGTTTCTTGCCAGCACAGCCATCCTCGCGCTGCTCGGTGGATGCAGCCAGGCACCCGCGCCGGCGGCCCGCTTCGGTGGCACGCTCGAGGCCGTTCGCATGCGGGGGTATGTGCGCTGCGGTGCGAGCGGGAACACGGTCGGCTTCAGCACACCCGATGACAAAGGATATTGGGGAGGGCTGGATGTCGATACCTGCCGTGCGATTGCCGCGGCTGTCCTGGGTGACAAGGAAAAGGTGCGGTTCGTGCCGCTCAACGGCCAGCAGCGCCTGACCGCACTCCAGACCGGCGAGATCGACGTTCTGCCACGGGCCACCACCTGGACGCTCGCGCGCGACGCGAACGGGATCAATTTCACGGTCCCGAATTTCTTCGACTATACCGGCTTCATGGTTCGGAAGGCTTCTGGCGCCGTCCGTGCGCAGGATCTGAAGGGGGCGTCGGTGTGTATCCAGACGGGGTCGGTAACCGAGGTTACGTTCGCGAATGTATCGCGTCGCTATGCGCTGAACCTGCACCCCGTGGTATTCGATACGACGCAGGCAAGCCGGCAGGCTTTCTTTTCCGGCCGTTGCGACGCCTTGATCACGGACGCATCGGCGCTGGCCTCGGTCAAGGTGACGATGACCACGAATCCAGACGATTATCGGATCTTTCCGGCAGATGACGTCATCACGGCACTCACGCCGGCTGTCCGGCACGGCGACGATCGATGGTTCGACATTGTGAAGGCCTCGATCGATGCCATGCTGATGGGGGAGCAGCTGGGACTCACCCGGCAAAACATCGATGAACAGCGAAGCTCCGGCAATCCCGATATACGGAGCTTCGTGGGCAAAGAACCAGGCGTGGGCGCCGCCCTGGGCCTGCATGAGGATTGGGCTTACCAAATCATCCGCCAGGTCGGAAATTACGGTGAGCTCTATGAACGTAACGTCGGCTCGGCGAGTAAGCTCAAGATCCCTCGCGGCCTGAACCGACTGCAACGCGACGGGGGCATCATGGTGCCCATTCCGTTCAACTGAGGCGTCCCGCAATGTCGCGCTCCAGCCGCCGGTACTTTGCCAGATCATTCGTGCTGCAACTCGTGGCCCTGGCCGCTGTGATCGCTCTCGTCATATGGCTGGCGACGAACGCCGTACACAATCTGGCGAGTCGGGGGATAGCGACAGGCTTCGACTTCCTCGACCGTGCAGCCCGTTTTCCGATCTCGGAAAGTCTGCTGCCTTATACGCCCTCCGATAGCTTTGCCTGGGCGCTCGCGGTTGGGCTGGGCAATACGATCTTGCTGTCTATGCTGGTCGCAATCCTCTCGACGGCCTTCGGCCTGCTTCTCGCACAAGCGCGGCGATCGCATAATCCACTCGCGTCCGGATTGACGGCAATCTTCGTCGAATCCGTCCGCAACACGCCACTCATTGTCCAACTTCTGTTTTTTTACTCAGCGCTGATCTTCAGCCTGCCTGGACCGCATGCGGCCTTGAATCCGGCGCCTGGCGTCTTCCTTACCAATCGTGGCCTCTATCTGCCGTGGCCGATGTTCGATCACGGCAGATGGCTGCTGAGCAGCCCCATCACCGGACATTTCAATTTTGAGGGCGGCCTTGTCCTGTCGCCGGAATTCGTCGCGATCGTTGTCGGGCTCACGCTATATTCGACATCTTATGCCGCCGAGATCATCCGCAGCGGGATAGAGGCGGTGCCGCAGGGCCAATGGGAGGCGGCGCGCGCGCTGGGCCTGCCGGAACGGCGGCTGTTCCGGCTCGTGATCATGCCGCAGGCGCTGCGCGTGATCGTTCCGCCGATGACGAGTCAGTATATCAATATCGTCAAGAACTCGACGCTGGCACTCGTGGTCGGTTATCCCGACATCAGCTTCGTCACGGCGACGACGATCAACCAGACCGGACAAGCGATCGAAGGCGTGGCGATCCTGGTGCTGATCTTTCTTGTGATCAACTTTGCCGCGTCGGCAGTCCTCAACGCCTTCAACCGGCGTCTGGCATCGAGGGTCCGATGATCGCAGCAACCGGCCCGGTCGAAGCCTTTGTGCAATCCGCGCCGCTCCCCCCGCGCCCTGCGCCAGCCGCGCCTAGGATGGCTTGGCATGAAGGGCTCTTTGCCGGTCTCGCCAGCAGTGCGGCAACCGTGACCATTGCCCTGCTGCTGGCGATGGCCGCGCCGCACCTGCTGTCGTGGGCCGTCGTCAACGGAATATGGCATGGCGGGCCGGCGGCCTGCCGTGCGGGCGAGGGCGCCTGCTGGGCGTTCCTGACGGCCAAGGGGCCGCAGATCCTCTTCGGTATCTATCCGCCCGGCGAACGCTGGCGGGCAATCGCGGTAGTCGTGGCGCTGACCGCGCTGGCGCTCTGGACGCTGCCACCCGCGCACTGGACACGAAGGACATTGATCGCGTGGATCGTTGGAATC
>Ga0307408_100003993_pt1 | contig 10054 bp, 9 predicted proteins | sample 322Cmetagenome_FD_202116 | JGI IMG/M metagenome (GOLD analysis project Ga0307408, IMG submission 202116) | Maize rhizosphere microbial communities from greenhouse at UC Davis, California, United States - 322HYB-C-3 | ecosystem: Host-associated > Plants > Roots > Rhizosphere > Soil | place: USA... | reverse complement strand
AGCCGCTCTACCAACTGAGCTAAGGACCCCACCTAAACTGATCCTCAGTTCAAGGCATCTTTCAAGGCCTTGCCAGGACGGAACTTTGGAACTTTAGCAGCTTTGATTTTAATCGTGGCACCAGTGCGGGGATTGCGGCCAGTGCGAGCTGCGCGCTTGCCCACCGCAAACGTACCAAAACCGACGAGCGAAACGGTGCCGCCCTTCTTCAGGGTCTTCTTGACGGCCTCGATCGTGGATTCCAGGGCACGCGCAGCAGCGGCCTTGGAGATGTCGGCGTTGTTAGCGATGTGCTCAATCAGTTCGGTTTTGTTCACAAGAAGCCTCTCGGGAAAAGAGTTGATGGAATGTCTCGTGGATATCTGGTCTTCACACGTCCGAAAGCGCAGCCAGAGGCTGGGGAAAAAGCAGACGGGGGAATGACTGGCATACACAGCAGTGGCTGCTGCATCAGATTAAAGCCATCGAGTTTCCAGGTGTCAATACAACACGCTGTTTTGGCGCAGCGTTGCGTCGAATTCTAGTCGTATTTCACGGTGTGACAGGGCTTGCAGCGTGTTTTTGTCTCAAACGCGCCGTATGGGCAGCACTCCGTATTGACACCTCAGTTCTGACCATGCACGCCGGCACAGCCCGGCCTGCCCAGCGCTATTTGACGCGAGCTCTGATCTCGGGCAGCGCCTTCTGCAGGTAATACACCATGGACCACACCGTGAGCACAGCCGAGGCCCAGATGAGCCACGTCCCCCACACGCCCGTGTCGATCACGCCGAACAATAGGCCGTCGAACAGCAGAAAGGGAATCGCCAGCATCTGCACCGTGGTCTTCACTTTGCCGATCATGTGGACGGCCACGCTCTTGCTCGCGCCGATCTGCGCCATCCATTCGCGCAGGGCCGAGATGGCGATCTCGCGGCCAATGATGATGAGCGCCACGAACACGTCGGCGCGCTGCAGGTGCACCAGCACCAGCAGCGATGCGCACACCAGGAACTTGTCGGCCACCGGGTCCAGGAAGGCGCCGAAGGACGAGGTCTGGTTGAGCTTGCGGGCCAGGTAGCCGTCCAGCCAGTCGGTGGCGGCGAACACGATGAACATCACCGTGGCGATGAGATTGCGCGTGGCGGGATCCAGCGGCGCATAGAACACCCCCACGATCAAAGGTATCGCGACGATGCGCGTCCAGGTCATCAGGGTGGGGATTGTCCAGAACATGGCGGCGATTGTGTCACGGCGCGCGGTCGCAGCCAGGGTTGGAATCAAAGCGTTTCAGCGCAGGGCCCGGTAAATCTCTTCGGCCAGGTCGTGCGAGATGCCCTCCACGGTGGCCAGGTCCTCCACGCTGGCTGCGGCCACGCCGCGCACGCCGCCAAAGCGCTGCAGCAGCCGGGCCCGCTTCTTAGGCCCCACGCCCGGGATTTCCTCCAGCTGCCCACCGCCCACGCGCACCTTGGCGCGCGCGGCGCGCATGCCGGTGATGGCGAAGCGGTGGGCCTCGTCGCGAATCTGCGCCACCAGCATCAGCGCGGCCGAATCCTTGCCCAGATAGATTTTCTCGCGGCCATCGGCAAACACCAGTTCTTCCAGGCCCACCTTGCGGCCCTCGCCTTTCTCGACGCCCACGATGCGCGTGAGGTCGAGCCCCAGCGCGGTGAACACCTCGCGCGCCACGGCGACCTGGCCCTTGCCGCCGTCGATCAGCACCAGGTCGGGCAGGCGCGCCACGCCCTTGGGTTTGACCGCCCCTGCCGCCGCCTCGGTATCGGGCGACGGGGGAGCGGCAAAGTCGATGCCGCCGGCCTCGCGCGCGGCCTCGGCCACCTTGCTGTAGCGGCGTGTGAGCACCTGGCGCATGGCGGCGTAGTCGTCGCCGCCGGTGATGCCTTCGATCTTGTAGCGGCGGTATTCGCTGCTTTGCATCTTGTGGTGGTGGAACACCACGCAGGATGCCTGCGTGGATTCGCCCGCCGTGTGCGAGATGTCGAAGCACTCGATGGTGAGCTGGTCGAGGTCCTCGGGCGGCAGGTCCAGCGCCTCGGCCAGGGCGCGGGTGCGGGCCTGCTGCGAGCCTTCTTCGGCCAGCAGGCGGGCCAGCTGCAGGTCGGCGTTCTTCTGTGCCATGTCCAGCCACGCGCGGCGCTGCTCGCGCGGCTGGTGGATGGCGTTCACGCGCAGGCCGGCCTGGTCCGACAACGCCTCCATCAGCGCCTTGTCCACCGGCACGCTGGTCACCAGCACCGGGGGCACGGGCACGCCAATGTAGTGCTGGGCGATGAAGGCCTCCAGCACCTGTGCCTCCACCGGGCGGGCAGGCTTGCTGCTGCTCTCGGCCTGAGCATCGTCGCCCTCTTCCTCAAACACGGCCGCGGCGTCTTCCACATGCACCGGAAAGTAAGGCCGGTCGCCCAGGTGCCGCCCGCCGCGCACCATGGCCAGGTTCACGCAGGCGCGGCCGCCCTGCACCCGCACGGCGAGGATGTCCACATCCTTGTCGTCCGCGGTCTCGATGGACTGCTGGTGCAGCACGCGCGACAGCGCCTGGATCTGGTTGCGCACGTCGGCGGCCTGCTCGAATTCGAGCTTTTTGGAGTGCGCCATCATCCGCTGCTCCAGCGCCTGCAACAGCTCCTGCGTCTCCCCGCGCAGCATCGCCTCGGCGTTCTGCACGTCCACCGCATAGGCCTCCGGCGAGATCAGGTCCACACACGGACCGGTGCAGCGCTTGATCTGGTACAGCAGGCAGGGCCGCGTGCGGTTGGCAAACACCGTGTCTTCGCACGTGCGCAGGCGGAACACCTTTTGCAGCAACTGGATGGATTCCTTCACGGCCCAGGCGCTGGGGTACGGGCCGAAGTAGCGGTGCTTCTTGTCCACAGAGCCCCGGTAATACGCCATGCGCGGGAAGACCTGGCCTGGCGCCTCGCCGCGCGTGTGGGCGCCCGGCGTGCCGGTGATCTTCAGGTAGGGGTAGCTCTTGTCGTCGCGGAACAGGATGTTGAACTTGGGGTTCAACGTCTTGATGAGGTTGTTCTCCAGCAGCAGCGCCTCGGCCTCGGAGCGCACCACCGTGGTCTCCATGCGGGCGATCTTGCTGACCATGTGGCCGATGCGCGTGCCGCCATGGTTCTTGGTGAAGTAGCTGGACACGCGGCGCTTGAGGTGCCGCGCCTTGCCCACGTAGAGCAGTGCGCCCTGGGCGTCGAAATAGCGGTAGACGCCGGGCAGCGCGGGCAGCGCAGCCACTTGCGCCAGGAGTTCATCGGAATGGGACATGGCGGGTATTGTGGCGCGAGGCACCACGGCGCCATCAAACTCCTAAAACCATAGCTTCCAGCGCTTATCCATCAAGCGCTGGAGGCCATTTTGATGCCTATTCCGCCTCGATCTTCGAGGCCTTGACCACCGTCGCCCAATTGGCCAGGTCCGCCTTCACCTTGTCGCCTAGCTGCGCCGGGTTCTGGTAGTCGGCCGTGGCGCCCTGCTCTTGCGCTTTGTGCTTGAAGGCCGCGCTTTGCACCACGGTGCGGATGTCGGCCGTGAGCTTGTCCACCACCGGCTTGGGCACGCCAGCGGGCGCGAACACGGCGAACCACGAGGTGGCATCGACCTTGGGGTAGCCCGCCTCGGCCGTGGTGGGCGCGTCGGGCAGGCTGGCCAGGCGCTCCTTGCCGGTCACGGCCAGCACGCGCAGCTTGCCGCTGGCGATGTGGGGCATGAAGGGCGGCGCGGTGCCGAAGGTCAGGTCCACCTGGCCGCCCAGCAGGTCCTGCAGCGCGGGGCCGGTGCCCTTGTAGGGCACGTGCACCATTTTGATGCCGCCCTGCTGTTCCAGCATGGCGCCGGTCACGTGCTGCAGCGAGCCGTTGCCCGACGAGGCGTAGTTGAGCTTGCCGGGGTTGGCCTTGGCGTAGGCGATCAGCTCTGGCAGCGTCTTCACGGGCAGATCGGCCCGCACCACGATGATCTGCGGGGCCGAGATGACATTGGCCACGGGCTGGAAGTCAGCCTGCTCCCATTGCTTTTGCTTGGTGATGTGGGGCGAGATGACGTGGTAGCCCGAGTACTGCATGAACAGCGTGTGGCCGTCCGCCTCGGCGCGCCTGACGATGCTGGCGGCAATGTTGCCGTTGCCGCCGCCCTTGTTGTCCACCACCACCGACTGGCCCAGGACCGGCCCCAGGGCCTGCGCGAGCATGCGGGCCGACAGGTCGGTGGTGCCGCCGGCGGCGGTGGGCACCACCATGGTCACGGTCTTGCTGGGGTAGGCGGCTTGGGCGGCGGCATTGCCGACCAGGCCTGCAGCCAGGGCTGCGAGGGCCAGGGCATTGAAATGTTTGCGGTTCAGGGTCACGCGGTGTCTCCGTTGTGGGTGTTGTTGCAAGGAAAGAAGAGAAAGAGAAGAGGAAATTGGGCGGGTCAGTCCACCGTGGCGCCGGTCTCCTTGACCACGCGGCTCCACTTGGGCAGGTCGGACTGCACCAAGGCGCCCAGTTGCGCGGCAGTGCCCTTGAAGGGCTCGCAGCCCACGGCGGCCAGCTTGTCGAGCACGTCCTTGTGCTCCAGCGCGCGGGCCACCTCGGCCTGCAGCTGCGCCACGATGGGGGCGGGCGTGCCGGCCGGGGCAAACAGCGCATACCAGGGCGCCTGGCCAAAGCCTTTCAGGGTTTCGCCAATCGTGGGCGCATCGGGCAGCGCGGCCACGCGCTTTTCATTCACCACGCCCAGCACCTTGAGCTTGCCGGCCTTGATGAACGCAATGACCGAGGGCAGGCTTTGCACCGACAGCGGCACCTGCCCGCCCACCACGTCGGTGGCCGCAGCCGCCGAGCCCTTGTAGGGGATGTGCTGCAGCTGGATGCCCGCAGCCTTTTGCAGCATCTCGCCGATCAGGTGGTTCAGCGTGCCGTTACCCGCCGAGGCGATCGAGTACTTGCCGGGGCTGGCCTTGGCCAGCGACACCAGGTCGGCCACCGTGTTGCCCGGGAAGGACGGGTGCGCCACCAGCACGTAGCCGGCGGTGGCAATGGGCGCCACGGGGGCGAAGTCCTTCACCGGGTCAAAGCCCGGGTTCTTGTACAGCGCGGGGCCGATCACATGGGCGCTGTCGGCCGTCAGCAGCAGCGTGTAGCCGTCATTGCGCGCACGGGCGGTGGCGGCGGTAGCCAGCGTACCGCCCGCACCGGGGCGGTTGTCCACCACCACACTCTGGCCCAGCTGTTCGCTGAGCTTTTGCGCCACCACACGTGCGATAGCGTCATTGGCGCCGCCTGCGGCCTGGGGCACCACCAGGGTGATGGGCTTGGACGGATACTTGTCTTGCGCGCCCGCCGCCAAGGTGGCGCAGCACAGCACTGCGGCCGTGAACATGCGGCGGGATACCGAAGGTACGTTGGTCATGGTTTGTCTCCTGTCGTTGTGTGGATCTGGCTGGGTTCAACGGGCCAGCGCCCGCGCAAGGATGGCCTCAAAATCCGCCGGCACCGGGTGCAGCGCCAGGCGCGGGCCGGCCTTGGCGATCTGGCTGGGAATGTCGTGGCCGACAAGGGCTGGCAGCTGCCGCGCGGCGGCCAGCAGCAATTCCAGATCGATCCGGGTGTCGTAGCCCATCAGTCCCAGCGCGTGCGCGATCTCTTCGCTGCACACATTGCCGCTGGCACCGGGCGCATAAGGGCAGCCTCCCAGGCCGCCCAGGGATGCATCAAACCGATCCGCCCCCGCGTCGATGGCGGCCAGCACATTGGCCAGCCCCATGCCGCGCGTGTTGTGGAAGTGCAGCGTGAACTCCACGCCCGGCCAGCGCGCGCGGGCTGCCGCGGTGAGCTGGTGCACCTGCGTGGGAAAGGCCATGCCCGTGGTGTCGCACAGCGTGATGCCGCGCACGCCCTGGTCCACAAAACGCTGCACCCAGTCGAAGACCTGGGATTCGGGCACATCGCCCTCCATGGGGCAGCCGAATACACACGACAGCGACACATTCACCGCCACGTTCGCGCCCTGTGCCAAGGCAACCACCTGGGTCAGAGCTGCGAACGACTGCTCCTGCGTCATGCGCAGGTTGGCGATGTTGTGCGTGCTGCTGACGGACATCACCAGGTTCAGCTCGTCCGTGTGCGATTCGATGGCCCGCTCGGCTCCGCGCAGGTTGGGCACCAGCGCGGCGTACACGGTGCCCGGGTGGCGCGTGATCTCGCGCATCACGATCTCGGCGTCTTTCAGCGCCGGGATGGCGGTGGGCGAGGTGAACGAAGTCACCTCGATCTTGGCCACGCCCGTGGCCGACAGCGCGTTGCACAGCGCAATCTTGTCGGCCGTGGGGACGAACGCCGCCTCCATTTGCAAGCCGTCGCGCAGGCCGACTTCCTGCAGGTGGATGCGCCGGCCCGCGCCCTGCCATACCGCGTGGGATGCGCTCATTGAATGACTCCCTTGCTGCGCAGCAGCGCGATCTGTTCGGCGGTGAGCCCTGCTTCGGCCAGCACAGCGTCGGTGTCGTCGCCCAGGTGCGGCGCGCTGCTACGGATGGTGCCGGGCGTGGCCGAGAGCTTGGGCACGATGCCCGGCACCTCCACGCTGTAGCCGTCGCGCGTGTGCTGCGTCAGCAGCATGTCACGGGCACGGTAGTGCGGGTCTTCGGTAATGTCCTTGGCGGTGTAGACCTTGCCAGCGGGCACGCGGGCGGCACCCAGGGCGTCCAGCACCTGCTGCACGGTGCGCTGTGCGCTCCAGGCGCCAATGGCGGCGTCGATCTCTTCCACGCGGGCGACGCGGCCTGCGTTGTTCGCCAAGTCAGGCGCCGCTCCCAGGTCGAGCCGGCCAATGGCGTCCATCAGCCGCTTGAAGATGCTGTCGCCATTGCCCGCCACCAGCACCCAGCCGTCAGTGCAGGGGTAGGCGTTGCTCGGTGCAATGCCCGGCAGCGCGCTGCCTGCTGCCTCGCGCACGGCGCCAAAGGCGCTGTATTCGGGGATCAGGCTTTCCATCACGTTGAACACGGCCTCGTGCAGCGCCACGTCAATCACCTGACCCTGGCCACCGTTGACCTTGCGGTGGTACAGCGCCGTGAGCACGCCGATGGCGCCATGCAGCGCGGCCAGCGTGTCGCCGATCGAGACGCCCACGCGCACCGGCACGCGGCCGGGCTCGCCCGTCAGGTGGCGCAGGCCGCCCATGGCTTCGCCGATCGCGCCAAAGCCCGGCAGGTCGCGGTAGGGGCCGGTCTGGCCGTAGCCCGAAATGCGCAGCATGACCAGGCCGGGGTTGAGCGCGTGCAGCTCCTGCGGCGACATGCCCCAACCCTCCAGCGTGCCGGGGCGGAAGTTCTCGATCAGCACATCGGCCTCGGCAATCAGGCGGCGGGCAATGTCCTGGCCTTCCTTTTGCCGCAAGTCGAGCGCCACCGAGCGCTTGTTGCGCGACTGCACTTGCCACCAGACGGAGGTGCCCTCCTTGATCAGACGCCAGTTGCGCAGCGGGTCACCACCCTCGGGAGCCTCGATCTTGATGACCTCGGCGCCAAACTCGCCCAGCGTCTTGCCGCAGAAGGGCCCGGCGATGAGCTGGCCCATTTCGATGATGCGCACGCCTTGCAGTGCGGCGGGGGATGCAATGGAATCCATGGGGTGGTGTGTCTCCGGCAGGCGTTGTTGGTACTGAGCAGCAATGATGCGTACACGCCGCCGGCGTGCAAAACGCTCATGCAACAAGCCGCCATCGCAATCGGGCATGGCATACGACCTGCCTTGCTACCATCGGCACCCCATGAAACTCGACCCCGTTTCCCTGCGCCTGTTCGTAGCCGTGATGGAAGAAAGCACCATCGCCGCCGCCGCCGCGCGCGAGCACATTGCCGCCTCGGCCGTGAGCCGCCGCCTGGCCGACCTGGAGGACGCGCTGCGCGTGGCCCTGTTCACGCGCAGCAACAAGGGCACCGAGCCGACCGCCGCCGCGTTTGCATTGCTGCACCTGGCGCGCGGCGTGCTGAACGACCTGGACGGCATCGCCACGCAGATGCGCGAGTACGGCACGGGCGTGCGCGGCCATGTGCGGGTGGTGGCCAACATCTCGGCCATCACGCAGTTTTTGCCGGCCGAGCTGCAGAGCTTCATGGCCCGGCACCCGCAGGTGGATGTGCGGCTGCAGGAGCAGATCAGCAGCGCAATCGCCCATTCGGTGGCCGAGAACGCGGCGGACGTGGGCATCCTCAACGAGGGGCACTATGGCGAGCGCGTGACGCTGCTGCCCTACCGCACCGACGAGCTGGTGCTGGTGGTGCCCACGGGCCATGCGCTCGCGCGGCGCAAGGCCGTGCGGCTGCAGGATGCCCTGCCCTACGACTTTGTGGGCGCGCACCCGGGCAGCGCTATCAACAACCAGCTCACCCGCGCCGCGGCCGAGGCCGGCCTGCCGCTGCGCCTGCGCATCCAGGTCACCAGCTACGACGCGCTGTGCCTCATGGTGAATGCCGGGCTGGGCGTAGGCGTACTGCCGCGCGGCAGCGCAGCGCTGTACCAGGGCACGCTGAGCATCCGCACCGTGACGCTGAACGAGCCCTGGGCCCAGCGGCGGCTGGCGCTGTGCGTGCGGTCCGAAGAGTCGCTCTCCACCGTGGCACGCTTGCTGGTGGGGCACCTGCGGTCGCAGCCCCAAGGACAGCCGGCATGAACCGCGCCCGCCCTTCCCTGCAGTGGGACGTGTTCTGCCGCGTGATCGACAACTTTGGCGACATCGGGGTGTGCTGGCGCCTGGTGGCCCAGCTGGCCGCCTTGGGCCACCGCGTGCGGCTGTGGGTGGACGATGCCTCGGCCCTGCAGTGGATGGCGCCGGGCGGGTGCGCAGGGGTGGAGGTGCGTCCCTGGAATGCACCGCCGCCCGCGCCGGGCGAGCCACCGCCCGACGTGATGGTGGAGGCCTTCGGCTGCGATATTGCTCCTGAATTCATAGCTTATAGCGCTTTCCAGGCAAGCTTCAGGGGCCAAAAACACGCTCAGCCCGTTTGGATCAACCTCGAATACCTGTCGGCCGAGGCGTATGTGGAGCGCACCCACCGCCTGCCCTCGCCCATCCTCTCGGGCCCGGCGGCGGGCTGGACGCGGTGGTTCTTCTACCCCGGCTTCACCCCCGCGACGGGTGGCCTGCTGCGCGAGCCTGATCTGACGGCCCGGCGCGAGGCCTTCGACCGCAAGGCCTGGCGCGCTGCGCACCGGGCTGCGTTCGGCTGGGGAGAGGACGCGCCGGGCACCCGCTGGGTATCGCTGTTCTGCTACGAACCAGCCGCGTTGCCCGATCTGCTACAGCAATGCCAGGCCGCGCCGACCCGACTGCTGGTCACGCCCGGCCGCCCGGCGGCGGCCGTGCGGGCGGCGCTGCATGGCCGCGAGGGTGATGATGGTCAAAGTGCCCTCCAGCGCTTGTCCAGCCAGCGCGGGCAGCTATCGATTTCATACCTCCCCCACCGCCCGCAGCCGGCGTTCGACGAGATGCTCTGGGCCTGCGACTTCAACGCCGTGCGCGGCGAGGATTCGCTGGTGCGCGCGCTGTGGGCGGGCCAGGCGTTCGTCTGGCACATCTACCCGCAGCACGACAACGCCCACCACGACAAGCTGCACGCGTTTTTAAACTGGCTGCAGGCGCCCGCCTCGATGCGCCAGTTCCACGCCACCTGGAACGGGCTGGACACCGCGCCGCTGCAGTGGCCGGACGACGCCACGCTGGCCGAATGGACAGCCTGCGTGCAGGCCGCGCGTACGCGCCTGCTGACGCAGGACAACCTCGTGGCGCAGCTTTTGGGCTTTGTCGCCGAAAAACGGTAAAATCCGAGGCTTTGCGCAAAACAGGCGCGGCACCCCGTGCCCCCCGCCCAGCGCACTTCCGCCGCGGTACATGCAGCGGCGCGCAACCCGCCGATTCCTTCAGCAGGTTTGCCCGCCCGCACGTTGAGCGGCCCCAACCCAAGCAACTTGCTATGAAAATCGCTCAAGAAATCCGCGCCGGCAACGTCATCATGCACGGCAAGGACCCCATGGTGGTCCTGAAGACCGAATACGCCCGCGGCGGC
>Ga0307408_100003992_pt1 | contig 10057 bp, 5 predicted proteins | sample 322Cmetagenome_FD_202116 | JGI IMG/M metagenome (GOLD analysis project Ga0307408, IMG submission 202116) | Maize rhizosphere microbial communities from greenhouse at UC Davis, California, United States - 322HYB-C-3 | ecosystem: Host-associated > Plants > Roots > Rhizosphere > Soil | place: USA... | reverse complement strand
GCCAGTAAGCAGCAAATATTTCATAGGTCCGCCTGCCAAGCAGTAAATCATAAGGCTGTGAGGTAGCTTGTTCCATCACTTTGTTCATTGAATCATCCCAGTAAGGGAATGTCCAACCGCCCCATTTAAAATTATTACTCTCGTCTTCGTGCGGGCCTCCAGGAGCCTGTAGCACCCCATCCATTGTTACAAAAGTAAAAACAATAACTTTTCTCATGATGATCTGGTATTTATAGAAATAAACCTGCAACGAGATGAATGTTCTAATAGAATGTGGCTAAGGCATTATTCAGGATTTTGCAGCAATCAAAAAACCAAAACTCAGAAGCTTTTAATTTACTTATCTTACCGCCAATTTTATCACAATTAAATGAATTCGATCCACACTTTTACTGCCATTGACTTTGAAACTGCGCAGGGAAAACGCCATAGCATTTGTCAGATAGGCTTGGTTCGGGTTGAGCAGAATATCATTACCCGAAAGCTATCAGTACTGGTAAGGCCTCCGGAAAACTTATATTCGTATTACAACATTCAAGTGCATGGCATCACGCCGCAGCACACACGTAATTCTCCAACTTTTGATAGGGTTTGGCCTGTAATAGAGCCGTATATCTGCAATCAGAATATCGTAGCGCATAATAGTGCGTTTGATGTAAGCTGTTTAAAGCAAGTGCTGGCCTATTACCGTTTAAAAGTGCCGGGATTCAACGCCCACTGCACCTACAAAATCTACGGCGAAAAACTTAACCTCTTATGCCGAAGCCATGGGATAAAGCTGGACCACCATGATGCTTTGTCAGACGCGCATGCTTGTGCACAGTTGTTTATGTTGCATAATCAGAAGCAGGAAAGCAGGTAAAGGCAGTATTTAAAAGGGTATTAAAATTCAAGTGCCATACCAATCTTATTATTGCCATTGAGTATCCACTTAAGGCCTTTAATCACAAAATTACTTGTCCTCTTGAAAATAATTCTTCAAAATAAACTCCGCTTCAGTTTTCATAATGCCATTCTTAATCAGGTCATTTAAATCCTCTTTAGCTCCTTTAGTAATTTCATAACCGTTCTGTTTACAATGTGCTATGAAGTATTTATAAAGCTCTTTAGACTTTTCAAAATCGCCCAATCTTAAGGTTGCAAGTGGAATATTAAACATGGCATATACCGCTTCCTTATCAAATTGCAGCGCTTTATAGGAATAGTTAATGCACTCCTTAAAATTGCCGGCGCAGTAATACGCCCATCCCAGGTTGCCAAGGGCACTATCATATGTACTATCTATTTTTATGGCCGTTTTTAACGCTTTGATGGCTAAATCATATTGCTTCAAGTCTGTATAAACTCTACCTAAGCCCACGTACGAGTACTTATAATTCTTGTCAGTTTTCAGTGCTTTTTGATACCACTTAATAGCCATTTCACTATCCTTTTTTTCTTGATAGCAATCTCCTAATTTATCCAAGGCATAAGTATAATCGGGGTCAAGTTTGCAGGCTTGAGTAAAATCGGCCAAAGCCAAATCAATCTGATCATCATAATAGTAAGCCGCGCCCCTATCAACATATAATTCGGCCTCTTCGGTTTCTAATTTAATAGCCTCTGCATAACTGTCAATAGCTTCCTTATTTTTATTAGTATCATAATAGATATCTCCCAACAATTTATACCCATTAACATTCTCAGGATTTAAGACATTGAAATTTCGGGCGTAGTACAATGCGCTATCGGTAAACTCCAGTTGATGATAGGCTTTACCAACGTAATAATTGACATAAGAAAGGTTAGGGTTTAAGCTTAAAAACTTTTTATAATTTTCTACTGCCGGCCTGAATTGTTCAAGCTTTGCGTATAGTGCTGCCTTTTTTAAATAGATTTCGTAATAAAGAGGAAAAAGGTCAAGCGCTTTTTGATAATTGCTTAATGCGTTTTTTTCATCGTTAAATCTTTCATAACATTCTGCTCGTTTATTATAAGCAAAAGCGTAAGAGGGATTCTTTTGAATAAGTATTGAATATTGTAGCAAGGCATCTCTATATTTACCCTGGCTGTACAAAAAAGCTGCTTTAAGTATATTTAAATTAACTAAGCCAGGATTTTTACGAAGCAATTTATCCAGGTTGGCTTGAGCAGATTTTGTTGCATAGCCCGCTTCAAAAAGTAGCTTTACCCGATTCCCAAACTGCGATTCAGGGTGTTTTTTTACGAATAGCTCAGTATCCTTTAAATACTCTTTACTAGTCGGTTCTTTTAAAATTTTTTGGAAAATGTTTTTACCAAAACTTTCTTCTTCTGCAGTTAATTGATGGCCAGCAAGTAAATCTATAAAAGAAATGATCTCAAGCTCGGTATAACCACATATTCTGAAGATCTTTTTATCTGCGTTTAAATGTTTAAACCCCTCTGATAGCAGTGCAAGCCCCTGGTCAATGCTATCCTTGTGTAGCATCGATTTTGCCTGTTCAAAATAAAGGGAATAATCATCCATCCAATTACTGTTTTGAGGCTTTATGGGCAGCGCTATTTTGCTGCTGTCGCGGTAGCTGGTAACAGCTTTAACGGGATTGAAATAAAAGGAAATTACTAATAAGAAAAAGAGTAGAGATGATTTCATTGGCAGCTAGGTTTATAATGTATATGAAATTAATAAATCTAGTTCATATCTAGTCGATTACGAATGAAAATCTTATCAAACGGCCTGCTCTTTTTTGATTTATGTAAACGATATTAAGGGTAATAGGAGGATGCTTTCGCGCTGAAGTGCTCCGGCGGGAGCTGTGATTAGATGAAGTCCCTCAACACAAACGGAGGCTTGGTAAGATCAAAATGTTGAAAGCAGCTTTTTATACAAGATGAAGCCCGAATACGTGCAATAATATCAGGCCAAGACGGAATGATTTTTGCGTTAATCTAGTGAAAGTAGATGGGCCAAAGCGGCTATGCGAATTGTCTGTGTCTGCCTGAAACCGATTATATCCTAACCCATAGCTTTTCGAAGTAAAGCTTAATTCCTTGAATAGAGGTAGGTTCTGCGTTTTTATTCAATAGTAGAGTATGTTATATGAAGTTGTCGTCCTTTGAGAAAAAACTAACGTTCCTCTTTATTATCATTTTTATAGGGATGGGTATTCTGGGACTAATATCCTATCAAAACAATAAGGCTTTTAATGACAATAGCAGGAGAGTGATCCACACGCATGAGGTGCTTTTGGAATCTGAAAAAGCGCTATCATTTATTAAAGATATTCAACTATTTACCCGTGGATATACTCTTACTTTAGATTCTTCCTTCATTTCTAAACTTTTAGCTAATAGGCAGCTGGTTTCGAAACATGTAAACAACCTTAAGGTATTAACCCGCGACGATGCTCAGCAGCAAGCGCGGATCAATAAGCTTAAAATTCTTATTAATAAACGGATGGAGCAGTCCTTTATAATAGTTAATCAATTTGGGCAATCACAAGTTATTCCCGCAGCAATAACAGAGAAGATATACGAAGGAGAGAGGTTGATGAATCAGATAGAGGATCTTGTTAATGATATTCAGGAAGAAGAGAACAGTTTGTTAGTTACCAGGAATGAAATAAATGCCGAAAGTGTTCGGTCCTTGAATTCAACCTTCTATGTTCTTCTTGCTGTGGCCGGGTTTTTCATCGTTCTTATGTTCTTTTTGATTAAAAATTACCTGGCTTTTAGGGAAAAGGCTGAGATGAGAATTAAAGAGCTAAATGAAAGCTTAGAAAGGCGGGTAGAAGAAAAGACCAATGAAGTTATTGACAAGGAGAAGCGTTACCATCTGGTGCTTGACAATATGCAGGAAGGTATACAAATAATAAGTTTCGACTGGAAATATCTGTATGTAAATGCAGCATTAGCCAAACAGGGAAAATATTCCAGGGAAGAATTATTGGGCCATACCATGATGAAAAGATACCCCGGAATTGAAAATACTCAAATCTTTAAAGTGTTAAAGGAATGTATGGAAGAACGAGTCTCGCAACGGCTTGAAAATGAGTTTATCTATCCAAATGGAGAAAAAGGTTATTATGATCTCAGTATTCAGCCAGTTGAAGAGGGTTTGTTCATCTTGTCTATGGATATTTCCGAACGCAAAAGGAGGGAAATTGAAAAGGAGCAGTACACGAAAGAATTAGAAGAAGTATTATTCAAAATTTCGCACGAGGTGCGCCATCCGGTTGTTCAAATCTTAGGAATGGCTGAGTTATTAGAACATTCATTAGTCCCAGAGGAAGAGATGCCAGCGATTTTAGCTTTAATAAAAGAGTCTGCAACTCTGTTGGATACCTATACCAGAGACCTTAGCCTATTTGTTACTTTAATAAAGAATAAAGAATAGCTAAGGATTTCAAAGTGTCTTGAAAACCAATCGATTCATTTTTTGGTAAGAAATCTTTTATAAGAAAAAGGGCGATTACAGCTTATGCTTCAACGCAGCCGGCTTGGTACTTAGCCACTGGATCGCAAACTATCCATTTTCTGTAAAACCCGGATATAGCGTCATCCCGCCATCTACATAAATGGTTGTGCCGGTAATATAGTCGCTTTCGTGTGATGCTAGCCAAACTGCCACTTTCGCAATATCCTCAGGCATACCTATACGTTTGTAAGGTATAAGTTTTAACAGCTCCTTTTTCTTTTCCTCATCTTTCCAAACCTCACCATTAATATCAGTGGCAATAGCGCCGGGAGAAATGCTGTTCACCCTGATTTTTTTCGGGGCAACTTCTAAAGCAAGTGACTTCATCAGCATTAAAATTCCGCCTTTGGAAGAAGCATAATTAACATGCCCGGCCCAGGGGATAATATCATGTACAGAACTAATAAAAATGATATTGCCAACGGCATTGGCTGCGGAGGTGGTTTGCTCTTTGCTTTGAAAATGATTAATAGCCTCCCTTGCACACAAAAAATGGCCGGTAAGATTGGTATTAATTACATTGTTCCATTCCTCGATAGTCATATTGGCAAACGAGCTGTCTTTTTGGATACCTGCATTATTGATTAAAACATCAAGGCTGTTATACTCCGCAATGGCTTTTTTAAACATCTCTTTTACTTCAGCTTCGTTACCCACATTTGCTTTGTAAATAAGTCCCTGTCCGCCCCCTTTCAAAATCATGTCGAGCGTATCCTTTGCACCATCTTCGTCACTATGATAATTTACAATCACATTGGCTCCGCTTTGCCCGAATGCTACAGCAATACCCTGGCCAATGCCCGAGCTTGCTCCGGTTACCAATACAGTTTGATTTATAGAATTTGTTGGCATGGTATGGTCAATGAAAGTGAAATAACTAATTATTGGGATTTCTGTTTGGGGTAGTGGAATCACGCTTACTTAGATGTCACTGGTTAATCGGCAATGGATACTGTAAACATGGAGTTGGCGGGGGGGCTTACTTGCTAATGCTTACTTGCTAAATCAATTAATTCAACCTCATAATTACATAAAAGTGAGCGTTGGATTCTTTGCAACAGCTTCTAAAAGATCCCTTAACTCCTCAAGTTTAAAAGGTTTAGAAATAAAACCATTCATCCCTGCCTCAGCACATCGTTCTTTATCTTCAGGAAGGACATTAGCCGTCATTGCAACGATGGAGGGCTGTTTTATAGCCTCCTGCATCCTGATTGTTTTTGTTGCCTCCACCCCATCCATTTCAGGCATCTGCATATCCATTAAGATAAGGTTGTAAGGGTATGCGCAGATCATATCCACTGCTTCTTTACCATTGTTAGCCAATTTGGGTTGATATCCCAGTTTATTAAGTACTCTTACAGCCAGTTTTTGATTTATCGCATTATCTTCAGCGATAAGAATATCAAGGGGATAACTTTTGGCAAAGTCATCGGTTAACACACCTGGCTGTAGGTTAACAGCTTCCTTCTGTATTTCGCTTACTTCCTTCAATTCCAGTTGTACTGCACTATGTAATTGTGCGTATTTTATTGGCTTGGTTAATACTGCATTAAATAAATCAGAGTATTTTGACCGGCTCTCATCTCCTAGAGAACTTAACAGTATTATTGGCACTTTCAGTGAACCAGACTTTACTTGCCTGGCAAATTCAACTCCATCCATTTCTGGCATTTGCATGTCAGAAATGATCAAATCAAAACTTTCCTTTTTAAGTATTTCCAGCGCTTCTTTACCGGATAAAGCCTCTTTTGTGTTAAGTTTCCACTGCCCGAGCTGCTTTTTAAGGATGGAAAGGTTCGTGCTATTATCATCAACAATCAGTACTTTCTTATTTTCATTGGACGCAGTATTTAATACAGTATACTGCTTTTTAGAGGCAAGGGCAGCCTTAGTTCGAATGTTAAAACTAAAAGTGGTTCCTTTTCCCTCCTCACTACTTACACTTACATCACCCCCCATCAAATTAATCAACTTCTGACTGATAACCAGCCCTAGTCCTGTACCTCCGTATTTTCTGGTTGTGGATGAATCGACCTGCGAGAAGGATTTAAACAGTCGGGATAACTTGTCTTTAGGAATACCAATACCGGTATCATGAATATTAAAACCTATTTCTAGATCATCACCGGCAGCTTTAAGTAAGTTGATCTCCACAAATACTTCTCCCTTATGTGTAAACTTTATGGCATTGCTTACGAAATTAATTAGCACCTGGCGCAGGCGAAGGCTATCTCCTACAAGCATCGTTGGAAGAAGATGATCGATCTGGTAAACCAGGTCTAAGCCCTGCTGCGATGCCTTTTTAGCAAATATATCAAGGACGCTCTCCACGCATTGCCTTAAATCGAAATCCTGCATTTCAAGCTCCAGGTTTCCCGATTCGATTTTAGAGAAATCAAGAATGTCGTTAATGACGTGTAAAAGAGCCTCTCCGCTTGTGTTGATGATATTGACATATTCCTCCTGTTCCGGATTTAAGGGAGTTTCCGACAGAAGTGAAGCCATACCGATAACCCCATTCATTGGAGTTCGTATCTCGTGACTCATGGTTGCCAGAAATATACTTTTAGACTGGTTGGCTTTATCGGCTTCGGCTCTCGCTTGCTGGGCTTCCTCTTTCTGATGCTCAAGATTTTCATTCAGCTCCTCGAGGTTTTCAGCGTGAGACTGCAATTCTTTATTCAACTCCTGTAATTGTTCAGCCTGAGTTTTTAACTCTTCAGCCTGTTGCTTTACTTTTTTTGTTCTTTCCTCTACCAGGCCTTCTAAAACAATCTTCTGGCTCTGAATTGCGTTAATACGATACCAGTAAAAAGAGTAGGCAGCCCCACCGACAATCAGTACCATTAATGTGCGAAACCACCAGGTCATCCAGAAAGGAGGAAGAATTATTATCTGGATAGTCGTTGGGGTGTTGTTCCATTTGCCATCATTGTTGCTTGCCTTTACTTTAAATATATACTTTCCGGGATCAATATTGGTGTATGTGGCCGAATGCCTGTTGCCGCTGTAATTCCAGTCACGGTCAAAGTTTTCCAGCATGTATGCATACTGATTGTTCTGGCTGTTGATGTAGTTTAATGCAGCAAAGCTGATGGTAAATACCGATTGGGAATAATGTAAGGTGATTTCCTTTGCAACCTCAATCGGGTTTTTAAGCGGAGAGCCGTCCTTTGCTGGTTTTACCGCTGTATTGAATACTTCAAAACTTGATAGTACTACGTTAGGCAGGAACGGATTATCGTGTATACGCCGTGGATGTATTATATTAAATCCATTGGCTCCGCCCATAAGGATGGTTCCGTCTTCAGTTTTAGCACACGAGTTTCTGGCAAATTCCTCTCCTTGCGCCCCGTCATCAGTATTGTAGTTTCTAAAGGTGCGGGTTCTCGGATTGAAACGGGACAGCCCTTTATTAGTCCCCAGCCAAAGATTATGGTCGTCATCCTCAATGATAGAGTTAATGACATTGTTTGGAAGCCCGTGTTTTTCAGTGAAACGAACAAATGTCTTCGTTTTTTTATTAAACAAATTCAATCCTCCCACGGTTCCTACCCAAATATTACCGGCATGGTCTTTAAACAGGGAGTGCACGGTATTGTGAGATAAACTGGAACTATCTTTTTCGTTATAGGTATAGTGAAGAAATTTTTCGCTTCCATAGGGGAGTACATCCAATCCCAATCCGGTTCCGATCCACAGGTTTTTATCGTTATCTTCTGTAAGAGCAAATATGGCGGGGCTACAAAGGCTGTAAGGATTATTCGGATCGGGAAGATAGTTGACGAAATTATGCGCCGCACCATTAAATCTATGCAAGCCTTCTCCCCAGCCTCCAATCCAAATGCGGTTGTGGCTGTCTTTGAAAACAATCGGTTTGGTATTGCCGATAATATTACAGTTTTTCGGAAAACCAGCTAAATAATGGCTAAAGCGCCCTGTTTTTGTGTTGTGAATAGCAAAACCGCCCCTGTGATACCCCAAAGCCATTCTATCCTCGTCAACTTTGATCGCAGAAAATGGAAAATCAGTTAAGATCTTGCCAGAGTTTTCGTTCGGGATTTTTTTAAACTTCCCCGTTTTCAGATTGAATTCGTTTATGCCCCCAGACCCTATTCCCACATAAACTTTATCATTACCCCATGCACATATGGTATATGTGAGTGCCGTGTTATAATTCAAAATACGGTCATGCCGGGTAAATTTTTCATTGTATCTTGAGTAGAAATTAACTCCATTAGTCCATGTACCTGCCCAAATGTTTCCCTCGTTATCCTTATAAATTGAGTGGATAGAATTGGAGGCAATTGTTGAATTGTCGTACAGGCTGTTTTTGTGATTGAAAAACGTCCCTGTTTTGGGGTTATACACACTTAATCCACCATCCTGTGTACCAATCCAAAGCCTTTTCTCATTATCTTCCGTTAAACAAAGAACTTCATTATGCGGCAAACTATTGCTATTGGCCGGATCATGCTTCATTAATTTAAAGCTGTCATTTTTGCGGTCATAAAATCCCAAGCCACTACCCACAAACCCAACCCACACATTATCTGCCGAGTCCACCAATATTGAGCTGGCTATATTTCTGCCAACGTATAGTTGTTTGTCCGCATATAATTGATAATTTTTAAAGGTTTTTGTGTTGGAATTAAAGCGGGAAATCCCATTTATGGTAGCAATCCAGATATTTCCATGCCTATCTAAGGTCAGCTTGTTTACTCTGTCATCAATCAAAGAATTTTTACTGGAAGAGTGAACAAAGCGAGTGAACTTATTATTTGCTTCGTCATAGAGATAAAGGCCGTAATAAGTCGATAACCATATTTTTTTTTGCAAGTCTTCAATAATACTGGTTACCTGGAATCTTTTGTCCCTACTTAGAAACTTAGTAAAAGAATTGTTTGTTCTGTTGTATAGGTTTAAGCCTCTATTTGTACCTATCCAAAGCCTTCCTTTTGAATCCTCATAAATGTGATTGATAAAATTATCGCTGATACTTAAAGGGTCTGCCGGATTGTTCTTAAAAATGGTGAATGTATATCCGTCGTAGCGGTTTAACCCATCCCTTGTCCCGAACCACATGTATCCCCGGCTATCCTTCAAAATACTTTTTACTGTACCCTGAGATAATCCGTTTTTTTCGGTTAAATGCCTAAACCGGATGTCAATCGGTTGCCCCGAGAGATTTTTAATCGAAAAAATCAGACATAATAAGCAAATGAAAAAGAGCACTCTCATGGGGAATGATCAGGTTTAAAACCATTGGATACGATTACAAGATTTATTTCGGGGGTTGAAGTGACAGCTTGGGTACCAATATTCTCATCGCACCCTTTGTATCTTCAACAATAAGAATCCATTTCCGTTTTAAAATTTTCGGCGATCAAAAAAAGGAATTTGCGAACTTCTAGGGCCAGATGCAATTGACGGACAGCTCCTTAGTGTTCTTTGTCAAAAAAGCTTACTCTCCCAATTTCAACCATAAAGACAACCCACACAACTGTCCGTAGAGTTAGCGAAGCGCTCTACGGATTCGGAAATAGAGTTGAGTCTCCAGACTCACCAATACAGCTCTTTCTGTCCGGCTTAGTAGAATATATCCACTACCAATGGCGC
>Ga0307408_100003990_pt1 | contig 10057 bp, 9 predicted proteins | sample 322Cmetagenome_FD_202116 | JGI IMG/M metagenome (GOLD analysis project Ga0307408, IMG submission 202116) | Maize rhizosphere microbial communities from greenhouse at UC Davis, California, United States - 322HYB-C-3 | ecosystem: Host-associated > Plants > Roots > Rhizosphere > Soil | place: USA... | reverse complement strand
GGCCAGCAGGGCGTGGTTGGCGTTGATCGCGCCCACCACCTGCAGCGGGGATTCTTCTTGCACGGCCTTGCGGAAGGCGGCGCCTGCGGAGTATTGGCTCATGATGTCCTTTCTGTTTGAGGAATGTCTGCCGTCCATAGTGCAAGTGGCATGCCAGCCGTGGCTATCCAGCAAAATCAAGCACTTGCAACGCCGGCGCCAGAGTATAATGTTTCAAGTTGAAACACGTGAAACGTTTCAGGTGAAACATGCGACATTCCACTCCCCTGCCCTTCGACCCGGCCGACAAGCCGGTGATCTGGACAGTTTCCGTCTCCCGCCTGTCGGAACTGTTCCGCGACATCACGCTGGAATACGACGCCTTGGCCGATATCGAACCGATCAACCTTGGCTTCGACGAGGCTGCCCGCCATATCCGCGAGCGGCTGGCAACGGAACGCTGCGATGCCGTCATTGCGGCGGGCTCCAATGCGGCCTACCTGAAAGGCCGCCTGTCGGTGCCGGTGGTGATTGCCAAGGCCAGCGGCTTCGATTTCATGCAAGCGCTGGCCCGCGCCCGCAAGGTTTCCGACCGCATCGGCGTGATCACCTACCAGGACGACATGCCGGCGCTGGCGGAATTCGCCGCCACCTTCGGCGTGCCGGTCGAACAGCGCACCTATGCCACCGAAGAAGATGCGCGCGCGCAGATCAACGACCTGAAAGCTTCAGGCATCAAGGCCATCGTTGGCGCCGGCCTGATTACCGACCTGGCCGAGGAGGCCGGGTTGACCGGCGTGTTCGTCTACTCCGCCGCTTCGATCCGCCAGGCTTTTGACGATGCACTGGAATTGGCGCGCCTGGCGCAATTGGAGACCAACCGCAGCCGGCGCCACGTGGTGGCCGACACGCTGCGCGCCAAGCACGGCCTGGCGGACCTGCGCGGCGAGTCCGAGGCGATGGAGCGCGTGCGGCAGGCAGTCGTGCTGTATGCGAAATCGCCTGCGACTGTGCTGATCCAGGGCGAGACCGGCTGCGGCAAGGAACTGGTGGCGCAGGCGATCCACCGCGAATCGCCGCGCACCCTGGGCGGCGCCAACCGACCCTTTGTTGCGGTCAACTGCGGCGCCATCGCCGAATCACTGCTGGAATCGGAATTGTTCGGACACGAAGAAGGCGCCTTCACCGGCGCCCGGCGCGGCGGCCACGCGGGCCTGTTCGAAGCGGCCAACCGCGGCACGCTGTTTCTCGACGAAATCGGTGAAATGCCGCTTGCGCTGCAGACCCGGCTCTTGCGTGTACTGGAGGAACGTGAAGTGGTGCGGGTCGGCGGCACGCGGCCAATTCCGGTCAGCGTACGCATCATCAGCGCCACGCACTGCGACCTCGAAGCTCGGGTGCGCGAGGGCCGCTTCCGCGCCGACCTGTTCTATCGCCTGGCCGTGCTGCGCCTGCCGCTGCCCCCGCTGCGCGAGCGCCCGACCGATATCCTGACGCTGGCCGAATGGTCGCTGCGTACCGCCCTCGCCAGCCTGGGGGCGCGCGCCCACCCCAACCTGCCTGCCGAACTGGCGGCCTGCGCGCCGCTGCTCCTGCGCTACGGCTGGCCCGGCAATGTGCGCGAGCTGCGCAACCTTACCGAGCGCCTGGCATTGTTCCTCGCCGCCGAACCGCTGCAGGCCTTGACGCCCAGTTTTGTCGCGGGCGTAGCGCCTGAACTGGAGGCGTTCCAGCCCAGGGCACAGCAACTGCAGGCGCTACCGGCGCCGCGCGCAGGCGTTGCCGAAAGCGCCAGCGAAGTGCTGGCCCGCTTCGGCGGCCGCCGCGACGCTGCCGCCGACTACCTGGGCATCAGCCGCACCACGCTGTGGCGCCGCCTGCGCGAAGAGCGGGAGACCTGATTGACCCGATGCACCGAAACCACAGGACGTTGCATCAATGACAATTCCATAGTATCGTCTTGGCCTGATATCAGGGGCCTTACATGGAATATCGCAGGGAAATCGATGGTCTGCGGGCGGTTGCCGTCCTGCCGGTAATCCTGTTTCACGCAGGGTTCCAGGTCGTTGGCGGCGGCTTCGTTGGCGTCGATATATTCTTTGTCATCAGCGGCTACCTGATCACGACCATCCTGATCCACGAACTGGAGGCCGGCCAGTTCTCCATCCTCAACTTCTACGAACGGCGGGCGCGCCGCATCCTGCCCGCGCTATTCCTGCTGCTGCTTGTCTGCCTTCCGTTTGCCTGGTTCTGGCTGGTGCCCGACGACTTGAAGGGCTTTTCGCAAAGCCTGGTAGCGGTTACCGCCTTCGCATCCAATGTCCTGTTCTGGCAGCAGAGCGACTACTTCGACAGTTCCGCCGAATTCAAGCCGCTGCTCCACACCTGGAGCCTGGCGGTAGAAGAACAGTTTTACCTGCTGTTCCCATTATTCCTGATGCTGTTCTGGCGCCGCGACCAGCGCATGCTGTTGCTGGTCCTGGTGGGTACGGCGCTGGCCAGCCTCGGCGCGGCGCAATGGGGCGTCGCCAGGGATCCCACCGCCACATTCTTCCTGTTGCCCACGCGCGGCTGGGAGCTGGCCATCGGCGCACTGTGCGCCTATTACCTGTCGCGGCCCGGCGCCGGCCGGCATTCGCAACGCGTACGCGAGCTTGCCAGCCTGGCCGGGATGGGCCTGATCGGCATCAGCATCTTCGCCTTCAGCAAGTACACGCCCTTCCCAAGCGTGTACGCGCTGCTCCCGACGGTCGGTGCCGCGATGATCATCCTGTTCGCCGCGCCGTCGACCACGGTCGGCGCCATCCTTGGCAGCCGGGCGCTGGTCGGTGTCGGACTGGTCAGCTACAGTGCCTATCTGTGGCACCAGCCGATCCTGGCGTTTGCGCGCCATCGCAGCGTGGACGGCCCCGGCCCGGCGTTGATGGCCGGCCTGGTCGTGTTGACCATGGTCCTGGCCTACCTCAGCTGGCAGTTCGTCGAGAAACCGTTCCGCAACCGCAGCAAGTTCGGTCGCCCCCAGGTATTTGCTTTCGCCATCGCGGGCTCGCTGCTGTTCCTCGGCATCGGCGTGGTGGGCCACAAGACCGACGGCATGCGAAGCGTCAAGACCACGCCCCAGCAGCGGGAAGTCCTGCGCACCGTCGCGGCCAGTCCCAAGCGGGCCGGCTGCCATACCAAGGGGCTCGACTACCGCAAGCCGCAGGATGCTTGCGCCTTCAATGGACCCGATGGCGAATGGGCGGTCTTCGGCGACAGCCACGCGATCGAACTTGCACACGCGCTCGCAGTGGAGCTGAGTGCAAGCCGCCAGGGCGTACGGCAGTTCAGCTTCAGCGGCTGTACGCCGTCCTACCAGCGCACAGACACAAACCCGGGCTGCAGCGAATGGACACGTGAAGCCGTCGACTTCATCGCCGCCGACCCGCACATCAAGGAAGTGGTGGTCAGCTACCGCATCCATAGCGCGCTGTTCGGCGACCACGAAGGCATTTACCCGCGGCTGCCGGACGAATTCGGCGATGCCCGGCGCAGCGCCATCTGGGCTTCCTACAAGACGATATTGAACCGTTTTATCAGCGCCGGCAAACATGTGACGGTCGTACTGCAAGCGCCTGAACTTCCGCGCCAGGTGGACAAGCTGATACGCCAGGCCGACGACCCGCGTAACGTCGACGGCGTCAGCACCGACTGGTGGCACCGCCGCAGCGCCTATGTGGAACGGCGCTTGGGCGAATTGCCGTCCGGCGTGCGCATCGTCCGGCCCGAATCGCTGTTCTGCGACGCCGTCCGCTGCTACGCCGTCAAGGATGCCAGGGCCCTGTATTTCGATGACGACCACATGTCCAATTACGGCGCCGGGCTGGTAGCCCGCAACATTTTGTCCGGGCAGGCGCGCGCCTGCGAATCCGGCTGCTCGCTAGAATCGGCAGCATGGACGAGCACAGCGAGAAAGAGTCATTAAAGGAACAGATGGGCCGCATCATTGAAGAGGCGCGCATGATACTGCCAGGTATCCAGGCCTTGTTCGGCTTCCAGGCCATTGCCGTCTTCAATGACCGATTCGAAAAACTGCCGGTCTATGCCCAGGACTGCCACGCCGCCGCCCTGGCCATGGTGGTGCTGGCCATTGCCCTGGTCATGCTGCCGGCGGCTTACCATCGCCTTGCCGAGCCGGGCCAGGTGTCCATGCACGCGATCACCATTTCCTCGCGTGCCATCTGCTACGCCCTGGCACCGCTGGCCGCCGGCCTGGCGCTGGACATCGCCGTGGTCCTCTACATGGTGACCGGCAGCGATATGGGCAGCGCGGCCGGGGGCCTGGCCGCTTTCCTGCTGCTGATCGGCATGTGGTTCATCTTTCCCTTGCTGGCGCGCCGGCGCCGGCGCCAAGCCTGAATCTACCGCCCGTCATCCGATTCGACCACTCGTCATTTCGCTGGAACGGCGCATGGCGCGATGCGGTATGCTCCTCCCCCATGAAAAGAGAACATTACTACTGGCTGCTGCAAGCGCTCGGATGGAGCGGAGTCGCCCTGTTTGTCGCCGTCGTCAACAAGCTTCACGTGACCTACTTTCCGCTGGCCGCATGGTGCGGCCTGAGCGGCCTGGCCCTGACCGCCCTTTGGCGGCGCCTGTGCAACATCCGGCTAAAGCATGGCAGCAAGCTTAGCTGGCAGGCCGCCGCGCTGTCGGCTTCGGTCATGGGACTGGTGCAAACGGTCAGCAACACCGTCGTTGACTATTACGTCTCCGGCGCCAACTGGTATGTCGGCAGCCCGGTATGGTTCATGATGCTGCTGTCGTTCTGGATTGGCGTCATGCTGGCCTGGAACGTCTGCTATATGGCGACCCTGTCCCTGCGCCGCAACCAGCGCCTGGAAGCAGAAGCGCTGCTGCTGGAGGCTGAGGCCTTGCGGCTTGAAGTCCTGGCAAAGGATGCGGAATTGCGTGCACTGCAGGCCCAGGTCAACCCGCACTTCTTCTTCAATAGCCTGAACAGCGTGCGCGCCCTGCTTTACCAGGACGCCGGCTCCGCCGCCACGATGATCGACCAGCTGGCAACGCTGATGCGCTATACCCTGGTGTCGAGCTACAGCGATTGCGTTCCGCTGGAGGAAGAACTGGGCGCCGTGCGCGCCTACCTGGCAATCGAGAAGATCCGCTTCGAGGAACGGCTGCAATTTGCCATCGACATAGGACAGGACATGGAGACGATCACAGTACCGCCGATGGCGCTGCAAACGCTGGTGGAGAATGCCGTGAAATACGGCGTCGAACAATCCTCCAGCGGCAGTGCAATCAACATCCGCGCACGGCGCGCTGACCGCACCGCCATCATAGAAGTGGCCAACCGGGGCAGCATCCTGGCAAGCCGCACTTCCACCGGGGTGGGCGTGAGCAACGCCCGCAAACGCCTGCTGCTGTCCAAGGGCGAGCATGCCAGGCTGGACCTCTCTGAAAACGACGGCTGGGTGCGCGCCACCCTGCGCTTCCCGATCGCCGCATGAGATTGGCAGACATGGAAAGTACTCAACCGCCGCTGCTGGCGCGCATCAACTGGTACTGGGTCCTGCAAGGACTCGGCTGGAGCGCGGTCACCGCATTCATCATGCTGGCCAACGGCCCGTTCCTGGCGCGGCCCGGCGCCGTCCTCGCCTGCATCCTGGATGGCCTCTGCGGCCTGGTGCTGACCGACCTGTGGCGCCGCTACATGAAGCGGCGCGCCCCGGATACGCGCCGCGTCGACTGGCGCCAGGTCCTGGTCGCCATCTTCATCCTGGGGCCGCTGCAGCTGGCGCTCGTCACCGTCATCGCCCGTTCACTGGTCGGCGTGGCCGATGGCGGCAGCTGGCTGCCCATGCTCCTGCTGTTCTGGTCCGGCGTCATGACGGCATGGCAGGTATCGTACATGGCTGTCACCGCCCTGCGCCGCGCCAACCGGTTCGAATCGGAAGCGCTGCGCCTGGATGTGCTGGCAAAGGAAGCCGAACTGAAAGCGCTGCAGGCCCAGGTCAACCCGCATTTCTTCTTCAATAGCCTGAATAGCGTGCGCGCGCTGATTTTCGAGAACCAGCAATCTGCGGCGCAGATGATCGACCAGCTTGCGACGCTGATGCGCTACACGCTGGCGTCCAGCTATGCCGAAACCGTGCCGCTGAAAGAGGAAATGGAAGCCGTTCAGTCCTATCTCGCCATCGAGAAGATCCGCTTCGAAGAGCGCCTGGGCGTCGCCATCGACATTGCCGGCGGCATGGATGCCGTGACCGTCCCGCCCATGGCCGTGCAGACGCTGGTTGAAAACGCCGTGAAATACGGCGTCGAGCAAAGCAGCACCGGCACGGAAATCCGCATCAGCGCCAGCCATGCCAATGGCCATGCCTCGATCGAAGTGGCCAACCGTGGCGCATTGGCCAAGCTTGGCAATTCGACGCGCGTCGGCCTGGCCAATGCGCGCAAACGGCTGCTGCATGCGAAAGGCGGCAATGCCAGCCTTGAACTGGTGGAGCGCGACGGCTGGGTGCGCGCCACCATCACCTTCCCTTTATTGCGGTGATGCGCGTGCTGGTCGTCGACGATGAACGGCTGGCCCGCCGCGAGCTGCGCCGGCTGCTGGCCGGCCACCGGCAGTTTGAGATTGTCGGAGAAGCCGCCGATGTGGCCGAAGGCATCGCCCAAGCCGCCGCATTGGCACCGGACCTGCTCCTGCTGAACATGCAAATGCCGGGCGGCAGCGGCTTCGACGTGCTCGATGCGCTGGACGAAGTACCGGAAGTGATCTTTACCACCGGGCACGGCCCCTGCCCGGCAGACTACCTGCTCAAGCCGATCCATCCGCAACGCCTTGCGGCAGCCCTTGAACGCGCGGCAGTCCGCGCCGGCCTTGGCAGCAAGCCGCGCAAGCTGTTCATCCGCGAGGGCGAACGCTGCTGGTTCGTGCGCCTGGCCGATATCCGCCTGTTCGAGGCCGAGGGCGCAAGCACGCGCGCCTACTTCGACGGTGGTTCGCCGCTGCTGGCCCGCTCGCTGCCGCAGCTTGAGCGAATGCTCGATCCGCAGCAGTTTTTCAGGGCCAGCAGCCGCCACCTCGTCAACCTTGCCGACGTTGATCGCATCGTGCAAACCACAGGCGGTTCCCTGGCGCTGAAGGTGGCGGGCATCGCGGTGGAAGTCACAAGCGCCATTTCGTGATGCACAATGAACCGTAATGGATGTATGCTCGCAACGACCAATTCTTCCAATGATCGCTCAACATGACAGCAACCCGGCGTCCGCTATTCGCAAGGCTTAACTGGTACTGGATCATGCAGGGCTTCGGCTGGACGCTGATCTTCCTGGTGGTAGTGCTGATCTACAGGCAATTCCTCGGCTCGCCGGGAGTGCTGGCGACCTGCGCCTGGACCGGCGCAAGCGGGGCCTTGCTGTCGGACCTGTGGCACCGCGTGATCATAGCCCGCCGCTGGAATACCGGTGCCATCAAGTGGCGCATGTTCGCCGGTCCACTGCTCTTGCTCGGCCCATTGCAAGCGCTGAGCGTGGCCGCAGCGATCCATGTCTTGCAAGGGCACTTTGATAGCAGCCTTGCATGGGCGCCCGCTTCATTCGCGCTGTGGAGCTGCGTTTTCCTCGGTTGGCAGCTTGCATACATGGTGGCGCTGGCCATCCGCCGCGCCAACCAGTTTGAAGCAACGGCCTTGCGCATGGAGGTGCAAGCCAAGGACTCCGAGCTGCGCGCCCTGCAGGCGCAAGTCAATCCGCACTTCTTCTTCAATAGCCTGAACAGCATCCGCGCCCTGGTGTATGAGGAACCCGATTCGGCCTCGCAAATGATCGACCAGTTGGCAAGCCTGATGCGCTACGCCTTGCAGACCGGCCAACAGCACAAAGTACCGTTGAAGAAGGAACTGGAAACGGTTGAGGCTTATCTAGCCATTGAAAAGATCCGCTTCGAAGAACGGCTGCGCGCCAGCATCGCGGTCGAACCGGGACTGGAACAGGTGATGGTCCCGCCCATGTCGCTGCAGACGCTGGTGGAAAACGCCGTCAAATATGGCGTGGAAATGAGCTCCACTGGGAGCGACATCCTGATCACGGCGCGCCGTGCCGGCGGCAACGCGCTGATCGAGATCGCCAACGCGGGCGCTATCCGCTCCTTCGGCGAGTCCACCAAGGTCGGCCTCACCAATACCCGCAAGCGGCTGGCGCTATCGATCGGGGAAGAGGCCAGCCTGCAATTGAGCGAAAACAGCGGCTGGGTGCGGGCCACCTTGCAATTCCCGGTGGCCGCATGATGCGCGTCCTGATCATAGACGATGAACGCCTGGCGCGCACCGAGCTGCGGCGCATGCTGGCCTCCCACCCCGGCATAACCATCGTCGGGGAGGCCGCCAATGCCGCCGAAGCTGCGCAGCAGATCGCGGCACTGCAACCCGACCTGCTCCTGCTGGACGTGCAAATGCCCGGTGGCAGCGGCTTCGACCTGCTGGCCACGCTGGACGATGCGCCGGAAGTGATTTTTACCACCGCCTTCGACCAGTACGCCCTGCAAGCCTTCGAAGCCAGTGCACTCGACTACCTGATGAAACCCATCGAGCCGCAACGCCTGGCTGCAGCGCTGGAGCGGGCCGCAGCGCGGCTGGGCATCGCGCCCCCGCCCAGCGCCGCGCCGCGCAAGCTGTTCATCCGCGACGGAGAGCGCTGTTGGTTCGTGCGGCTGGAAGACATTCGCCTGCTCGAATCCGAAGGCAACTACACCCGCCTCTATTTCGGCGACGCCGCGCCGCTATTGGCACGCTCCCTGCTGCAGCTGGAACAGCGCCTCGACCCGCAGCAATTCTTCCGCGCGAACCGGCGCCACATCGTCAACCTGGCTGCCGTGCGCGGCATCGAAAATGGCGAAGGCGGCGCGATGGCTCTGCGCATCGACGGCATGACGGCGGAAGTCTCACGCCGCCGCATGGCGGCCCTCAAGCAATTGCAGCAATTCTGAGGCAATAAAAAAACCCGCTCAGAGAGCGGGTCTTTCCATGCAACGCAGCGTTGCGCTCAAGCCTTACGGCGACGCCCGTAAGCCAGGGCGATCGCGCCAATACCCAGCAACGGCAGCGTGCCTGGCAGCGGCACTTCCGCCGGGCTGCTCACTGGCTCCGCGAAGGTAATGGCGCCCTTGCGCACGTTGAAGGCATAGCGGCCGTCCATACTGACATTGCTTGCCCGGACCAGTGCGTGCGTGCCCGAGTCCAGCATCTCGCTCGGAGCACCCGAGCCGTCGAACTCGAAATCGGCAGGCTTGCCCTTTACATGGAAGCCGGCGCGCGACTTAGCCGAAGCGCTGGACTTGTCCCACTGGATCGAATCGTAGTTGAAGTAGAAGTCAAAGTTGTTTGCGCCGGTGTCCGAACGATCCACCAGCAACAGCTGGAAGGTATTCTTCAGGTCGTTCATGCGCGGGAAATAGCCGACGTTGGACCAGGTCACGCCAAAAGCGTTGTGGCCTTCGAACTTGCCGTTACCGTATCCGATGCTCCCGCCGCCATTGCTGATATCCACGTCGCCAAAGAATGGCGCCAGGAAGGAAGTCGCGTACGAATTGCCGTTGAATGCCGCCGGCGAGTAGTTGGTCATGCCCGTATCGAAGGACACATTGCCATTGGTGTTGATATACAGGCTGCTGTATACGGCACCGTTCAATCCCAGCTTCATGCCGTTGCCAAGGTTGACTTTGGTGGAGCCGTCATCGACAGCTGGAACGAAACTTTGGTTAAAACCGGAAAGGATCGGGGCGGCATTGGCGGTAGCACTGAACCCCAGCGCGGCTGCGAGCAACAGTTTTTTCAATTTGGTCACGGTATTCTCTTTTCGGCAACAAAGGCTGCAATTATACCAATTTTCTTGACCATTAGTAAATAAAGATGCATAAAAAAAACCCGCTCGCGATGGAGCGGGTTTTCGCAGCGGCTGGACCGCTTATTCGACTTCGACGGTCTCCGGCGGCGGCGTCGGCGCCGCATCCGGTTCCGGGAACTCCAGCTTGATCGCTTCGGCCTCGTCCAGGTCCACGATTACGCGGCCGCCGGAC
>Ga0307408_100003989_pt1 | contig 10058 bp, 7 predicted proteins | sample 322Cmetagenome_FD_202116 | JGI IMG/M metagenome (GOLD analysis project Ga0307408, IMG submission 202116) | Maize rhizosphere microbial communities from greenhouse at UC Davis, California, United States - 322HYB-C-3 | ecosystem: Host-associated > Plants > Roots > Rhizosphere > Soil | place: USA... | reverse complement strand
CGTTGGCGACGCAGGTACGGGCGAGCGGCCGGGGCCCATGCGGATGCACGCACAACGGCTCGACACGTTCCAAGGCAAGATTCTCCGGATCATCCCGATGCTGAGTGAGCACGCGTCGACGAGCACTGTAAGTGAGAACGGCCGCTACCGGATTCCGAACGACAACCCGTTCGTCTCGGTCGACGGCGCGCGGAAGGAAATCTGGGCCTTAGGTCTGCGCAATCCGCACCGCCTAACGTGGCACGTCGACCCGGCGCGTCCGCGCGAGGCCGTACTGCTCGCCTTCAACATCGGGCTCGTCAGTTGGGAGACCGTGGCGATCATCAAGAAGGGAGCGAATTACGGCTATCCGCTGCGCGAGGGCACGCAGAGCATGTCCGCGACCAACGGCATGGGGCCGCTGCCGGAGAACGACACGATCCCCGTGCGGATCTCCGCCACGGAGACGCGTGGGACCGTCAAGCCGACCTACGCCGTCATCGCATATCCCCACGCGCCCGGCGGTGGCGATGCGATTGCCAACGGCTTCGTCTATCGCGGGAGACGCATTCCAGCGTTGCAGGGGACGCTCGTGTTCGGTGACATCACGACCGGTCGCATCTGGTACGCGCAGATGAAGGACGTGTTGGCCGCCGACGACGGAAACCCGCTCACCGTGGCGCCGCTTCAGGAACTCGGCACGCGGCTTCGTGCGCTATCGGAAGAGACCTACAAGAGGCGCGGCGGCCGAGGCGAGAGCCTGCCGGGCCGGGGAGCCGTCGCGGGTGCCGGCCGTGTGGACCTGCGGTTGGCCGAGGATAACGACGGAGAACTGTACGCGCTAACCAAGGGGGACGGCATGATCCGCGCACTTGTCAGCGTCAAAATCGCGCTCGCTCCGGCGGTACTCGAGAGCTTGAGATCATCGGGAGTGGCGGGAACTGCTCCGAGCAGTCAGCCATGAAGCCGATCGCCACCACGCTCGCCGCGCTCAATCTGTTCGCGGCCATGTCAGCCGGCGCGCAGCAGACGATCACGATCACTCGTCGCGGCGCGTCGGCAGCGCAGCCCGCGACGGCGAGCAACTTCACCGGGTCGGTGCGCGTCGAGCCGGTGTTCCAGGCGATCGCGCCGGGCCGCGCGAGCGGGTCCGACGTCACCTTCGAGCCCGGCGCGCGCACCGCGTGGCACGTGCACCGGGCCGGCCAGACGCTGATCGTGACGGACGGCGTCGGTCGGGTGCAGCAGTGGGGCGCGCCGGTCGACGAAATCCGTCCAGGCGATGTCGTCCGCGTCCCGCCTAACGTGAAGCACTGGCACGGCGCGTCGCCCGACGCCGCGATGTCCCACCTCGCCATCACCGAGGCAGTCGACGGCCGCAGCGTCGAGTGGATGGAGCCCGTCACGGACTCGCAGTACCGCGCGCCGGTCCGCGCGCGCGCGATCCCATCGCGCCCGCCCGGCGTCGCCGGCGACAGCGCGCGACCGTCGGTCACGCCGCGCGCGATGAACGAGTTCGCACCGAAGCTCGCCGAGATCACGAACCGCGTGCTGTACGGCGAAGTCTGGCCGGACTCGGCGCTGTCACAGCGTGACCGCAGCCTCGTCACCGTCAGCGCGCTTATCGCGATGAACCGCCCCGATCAGCTTCGCTCACACATCGGGCGCGCGCGCGAGAACGGCGTGACGAGGGAGGAGATTGCCGCGCTCATCACGCACCTGGCGTTCTACGCCGGGTGGCCCAGCGCGGTGTCCGCGGTCAGCATCGCCAACGAGGTGTTCCAGAACCGATGACGCGGTAGCGCGGATACAAGGCGTTAGGCACAGGCGCTGTGAGCGATGTGGCGCCGTTTCTCCCTGCACTCTCCGGCATCGAGGCTGAGAAACTCCGGCGCCGACGCCCGGTCTCCCGGTGAACGCTGGCAAGTTGATGGTTTATGATGTCCGGTGTGCTTGCCTGTATCAGGAGGCCGGTGGTTCGAATTCGCCCGCCCTAGTCGCTGGCCGTCAGGATCGAATGCATGGAGGAGTGAGATGCCAACGTCGCCCATCGGGCGTCGCCCACGGGTCGTCTGCCACATGGCCGCGTCCCTCGACGGCCGCATCGTCGTCGACGGCTGGCCCGAGTCGGTGGCCATCGCCGTACGCCGGGAGTATGAGCACCTTCACGGAAGTTACGAGGCCGATGGTTGGATCTGCGGCCGAGTGACGATGGAACCGTTCGCCAGGCGAACGCGGTCCGAGGCCGAGGTCGCGCGGGAGTACTCGGGTACCACAGCTCGCGAGGATTTCCGCGCGCCCGGCGACTTCGAAACATTCGCGTTCGCCATCGATCCGAGTGGCCGGCTAGCTTGGGAGACCAACGATATCGACGGGGACCACGTCGTCGCCATCCTCTCGGAGCAGATCTCTGACGAATACCTGGCTTTCCTGCGCGGGCGGCGGGTCTCGTACCTCCTCGCCGGGACGCGCGATCCTTTGGCGGGCTCAGGGCAGGCTGTGGATCTCCGGCTCGCGATGGAAAAGATCGGTAGTCGTTTCGGCGTGAAGACGCTTATGCTCGAGGGTGGTGGAAGGATCAACGGCAGCATGCTCGCCGCGGGACTGATCGACGAGGTGAGCGTGCTCGTCGCACCGGCGGTAGACGGGCGCATCGGAACGCCGGCGCTCTTCGACCTTCAGGGCGACACGGCACAGTCGAGCCGACTTGTTCTCGAGCACGTGGAGAAACGGAGGGATGACGTGCTCTGGCTTCGCTACCACGTGGAGGCGTGGTCGAACGGCGATTGAAGGTTCTTCGCGCGACGACCTCACACGATCTCGACGCCAGCTTCGCGAAACGCCATCCGGAGGTGCATTGCACCGTCTGGCAGTTTCGGTATATATTCGGTGCCCCGTCGCCGGATGTCGATTCGGGGCGCGTCGGATCGACGTAAAGATGGCGGTCGAAAAAACCATGGATCGGCCCACAAGTAAGCCGAGGTGCTCGATGATCCAGGCCGTGCTCCGCGATTTCAAGTTCGCCATCCGCGCGTTCGCCAGGAGACCACTCTTCACGGGTGTCATTCTCCTCACGCTTGCTCTCGGCATCGGCAGCAACGTCGCGATTTTCAGCGTGGCGAACGCCGTTCTCTTCCGCGCGCTCCCGTTCAAAGACCCGAAGGAGTTGGCATTCGTGTGGAGCCGGCTGCCGGCTACCAATGTCGAGCGGTCGCTCGTGTCAGGACCGGACTTCAAGGACTATCAGACCGGGACGACGCTCTTCGAAGGATTTGCCGGCGCTGTCGCGCTTCCCGGGACGCTGACCGGCGAAGGACAGGCCGAGCAGATCATGAATGCCTATACGACCTGGAACATGTTCCAGCTCCTTGGCGTTAGGCCGATATTTGGTCGGGACTTCGTCGCAGAGGATGCGTTCGCGATCGATCCCAAAGCGTTCGGCCAGCCGAATCCCAACCTGCCGCCCGGCAAAGTGATGCTGACCTATGGGCTGTGGCAGCGCCGGTTTGGGGGCGATCGGTCGGTCATCGGCCGCACGATCCAGATGGATGGGTGGGGCTCCGTCGTGGTTGGGGTGCTGCCACCGGACTTCCGCATCTATCTGCCGGCGGATGCGGCGATGCCGACGAACATCGACGCGTGGGGGATTCTGCCGAGCAACATCGGCGATTTCGCGAGGGATGCGCCCTGGCTCACCGTCGTCACGCGACTGCGCGATGGCGTATCCCTCGAGCAGGGGCAGCAGCAAATGAACACGCTGGCCGCGCGGCTCCGTGAAACCTACCAGTTCCACGCGACGCAGAAGCTGCAAATCGTGCTGAACGGCATGCACCGCGATGTCGTGAATCACGCGCGGCCGGCGCTGCTCGCGCTGCTGGGCGCGGTGGGTTTCGTCCTTCTCATCGCGTGCGCCAACATCGCGAACCTCCTGCTCGTTAGGGCGTCCGAGCGAGGACGCGAGATTGCCGTGCGTGCCGCGCTCGGCAGCGGCCGCGGCCACATCGTGGCGCAGATGCTCATCGAGAGCATCGTGCTGGCCATGGGCGGCGCTGTTCTCGGTGTTCCCCTCGCATGGCAAGGCATCGGGGTGATCAAAGCGCTCAGCCCGGGCAACGTGCCGCGGCTCGAGACCGTGGCACTCGACGGCCGCGCCGTCGCGTTCGCCGTCGGCGTCGCGCTCGTGGCGGCGGTCGCGTTTGGTCTGGCGCCGGCGCTGCGCGCCGTCGCCGGAAACCTCGTGGACAAACTCCGGGACCGAGGAAGCGACTCCGGCGGCGTTCGCGGCAACAAGCTGCGCACGACACTCGCGATCATCGAGGTCACGCTTTCACTCGTGCTGCTCATCGGCGCCGGTCTGATGGTTCGCAGCTTCAGCGAGATCCAGAAAGTCGACCCCGGGTTCGACGCCAACAATGTCGTGACGTTCCACGCGCCGCTGCAGTTCCTGAAATACCTAACGACCGAGTCACGGGCGAACTTCTTCAACCAGCTGAGCGCCCGGCTGGCGCAAATCCCGGGCGTTGAGCGCGTGGGTGGGGTTACGCCGCTGCCGCTCGCAGGCGGGGAGCAGTATTCGGTCGGCTCCTACGGCCGGCCTGGCGGGCCAGAGGATGTCTACCGGGCGCAGAAGGCGGACTTCAAATCGGTGCTCCCGGGATACTTCGAAACGATGAAGATCCAGCTGGTGTCGGGCCGCACCTTCCTTCCGCTGGACAACGAAGTCAAGGCGCTGGACGTAGCGATCATCGATCAGAAGCTCGCGAAGCGACTGTTCCGCGACGAGGATCCTCTTGGAAAGCAGCTCATAGTCGACCACTTCAACGACCAGACGTTCTCCCTCGAGCGCCTGCCTGTGCAGATCGTCGGGGTGGTTGCCAACGTTCGGTCCGCGTCGCTCGCCGCCGACGGGCGCGAGTCGATTTACACGCCGTACGTCTTCCAATCGTTCTTGCCGGTCACGTATGTCGTGCGCACGAAGGTCGACGCCGCCACGCTGGTGCCGCAAATCCGTTCCGTGGTCGCGGCGATGGATCGGGACGTTCCAGTCGCCGGAACCACAACGCTCGAATCGTACGTCACGAATGCCATGGCCCAGACGCGGTTCCTTCTGGCGCTCATCAGCACGTTCGCGGTCCTCGCGATCGTACTCGCCTCGCTCGGTCTGTATGGGGTGATTTCGTATTCGGCCCGGCAGAGGACGAGGGAGATCGGCGTGCGTGTCGCGCTTGGCGCGACTAGCCGAGACGTCGTCCGGCTGATTCTCGGGCAGGGAATGGCCGTAGCGGGGATCGGGATACTGCTCGGACTCGGCGGCGCCATCGCCGCGACGCGTGTCGTGAAGAGTTACCTCGTTGGCGTGAGCGCCGTCGATCCAATCACGTTCGCCGGCGTTCCGGTAATCCTGTTGGTCGTCACGGCCGTGGCGTCGTTCTTACCGGCGAGGCGCGCGAGCGGGATCGATCCGGTGACGGCGCTGCGCGATCAGTGATGGAGCGACGCACATTTTACTCGCGCGCCGGCGCCCGGGCGCCCATGAAATTTGCGCGTTCGCGCGAGCTGGGCCACGTTACCCGCATGCGCAACTACATCGCTCTCGCCCTCACATCGCTTGCGGCGTGCACCAACGCCCCCGCGAAAGAGACGGCTGCCTCCACGCCGTCGGCCGTGCCAACCGTTCCAGTGCCGTCGATCGACATCAACGAGGTCGATTCGCTCATTCAGCGCGTCGTCGCGGAGAAACGACTCGTCGGACTATCGGTGGGCGTCATGCAGGACGGAAAAGTCGTCCTCGCAAAAGGCTACGGTTTCCGATCGCTCGAGCCGAAGCTGCCGGTGACCGCAACGACGATGTTCGGCATTGGCTCCGTCACGAAGCAGTTCACGTGCAGCTCGGCTCTGCTGCTCGAGCAGCAGGGCAAGCTGTCCATGAACGATCGTGTCGCGAAATACTTCCCGTCGGCGACCCGAGCGAAGGACGTCACGCTCCTGGACCTCGGGCAGCACGTTTCGGGCTATCGGGACTATTACCCGCTCGACTTCGTGGTGCGAGAGATGGCGAAGCCGGAACCGACCGACACCGTCATCGCGCGTTATGCGACTCGCCCCCTCGACTTCGAGCCGGGATCGCGATGGTCGTACAGCAACACGAACTTCCTCATCCTCGGCAAGGCGATCGAGGCGGCATCGGGGAAATCGGTCGGTGAATTCATGAAGGAGCGGCTCTTCACGCCGATCGGCATGACGCGTACCGCGTTCGATCGAATCCCCAACGATTCCAATACCGCGAAAGGCTACGCCTCGTACGCACTCGCCGATCCCACGCCCGTTGCACCCGAAGCGCAAGGATGGATCGGTGCCGCAGGTGCGATCTGGTCAACGCCGACCGACTTGCTTGCCTGGGATCTCGCGCTCATCGATGGCAAGGTGCTCAGTCCTGCCTCGTACGCCAAGCTCACCACGCCGCGTGTGCTCACCGACGGGCGGCTGACCACCTACGGTTGCGGGCTCGGGGTTCAGAAGACGGGGGATGCGGTGATCCTCTCGCATGGCGGTGGGCTCGCCGGCATCGTGACTCAGAACATCGTTATTCCGGCGACGCGATCAGGCATCGTCACGCTCGCGAATGCGGACTTTGCCGCGACGGGAGAGATCACCTCGGCGCTGATCGCCAAGCTCACCCCGCACGTCGACGTACCGAAGATCGCCGGGCCAACTGCGCTCGAGGCCGCGAAGGCGTTCCTCGCGTCGGTGGAGCAAGGCAAGGTCGATCGATCGACGCTCGGCGATGACTTCAATGCGCTGCTGACTGACGAGCACCTCGCCAAGGATCGCGCCTCGATGGCCGCTCACGGCAAGGTGACCGATGTCGCCGTTAGGCAGACGGTAGAGCGCGGCGGGATGGAGGTGGCGATCGTCGAGTACAAGGTCGGAAAGACGCCCGCTCGAACGGCCATGTATCGCTCGCCGGACGGGAAGATTCAGCAGTTCCTGATCAACCGACAGTAGAAGGTTTCAGGGCCCCGGCCTCGGCTCGCCGCGTGGAGATGCGTGCACCTCGATCACAACGGCTCGAGCTCGAAGCTCACACTCACCGAGGCCGTGATGCCGATCTGGCCTAACGCGATGGCGTCGCCGACCAGTTCGCCCGAATTGCCGGCCGCCTGGACGGATACCTGGTTCATCCCGGCGCCGCCGTAGCGCGTTCCCGACCACGTGTTGTTGTACGAGTGCCAGGGAGCGCCCGAACCGTACTCGTTGACAGTAATCACCTTGCCGACGCGCGCGTTGAGCTCGTGCGCGAGCGCCACGGCTTTCTCTCGTGCTGCCTGAATGGCTCGAGCTCGCGCCTCGTCGCGGTGCTTTCGAAGCTCTGTGTTGAGGAACTGGACGCCAATGACGTGACTGGCCCCGGCCTCGAGGGCACCACTCAACAGGTTCTCGAACTTCGAAACGTCCGTGAGCGTGACCGACACCGTTTTCCGTACGATGTAGTACTCCAGGACCGGGGCATGATTCACCTCGTCATAGCTCGGTTCGACCTGGATGTAATCGGTCTGGATGTCTTTCGTCGCGACGCCGAGTGACCGCGTGGACTGTACGACGGCCTGCACCCGCTTGTCGTTCTCCTGTTTTGCCGCGGGGAGCGCCTTGTTCCGTGTCTCCACCCCGAAAATGATGTTCACCTGCGACGGCGCCACTCGAACCTCGGCCTGGCCGGTCACGGAGATCGAACGGGCTGGCGATTGAGCTGCTGACGAAATCCAGGGAACGAACGACACCAGGATGGCGCGGCGTGCGCTGAGGAGGGGACGCTGCATAGTTTTGAGTCCTCGAGGTGAAGTGCGGGGCGAGAGGCTGATCATTTTGATACCCGCCGTGTACGTCGACGCTCCCCTCACCTTCCCGTGCATCTTGATGCCCGCCGCCATCGCGGATTCCGGTCACTCGAATTGCGGGGCGACGGAGCGTCGCGAAATGGACGCCGAGCCTTCGGTGCAGCCGCCGCGATCGTTAGGTCGTCCGTCGTCGAGCAGCACCGCCGCGTGATTTCACGCGCGGGACGCACCGGACGAGCTTGCCGGGGCCACCAAGGGATCGCATGGTGAGTGACCCGTAGTCAGGGGGAGTTCGGGGCTACCGACTGAACAGGAGGGAATCATGGCGACCACGCAAGCGAAGTTCCGTGACGCGACCGCCGTCGCAACCGAGTTGGTGGAGGCGTTCAACGTCGGCGACTGGGAGCGTCTGCGCGCGACGCTGCACCCAAACGTAGTGTACGAGGAGACTGGGACGCAGCGCCGAGTCGCTGGGGCCGACGCGTACGTCCGCCTCTGCCAGGCATGGAAGGAGAGCTTCCCCGACGCGCGCGGCGCGGTGCAGGCAACGATCACCAGCGACCAGCGGGTGGCGCAGGAGGTCCTCTGGGAAGGGACACACGGCGGCCCGCTCCCGGTGCCCGGCGGCTCGGTCTCGCCATCGGGGAAGCGAATCAGCGTGCGAGGGTCGATGTGGTACACCATGGCCGACGGCCGTGCCCGCGAGATTCACCACCATCTCGACGTCATGACGCTGATGCAGCAGATCGGCGCGCTACCGGCGCCGGCCGCGGTCGGGGCATGACGTTCTGCCTTGCGTCGCGCCGCACATGTGACACGACAACCTGACCGCCGATACGCTTACGGATAGCAGTTGTGGTGCGACGCAATGTGACGTTAGGCGTTGTAGTGTCCCGCGCGCATTTCGCGCGCGGGACTTTTCGCCTCGGCCGCCTCGGTCTTGTTTCGCCGTGATCAATTGCCGGGCGCGCAACCACCTCGGATGCGCGGCCGTTATTCATCCGACTCTCAGTCGAGAAACTCGATCTCCTCGTCCAGGCCGCTATTCGATCTCGTCGAAGTGGTCTTCGAGCGACCCAGCGAGCGCCTTCGCTGCGGCCCGGCGGCCGATAGCCTGGCCGGCAACGATGTCGAAGCGGTAGTGGATGCCGGCGTAAACGCGTGACATCCCCGCTTCCTCCACGAGGGCATCCAACCCGCGTCGCTCGCTCGGGAACGCGTCCGCCAGCACCGCCCCCATCGCGCTCGACACGCACGAGTGGCTCGACGGGTATGACGGGTGGTTGGGCGCCACGAACGCGACCAAGGGTGCTATCCGGCTGTCGACTTGAAACGGCCGCGCGACCCACCACTCGAACTTCGTCGTGAAGCAATCGATCTGCGCGTCGAACGCGGCCACGTTGGCGTACGCGAGAATACGGGCCGCCTCGGCCTCCGTGGAGTGGTGCTTCCGGACCAACGAGTCGGCGATCCGGTTCCACTCGCCGGCGGTGGAAGGCCCGTTAGGCGGGACCCTGTTCCACTTCAGCGCGATAGCCAGCTGGGTTGGAGTGCGCGCCGATACAATCGCGTACACCTCGTCGACCGCCGCCTCGCCTCGATTCCTCGTTGGCATCGTTTCTCCCGCGACTCAACCCTTTCTTGCTTTCCATGCCGCGAGCACCGTCGCCTCCTGCTCAGGAGTGAGCGCGAAGCGCGGAGCGTTACGGCGCGCCTCCGGCACGGTAGGCCACCAGGCAAGCGTGTCGCGCACCGTCGTGGCGAGCGGACGGAAGCCGAGCCCCGCGGCCTTTGCGCGCGCGTTGCTGATCGCCGTGTGGCCGAAGTTGTTCCCCGTCGGAATGACCCACGGCACCATGCTGAAGATCTTCTGCTCGGTGAGGAAATCGTAGTCGTCCACCTGCGTGAACGTGACCTTGGCGTCGAGCGCGCGCGCCGCCTCCTCCACGAACGCGCGGATCGTGATGGGGTCCCGCGGGGCGGCGACGTTGAACGGGCCGGAGCGCCTGTCCTCCACCACCTTCACCATAAACTCGGCGAGGTCGCGTACGTCGATGAACTGCGCTCCGTCGTCGCGCTTGCCGGGCACCAGTACCTCGCCACCGCGCGACAGACGCACCGGCCAGTAGGGGAAGCGGTCCGTCGTGTCGCCGGGGCCCGCGATGTATGACGGCCGCACGACGATGCCACCTTCGCCGAAGGTGTCGAGCACGATTTTCTCGCACTGCGCCTTCGCCGTGCCGA
>Ga0307408_100003988_pt1 | contig 10060 bp, 8 predicted proteins | sample 322Cmetagenome_FD_202116 | JGI IMG/M metagenome (GOLD analysis project Ga0307408, IMG submission 202116) | Maize rhizosphere microbial communities from greenhouse at UC Davis, California, United States - 322HYB-C-3 | ecosystem: Host-associated > Plants > Roots > Rhizosphere > Soil | place: USA... | reverse complement strand
GCTGTTCATTAGCTTTTATTTTATCATTACGTTTCAATTCTAACGTGGAAGAGAATTTTGTAACTATTACGGTTTCTGATGGAGATTCACTTTGGAAAATCTCTGATCAATATTCAAATCAGCATTCATACACCAATAATGAATTTATTAGCTGGGTTAAGCAGAATAACAATATCGAAGGGGATAGGATTTATCCTGGGGAAGAAATCACAATCCCTGTAAATCTTGAAGTTGGATCTTTAACCGAATACGCCAGTGCTGCAGGGGAGTAAAGGAAGATGGTGAATGCTGTCATCTATTGTAGAGTTAGTACAAATAAAGATACCCAGGAAACCTCATTAAAGCGTCAAGAAGAGGAACTAATAATGTTAGCGAGTCAATATCAATTCAATGTGCTATCCATTATTAGAGAGCAAGCAAGCGGATATGACCTTGAAAGAGATGGAATGCTGCAGTTATTGGATTTGTTGAAAGAAAAAACAGTACAAGCCGTGTTAATCCAAGATGAAACGAGGCTTGGACGAGGGAATGCTAAGATTGCTCTCTTGCATTTTATTATGAAAGAGGGCGTTAAGCTATATAGTATCTCTCATAATGGAGAGCTGCAGCTATCTGAAAGTGATTCCATGGTACTGAAAATAGTTGGTATGGTTGAAGAATATCAGCGGAAGCTCCATAATATTAAAATCAAGCGTGGAATGAAAAGAGCTATTGCTCATGGATATAAGCCTGAGAAAAATCTTAAAAATCTCGAATGGAAATCGGGACGGGAAAAGATAGAAGTTCCTATTGAAGAGATAGTCCGTCTTAGAAAAAACAAATTAACTTTTTCAGAGATTGCTGCTACTTTAAGGGGTTTTGGGTACAATATTTCAAAAGCAACTGTTCATAGACGCTATCAAGAATCTCAACAATCTATTGAATCAGAAGAGCAGTAGACCATTTGCCTTGTCAGATGGTCTATTTTTTAGTAAAATCAGACTTTAAGTGCTGATGTGGTAACGCTAATTGTTGGTTTTAGCACTCAGTTGATTGGAGCGGAAGGCACGAAGACTCCTGCGGGAGGCTCCCCGGACCGCCCGCGGAAAGCGAAGTGCCTGGAGTGGAAATCAACGGCCTGGTGTATCACAGCCCAAGTAATTGAAAGGAGGGTTCTTCATGCTCTCGAAAGAAAAAATGGCAAGAATCAATGAGTTAGCCAGAAAAGCCAAAGCAACAGGTTTAACAGAAGCAGAAGCGAAGGAACAATCAAAATTAAGAAGCGAGTATTTGACCACTTTCCGCAGTTCTATGCTAGATACATTAACCAATACCAAAATCATTGATCCATTAGGAAATGACGTAACACCTGAAAAGATAAAAACTAGAAAAAAATATAATCTTCATTAATTTTGGGAAACATTTTGTTTTCCCTTTTACATATTACAGCCTCTAGAGTGCAAAAATAAGAAAATGAAAGTAATTTAATTTGTTTAGTACTCAAATTAATTGTTGAATTAATACCAATAGAACTATAATATTAGAGTTGTTATTATTTTTTTATCCCAGTGGATCAGGAGTGATTTAATTAATGTTTAATACTATTGATGATTTGTCGGTAACCTCTATTCGTACGCTTTCTATTGATATGATTGAAAAAGCAAATTCAGGGCATCCAGGAATGCCAATGGGTGCTGCACCTATGACCTATACGTTATGGACACGTTTCATGAACCAAAATCCAAAAAATCCAGAGTGGTTTAATCGAGACCGTTTTGTATTATCTGCAGGGCATGGATCTGCTTTATTATACAGCATGCTTCATTTGTCAGGTTATAAGTTAACAATGGATGATTTAAAACAATTCCGCCAATGGGGAAGTAAAACTCCAGGACACCCAGAGTATGGTCATACTGATGGCATAGAAGCAACAACTGGTCCACTTGGACAGGGAATTGCAATGGCTGTCGGAATGGCAATGGCAGAACGTCATACAGCTAGTGTTTACAATAAAGAAAATTATGAACTAGTGAACCATTTTACATATAGTATTTGTGGTGATGGAGATTTAATGGAGGGTGTTTCAGCAGAGGCTGCATCGCTTGCTGGACATTTAAAACTAGGACGTTTAGTAGTTTTATACGATTCCAATGATATTTCACTTGATGGTGATCTAAATAAATCCTTCTCTGAAAGCGTGAAAGATCGTTTCACCTCTTACGGCTGGCAATACGTTCGCGTAGAAGACGGAAATAATCTTGAAGAAATTGCTAGAGCGTTAGAAGAAGCTAGAAATGATCTTGATCGACCAACGATGATTGAAGTAAGAACGGTTATAGGCTATGGTTCTCCTAACCGCGCTGGAACTTCAGGCGTACATGGCTCACCACTTGGAGCGGATGAGTTAAAACTTACAAAAGAAGCTTATAAATGGACTTTTGAAGAAGATTTCCATGTTCCTAATGAAGTTTACGAAAACTTCCAAAACCTAATCGTTGAAAATGGTGTAAAAAAGGAAAAAGAATGGAATGACCTTTTTGCACAATATAAAAATGAATACCCTGAACTAGCAAATCAATTAGAAAAAGTTCTAAAAAATGAGTTGCCTGAAGGCTGGGATAAAGATATTCCGGTTTACAGCGAAGGAAAAGCTCTTGCAAGCCGAGCTTCATCAGGTGAAGCATTAAATGGCATTGCTAAAAATTTACCAATCTTTATTGGCGGATCTGCTGACCTTGCTGGTTCCAATAAAACCATGATCAAAGGAACAGGGGATTTTGCTCCAGGTAACTATGAAAACCGTAATATCTGGTTCGGTGTACGTGAATTTGCTATGGGTGCAGCAATGAACGGTATCGCCCTACATGGTGGTGTGAAAATCTTTGGCGGAACATTCTTCGTGTTCTCTGACTATCTGCGTCCTGCCATCCGTCTAGCTGCTATCATGGGATTACCTGTTACGTATGTATTTACGCATGACAGTATTGCGGTTGGGGAAGATGGACCTACCCATGAGCCGGTTGAACAACTTGCAGCACTACGTGCAATGCCTGGTCTTTCCATTATCCGTCCTGCAGATGGTAACGAGACAGCAGCAGCATGGAAGCTTGCGGTTGAGTCAACTAACAAACCAACTGCTTTAGTGTTAACACGTCAAGATTTACCTACACTTAAAGATACAGATAAAAATGCATACGAAGGAGTTTCAAAAGGTGCGTATGTTGTATCACCTTCTGAAAGAGAAACTCCAGATGCACTTTTACTTGCAACTGGTTCAGAGGTAAGTTTAGCGGTTGAAGCACAGAAAGCATTAGCTGGTGAAGGTATTCATGTAGCAGTTGTAAGCATGCCATCATGGGATCGCTTTGAACAACAATCACAGGAATACAAAAATTCAGTACTTCCTAAGAATGTGAAAAAACGTCTAGGAATTGAGGTTGGTTCTTCAATGGGCTGGCACAAATACACAGGTGATGAAGGAGACGTCCTGGCAATTGATACATTCGGAGCTTCTGCGCCTGGAGAAAAAATTATGGAAGAATACGGCTTTAGTCTAAGCAATGTTGTTGCTCGTGTTAAAGCACTTCTTCAATAATAAATAGCTGATTTCAAAGGGAGCGACGTCATGTCGTTCTCTTTTTTTGCATATCTACTTTATATATGAACATTAGATGAATGATTTGAAACATTCATGACATTCCAAATATTAGTTAGATATAATTAAATTTGTAAGAATCTTATGGATTCGACAATAATAGTGATTTTTTTTGCCGGTATAAGACAAATGTTTTGATAGTGATTATTTATAATTGATAGAAAGGGTATTCAACGAAGGAGAGATCGTGGTGAGGAATTATCAGCTTTATCTAATAGAAGATGAATTTGCCGCCCATTACTTCGGAAGAGAGCGTATGTTTTTTAAGCTTTTTCAGGAACATCATCGAGCAGACGGTGAACTGAAATTTATAACAAATAAGCAGATTACTTATATAACAAAGTCATTAGAGGTTTTGAAAATACATCAGTTAATTCAAAAACAACTTGGAAAAAAGAAAGGTTTTCTGGCTGAACATGGTACATACTCCATTGAATTAAGTGGAAAACTAAGTACAGCGAAATTAAGAGTCTTCCAAGATTTAATTACAATTGAAGCTTCAGGTAGTTATGAAGCCGAAACGATTTTCTTTGAAGTGCTTAGAAAATGTGAATCATCGTTTATGGCTTTAGATCTCGATCATCAGCGGTTTGGTTGGTTAAAGCCTATTAAAGAAAGAAAATATGTTTAATCTTTTAAAAGAGAATATTGTATATTCTCGTTTTATTTAGTACACTGTATGATAGACAACATGAAGGAGGAAGTTTAATGGGTACAGGTTTATGGATTCTAGTTGTTGTACTAGCGTTAGTAGCTGGTGTAGCTCTAGGATTTTTCATTGCTCGTAAATACATGATGAGCTACTTAAAGAAAAATCCACCAATAAATGAACAAATGTTAAAAATGATGATGATGCAAATGGGTATGAAGCCTTCTCAAAAGAAGATCAACCAAATGATGTCTGCTATGAATAAACAGCAAGGCAAATAAATAATAGTAAAAAACCACTTATTTTTGAAAGTAATCAAAAGAAAGTGGTTTTTTTTATTTGAAAATAGGAATTTTTCGAAAAATCTTATATTTAGTCTTTCTATTGAAAAAAGGAATAATAAGGTTCATACTAGTTACGCTAAGAAGTAACAACATAATGAAGGAGCCATACTACATGAAAAAAGTTTTATCACTTATTTTAATTCTACTTTTAGCTTTAACAGCATGTGGAACGCAAGAAAAAGAGGAAACAGCTACTCCTGAAGAGAATAAAACAGAAGAAGGCACAAACGCTGCAAAAGAAAACACAAATACTAGAGAGCTAACAGCTGAGGATGAGAAATACGCAGAATTAATCCTTGCTAAAGATTACGATGCGGTAGTAAAAGAAACAGGTTCATTAAAGAGTGAATCGCAGAAAGATTTCTACTACATTGCATCTGCTTTTATTAAAAACAATGAAATTCAAACAAAGACATATGACCCGAATGACCCCAATGCCATTTTAACTGATCATAAGGTTATCAAAAATTATTTAAACAGAGTGAAGTTTGTACCAGATAACATTAAGGATCAAGTAGATGAATTAAGAACAGCTACCGAGGATAAATTGGCAGAGTTAGAAAAAGAAGCAGAATAAGTTAGGATTTGCACTCATAAAAAATGGGTGCTTTTTTCATACCTAGAATGGGTGTCTAAATCTTTATTATTTTTATAATATTTGATAAAATAAATCTTCGGGCGAGGTGGGATGATTTTTTTAATATAATAAACAGATAATTTGAACTATGTTTCGGGGGAATGCTTATGAAAGTATTTTTAGATTTAGGCTGGTTTTTTAAACAAGAGAAAAAGTCATACATATATGGAACACTTATCTTACTGTTTGTAGCACTGCTTCAACTTGTGCCGCCGAAGGTAATTGGGGTAATTGCCGACCATATTAATAACGGTACGATGACGAAAGGCTTGCTCCTTGAATGGATGGCAGTATTAGTCGGAGCAGGACTCGGCATGTATGTCTTGAGATATTTTTGGCGAATTATGATATTTGGTTCTGCAGTTAAGCTAAGTAAACAGTTAAGAAATCGCTTATATAAGCACTTTACGAATATGTCACCATCGTTTTACCAGAAACGAAGGATTGGCGATTTAATGGCGCATGCGACGAATGACCTGCAAGCCATACAACAAACAGCTGGGGCAGGAGTCTTAACATTAGTTGATTCTCTTTCAACAGGTGGATTTGTCATTCTGGCCATGGCATTTACGATTAGCTGGAAATTAACCTTGATTTGTCTTATCCCAATGCCATTTATGGCTATTCTTACAAGTTGGTTTGGTACGATGCTGCATCGAACCTTTCACAAGGCACAGGAAGCCTTCTCTGATCTGAATGATAAAACACAGGAAAGTATTTCTGGGATTAAGGTTATTAAAACCTTTGGACAGGAAAAAGAAGACATTGAGGATTTTAGTAAGCAATCACAGGATGTTGTCGAAAAGAACATCGTGGTTGCAAAAATAGATTCTTTATATGATCCAACGATTTCGATTATAGTTGGTATTTCTTTTTTCTTAGCCATCACCTTTGGTTCCAAATACGTTTTGGCCGGGGAGTTAACGATTGGTGAATTGATTGCCTTTACTACTTATTTAGGACTATTAATATGGCCCATGTTGGCATTTGGCTGGTTGTTTAATATCGTTGAACGAGGTCGTGCTTCGTATGACCGTGTGGCCGCATTGCTTCGTGAAGAATCTGATATAACAGACACAAGTGATGCATTAGAGATCGTTCCTAGCGGCGATATCCACTATGATATTGAGAAATTCACTTTCCCAGGGGAAAAAGAACCAATGTTAAAGAATATTACCTTCACTCTTAATAGAGGCGAGACACTAGGGATTGTAGGGAAAACGGGTGCTGGAAAAACAACATTGTTAAAGCTTCTTATTCGTGAATTTGAAGACTATGAAGGGGGAATTACCTTCGGCGGTCATACGCTTCAAGAATATAAACTGGAAAAACTTCGTGAAGTGATTGGCTATGTTCCTCAAGACCATTTCTTGTTCTCAGCGAGTGTGGCTGAAAATATCGCCTTTACGAACCCTCATGCGCCGAAAGAAGATATCTTTGGTGCAGCAAAGCTGGCCAGTATTCATGATGATATTCTTCAATTTACAGAAGGCTATCAAACGGTTGTGGGTGAAAGGGGAGTATCCTTATCAGGCGGTCAGAAACAGAGGATTAGTATTGCACGTGCGCTGTTGATGAATCCCGAAGTGTTATTGCTAGATGATTCCCTATCTGCTGTCGATGCAAAGACCGAGGAGGCGATCCTTTCGGCATTACGAAAGAATCGAGAAGGGAAAACGACGATTATTACCTCTCACCGCTTGAGTGCGATTCAGCACGCAAACTTAATTCTTGTCCTTGATAATGGCGAAGTCATTGAAAGAGGGACACATGAAGAATTAATGGCTGCACATGGCTGGTATAAGGAAATGTATTTACGTCAGCAGCTAGAGGAGTTGGTTGAGCATGGAGGACATTAAAATGGAAGAAACAGCACAGCTGACTGAAAAAGAACAAAAAAGAGTTTTATATCGCCTGCTATCTTATACGAAACCACATAAAAAGGAATTAATCCTAGCATTTAGTCTTTTAGTGTTAACAACGCTGGGAGAGTTAGCATCTCCGATTCTAGTAAAAATCTTTATTGATGATTACTTAACACCAGGAAATATGGTTTTTCAGCCATTGGTTATCTTAGGTGCAAGCTATCTTGGAATTCAAATTGTAAAATCCTTATTGTTGTTTTTTCAATTAGTTAAGTTTCAGGAGATTGCTTTAAAGATTATTCAACAGCTTCGAATTGATATTTTTACAAAGGTACAGTCACTAGGTCTTAAGTATTTTGATCAAACTCCCGCTGGAAGTATTGTTTCTAGGGTGACAAATGATACCGAGGCCATTAAAGATATGTTTGTTACTGTCCTTTCGACTTTTATCCAAAGCGGATTTTTACTCACCGGAATTTTCATTACAATGTTTATCCTAGATGTAAAGCTGGCTCTATTCTGTCTTATTTTTATTCCATTAATACTTCTCGTCATGAGTTTATATCGGAAATTTAGTTCCCGTTTTTATTTGGAAATGCGTGAAAGACTCAGCCAATTAAATGCTAAGCTAAGTGAATCCCTGCAGGGTATGAGTATTATTCAAGTATTTCGCCAGGAGAAAAGACTTCGTAAAGAGTTCGAAGACATCAATGATAGGCACTATGACGCGGGAATGAAGAACATTAAGATAGATGGATTATTGCTGCGGCCTGCAGTTGATTTAATTTTCATTTTAGGATTAATCATTGTCTTAAATTATTTTGGTATTACCTCATTGGACAGTCCAGTAGAAATCGGTGTGTTATATGCTTTTGTTAATTATCTGGAGCGTTTCTTTGAACCTGTAAATAATATGATGATGAGATTATCGTTGTACCAGCAAGCAATTGTGGCTGGAGCACGTGTCTTTAGAATCTTGGATAAGCAGGAATTGGCACCTGGACAAAATGATGAAAGTAATCTATCGATTGAAAAAGGAAGAATTGAATTTAAGAATTTAACTTTTTCCTATGATGGCAAGCGCGATGTATTGAAAAATATATCCTTTACAGCAAATCCTGGAGAAACCGTAGCACTCGTTGGTCATACAGGCAGTGGGAAAAGTTCAATCATCAATCTGTTAATGAGATTTTATGAATACGAGAAGGGCGATATTTTAATTGATGGTCAGTCCATCCGTCATTTTTCCAAGGATGAATTACGAGAAAAAATGGGGCTTGTTCTCCAAGATCCGTTTTTATTTTACGGAAGTGTAAGAAATAATATTACGCTTCATAATCATCATTTAACTGATGAACAAGTAGAGGAAGCTGCTCAATTTGTTCAAGCTCATACCTTTATTGAAAAGCTGGAAGATTCCTATCATCATAAAGTAGTGGAAAGAGGGGCTACGTTTTCTAGTGGACAGCGTCAATTAATTGCGTTTGCAAGGACCATTGCCGCTAATCCAAAGATTCTCGTCCTCGATGAGGCAACTGCTAATATTGATACCGAAACGGAGGAAAACATTCAAACAGCTCTTTCCAAAATGAGAAAAGGGCGTACGACGATTGCTATTGCCCACCGGTTATCTACGATACAAGATGCGAACTTAATACTCGTCTTACATCAAGGAGAAATTGTCGAAAGAGGCACACATCAAGAGCTATTGGCACTAGGCGGACTCTACCATAAAATGTTCCTGCTGCAAAATGGTGCTTTGGAACGTTTAGAGGATGTTATGCATTAATGAAAAAAGAAAAATCCTGGTTATTGACCAGGATTTTTGCATTAGAGACTCGCCACTTGGCGAGTTTTCTTTATATAATTTCGATGATATTCATTTAAAAGATGGTCTAGTTCTTGACTATAGCGAATAGCGATGGAGGAAGTCAGGCCGTTTGTGACCGCGACTTGTATTAATTCAGCACGCTTTTTCTCAATCAATGCAATTAGATCTTGTTTGATCACTGCCGTGGTCCTTTCCGGAGAAACTCCAATAATAGAAAACATTGATAGGAAATTCTCTACCAATGTTTTACTAGTATAACCTAAGATGGGAATAAATCCAAGATATTTGTAAGAAAATATCCATCTAATACAGGGAAATGGTAGAAACATAGGAAGGTTTTTGAAGGAACCGATAATTAACCCCTAGAGACACAAAATATTCATGTTAACCATTATCATTTAGTGGCAAGGTTTGTTAAAATGATAAGGTATCGACTATAGTGGGAGTGTTAATATGACGGATGTAAATATATTTTTAGCTTTAGGTGCTGGTTTCCTAAGTTTTATCTCACCATGCTGTTTACCGCTATACCCTGCATTTCTTTCCTATATAACAGGGATGTCTGTAGGGGAGTTAAAAACTGAAAATGCCATGCTTCAAAAACGGAGTCTTCTACATACAATCTTTTTCCTTTTAGGATTTTCGGCTATTTTCATCGCAATTGGTTTTGGTACTTCTTTTGTTGGAAGCTTTTTCCTTGAGTACAAAGATCTCATTCGTCAATTAGGCGGAATATTTATCGTCCTTTTTGGACTAATTATTGTCGGTGTATTTAAACCTGAGTTTTTGATGAAGGATCGGAAATTAGAATTTAAAAATAGACCATCTGGCTTTTTTGGTTCAGCACTCATCGGGATGGCCTTTGCCGCAGGGTGGACACCATGTACAGGTCCGATTCTTTCGGCGGTAATTGCCCTTGCTGCGACAAATCCAGGCTCAGGTGTACTATACATGGTTGCATATTCACTTGGATTTGCAATTCCGTTCCTAATCCTATCGTTCTTTGTCGGCCGCATGAAATGGATTCGTAAGAACAGCGGAAAAATTGTTAAAATCGGTGGTTATCTTATGATTGTCATGGGTATCGTGCTTTTCTTTGA
>Ga0307408_100003987_pt1 | contig 10062 bp, 13 predicted proteins | sample 322Cmetagenome_FD_202116 | JGI IMG/M metagenome (GOLD analysis project Ga0307408, IMG submission 202116) | Maize rhizosphere microbial communities from greenhouse at UC Davis, California, United States - 322HYB-C-3 | ecosystem: Host-associated > Plants > Roots > Rhizosphere > Soil | place... | reverse complement strand
GTGCTCAAGAGATTCAGTCCTTAGCGAGTGCTCCGGTTTCCGTTCCATACCATTCCCCATCCCTCGTTCCGATGTTCCAAGACTAGGTGTCCGGACACCACCCGTCAAGCCCTATTGCCTATACTGTAGCCAATGCCAGCGTACGGTAGCGTATGCAGGCCCTTCTGAGGATGCGCCGTAAACCCCTAGATTCCGCAGGTTTCCGCGCCAGAATAGAAGTAAATCGAATGGATTAAATGGTGACCGCACGACTCATAATCGTGAGGTCGGGAGATCGAGCCTCCCCACCGCTACCCCCCGAAAAACCCCTAGAATTCAAGGATTCTGGGGGTTTTTTACTGCCCTGAACGAGGGTCAAGACAGGCCGAAAATAGCCTGTACTTGAGCCTAAGCGCCCTCGCCGTCTCAGCACATCACAGCCCACCACAGCGCACCCCACTAAACCGGGAAACGCAAAAAACCGCCCGCCAACCGGTGAGGGTTGACGGGCGGTTTTCGGTGGGGGGGCACTTCCGGTCTTATCGACCGCATATCATTGCCGGATGGGGAGTTACTTGAAGAGCGCCGCGCCGGCAACTATTGGAACGCATCACAAGCCATTTTTCCGTAGACTCATCGCGATTGCATCCAACGTCCCGATGATAGGCACGGCACTCCCGTTCGGGGTCTTGCTCGCGGTCCTTGTCATACCCCTAAGGAAAGCCGCCGCGCCGCCTCCAGGCGTGAAGCGGATCGTCACGTTCGCCGTCATCGGTGCATTCGGGTTCGTCATGTCCTGCCTCATGCAAGGCGTCTCGATCCCAGACTCAAACATTGGGCAGTCGCTATCCTTCGCCATCTTCCTGACCGCATTCACCCGGATAGTCAAGGACACCGCCTCCGCCGCGCATCTCCTGTTCTGGTTCGCCTTCGGGCAGTTCTGTTACTACATCATCGCCCGGCCGGAGAATACGCAGGCAGGGTTCAATGACCTATGGAAGTACGGGATCGCCTACCCTGTCGCTACGGTGGTCGTGTATTGGTGCACCACGCGGGAGAAGGTTCGGCCGTTCCTACTGCCGGCGCTTGTGATCCTCGGCGTGGGGAGCATCTTCCTCAACTACCGGTCAATGGGCCTCGTCTGCCTTCTAACCGCCGTCATTTGCTACATACAGGGCCGCAGCCAGGGTAAGGGCAAACCGATCCGCCTCATGCTTGGCGCCGCCGCGGTGTGGGCGCTGGCCGAGGTGTTGCCCAAGGCTATGGCGTCCGGGTTTTTCGGGATGGAGATTCAGCGCCGGGCTCTCGGTCAGACCGCCGATGACACACCGGCTATCCTTGGCGGGCGCACAGAATCGCCGCTATCAATAGCCGCCATCATGGCTAAGCCGTGGTTCGGTTGGGGGGATTTGCAGACCATCGACCCGGACACTGTAGCTAACGGTGTCCGGGTCGCGGACTTCCTCGGAATGCGCAACCCGGCCTTCTTCATGCCTGTCTGGATTCGTCCCGATGGCAGAATCTCACTGCATTCGATCTTCTTCTCCGCATGGGTGGAGGGTGGCATCATCGGCGTTCTTCTGCCTGCAGCGCTGATTGTCCTATTTGTCACGGCGATGCTCCGGGCGCACGGAAAGTTGATGCCCATTGTCGCGTTCGCTTCCGCGCACGGGCTTTGGGACCTGCTTTTCTCGCCCTGGGGTGGTAGCCAGTCAATCGCCTTCGCTTGCTACACGATCCTCGCGCTCTGGAGTCTCACGGAATCGCGGACTCCAGAGCCGGAGTTGGAACTTACACCACGTTCACTTGCGGGTGGTAGAGGGTAATGGAGTCGCCGTTGCGGATCTTCGTGAGCTGAAGCTCGATCTCCGCATAGTGTGTACCGGCCGGGACCTTGAGCTGGGAATATGTGGGCAGTAGTGACAGGCCCGCATTGGTCCCGGTGGGTACCGTCGTAAGCACCATGGCCGCTTCCGCCGACATGAGCGTGACGCCGTTCTGGGCTTTGAAGTTGATGTACCCGACACGCTGGGAGTCCGCACCGGTAACCGTTATGTCAGCCCGAACGTCTGCAAGGAACATACGGCCAACATCATCCGGGCCAACGTAGACCGGAACCTTGAAGATCGCGTTATTGGTCCCGGCCGCTGTTGCCGGCGCCGCCCAAGTCACAGCCGAGATTGGCTTAGTCCCGGACTGATCCGCAAGAATTTCAGCACCTTTAACCAGGGCGTCACCCGCAGAAACGGACGGGACAACGGTGGGCAGTGCCGCCGTCTGGGTCCGACCGGGAACAACCGACGTGCCGAAATAGGGGCGGCAATCGGTGGTACCTACGCCACGGAAGATGCCCCGCCGTGAACCCCTGCGCCCGTTGGCCTCGTTGACGTAGCGCTTGTGAGGGAAACCAGCAAGGCGGCTAGCGAACGACGCGGACCAGGGTCCTTCTGTGCCCCAACTGAATGTGGGCTGGTTGAAGAAGAAAGCATCAAGTGAGGTTTCGTCAATGAAATCGGTATCGCCGTTCCACGGTTCAAACAATTCCGTGTGTGCACCGGTGATGACGAACCGGACACCGTTGAACACGGTGCGGGCCACTGCTCCGGTGTGCTGGAAGTGTCCTTCCGTGCCGGTCCATGTTGCACCCGGTGCACCGTTACCCTTGGTTTCGACGTGCCCGCCGGTCATCACAAAGAACGCATTACCCTTATAGGCAACCTTGTTGTAGTCAAGCGAACTGTTCATGAGGTACATGTCAACGTGCCCGCCGATAACATCGATAGCCGTGTCGCATTCCGCGATGGTGCTGTCGTCAAACGAGAGTCTTTCACCCTGGCTGGAGGTTAGGCCGGAAGGGACGAGGAAGCCTGTCCCGCATTTGTTGATGAATGCGTGAGTGAAGGTGTTGCCCCATGCCCGGTTCTGTTGTTTGACGCCGACGCCGAACCCTTCGATGGTGACGTTCTTGAACGGGTGGCCGGCGACGTAGCTGTTGGTTGTGAGCGCGTCGGGCTGGTTGAGCTGGATGCCGATGCTGGTGGTGGCTTTACCGGGGCCAACGAGGATCAGCCCGTCAATGGCGGTCTGCCCCTGTGATGTGACGCTGGATCCGCCTTCCATCTGGATTGCTACGCCGGAGCCGGTGTAAGTCATTGTGGAGCGGTTGCCGACGAGGGTAGCTTTGCGGGCGTTCAGGACCAGCGGCGATGAGATGCGGTAGTTCTTGTTGCGCCTCAGTAGGAACTGGGCCTGCGTTGTGCCACCAGAAGAGTACGTGGCAAGAGCCGCCTGTATTGCTGCGGTGTCGTCCGTTACGCCGTTGCCCGTGACACCGAAGCGCTCAAGGTCAATCGGGGCTTCATTGACGCTGACCGATGCGGCGGCGATCTTGGTAGATACGGCCGTTGCTGTCGCGCTTGCCGGCGTGTTGACTTTCGCGGCGGTTGCTGCGTCGAGTCCCGCCACTGTGAGGGGCTTGGGGTCTAGGAAGCTCATGCTGTCTCCTCGGTGATGGCGGGCTGAAGGGTGATGTTGCCTGATGCGTCGCGGGTGACGGCGGGCTGCGTGTATGTGGTGGTGCCGTGGGTGATGGTGTAGGCGTCGATGGACCCGGGGAACGTCACTGATGCGGTCCCGGTGTAGACGCCCGCGGTTCCGTCAGGCCAGAGAACGGCGGCGGAGGTGGGGGCACCGTCCGCGTAGGTAACGACGCCATCCCAAAGCTGGGACGGGTCGCGGGCCAAGAGTTTATAGTCCAGCGACTCGACCGACACCGCACCGGTCTGCCCGTTCACGGTGGTCACGATGGGGCCGGGTGCGGTCAGAGCCGAGATGGGGGGCCCGGACGGGATGAGCGCGAGGTCCACTGATGGTTGATCGGCGGGGATGGTGAACGCCTTGATCGGCGCGTGTCGCTTCTGCCCGCCGTACTCGTACCGGATACGTGCCGTGTACGGCCACGAGAGGACCGTGTTGCCGGCCTCGTCCTGAAAGCCTGGCTGCGAGTGGGGGAGATTCAGTGTTGCAACGCCGCCGACTGACGGGGCTGAGCGCTCCACGAAGTCCGCCAATGTCTGGCCGGATGCCGTGTGGATGAGCCGCAGCGCTGGGGTTACTTCAAGGAACACGGTTGCATCTTCGCCGCCGAATGTTGCCGGGGCTTTGATGGACACTGGGCAGGTTGTGACGCCTGGAGGGTAGGCCATGTGGGCTCCTAGCTAACGGTGATCGGTGGGCGGTTCGTGACTGCTCCCGTAGTGGGATCCCGCGTCACGGCGGGTTGGGTAAAGGTGACAGTCGGCGAACCTGCACGGGTCACGGTGTACGCCGAAACGGAGCCGGGGAAGGATACCGAGGCTGTTCCCGCGTAGGTGCCCGTCACACCATCGGGCCACTCGATCACAGCCGACGTCGGGGCGCCGTTCGCATCCGAAGTCACAGCGCCGGCAAACAACTGGCTAGGGTCACGGGCGAGCTGCAACAGGGCCGCTTCAAGGTCATTCTCAAGACTCTGCAAACGGGCCGCAGACAAAGGCGTATTGCCCAAAGCCCCGTCCGCCCAATCACGTTTCGGCATTCCAGCCACCTCCGGGCTATTAATTCGTTGTTCATTTGGATACACTCATTGCATGGAAACAAAATCCGCAGTACTGGGGGCCGCCGGAATGTTGCTCGCGGGAGGCATGGCTTTCGGGCTTATCGCCACCGCGAACGCAGACAACCAGCCTGCTCCGTCACCGTCCACCGTTGCCGTCACCACGGCGCCCGAACCCACCCCGGAGCCTGTTGTGACCACCGAAGCACCCGAGCCCGTAGCCGAGCCTGTGACGCCCGTGGAGGAAGCTCCTGTAGTCGTGGAGCCGGAGCCGGTTTACGTCGCCCCTGAGCCGGTCTACGTGGCTCCCGCACCCGCTCCCGCGCCGGTCTACGTCGCACCCGCCACGCCGTACGCCGTCCCCAGCGCAGCCGAGGGCCAGATCAATAAGCCCGCAGAACCCGGCGATATCAAGAACGCTGACCGCGTCCCGCTGCCCGTACCGACCACCGCGCCCTAGCGCAGGAACAACACCATAACGTCAAGGTTGATGCTGTTCTGATCGCCCGTTGACGCCGCCCAATCAATAGCACCAGACGACGCCTTGGCGTTGACATAGAACGACGTCCCGGCCGGGGATAGAAGGCTAGCCACTGTCTTAGTGCAGTGACCAACCTCCCCGGCTGGGACGCTCTGCTGTCCGGACCATCCAGGCGTGGATCCGTTGACCGTGCATGCTAGGTACATGGAATCCGTGCTGCCGTTGTAGTTCTTGGCGTTCATGGAAGCGGTCGCGTAGATGAGCGCCTGAGTGAATCCTGCCGGCACGGTTATCGTGGTGCGGACTTTCTCGACGTTCGGCCCGGTGGTTAGTGCGAAGTTTGATGCGTCAACGTGCGACACGAGCGGCGTTAGCGGATTCGAGAGCGCATCGTTTTCGATGCTGCCTGGCTGTAGGAATAGTGGGCCGTTGATGGACAGCTCGCCGTTGAACACCGAGTCGCCGTTGACTTCCAGCGGCCCGTTCACGGTTTCGTAGCCCTCGACTATCAGCCCGTCCGGCATCGGCTTGATGCCCATTGCACCAAACGGGTTCGCTGCCCGCAGTTCGTTTAGTTCTTTGCGGAGTGCTGCGAGTTCACGCGGTACCCAGTCCTCACCACGCGGCGCGAATTGCCCCGGATTTGCCATTAGTAGATCCCCTTTATCCCGGTGACATCAAGCACGGGGGTTATGGTGGTGTCGGTCCATTCGATGCCGATGGCGCGTGCAGTCCCGGTGATCTTGTTCGGCCACGCCCAACTTGTGAGGTCGAAGCCGACATCGTCGCCGAGCTGGAGCGGTTCGGACTCTGCCCTGTTCGCCGTGATGGACAAAGCCACGGTTCCGCCCTGCAACCCTTCGAGTGCGCGGCCTGCGTGCTGCTCGAGCGTGTCCGTGTTCGTGATGGACGTCGATGGGGTCCAGCGCAGTTCGATGCATGGCCGTCCATCCTCCGCCGATTGGTGGTGCGTGGATTGCGGGCGGGCGTCGGCGGAACCTGACGAGACGGCCATGACGTCGTTCGCACCCTCCCCGCGCCGGTAGCCCTCGACCAGCTCGCAGTCGGACACGTTGCCGGGCAGATGGAACCATGACGCCGGACCCAGCCCGGTAGGTGCCGGGGTGCCGAGACGGGCGCCGACGTACAGCACAAGGCCGAGTGCGCGCTCGTCCACCCACTCCCAACCGATCGTCCACTCAGGCCCGCCAAGGACGCCGGACAGTTCCTCAAGGATCGAGTAGACCGTCTTATCGTCAGCGTCCAAGTATGTGCGGTCCCTAGCTGGGTTGGCGCCGGGCAGTTTCACCACGCGGATCGGGATGCCGCCAGGGATGATGTACTTGGTTATCAGGTCCTCGACGATGTCGTTCTGCCCGATACCCGTATACGTTTCGTTCATCACGTAGCGGTCATTCAGGTAGTCCTCAGCCGTGACCATGGACAGTGACACGCCCTCCTTGTGGGAGGTGGTGCGTTCCGTGACCATGCCGCCCCAGACAGGCAGGCCGCGTGGCTCATTCTCCAACGGCTCAGACAGTGCCACAAGAAACACAGCCTTCTTCCTCGTCGCCGTCCGCCAGTTCGACGGCGCCCCATCCAACGGCAGTACCGCCGTCTGTGCTTCGTGCCGGCCGATGGTCCGCTTCAACGCACCATCAACCCGCAGCGTGGGGAGGTCGGCAATGATGCTCCCGGTTGTTGCCTGTACGGAAACCCATGAGAGCATCAAAGCCGCCTTCCCTAGTTACGCTTCGTGGTCGCCGGGTGTGTTGCTTGCCGGGGTGAGGTAGCCCGCGGTGAATACCAGGATCGACGTGATCGCACCCTGTACTTCGTTCGGCAACTCCAGCCCTGCGAGGGTCAACAGCCACGCGATGATCGTGGTCACGGCCGCAGCAAGAACGGCGGCGGTAACTTTCGGATTGACGTTCATTTATTCGCCTGCCTTTACGGTGATCTGGAGTTGCGCCGCGAGTGCCGCGACGTCCTGCTCATTCAGCTCAGCAGCAATGGACTTCGCCAGCTCCGGGATATCCAGGGAAGGATCAACGCCCTGCTCGGAAGCGTATATGTCCGTGCGCATCTGCTTGATGAAGTCGATGAAGTTTCGACCATCAGGGAAGATGCGGTTATTCTTCGCCCAGCTATCGAAGCCCTCAGCCGCGATCTGAACCAGTTCGTTCCTGCTGTAACCTGCCAATGGGTCATCCTCCTCGGTTAGTGGTGCTGTGGTGCCCTGGTGGGCGATGGTGCCGCCTTGTGCCGCAGCGCCGGAAGCGATGGCGTCGATACGTGCGAGGTCCCACACGCCGGGGCACATGGTGGCCTGCCAGTCGCGGTGAGGGACGAGGGGTAGGTGCTTGCCGTGCATGGCCCGGATGTCGCGGACACGCTCGGCGACGGTCGCATAGTCGGCGTCACTGGCACGCGGCCGGCACTCAAGGTGAATGCTCGTCGCGTTGCCAGTCGCGTTACCCGCAGCCCATGACGCATCCTCATGCGCGACAAGCACAGCAACCCTCCCCGCCTCGATCACCTCATGCGCCGAAGTCGGCTTAGTGTTCGTGCAAAGGAAGTTCACAACCCCGTCAAACGTGTCGCCCCACTCCGGCAACCCCCACCAGTGAATCGTGATCGACTCAATAGTCCGGGCCCTACCGAACACAGCGGGCACCGAAGCGGCCGGGGTGAAGTTCCGCGAATCATGCGCAGTAATTAGTTGGTAGCTCATGGGTGCCCCCTAGTCGGGTCAACAGGATTCGGCGAGTCCTGCGTTGCGTGCCAGTATCGGAGCTGCTTAGAGATGATCGTGTACCCGTTCCACGCAATGGCCGCGGCTACAATCCCAAGGATGATGTCCTCAGCCCACTGCGGCGCCTGCCCGTTCAACTTCTCAATGAGGAAGTGCCCAGACAGGATGCCGAGTGCGAAGAACATAATGAAGTACGCCTTGCCCGCCCGCGTCGTCCACCACGGGGCAACAATGCTATACGCGCCCAACGTGAACACGGTGAGCACGAAGATCACGAAGATCAGTAGTCCGGTCATTGCTTACTCCAGTTGAGGTTTTCGAGCGACTGCCCGAAGTGGTTTCGTTGCCGTATCTGCCGCAGCGTCTCGGCCAGTGAAAGCGCTTCGGCGTGCATGTCGTTAGCCGTCTCTAACTGACGGTCCGCCTGTTCCCGCGCCTGCAACGCCTCGACCTGGCCGGGGCTTGGATGTTTGCGCTTCCGTTTCCACATCACTTATCCACACCCGCCTTCTCCTGAATGGCGGTCATGACCTTCTCGACTGTTGTTCCCACCCCGTCTACAAGGACCTTGATGGTGTCGGCCTGCTTGTCGATGGTGGCCTGCTTCTTATCGGCGGCATCCCGCCAATACTTGACCGTCTCCTGTTCCGAGCGGACCCTACCAATGGGCACGATCCGCTCGAAAAACAGGAGGAGCACCAGCAGGATATAGAGCCCTGCCGGCGTGAGGGTTTCAACGTTCGCTAGTGGTATCCCCTCAATCACTGACCGGCCCGCCTCACGCCGTCGTCCAGTTCCCGGACAGGTGCAGCCGGTCGCCGGTATTCAGTGTCGCAGTCCCCGAATCCAGGCGGGCCTCCAACGTCCCGGCAGTGTTCACACGCCACCAAATCTGCGCACGCGGGCCATCATTGGAAGCCGTCAGCAAAGCCCAACCGTTGAACATCGCCGAGGGCCGGAACCCTACAGGGATGAACCCGGCCAGGATCACACGGTAAGTCGTGTCCATCGCGAACCCTGCCCCGATACGGGCCATGCGCTCACCAATAGTCACCATGCTCTGACCATCAGGGGACAGTGCACGGGTCACTTGACCGGTCGCGGACCATTCACCATCGACCACGACAGCCGCAGCCTCAATGGGTGCACGCCATGCGGTGCCGTTGTACGTGTAGATCGGACGGCCCGCAAGGTCGCGGCGCTGCACCATCAACCCGTTATAAGTGGACAGCGATTCCATCTCGTACTGGGAGTACACCGGCAACGGCGCACCAGCCGCAGCGAACCGGGCCGGATTCACCAACACAGTCGGCGAACCACCACCCGCCGGCGGGACCGTGATATCAGCAACCAGGAAAGCGCGGGCCGGAAGATCCGGCGCACCCGAACCCGGCGTGCCCGCCTGATACACAACCTCAGCAGACACCGCGCCCGAACCATCGCCCGACGTTGAATCATTCACCAGGATCCAGACCCGGTCCTGACGCTGTATCGCCGAATCAGCCGGCGTCATCGAGCCCGTAACGTTCGCGTCCGTAGCCCAGCCATACATGCCCTGATGTGTTGCCGCGCCCGGGTCGATCATCGCCGAACACGGCTTCAGAGTCCACGTCGTAGACGTCGCCGTGAACACGTCCGGGGCCGTATCAACACGGAACCCCGAACGCCCGCCAAGAGGACGGTTAGCGCCGCCACCATACTGCGCCGCGTGACCCTGCCGCCAACGCTGCGCCGAAAGCTCAACACCAGAAGGGGCTATAAAAGTAATCGTCATTTCAACTCCAGCTAGGCTTAGTGGTCACGGACAGCGAGGCCGTTGAGGAATAGTTCTGAGCCGAGAACGAAATATCGTTATCGCCCGGATCGAGGGAGAACCAGCCGCGGGACGTCACGTAACCGGACCTTGCCGACTGGCCCTGCGCGAGGACTTCACGCCGGTCCATGTCCACAGTCACGAACTCGCCCGCACCCAACTCCAACGCCGTAGCAAACGCAACCGTCTGCTGCTTGCCGATATGCGTCACAGTCCAGCCACCCGCAGGAATCGGACCGTCAATCCGCAACCAGACCGGCGCCTGAGTGTTGCCCGGATTATTGATCGTCACCACGCCAGTCCCCGACACATCCGTGAACATGATCGGGAACGTGACCGGGAACGCCAACCCGCCATCACTGAAAGGCAGCCGGGTTGAGGCTGTGATGAGGTCACCGAACTTACGCGGATCCTTGGCAGTGACGAGGATCGAATACCCC
>Ga0307408_100003986_pt1 | contig 10064 bp, 7 predicted proteins | sample 322Cmetagenome_FD_202116 | JGI IMG/M metagenome (GOLD analysis project Ga0307408, IMG submission 202116) | Maize rhizosphere microbial communities from greenhouse at UC Davis, California, United States - 322HYB-C-3 | ecosystem: Host-associated > Plants > Roots > Rhizosphere > Soil | place: USA... | reverse complement strand
CACGTTGAGGTCGTAGCCCTTGGTCGACAACGAGCCGATGTTGGTGTTGAGGTCCTCAACATGCCCGGTGCCAATCCAGAGCTGGCCCGTGCCAGGGTTGCGGTTGATCCGGCCACAGGCCGCCGGATCGTTGTTCCGATAACACTCGTTCAGCGTGTTGACCGAGCCGAACGTCGAGATCGTGTCGTCGATGAAGATGTCGAAGTAGTCAATTGTGACGGCGAGGCCCGGCGCGAACCTCGGCGTGAACACGATGCCGTACGAGTACGTGTCCGCGTCTTCCGGCGTCAACGCTGTGCTGCCGCCCTGGAGGAAGTTGTACTGGCCGGCCGGGCTGTCGAGAGAGGGTGCGCCCACCAGGTTCGCCGGAACGCCGGAATCGATGCATTCCTGAACGCTCGCCTCCGCATCGCGCGCATCCGCGCCGCAGGGGTCGCCCGTCATGTCGAACAGGTTGAAGCCCTGCGCCGTGAACAGCTCCACGACGTTGGCCGCGCGGACCGCCTTCTGGTAGCTGGCGCGCAGGCGCACGTCCTGCACCGGCGCCCATTCGAGGCCGAACTTGTAGGTGTCGGTCTGCACACCATCGCCGTAGTCCGAGTACCGGTACGCGGTGTCGAAAGACAGGCTCTCCGCGCCGGTCTGGTCCTGGGCGATCGGAACCCGGGCTTCCATGAAGAGCTCTTCCACCTTGGTGCCGCCGCTGATGCCGATCGTTGCGCCGCCGGAACCGGCGAGCAAGGCCTGCTCTTGCAGCGCATCGACGTCGTTCGACATCGTGTCACGCCGCCACTCGGCGCCGACGACCAGCTGGATGCCGTCGGAGGCGAGCGGCGACTGGACCCCGTATACCCCCAGGTCACCCGAGACGGATGCGTTGTAGATCTCCTGGTTGATGCGGCCGGTCTGCAGGCCGGTCGCCTGCAGGTAGTTGAGCGCCTCCTGCGTCACGCCACCCGGCACGAACGGGTTCCACGGCACGCAGTTCAGGTCGGTTCCGTCGATGACCGACTGGCAAGTTGGCACACCGGCGACATTCACGACGTTGAGCGAGTTGGCGAGGCGCGGTATGACGAAATAGTTCGCCGTTGCGACGGTTCCCGTTCCCTGAGAATACTGGGAGGAGACGTCGTACGCCCAGCCCTCGTTGATGGCACCGCGCAGGCCCGCAACGACCCGGAACGAGTCATTGGCGAACTGATCCTGGCGTCCGCCGCCTTCGACGTTGCGCCGGCCGATGTACATCGTGACCGAGTCGTTGTTGGCGATCGCGCCCGCGTCGCAACCGATCAGCGGGAGTGCGCCTACCGGGATAAACGGATTGCCGCAGTTGATCGAGTTGGTCTCGAAGAAGTTGCCCGAGGGAGCGATCTGCGCGATCGACTCGTAGTCGTTGAACATCAACTGCGTGTAGACGTCCGCTTTCTCGTTGAACTCGTAGTGGCCCATCGCGCCGATGCTGAAGCGCTTCTCCGGCCGCTGGTAGTGATTCAACGGGCCGAAGTTGTACAGGTCGGCGACGAAGTCGAAGTCGCGCCATGAGTCGGCATCATTCACGGTCAGGTAGTAGCCGCCTGCGAAGTCCGTGAACAGGCCGCCGGCCGAAGTCGCCGAGCCGCCACATCCGAAAGAGTCCGTCGGAGGCGCCGTGTCGAGCGAGCAGGCCGAGTAGTCGCGGTCGCGCTGCAGCACCTGCTTGCTGTCGAACACCGTGGCATAGGCCGTGATGTTGCCGCGGCCGTCGCCACTGTTGACGCCGACCATCAGGGAGAGCTCCTTGCCCTCGCCGTCGGTCACGCTGTCGTCGGGCAATGCATACTGCTCCGGATTGACAGCTTCGAGTTCAGCAATCGTGTCGCGGAGCTTCGTGCCGCCCGGGCCGCTGAAGTCGTTCTCGTGCCAGTAGAAGTTGTACTGGGTCGAGACCTGTACGCCTTCGAAATCCTTCTTCATGATGAAGTTGACGACGCCAGCCACTGCATCCGAGCCGTAGACCGCGGACGCGCCGCCGGTGAGGACGTCGACGCGCTCGATCATTTGCGTCGGGATCTGATTGAGATCTGCCGCCGAGTTGTTGACGCTGCCATACGGCAGGTGCCGGCCGTCGACGAGCACGAGCGTGCGGGGCGAGCCGAGACCACGCAGGTTCAGCGTCGCGGTGCCGTCCGATCCGTTCGAGACCGTCACGTTCTGCGCAGCGAAGGCCTGCGGCAGCTGGTTCACGAGATCCTCGATGCGGGTGACGCCCTGCGTCACGACATCCGCAGCGGTGACCTGCGTGACGGGTGTAGTCGACTCCAGGTTCGCCGAGCGAATGCGCGAACCCGTTACGACGATCTCACCGAGGTTTTCCTGCGCGAGCGCAGGCGTCGTTCCGGCTGCCGTCAGTGCACCCATGACGAGTGCGTGACGTACTGCCGATGCGACCTGGTGTTTACGTTCCATTGCTTACGTCCTCCCGCGAACGGCCGAACCGTTCTTTGGTTTGATGAGTTGACACGTCAACCAAATGACTCAAAGCCACCGTGGCGAAATAGATACGGTCTTCCCGCCACTTTGGATGGCCGGATCATAACAACATTGATTCGTCACGCAACAAACGTTGCGAAATAGCAACTAACCCGAGCGAATCTGCGGGGAAACCGCTTGCCGAGGATTGGTGACCATGACGCAGCCCGACCCCCCGAAAACAGGCCTTGTGATGGCGAGGGGAATGGCTTCTGTGGCTTCTGCGCTACATCGACAAGCGGGGCGATGTTCCCCGTCGGACCTCGGCAGGGGCAGTGACCAGTTTGACTGCTCCACGAAGTCGGTGTTGTCAGGGGTATGGGAACGTCGCTGGCCCACATTGACCCGGATTTATTGTCAATTCGGGAGGCCGGGCCTCAACGCCATGGGCGACCGCTTCCTGTCGTTCGCAAAGTCGGCAGGTCGATGCGATCACCAGGCACCAGTCCGATCTTTCGGGCCGTTCCGGCGAGCACTTCGAGGACGGCGAGGGCCTCGCCGCGGGATCGGATCGGCATCAGCGAGAGGGGCTTCGCGTCGGCGGCGACGTTCAGGACCCGCCCCGCCGGGTCGATGAAGACGAGGTCGAGCGAAAGATAGGTGTCCTTCATCCAGAACGCGACTGGCTGCGGCCGCTCGAAGATGAACAACATGCCGCGGTCCGGCGGCAGCTCGCGGACATACATGAGTCCTTGCTGGCGGCTTCGCTCGTCCGCGGCAATCCACACGGCGAACTCGTGCCTGCCGCTCGCCGTCGTGACCGCGACACGCGCCTGGTCGAGCGACGGGAAGAGTTCGGCGGCCGGCGCGACCGCGCCGGCGCAGGCAGTCACCAGCGCCGCGAAGGCGAAGAGGGGAGCGAAGCGTCTCATCGGCCGGCCGACGCGTCAGGTTCTGGCGTGACGTCGCCCGAGGTCACGCGCCCCACGAAATCGAACCGCGTGACGAGCACCGACCCCTCGCCGTCGAGGGCGCGCGCCGGCGCGACGCAGAAGCCGCGGGCGCGGATGCGGAAGCTGTTGGCGGGCAACGCGCCGCCCTCGATCGGCTGCTGCTCCACTTCGTCGAACTCGCAGCGGCTGTCGCCTTGCGTCCCGTAAATGCGCTCGCCGGCGCCATCGAGGAGCGTCAGGTTGACCGGGACGCGCTTCCCCGACCGGCCAACGCCGAGCTCGGGCGCGGCGAACACGACGGCCAGCGGCCCGCCGGCCAGCGCTCCCGCGAATCGCACGCGCAGCCCCTTGCCGTCCGGCCGAGGCATTCCCGTGCATTCGAGGGCGGGCTCGGTCCAGTGCACGTCCTGCTCGATGCTGCCGCGCAGCCGCATGGTGATGAAGCCGTCCTGCGCGGGCAGGCAGCGCGGCGCGGCCGGCGTCGCGGGTGCGGCCGCCGGCTGCGTCGCGAGCAGCGCCAGGAGCCAGGAAGCCGTCATTCGGCAGCGTCGGAACGCGCAACCAGCAGGTGCTTCGCGAGCGTCCCGTGGCCGCGGCCGATCGCGCGGATCAAGTGCATGACCGCGGTCAGCAGCACCACGCCGAGCAGCAACAGGAACGGCGCCGCGAGCGGCGACGGGCCGAAATACACGGCGTGGTCCTCGAGCGTGATGCCGCCCGCGCCGACGCCGGCCGCCATCAGCACCGCCGCCACGGCGCCCCCGACGAGACCGACGCTCACGCAGATGCCGACCGTCGCGATCACGAAGTACAGGATGCCAAGCGGCAGCATCAGCAGGAAATAGAACATCGTCGTCCACGTGCGACGGTCGACCAGCATCTGCTTGATGCGCTCGAAGATCGGCATGCCCTTCGCGGGATACACGGGCCGCCGCGGCATGCGCTGGCCGAGCAGGCCCTCGACGAGCCGCCCTTCCGCGAGCGCGAGCACGCGCGTGAAGCCGACGAAAAGCAGGAAGAACGGGATACCGACGATCAGGAAGATGAGGCCTGCAGATGCCGAGAGGCCCGTGACGACGGTCGTGAAGTAGAAGACGCCCGTAACGAGCGCGAGCAGCATGTAGAACAGCGCGGTCCAGGTGCGCGAGTCGCCGTAGACGCCGAAAAAGCGCCCGAGCGCGGTCTTGGGCGGCGTTCGCGGCGGCGGTGCGAGCGCGGTGCGCACCTGCTTCTCGGTGGTGCGATAGGCCTCGGCGACCTCCCCGGGCGCGCCATAGGTGCTCGAGATCAGCTCGAGCGTGTCGGATTCGCTGCGGCCGGGATTGGCGGCCACTTCCGCGCGCAGGTATTCCTCGGCGTCGTAGAGCGCATCCTGCAAGAGCGCGGGATCCTCGCCGGCGAGCGCGGCGCGAAGGGCGGCCAGGTATTGCTCGATCGAGCGGGGGGCGGTGCTTTCGTTCATGAGGAGGCTCCGTTCGCTTCCGTAAACCCATCGACAAAATCGCGGGTGCTGCGCCAGATCCCGCGCCACTCGGAAAGCGTCGCCCGCCCGGCTGCAGTTATTCGGTAGTAGCGGCGCGGCGGGCCAGCGTATGACGGGACAATGCGGCTCGCCAGCAAGCCGTTGCCGGAGAGCTGGCGCAGCACGGGGTACAGGGCGCCCTGCTTGACGGGGGGATTGCCGTCCGCGAGGGCTTGCAGGCGCTTGGCGATCTGGTAGCCATAGAGGTCTTCGCCGGCCTGCTCCAGTACGGCGAGCAAAACGAGTCCGATCAGCCCCGCGTTCAGTTCCCTTTGAAATTTAAGGGAAAGTCGCTCCTGTTCGTCACGACTGTCGTCGGCGGCCGGATTGGTCGTTGGAGTCACAGAGGATTACCAATTCACCAGCACTATTTACTGCATAGTACTACTAAGTAACTAATAGTCAAGCCGCGACCCCTTGAATGCGTCGACAGATCAGGCAAGGTCGGGGTCCTGATGGATCCGCGGCGTGCATTGCTGCTCCTCGTCGGCATGGCGTTCGCAGGGTGCGCAACCCTGCCGACGAATCTCGAGACACCCGAGGTGTCCTTCGTCAGCCTGCGCGCGGTCGAGGCATCCGTGTTCGAGCAGCGGCTCGAAGTGCGCATGAAGGTGCGGAACCCGAACGACGTCGAGCTTCCCGTCAACGGCCTCGATGTCGACCTCGAACTGGCGAACGAACCGTTCGCGCGCGGCGTTTCGGCGCGCGAATTCGTCGTGCCCGCCGGTGGCGAGGCCGAGTTCGACATGCTCGTGACGGCCAACGCGGCGACGGCGCTGCTGAAAATCGCCGGGGACGGCGGCAAGACCGAAGCGATTCCGTACAGGCTGAAGGGCAAGCTGTCGACGAAGATCGGGCTCCTGCGCACTGTCCCGTTCGAGGAGTCGGGCACGGTGTCGCTTGCGGACCTGCTCGGCAAGCGCCGCAAGGGCGGCTGAGCCGCCAGCAAGAAGCGGGTTGCCTCGATGTCGCCTCGGCTCCACTCTGGCGCCATGAACGAATCAGCCAGCTACCGCCGCATCGAGAAGGTTATCGGCCACATCGACCGCCATCACGAGCGCCAGCCGGACCTCGGCGAGCTCGCGAAGGTCGCCGGCCTGTCCGTTTTTCATTTTTCCCGCGAGTTTCGCCGCTGGGCGGGACTATCGCCGACGCGCTACCTGCGCACGCTCTCGCTCTCGGCGGCCAAGCGCGAGCTCAACGAGCGCGGATCCGTGCTGACCGCGGCCTGGGCGGCGGGACTCTCGGGCGGCGGTCGCTTGCACGACCTGTTCGTGCAGTTCGACGCAGTGACCCCCGGCGAGTACAAGGCGGGCGGTGCGGGCATGGAACTGCGGTACGGCTTTGCGGGATCGCCCTTCGGCCGCGTCCTCGCGGCGAATTCCGCGCGCGGCCTCGCCTACCTCGCCTTCATGGACGGGAGCGATGAACGCGCGCTCGCGGAGCTGTCGCACCGCTGGCCGCGCGCGAAACTCGAGCGCGACGACGCCGCGGCTGCGCAGGTCGCGCGCCAGGCGTTCAGCGATCGCGGCGGGCGCATTCGACTCGCGCCTGTCGGCACGAATTTCCAGGTCAAAGTCTGGCAGGCGCTGCTCGAGCTCGGTTCGCGCGGCCCGACGAGCTACGGCGAGCTGGCGGCCGCGATCGGCAGTCCCGGCGCGAGCCGCGCCGTGGGGCAGGCGGTCGGTGCGAACCCGGTGGCCTGGCTGATTCCCTGCCATCGCGTGCTGCGGCGCGACGGCGGCCTCGGCGGATATCACTGGGGCGTCGAGCGCAAGCGCGCGATGCTCGCCTGGGAACATGCGGCGGTCGCACGCGCGATCGGGACGGGGGCTCGGGCTTCTCCTGTAGCATGACGGCGCGGGGACACCCGATGTCCCCGATCGCCCGAAATGCAGAGCAAATTGCATCAGCTGTGGGAGGACGGCCAGCGGCAGGTCATGACCGGCCGGCTGCCGGCCGCGCAGTCTTCGTTCGAGAACCTGATCCGGATCGATCCCTGGCATGTGCCGGGCCGGCTGCTGCTCGCGAGCGTCCACCTGGCCCAGGGTCGCGTGCGGGCTGCGGCGGAACAGACGAAGTTCGCGGCATTCGCGCTGCCGAACGATGCCGACATGATCTGGCGCGTGGCCCAGTGCCTGGTCAGGGTCGGCGAGATCAACGCCGCGCGCGCCTGCATGCGCCATCCGGAAATCGCACGCAGCCGCTCGGGGCCCGCGCTCGCGGGCCTCGCGCACATCTACCAGGGCCTGAACCTGCACGCGGAATCGCTTGCGCTGATGGACCGCGCGCGTGCGCTGGGGTTCGACAACCCGGACTTCCGCTACTTCCGTGCCATCCAGCTGCAATTCAACGGCCGGGTCGCCGAGGCGGAAACCGAGCTCGAGGGCTGCCTGCAGCTCGGCCCGACCTTCGGCCGCGCGTCGCTGACGCTGGCTCGGCTGCGCCGATGGTCGGCTGACGACAACCACCTGGAGTTCATCCGGAAACGCCTGCGGGAGGTCGAGCAGGGCACCGAAGACCACGCCGCCTTCGAATTCGCGCAATACAAGGAACTCGAGGACCTGGGCCGCTACGACGAGGCCTGGGCATCCCTGCAACGCGCAAACGCGGTCATGCACGGGCGCCTCAAACACCGCGTACAGGACGAGGAAGCGCTGTTCGATACCGTCATCGCCCGCTGCGACGCCGCATTCGTGCGCGAGCCTGCGCACCGGTTCAAGGGGCCGATGCCGATCTTCATCGTCGGCATGCCGCGGTCCGGCACGACGCTGCTCGAGCGTATCCTGAGCAACCATTCGCAGGTGACGCCGGCCGGCGAGCTCGCCGACTTGAGCAGGCAATGGCGCTGGGTGGCCGACCAGCACGGCCAGAAGCTGCTGGACGAGGCCCTGGTCCGTGCTGCCGCCGAGACGGATTTCGCCGAGGTCGGCCGCCGCTACCTGGAGCAGACCCAGTGGCGCGCCGGCGACCGGCCGTACTACGTCGACAAGCTGCCGCCGAACTACATGCTGGCCGGTTTCATCCGGCGTGCCCTGCCGCAGGCGAAGATCGTGCACATGACCCGCGAACCGATGGACCTGTGCTTCTCGAACTACCGCGCGCTCTTCGGGGATGCCTTCGCGTACAGCTACGACCTCGGTGCGCTGGCCGCGCACCACGCCCAGTACCGCAGGCTGATGCGGCACTGGCACGCCGTCATGCCCGGCACCATCCACGACATCGACTACACCGCGCTGGTGCGGCACACCGAAGCCGCGACGCGCGCGCTGCTCGAGCATTGCGGACTGCCGTTCGAGCCCGCCTGCCTCGATACCGCCGCCAACCCGGCGCCGGTCGCGACGCTGAGCAGCGCGCAGGTGCGCGAGCCCATCCATGCCCGCGCGCTGGACGCGTGGAAGCCCTATGCCTCGCAACTCGAGCCGCTCAGGCGGGGGCTCGGTTGATACCCTACTTCGCGCCGAGCTGGATCTGGTACTCGAGCCAGAACGCGCGGCCGTAGCCGTTGTAGTTGAAGATGTTGAAGTACGGGTACGCCGTCAGCCCTGAATAGCTCTTGTCCTCCGGCGGATCCTCGTCCACGACGTTGTTCACGGTCAGGGCGAGGGAGCTGTTATCCGTCAGCTGGTAGTGCAGGTTCAGGTTGAACAGGGCGTACGGATCGATGTCGCCCGGTGCGACGCCATTGATCGGGCCCGCACCGCTCTGCTCGGCAAAGTTCGGCGTCGAGCCGTAGTAGGTGCCATGCACCGTGGTGGTCCACTTGCCGATCTCCCAGATGAAGTCGCCAGTCACGACCGACGCGAATTCCGAGGAGTAGAAGCCCTCGTTCAGAAGGTCGATCGGCTCGTCGCCGGGGAACTGGGTGTAATCGTGGTCGAGCGTCCTGTTGTAGTCCAGGTTCACCTGGTACATCCCGCCCCGTCCGCCGCCGAACCGGTAGGTCAGGCCCGCGAGGATGCCGGACACGCTCTCCTTCGAGATGTTGATCGGCTCGATCGATACCAGCTGCAGCAGGTTGGGCTGCAAGGCTCCGGGACCGGTGCGCTGCACACGTGACAGTGCATCCACGCATGTCGGCGAACTGATGTCGAGCCGGCCCTGTCGGCACTCGTTCTCGTCGAACAGGACGGTGTCGATGTTCAGGTCGCTGACCTCGTCGTCGATCTTGATGTCGTAATAATCGGCGCGGATCTGGAAGTTCTCGTTGGGCGACCAGACCACGCCGAAGCCGTATGAATCCGCCGTGATCGACTTCAGATCCGGGTTGCCGGTGCGCTCGCCCTCCGTATTGAAGGCGGCGAAATCGCAGTTCGCGAGGGGCTGTCCCGCTTCTTCGCACCGGAAATAATCGACCACGGTCGTGAAGAAGCCGCTCTCGCCGGCGAAGACGTAGGCCATGTCCGGCGCGCGGAAAGCAGTGGCAAAGCTGCCGCGGACCAGCACCGATTCGACCGGCCGGAATTCCAGGCCGACCTTGTACGTGGTCCTCGAATCGCTGCCGGCATCGACGTTCTGGTAGTCGTCGTAACGGCCCGACAGGTTTGCCGTCAGCATGCTGGCGAGCGGCACGCGGAACTCGAGCGCCGTCGCCCAGTTTTCGCGCTCGCCTTCGCCCTGCGTTCCGTTGATCCCCCAGAACTCGCCTGAGATGACGCGCGGATCCGTCGGGTTCTCCCAGGACTGCTTGCCGACCTGGGCCAGGATCGCCGTGCCCACCGGGCCGGCGGGCATCTCGAACAGGTTCGTGTTCGTGACCCTGAAGTTGAGACTGTGGGTCCAGGTTTCCGAATCCGTCTTGATCGTGTCGTTGAAGCTGTCGAACTCCTCGGGGGTCACCGACTGGTAGAACGCGGCCGGGTCCGGGTGATAGACCGGATAGCCGTAATAGGTGCCGAGCTGGGGCCCGAGGAACTGGTCGCGGAAAAAATCCTCCATGGGCTCGGTGAGCGGCCATCTCTGCCGGTTGTCGACCTGGTATTCGGATCGGGCGTAGTAGGTGTCGTATTCCCAGTCGGACTCGCCGAAGACGCCGTTCAAGCCGAGCGCGACGTTGTACGACAGCGACTTGTTGATCTCGTTGTTCCTGTTCCGACCGCCAACTTCCTCCGGCGAGAAGATGTGCTGGTAAAGCTGCAGCG
>Ga0307408_100003985_pt1 | contig 10065 bp, 4 predicted proteins | sample 322Cmetagenome_FD_202116 | JGI IMG/M metagenome (GOLD analysis project Ga0307408, IMG submission 202116) | Maize rhizosphere microbial communities from greenhouse at UC Davis, California, United States - 322HYB-C-3 | ecosystem: Host-associated > Plants > Roots > Rhizosphere > Soil | place: USA... | reverse complement strand
CTATAAGCTGATGGATTAGCACTGGCATTGATGTTATAAGTAAAAGGCAAACCAATGGTTGCTGTAGCTGTGGTAGCACTGCTGATTTCCGGAGATCCGGCAGGTGTGGTCTGGCTATAGGCTACATTACTGAATATGGCAGTGTTCAACGCTGAACTGTTGTTAGAGACAGTATAAAATCCAGCATACAAATTTGTCGGGAAACCTGTTGAGGAATAAGCGCAACCAAGGTTCGTCCAATTAACGCCATCCTGCGAATGATAGGTAAATATGCGGGTGCCTACACGCTCAATTTTTAACCACCAGGGTGCCTTGGGCTGATAATGCTTTCCTACACCTCCGTTTGCCCCGAGATAAATATCCCAAAAGCGAGAGCCGGGTGCCAGCGATTCGCGTAACATAACGCCGCAACCCCCACTTTTTGGCGACACACTGTTAACTTTTACTACCAAGCCGGCATCGCCGCTTACTTTTTTGAAATTGAAACTGAAGGCATTACTGGTTGAAGTTCCGGCAGATTTGACCGTCCAAATCCCGTTATTGAACGAAGCGCTGCCTGCCAGTCCGGTATTACCGATGTCTATACTAGTGAGATTAGTTACCGGCTGCACATGATCGGCAGGATAATACACAGGAGTTAAACTAACCGCCGTAGAAGTATCTGATGATTTCAAGTATAGGAAATCACCACCGGCACCACCCAAAGCAGCCCGCATCCTGTCGGTTTGAGGGGTTGGTATTCCCTTACGTACAGCATAAGCGCTGTAAATTAGATTGGTCATATCCCCCTTTCTCGCTCCGGGATTAATCCCCCAGTTGGTCCAGTAAGTTGCATAGCCGCCAAAGGGGATATAGGTCATGGTATCTCCGTCAAAAGCGTATTTATGGTATAATTCGCCGATAGCTAACACCCGGTTGTCCAGTTCGGCAAACATGTCCACCTTCTGCTTGTAGGCAACTTCTGCGCCCCAGGCTAAAGCTGCAGCCTGCACACGCCAGTGGTCGTCGCGGCCGGTATCTCCTACTTCGCCATTGGGCAGCGAGTTGCGCATACCACCACCAGCATCCATTCGGTACACTTCAATTGCCTGGTTAAACCTTGTTCTATCATTACAAAACACCGATGCGCCCAGGGCTATTTTTAGCTGAATAGCACCTTTATTCTGGTCGCGTAATGGATTAGGTACCCAGGACGCAGGATATAAAACGGTTGAAAAATACTTTTCTACATGCTGCGTGTTTGCTGCCGTCCAGCCTGGAAAGGTATAGCGTAGTATTTCGGCACCTGTGGCCCAATAGTGGGCATAGTCGCCAATGTCCAGCATATTCTCATTCCCTCCCCAAACGGTATTGGTTACCGCCCAGGCATCCAGCATGTTGGTTGCTTTACGGGCATAAGCGCTATCCCCGGTAAACACGTACATGAAGGCTAAGTGATGGATAGCCTCCATGTCGCTTATCCACTTGGTATTGTTTAGGTTTGGTGCCCGGGTTACCGTTGCAAAAGGCCCCTGCATACCGTAGCTAAGCTTAGACCTGGAGTCGTTTTTAAACGAATTATACGCTGACAACCAGGGCTCCAGGGTAATATTAGCTTTCAGCTGATTAAGGTCAGCTTGTGTGAAAGGAATACCCGGGTGGGTAAACGTTTGTACCTGAGCTTCAGATCTTTGGACACTCATTAGTAGGAGAAGCCCCAGAAACAGGATAATCAGATTCCGAAACGGAATCAGCTGTGGCTGATAAAGTAAAAATTTCATCATAGAGTTAAAGGGTTATTAAATATTAAGCAGGCAAGGATACCCGCAATTGGTTTTATAAAAACTTAGCCTGAACTCCCCATGTTCAGCAATGAAAATTCACACGTTCTTTTCCTGACTAGACTTCAATGACGCCTGCCTTAGGCTACTTGAAAAATTTCCGCATCAACAATCTCCTTTTCTTTATGTCACTAATGAACAATCCTGCAACCCGCCGTGCTCCTTCATAATTCAAATGGGTCGAATCAGCCGAGCCTTTTGGACGTTTAGGACATTCCCCCGGCTGGCAAAACACAAATAGTGTTTTTGATTTTTGCGGCCCCATTTCCACTACTAATTTTCTGGTCAGCGCCTCCATATCAACAAAAAGGGTTTTATTCTCCATTGCAGCCTCCCGTGCAGCATTGATATATTCTCCATGTGAGTTTTTTAAATTACCGGCTGCATCGAAATGACGGCGAACAATAGAGTTACAAACAAGGGGTATCCCTCCTTTTTGCCGCGTTTCATCAATGTATTTTTTCAGATACTGCTTAAAGGAGGTGTATGGATCTGTATGTAAAGTAGAATCGTTTTTTTCATCATTATGTCCGAACTGAATGACCACATAATCGCCCGGTCGAATGCTATCGAGCACAGCCTTCCATCGGCCTTCATTCACAAAACTCTTAGAACTCCTTCCATTGGCAGCGTGATTATGTACCATTGCCTTGTTTTTAACAAATTCCTTCAAGCCCTCTCCCCAGCCTGATTCTGGTTCGCTTTTTGGATTCTTCCAGGCCATCGTAGAATCCCCCACCATCCATATATTGGTTCTCTTGTCAACCTTTAGGCACAAGAAAGAAAATGCAATAAGCAGTGCGTAAATTGTTTTTTTCATTTTTGGATTTTATTATTTGCTTATAAAAGCAAACTGCTGCTTGCTGCTTAGGAGAGCGTTACAACCTTTCATAGCAGAAATTCCCCCATCCAGTTGCCATAAACTACACATCGCAGATTTCTGCCGCACACAGGTCAATTGCGTTAATGCCTATCGTTTTTGCGGCAAGGCATAGCTCCTCAAGCAAAAGGTGGTTAAAACACCAGCGGCAAACAGAATGATTGATATTACCTTTTAAACTCATACTACTAAAATTTATATGATAAGCCTTCGTCCTTTATTCTTGAACTACAAGTTTATCGACTGAGATAAAACTGCCCCTGCTGCCGGTTCGTCTTCCGCTTTTTTCAACCCAGTACCAACGTTCGCCAAGAACAGTAACCGTGATGGTATAATTATCTTTCGGAAGAGAAGGACTTAAAAACAAAAGCGATTTTTCAGGATACTTGCGGTACATTTCTATCACCGAAGAGATAAGAGTTTTGCCTTTGCTGTTAATAAGAACCACGCTGGCATAACCGCCGTCCGGACGAGCCAGCCCGTACAAGCCAATTTGTGTGCCTTTAAACTTCAGCGAAAAAGAAGCCCCCTTTTCATCTGTACTTCTCATAGCCAGGGTATCCTGTTGCCAATTCCCAAAGTAGCTAAGGTATTGTTGGTCTGTATTTCGAATGGTTTTCCCTTCAACGGTAGAGGGCGAGGCAATACCCGTTGAGGTATTGATTTGCCAGGCTTCCTGAAATTGAGGCAGAGCTATAGACGTCCCCGAAACACTTAGCGGCTGCCATACATAGGTAGCTGCCGATGCCTGCCTGGGGAAAGACCAGCGGTCGCCCATAAACATAAAGGTGGTATCTTTCGATCCGGCTATCGGCAATACAAACGAGGTTTGCGAATTCCAGGTAAGCGTACCTTGGGGAGCAAAGAAGCCTCTTTTTGTCCAGGGCCCTTTGAGCGAAGTAGCCGTTAAGTAATAATTGTCATTGCGTTCCCAACCAGTCAGATCAGAGCCCAGAAAATAATAAACGCTATCTTTTCTGAACATCGCAGGGGATTCAAAACCTTTTTCCGTTGCTTTATTTACCTGTTCAGTGATACTTTTATAATCCTCGCTGAGTTTGTAAATATCTCCGCCGTGAAGCAGCACATAGCCGGCACCGTCGCTGTCCTGAAATGTTCCCATATCCCATTTGCTGATAGGCTTTCCGTTGAACAGTAAAGGGCCACGAAATTCATATGGGCCGGTAATCTTTTTTGCCGTGGCGTAACCCACAAAGGGATTCGTATAACCCAGGGTATCTGCATGCATATACATCACATACTCGCCCGTTTTAGGGCATTTCATTACCTTAGGGCGTTCGCCTACCCGGTTTGGTCCTAATTTCCCCGTTGCCTGCCTGGGAAGGGCGATACGTTCGAATTTCCAGCTATGCAGATCAGATGATGAGTAACAATTGAAGCCTACAAAGGCATTGCTGGTGTCAGAGTGCCTTTCGCCAAAAAGATAAAACCGGGCATTATCCTTTATGATGTTTGCTCCGTGTGCACTTACCGTATTCCCACTTTCGTCATACCAGGGAAGCCCCGAATGAATCGCAGTATATCTGCCCTGCTTTTGTGCATATAAATACCATGGAAAAAACAGGAGAAGTAGCAGGGAGAATCTGGTAGTTACTTTGTTCATGCTTTATCACTGGCCTAATTATGTGCGTTTGCCAGCGTTGGCAATTTTAAGCCCATTTATGAAAACGTTTAGGGGGGACTTCATGCAATTGAAGGGGGATTAGAGTTCAAAATCCTCTGAACGTCTTTAATTTTTCATATCTCAGCCTATCGGGGATCGCCCGATAGATTTGATGCCAGTAATTTTAGTGAATAACGAATGAAATAGTAGTGACGGATGGCGGGTCGCCACGTACAGAAGGGAACATCATATCATTCAAACCCTACTTAGTCAATACATGACGTTCTCAACGGAGAGATGGTCTCTCTCCCACAACCGAAGCTTCTTAATAAATAAATTGGTTCTTAAGACTTGAAATAGAGCAGAAGAAATGGCCAATAGCTGATTACCATGCCCCAAAGGCCTTTAATTCTGCGTGTTTGTTGCTCTGGAAACATCACTCGTAATAACAGAATTAAGTCGATAACTATTATTAAAAGGTTTCCGGTATTTTTTTATATAATCAGATGGATTCATTTCGAACAGTCTATAGAACTGGTCTCTAAAGTTCTTAATATCATTAAATCCCGTCCTAAGTGCAACTTCATTCACATTACTATTGGTATAGATAAATAATTCAGCAGCCTTTCTTAACCTTACAATCCGTACCAGGTCAGTAACGGATTTTCCCGTTAGCATTTTTACTCTACGATAAAGAGTAGAGTGGCTCATTCGGACTTTATCCGACAAGGTCTTAATGGTGAAGTACGGACTGTCTAATTCCTGTTCTATAATTTCAATGCATTTTTCAATGAATACTTTATCCTCTCCGGTAATGCTTATTCCGCTTGTTTTTAACGTTATTGCATTGAAGAAATGTTGTTTTAGGTTATAGCGGCTTTTTAAAATATTTGCAACCCTCGCTGTTAGTAAATCCTTATCGAACGGCTTAGTGATATAATCATCGGCTCCTACTTCTATTCCTTTAAGCTTTACGTCCGTAGCCGAGCTTGAAGTCAACAGAATAATTAAAATGTGATTTAGGACGGGATCATCTTTTACTCTTTGACACAGTTCTACTCCGGAAAGGCCCGGCATAATTATATCAGAAATGACCAAATCGGGACTATACTTTTTCACATACTCAAAACCTGTTGCTCCATCTGCCGCTTCATAAATCTGATAAATTTCTCCTAAAATGTCTTTCAAATACTTCCGAATTTCTTCATTATCATCAATGAGCAGAATGGTCGGTTTGTCTGTTATCATAGCCTCCTTCACTGTCGGCGTGCTTGATAATGCTTCTAGTTGCATCTGCGGTTCCTCCATAAGTTCATGGAGAAAAACAGATTTTACAGAAGCTTCTTCAAAAATATCATGGCCAGGAAAATGATCTGTACCCTTCTTGAATATCAAACAAAAATCGGTTCCAATCCCTGGTTCACTCAAGTACGTAATACTTCCTTTATGGGCTTCTGTAAATTTTTTCACCAGAAAAAGGCCTATACCAAAACCGCTTATACTTACAGGTCTTTCGGGAGCTTGATAAAACTTATCGAAGAGGCGTTGTCCTATTTCCGGATTTATGCCTTTGCCACTATCTACAACATGTACTTCTAGTTCAGTTGAGCACTCTGTGATCTTGAGATTGATGTTACCACACTCTGGCGTAAACTTAAATGCGTTGGAAAGTAAATTAAACAAGATGATTTCCATCTTTTCACGATCTGCATAAACCTCAATTTCGGGTGAATCGCTTTCAAATTGAAAATTGATCGACTTCGACTTTGCTTGATGACTGAAACAAAGCGAAACTTCACGGCAAAATTCTACAAAGTTCAACTTTACCAATTTCAAACTGTCTTCGCCATTATCAGCTTTGCGGAAAAGAAGCAATTGATCTACTAAACTTAGCAGCCGCCTTGCGTTTCTATGAATGATATTTAAACCGTTTGCGTTTGTATTATTTCCGACATGGCTGAGAAGATCCTTTATGGGGTTAATAATAAGAGTAAGAGGTGTTCTGAATTCGTGCGAAATGTGCGTGAAAAAAGAAAGTTTTCGTTCATTCAGTTCCTTTTCCTTCTCGGCCTCCATTTGAGCCAGTTTTACTTCAAATTTAAGCCGGGCCTGTTCCTGCTTATATCGCAGATAAAGATAAATTATGGTTCCAAAAACAATACTGTAGATAAGGTAAGCCCACCAGGATCGGTACCAGGGAGGTAATATAACTACAGTAATACTTGCAGAATTATCGAACCAAATTCCGTCCTGGTTAGAGGCTTTTACTAAAAAACGATATTCCCCGGGAGCCAGATAACGATAGACGGCTGACCGTTGATCTTTTACAAAGTTCCATGCTTTGTCAAGCCCTTCCAACATATAGGCGTATTCACCTTTTTGTGGATAAGGAAAATTTAAAGCGGCATAATGAATTGCAAATACCCCCTGGTCATAGGGAAGCTTTATTTTCGAGCCATTCCGAATGTTTTTAATTGAAAATCCGGGGTTATTTCCCTTTATTTCTTGTTCAGCGTCAAACAGCTGAAGTCCCGTTAGTAAAACAATTGGTTTGTAGTTACTCTTTTTAATTCTTGATAGATAAAACAAATTCCAGCCTCGTGTTCCTCCAAAACACATATATCCCCTTTTTGAATCATAAATGACAGATCCTCCATTAAACTGTCCGTTTTGCAGTCCATCACTTTCATCAAAATTCCATATAGCTGAAGTGGATAAATTTATCCGGCTCAATCCCTTGTTGGTGCTAAGCCACAAAGTCGTGTCATTTTCCAGCTTCATGGCATTAATGGTATTGTTACAGAGGCCATTTTGTTCGTTAAACCATTTCAATCGTCTTTTTGAGTGAAGGTCATAAACAAGTACTCCATTTCCTTCAGTCCCCTCCAAAATTTGATTTCTGTTTATAATTAATGAAAGAATTGCTTTGGGGTTTTCATCAGGGTTGTGGAATGCCGGATAAAACTTTTGTGAGCGGCGATCATAACAGATAAGGCCATTTCCATAAGTACCTATGTACATAATTCCAGTGGGATCTTCTGCAATCGATGCTACCGAAGTTATCAGGTTTTGAGAACTAGAAGATCGGTATGAAGTGATTTTTTGGCTAATAGGTTCTAAACAGCTTATACCTCCATCACGATACATGCCTATCCATATTTTCCCCTGCGAATCTTCAAATATTATTCTTACATCAGTTCCCCCAATGCTATTTGTTCCGGACTGAGAAGGTAAAAATTGCTGAAAAGAATTACTTTCAGGCCTGTACAGGAAAAGGCCTTGCGAATGAGATCCAAACCAAAGGCGCCCCTTGCTATCACAAAATGCTGCCAGGATTGCGTTATCCTGAAGGCTTCCGGCTTGGCCGTCTCGTTTAAAATGTTCCAACAACTGTCCATCAGAGGTAATTTTATAGATCCCATCACCATCTGTTCCCATCCAAAGATTGCCGGATTTATCCTGGCACATTCCGTAATATCTTAGATAACTTTCGCCCCACTGATCCTTTTGAACTTTTTCGTGCCTTATAAACTTTTCCTGCATCTTGCTTATTAAATACAGGCCATTTCCGTGAGTTCCTATCCAAATATTTTTATCCCGGTCTTGAAAAATACATTTCACAGAGCTATAGGTGATATTATACCCGCTCCTATCATTAACCGGCTCCACATTGAACTCTTTCAGGGTAATATTGCTTTTTTGAAGCGGCCTAACCTGGTAAAGTCCCCCATCTCGCAAACCTATTAATATGCGGTTGTCTGTCTGGAAAATGCATTCAAAAAAATTACTTCTGAGTTTGAGTGGCAAAACCTGAGCTTTAGAGCTTGATCGCTCATAATAAACTAAACCTCGGGGAGTAGCAATCCATATATTGCCATCATTGTCCTCTGCAATTCGATTAGGAGTGATAGAAGAAAGTATATCTGATTTTAGGTTTATCTTGCCGGTGATTCTTCCATTTTTAACGCGAAAAACATCTACTCCTTTATCCCTGTTGCCAACCCATAATAGCCCATGTTCATCTTGAAAAACAGTGGAAATGTTGTCAATTGATAAAGAAGGTAAGTTAGCCCGGCTGTAGGTCAAACATTTTTTGGTCCTGGAATCGAGATAGCCAAACTTGTTATTCAGCTTTATCCAGAAATTTCCGTTTTCCGCAGCGCTGATTTGTACTGATTTCCCCTTAATATCTGAGCCGGAAAGTTCGTATTGAATAAAGCAATCCCCTGCATGATCGTAAAACTGAAGTCCCTCTTTAGTAGCTATCCATAATGTTCCCTGTCCATCAAGAAATACTGAATTTATAAAATTGCTTGCAAGAGCTTTAGGGTTGGATGAGTTTGATTTATAAACTTTGAATGAAAAACCATCAAACCGATTTAGGCCGTCTGCAGTTGCAACCCAAATAAAGCCATCTTTGTCCTGGGTGATAGAAGTAACAACGCCAAAAGATAATCCATTGTGAGTCTGATAGTGAAGAATCCGGTTTCCTGCATCTTCCTGAGCCCGAATGCAAGTTGAACTAAAGAGCAGTAAGCATAAAATATAAAAAGCCTGAGAAAAGGAACACCTGATTGGAAACATAATTATTCTTCTTTCGTGCAAAGGCTTCGGAGATACTAATTATACAAATTGACAAATTAAATTGCCTACCGTAAATCAGAGATATTGGTTAATCTATCAATCGCCTTCCTCCCCTTGTTTAGTATATAATGGTCTTATAAATAGTGCTATAGAATTTCAAATAGTAAAAACTGAAAAACCTTATTGGATTGGCAAATACTCTTGACAACAAAGTTAGGAAAAGCAATTGATTGTTTTTAATTAGCAATAAAGATTGCAGATGTGCTGTCTTTGTGCAGCACAAGAAGTTTAAGTAATTTAAGCTATTGACCTTCCGAGGTGTTATGGCTTAAACCCGATTGGGCGGCTGCTCAATTTTCCCCTGTTAAATGGTGATCGATGCCCCCATATTTATCAAGGCTAAAGACTTATTTCGATTATTATTCAGAACACCAAGCTGGAAAGTAATGCTTACACACAAACTTTGAGCAACTAAGAATCTATAAACCAATAATTTGAAGCCAATTATTCCTGATAGGGATAAAACAGAGTCATAGAGAATTGCTTCTATAGAGATTTTCAATAATTATTAAAGATTTTCTAGTATTAGAAATCCTTTTCTAGCCAAATTATAAGAATTAAGGCTGTTTCTTGTTCAATCCTGTTATTGGTCCTAAAAGATGCAAAAACATCAATATTAGGATAAATACGCGTTAATCAAGGCTCAAAACGATATGTGCTAAATACTAAATCAATTTAGCACACTGCTCCAGAGAATTCTGAATCAATATAAACTGACTAACTAATTAAAACTTAATTCAATGAGGAAAACTTTACTTCGTCAGCTACGGCTGATTTCGAAAGAAAATCGGATCATCATTTTTTTGGGTATGCTTGTTTTAATGAGCCCCAAAACATCAGATGCTCAAACCTTAGTCCACCCGGGCATACCTTTTACCCAAACCGATCTCAATCAACTGAAAGCCAACATTACCCAGGAACCCTGGCTCTCAGCGTATAATTCATTAAAGAACGATTCACGGTCTAAGCTTAGTTACGGTATGCAGGGGCCTTTTGCAACGGTTACCCGTGCGCCAAATTTAAACAACACCCAATGGAAGAGCGACATGGAGGCTATCCACAACCTAACCTTCATGTATGTTTTTACAGGAGATAGC
>Ga0307408_100003982_pt1 | contig 10067 bp, 13 predicted proteins | sample 322Cmetagenome_FD_202116 | JGI IMG/M metagenome (GOLD analysis project Ga0307408, IMG submission 202116) | Maize rhizosphere microbial communities from greenhouse at UC Davis, California, United States - 322HYB-C-3 | ecosystem: Host-associated > Plants > Roots > Rhizosphere > Soil | place... | reverse complement strand
CGCCGCGAAGGCTGCACTCGCGATGGTGCCCGGCCAGTTCGTGCCGGTGCCGGCGCCCGAGGTCGTGAAGATGGGTGCGGTCGGCTCGGTGCCCGCCGGCCTCGGCATCGTCGAGGGCGACACGATTCCGTACCTGCCGGCCGCGCTCGAGAAGAAGAAGGAGAACCAGAAAAACTGGCTGACTTCCGATCCGGAGATCAAGTGCTATCTGCCCGGCGTGCCGCGCGCCAACTACATGCCGTATCCGTTCCAGATCTTCCAGAGCAAGGACTACGTGTTCTTCGCGTACGAGTACGCCGGCGCCGTCCGGAACATCTATATGAAAGACCCGGGCCCGCCGCCCGCCGACTCGTGGATGGGTCAATCGGTCGGCAAATGGGAAGGCGACACGCTGGTCGTGACCGTCACCGGCTTCAACGACCAGACCTGGCTCGACCGCGCCGGCAACCACCACAGCGATGCGCTGAAGGTTACCGAGCGCTGGACGCCGAAGGGCCCGGATCACCTGTGGTACGAGGCGACGATCGAGGATCCCAAGACCTTCTCGAAACCGTGGAAGATCAGCATGCCGCTGTATCGGCGCGTCGAGCCGAACGCGCAGCTGATGCAGTTCAAGTGCGTCGAATTCGTCGAGGAGCTGATGTACGGCGATCTGCGCAAGAAGCCGACCCAGCCCACACCGCCGAAAGAGCAGAAAGAGTAAGAGGTAACTGCAAATGCGCATGAAGTTGTTCGTGATGGCCGGCGCCGCGCTGGCGACGGCTGTGTTGGGAGGCGCATCCGCCCTCGCGCACCATGCGTTCGCCGCGGAGTTCGATGCGAACAAGCCGGTGAACCTGCGCGGCCCCGTGACCCGCGTCGAGTGGATCAATCCGCATGCATGGATCCACATCGACAACAAGAACGCGGACGGCTCGGTTACGAAGTGGATGGTCGAGGGCGGCACGCCGAACACGCTGCTGCGCCGGGGCATCACCAAGGATTCGCTGACGATCGGCACGGAAATCGTGGTGCGCGGCTACCAGTCGAAAGACGCGCTGTGCAAGCCGGAATGCCGCGCCAACGGCCGTGACGTGACGTTCCCGGATGGTCGCAAGCTGTTCATGGGCTCGTCCGGCACCGGTGCGCCGAAGGACGGCTCGGACCAGACCGAGAAGCAATGACCGCAACGAAGCTCAGCAGCCAGGAAAAGATCGCGGTGGGCGTATCCGCCGCGATCCTGCTCGCCGCCGCGGTCTATTGGGTCGTGCAGATCCTCGGCGTCATCGAGACACTGAAGCTCGCTTACGGCTGAATCAGTTCCCCGTAGGTCGGGCTTTAGCCCGGCTTCCTTCCTACCCCGAGAACCCGATCCAGCGGCCCGAAGCGGCCACCAGAAACCAGATCGTCAGCGACGCGAGCGCCACGAGCTTGAGCGTCCACGGATTGAGCTGTGTGTGATCCTTGCGCAGCAGCGGCTGCCGGATCGCGAACACGAACACGATGCCGATCCCGAGCGCAGTCATCTTCGCCCAGTAGAACGGGTTGTGAAAACACTTGGTCGCGACGCCGGCGAGCATGAAGAACCCCGTCACCATCAGCACCACGAGCGCCAGCTTGAACCAGCGATGCGCCTGATCGGTCACGGTGTTCGACGGCACGTCGCGCATCACGACGTTCAGTAATCGCAGATCCGCGCTCAGCACTGCCGCGCCGAGCAGCGCGAGCGCCATCAGGTGAACGGCCTCGATGATCGCGAACGTCGCGGCCTTGTCCTTGACGAATACGCCGATCGGCGAGGCTTCCAGCCATTCGAAAAACGGCAGCAGGTTCATCCGTGCTGGCCTCCTTCCTCACCCGCGACACAGCCGGCCGCCCAGTCGATGAACGCCGGATTGTCCTGGCCGCAGTCGAACCAGTCGTAGGCGATGAAGCGGCCGCAGGTGATGACCGCGGCCCACAGCGTGAGCGACAGCGCAGCGGCAACGCGCGTGCGACGCGGCGGCACCGGCTCGGCGTCCCAGGATCCGACCGAGGCTTGCATGTGGCGGCGGAACAGCCAGGCGTTGATGAAGGCGGCGACGAGCAGGACGATCTTGATCCTGAACCACAGGCTCTGCGTCGTGCGGATCGGAATTCCGACATACAGCAACACGCCGGTGACGACCATGATCGAGAAGCCGATGAGCATCGGCCGGTCGAGCCGCGCAGCGATCTTCGACGCCGGCACGCTCGTCATCCACAGCCCGAGCATTCGCAGATCGATGATGATCAGCATGCCGAGGCTCACCATCAGCGTGATGACGTGGATCGATTCGATCCACGCGTACATGTAGTACGACTCGTGCAAGCCGATACTGAACGACGTCGCGCCGATCGCCTCGGCGAATTTCAGCAGCCACTCGTTCAACGCTCGATTCCTATTGTTTCGGCGCCGCGGGCGCCGCCGGCGGCGCATCCATCTTCGTTTGCCGCGTCTTGAAGCGCCAGCCGCCGGCGGTCTTGACCAGCGTGTCGTTGTACATGCCGGTGGCGACGATGCCCTTCGTGCTCACGTCGACCAGCATCAGGAACACCGAGGCGCTCGCACCGTCCTTGCTCGGCTCGATGCGCAGGTTGGTGTTCCAGTGCCGGCGGTTGCCGCCGTTCATCTTCTCCTTCCACTGCTGGATGAAGCCGACCAGCTGGTCGCGCCCGGTGAACTTGTTGAAGGTGCCGTCCGGCGTGAAGGTCGCAGCCCACGCTTCGCCGTCGCCCGAGTCGATCGCGTGGTTGTACGTCGCGTACAGCTGTTCGATGTCGATGTAATCCTGCGTGGTTAGCCCGTCGGCCCACGCGATGCTGGTGAAGCCCAGAATGGTCACGGCCGCCGCGACGAAGCTCAAAAGCCTGCTCATGGTTCTTCTCCCCGCTGCAAGGATGGCGGCCAGTATCCGCGATCCGGCGGCCGGCCGCCCCGTTCTTGATGAAACTTCAGAAGATCGTGTAGCCGCCGTCGATGACGAAGCTGTCGCCGGTATGGAAGCGCGACGCATCGGAGGCCAGGTAGACGGCGATCCCGGCGAAATCCTCCGGCTCGCCCCAGCGGCGCATCGGCACGCGCCCGATCGCCTTCTCATTGAACTTATCCCACGACACCAGGGTGGCGGTCATATCGGTGCGGATCCAGCCGGGCAGGATGGCGTTTGCCCGCACGCCATAGCGTGCGTACTCGACGGCGATGCCGCGGATCATCGCAATGACGGCGCCCTTGGTCGAAGCATAGGCCTGATTGCGCGGCGCGCCGTGGATCGCCGACGTCGACGATGTGACGACCACGGAGCCACCGGGGTCGCCGGCTTCCGCGCGCGTCATCATGTGCTTGCAGGCCTCGCGCAGCGTCCAGAACACTCCGTCGAGATTGGTCATCGTGATCCGGCGCCACTGCTCCGTCGTCGTCTCCGCGAACGAGGAGCGACCGCCGCCGCCGACGCCTGCGTTCGCTGCCACGAAGTCGAGCCGTCCCATCGTGCGGATCACGTCCGCGATGCCGCCCGCCACGGCCTGCTCGTCCGCCACGTCGACGCGCTGGACCAGCACGTCGCGGGTATGTGCGCGGAGTTTCTGCTCCGCGATGCGGTTTTTCTCGGCGTTCTGGCCCCAGATCGCGATCTTCGCGCCGGCCTGCGCCAGCCCCTCCGCCATGCCGAGCCCGATGCCGCCGTTGCCGCCCGTGACCAGGGCGACCTTGCCGGACAGGTCGAAGAGCTTTTGCGCCACAGTTCACCCCTGGTTTGTCTGGTCGAAAGTGGCCCAGGCCCTTTCGACGCGTCCGGCAAAAGGCGTGACTTTTGCCGGACTGGTTGAGGTATATACGATCACATGAGCAGCCGCGATCCCGCAATGAGCGAAGCCTTGCTTCGCGTGCTCGCGAAGCTCGACAGCCCAGTCAAGGACATCGCGAACCTCATGCGCCTGTCTGCGGGCGCCACGAACGAGACATGGTCGCTCGACGCCGTCCGCGATGCGGGCGTCGAACCGCTCATCCTGCGGCGCTCGGCCGCGGGTCGCGGATCAGGCGTGCTCACGCTGCAAGCGGAAGCGCAAGTGCTCTCCGCTGTGTACGGCTGCAACGTGCCGGTGCCGAAAGTCCGTTACGTTCTGGCGCCGGAGGACACGCTCGGCGAAGGATTTCTGATGCAGCGGATCGCCGGCGCGACCTTGCCCAGCAAGATCCTGCGCGACCCGGCGCTCGCATCCGTGCGCTCGCAGCTCGCGAGCCAGCTCGGCCGCATCGCTGCCGCGATTCATGCAGTCGATTTGTCCCGCCTTCCGCAGTTGCCGCTGCTGGATGCGCAGCGACAGGTCCAGCACCTGCACTCGCAATACCAGGCGCAGGAAACGCCGCGACCTGTCTTCGAGCTCGCGTTCCGCTGGCTGCGCGAGCACTTGCCGTCCAAGGTCACGGCCGTGCTCGTGCACGGCGACTATCGTCACGGCAACCTGATCGTTGGCGAACGAGGCGTGCACGCAGTGCTCGACTGGGAGCTCGCGCACATCGGCGATCCTGTCGAAGATCTCGCCTGGCTGTGCATTCCGCCGTGGCGCTTCGGCGAGCTCGACAAGCCCGTCGGCGGCTTCGGTGTGCGCGAGGAGCTGCTCGACGCTTACGAGAGTGCGAGCGGACTGTCGGTCGACCCGGCTCGGCTCGAATGGTGGGACGTGCTCGGGAGCCTGAGATGGGGCGTCATGTGTGCCGACATGCCGAAGTGGCTGCGCAGCGGGCGCGATACGAGCGTCGAGCGTGCGCTGATCTCACGACGCGCGTCGGAAAGCGAGCTGGACTTGTTGCGGCTGCTGGCGCCGAGGAATTGAACCATGCAGGACCCGCCGACCGTTACCGAGTTGCTCGAAGCCGCTGCCGCGTTTCTGCGCGAGGTTGCAGTCCCGCAATTGTCGGGGCACGCAGCGTTTCATGCGCGCGTTGCCGCCAACGCACTCGACGTCGTCAAGCGCGAGCTCGCGCTGCGTCCTGCGGCGGAACGCGACGAGCACGCGAGACTGACGGCGCTGCTGCACACGGACGGCTCGCTCGAAGAACTGAATGCACTGTTGAGCCGTCGCATCGCCGCCGGTGAGCTGAGCCTGCAAACACCCGGCCTCGCCGCGCACCTGTGGGCGACGACGCTGGCAAAGGTTGCGATCGATCAACCCACGTACGCGTCGTACCGACGCGAAGCCGGGACGTAACGCCATGGACTTCTCGCTGCCGCCAGACCTGGTGAAGTATCTCGAACGGCTCGATGCGTTCATCGCCGCGGAGATCGCGCCGCTCCAGGCGCAGGACGACAACCAGCGCTTCTTCGATCATCGCCGCGAGTGGGCGCGCACCGACTTCGAAGGCGGCGGCCTGCCGCGGCGCGAGTGGGAAGAGCTGCTCGCGGAAGCGCGGCGTCGCGCCGATCGCGCCGGCTTCTATCGCTTCTCGCTGCCGCGCGAATATGGCGGCGACGGCGGTTCGAACCTGTGGATGGCGGTGATCCGCGAACATCTGGCGGCGCAGGGCCTCGGGTTGCACAACGACCTGCAGAACGAGCACTCCGTGGTCGGCAACTTCCCGTTCATCGTCATGGTGCGCGATTTCGGCAGCCCCGCGCAGAAGGAGCAGTTCATCCGCGGCAGCCTCGACGGCAAAGTCATCGTCGCCTTCGGGCTCACCGAGCCGCAGCACGGCTCGGATGCGACGCACATGGAAACGCGCGCAGTGCGCGAGACGCGCAACAGCGTCGACGGCTGGCGCATCGACGGCGAGAAAATGTGGACGACCGGCATGCACGTCGCGACTCACTGCGTCGTCTTCGCGCGCACCAGCGGCGAAGCCGGACGCGCCAAAGGCATCAGCGCGTTCCTCGTGCCCACGCAGACGCCGGGCGTGAAGGTCGAGGAGTACCTGTGGACGTTCAACATGCCGACCGATCATCCGCGCGTGAGCCTCACGAACGTGTGGGTCGCGGAGTCGGCAGTATTCGGCGCGATCGACTACGGCCTGCCGATCGCGCAGGCATTCGTGCACGAGAACCGCATTCGCCAGGCGGCCTCATCGCTCGGCGCAGCCGTGTACTGCATCCAGCAGAGCGTGCGCTACGCGCGCGAGCGCAAGCCGTTCGGCAAGGCGCTCGCCGAAAACCAGGCGATCCAGTGGCCGCTCGTCGAGCTCGCGACGCAGGCCGAGATGCTGCGGCAGCTGATCCGCAAGACCGCTTGGGAGATGGACCAGATGCCGCATCCGGAAGTCGAGCATCGACTGTCGGACAAGGTGTCGATGTGCAACTACTGGGCGAACCGCATGTGCTGCGAAGCCGCCGATCGCGCGATGCAGGTGCACGGCGGCCTCGGTTACTCGCGCCACAAACCGTTCGAGCACATCTATCGCCATCACCGGCGCTATCGCATCACCGAGGGCTCGGAAGAAATCCAGATGCGCAAGGTCGCGGCGTACCTGTTCGGCTACGCCGGACCGTCAAAAGGCTGAATGACTCTGTAGGTCGGGCTTCAGCCCGACGGCTTCTCGCCCTCGCACTTCGGCAGCGTGTACGGCCCGCCGACGTCGAGCGACTGCACCAGCTTCTCGATGCGCTGCACGTTGCCGAACGTGTCCACGATCATCAGCATGTTGGTGCATGGGAACGCCACGAGGTGACCCACCTGCGGCAGCAACGGGCGCAGGATCGGTACCAGCTGCGCCGCCGGCACGTTCTTCACTGTCAATGTCTTGGTCACGTACTCGGCGTCGGGATGCGATTCCTTGCCTGTCACGATCCGTAGCGGCTGCTGTCGCACGTTTGCATCGGGAATCACGCGCACCACGTCGCCATGCTCGACCACCGCGAAGCCGTGCACCTGCAACACAGCAAGCAGTTCAGCGTAGTCGAGCTTCGCCGGATCGCCGCCGATCAGCACAGCTTCGCCTTGCACGCGCGGATCGACGATGAAGGTCTTGCCAGTCCGCTTCGCCGCGGCAGCGATCAACTGCGCAATAGGCAGGCCACCCTGCCGTGGCGTTGCTGTTGCCTCACTCTGCGCCCCGGCACACGGCGCGGTGACGAGCGCGAGCAACGTGATCGCGCCGATGACGGTCGTTCGCAGTCGGGTTCTCATCTGGCGTGCTCCTCGTCAGGGCTGCAGGGATTCGAGCGGACTCGGCAGCGGCGGGCGGGTTCTTTGCATGTACCGCGGGATAGCCTCCAGCGGCACCAGGCCCTGGCGCAGCAGGTATCCCTGCGGGCCCACCGCGTCTTCGTCCGTGAGTTCAAACGCCAGCGTTCGCGCAGCGGGGTTCCAGTCGAGATGACTTTTCTGCGCATAGACGTAGACCGGCCGGGCAGCCGGATACGTGCCATCAGTCAATGTGGCCAGCGTGGGCGCAGGTCCCTCGAGCATCGTGCCGCCCAACTCCCTGCGATGCGCCGCGTAGAACGAATAGTCGACGACGACGAGCCGGTTCGGGACCGACGCCACCTGCGCGAACAGAGGGTTGCCCAGGTCGACGTCGCGGGAATGGTCATCGCTGCGTAGTTGACGACAGACATCGTAACCATAGGCGTAAGGTCGCCGACCCCCCCGGCTCAGGGTCGCTTCGCAACCCGGCACCATCACCAGTTGCAGAAACAACGACCGACTCGTTCCTTCCCATGGCACGAGAACCTCGATGCTGCGGCGGTCGAAGCGAGCATCGACGTCATGCCAGGTTTCGTTGGGGTTGTCGATCAAGTGCGCAGGGTCGGCCGGATCGGGGATGCGCTGGGCGAGCGCGAGAAACACGTCGCGCGGCGTCAGGGCCAGTGGATCGGACGCCGGACCCGCGGCCAGCACCACAGCCTGGTAGCCGAGCTTCCATTCGACGACGTCGATGCCCCATTTGCGGCAGCGGGCGAGCGCGGCATCGGAGATGCGCCGAGACGCGACTACGAGATCTGCGTTGCCGCACAACGCGTCGAAGGCGCCGTCGCCGTCCATGGTCGCGACACGCGGCTGCGCGAAGTAGCCGTACTTGGGCAGGCGTTCGAGCAGGGCCTGCGCCAGCGGTTGCGCCAATGACGATGTGACGAGCGCGACGGGGATGTCCTTGGACGCCTCATCTGCCGGTACCTGCGAGGTCACGCTGCCGTTGCCAGTAACGCGACCGTCGGGGCGTGGAGCGCTTGTGCGTTGTTCCGCACGCGCTGCGGCCTTCGGTGCGGGCGCCTGTGCCATTGGCACATCCTTGCTGGGCAGCTCCTGACGATCGCGGAACAACAAGGCCGTCGCCATCGCGACGCCGCCGATCAGCAACACGCCCGCCATCATTCGCATGATCGGGAGCCGGCGGCTTCGCGCAGACTGACGATCCAGCCGACGTTTCAGCTCGGTCGCAAATCGCGGCGGCGGGTTGCGGCGCAGAGCATGGAGGAATTCGTCGTTCATCGGTGCATCTCCGCCGCTACCATTGCGACCGCAGCGCCTGAACGGTGCGGTGCAGGATCGTGCCGACGTTCGATTCGCTCAAGCCCACGAGCGGCGCGATCGCCCGGTTGCTGAGGCCAGCGCCGTATCTCAGCGCGATGAGCTCGCGTTCGCGACCCGGCAGCGCGGCCGTGAGCGCGGCGAGTCGGGTCAGGTCGGAGCGACGCTCCTCGTCGGTCTCGAGCGTCCGCTCCGCCGCCACCTCGGCAGCGGCGTCGAGCGGCGCGTGCGTGCGGCGCGAGCGCAAGTGATCGACGCAAACGTTCTGCGCGATCCGATACAGCCACGTCGAAAAGCCCGCGAGATCGCGGCGATAGCGCGACCGCGCCGACCACGCCTTCTCGAACGTGCGCGCGGTCAGGTCCTCGACATCCGCTTCGCCGGCGAGGCGGAAGCGGAAATAGTTGTAGATCCGCGGCAGGTGATCCGCGTAAAGCGCTTCCCAGTCCGCATCGCCGGTCGACGGCCAGTGCATTGGGCGGTCCGCCACTGCCTCTTTTGCAGCCATGCAGTTATATACGTCCGAGGTGCGCGAGTATCACACGGCGTAAGATGCGGACATGGCCAACCTGGTTGCCGCGGCCGTGTTCTTCCTCGCCATTCACTTCGGCGTCTCCGGCACGAGGCTGCGTGACCGCCTGGTGAGCGTCGTCGGCGAGCGAGCCTTCCGCGGACTGTTCGCGCTGGCATCGCTGATCGGCCTGATCTGGATGGCCAGAGCGTACTCGCACGCGCCGCACGTTCCGCTGTGGGGCCAGCTGCTCGCGCTGAAACCGATCGCTCTGCCGCTCGTGCTGATCGCGTTTGCGTTCATCGTCATCGGCATCGGCACGCCAAACCCGACTTCGGTCGGCAGGGAGTCACAGCTCACCCGCGAGGTGCAGGTGCGCGGCATGACGCGCATCACGCGGCATCCGTTCCTGTGGGGGACGGCGCTGTGGGCGCTCGTGCATTTCGTGATCAACGGCGACGCAGCTTCGTCGATTCTGTTCGGGTCGCTGTTGCTGCTCGCGGTCGGCGGCACCGCGTCGATCGATGCGAAACGCCGCCGCAACTTCGGCGAGCGCTGGGAACACTTCGCGCGCGAAACTTCCAACGTGCCGTTCGCGGCGATCGTCGCGGGACGCAATCGATTCGGCCCGGCGTTGCGCGAGATCGGCGTCGTGCGTCCGCTGGCGGCGATCGTAGTTTTCGTCGCGCTGTTCGTATTGCACGGACGCCTGTTCGGCGCTTCGCTGACATAGCAAAATTTCTCGCTGTCGGCGAACTCTATCGTCGCCAGATCCGCACGTTGCACCTTTAGTTGAATGGGCGCAGGCTCGCGCGCGCAACCGATAACACATCTGAGCGCTGCGCACCGACAGCGCGCCAGGGGAGCAATCAACGAAGGAAAAAACTCGCGCACTGCGCGAGCGGGATTCTTTTGCCGAACGATCAACCGGGAGAATCGTGATGCAAGCACTAAGAAGGTTTGCACTGGTGGCGATGACCGCATCGCCGCTGCTGATACTGGGCCTCGACTCGACAGCCGACGACCGTGCCACCACCCGCTTCCAGCATTCGGGAGTCATGCCGGCGGAGCAATCGACGACGGCAGTGACGCAGGC
>Ga0307408_100003981_pt1 | contig 10067 bp, 8 predicted proteins | sample 322Cmetagenome_FD_202116 | JGI IMG/M metagenome (GOLD analysis project Ga0307408, IMG submission 202116) | Maize rhizosphere microbial communities from greenhouse at UC Davis, California, United States - 322HYB-C-3 | ecosystem: Host-associated > Plants > Roots > Rhizosphere > Soil | place: USA... | reverse complement strand
TCAAAAGCCGCGGCGAAGTCTTCCTTCGTGTCGCTCTCTTGCTTGCCGAACATTTGCTCGTCGATCAGGTGGAAGACCATCTCACCGATGTCGCCGCTTTCACGGACGCCCCACTCGTACATGAGGGTCGCCGCCATCGGGCCGAATTGCTCCAGTGCCAGATCGCGGTAGCCGACGCACAGCTCCCGGCCGGACACGTGGCGAGGCTCGCCATTGTTGGCCTCGGCAGCGCGCTTCAGCGTGAAATCGAGTGCCTCCTTCAAGAAAAGGTAAGCCAACGGATCATACCGCCGCTCACGCTTCAGGATGGCTTCGACCGCTTGCTCGAACTGCAGTGCCTTCATTCGCCGCAGAGGATGCCCGGTTCTTTTCGCGGAGTCAAAGCCGTTAGCTAACAGCCGTTTCACTAGAAATATAAGGGCCGAACTGACCCTCTTACGTAGAACTACGTTTCCTGACTATCAGCTAGTTGCCTGCAGCAGGGCCAGATCTTGAGCGGCTTTACTTGGTCGGTCGGGGAGCGCAGGAAGCGCGTTGCGGATCAATTCCCCAGCCGCTGGGCCAAGTCATCCAGCACGCTGTCGAGCTGCTTGGCCGAGGTGATGCGCTGCGGGTCGTCGAAGCCGACCCAGATCGCCGTCGATCCCTTCGGGCCGAGGCGGGCGAGCCAGGCATCGCGGCCGGAGCCGGTGGCACCGCCGTGAACGCGGGTGCCGGATTCCTTTTCTAACAACGCCGCCGCTTCCTTTGCGGCCTGTTTGCCGATGGCCGGCGTGGTGCTGGGAGTGGCGGTGTAGAGCACCTTGCCGTCCGGCGCGGTGATGCTCTGGATCAGGTGCGGTTTCGGGCGCTGCCCGGCATTGCCGAGGGTCGCGAGACCGGTGGCCAGCTCCATCGGCGTGGCGGCGGCACTGCCGCGGAAGAGGTCCTCGGTTTCCACGAAGGGACCGGTGATGCCGCAGCGCTTGGCGATGCGGATGGTCTCCTTCGGCCCGATTTGCCGACCCGTTTGCACTGGCTTGCCGGGCAGCACGAGACGCCCGCGCTCAGCGGCTGCCGCCGCGACCCATGGCGAGAAGGCGGACCCGAGATCGCGCCGTGCGCCATTGCTGCGATCGTAGCGCGAGTCGAGATAATCGCGGCCACCGACAAGTGCGAGCACGCCGCCCGTCTTCGTTTCCAGCGTGACCGCAGCGCATTGGAGATACTGCACTTCGGCACCCGACTGATGGGCGGCATGAGTCGGATAGGTCCATCCCTTGCTCTGCTCGATCTTTTGCAGCGACTCGGAAAGGTCGGTCTCCAGCCGCGTTTGCCAGCCGGCATCGAGCGTCGAGCGCACGGTCAGTCCGCCATCGCGAATGTCCACGTCATCGAGGATGGTCTGCAGCTCCTTCTGGATTGCCTCCAGCGCGTAGGATCGTTCGCCACCGCGCTGTTCCTGGGGCACCAGTTTAATGGGCATCGCTTTCACGCGCTCCACCTCCGCGGCATCGATCAAGCCCATCGCCTTCATGCGTGCGAGCGTCTGTGCCTGCTGTTCGCGGGCCGCATCGAGATTGCGGAAGGGCGAGAAGATGTGCGGACCGCGGATGATGCCCACCAACATCGCGCTCTCTGCCTCATTGAGCTGTGACGTTGGCTTGCCGAAGTAAGTCCGCGCCGCCTGCTCGATGCCGTGGCAACCCGCGCCGAAATAGATCCGGTTCAGGTAATTCGCGAGGATCTCGTCCTTCGAATAACGCGACTCGAGGCGCAAGGTCAGCGCGATCTCGAGCAGCTTCCGGTTGATCGATTTCTCGCGGATCTCGAAGGTATTCCGCGCGAGCTGCATGCTGAGCGTGGACGCGCCCTGAGTGAAATCGCCGTCCTTCACATTACGAATGGTCGCGCGGGCAAGGCCGCGGAAATCGACGCCATTGTGCTCGAAGAAGCGCGCATCCTCACGGGCACGCAGCGCCTTGATGAGGAACTCGGGGATGTCAGCGCGCGTGATCAGGCGACGGCTGTTAGGCCCGCCGCTGCCGAGCTCCTTGCCATGGCGATCATAGATCGCCGTGTGCGCGGGCATCTTTGCGACTTCGGCGAGATCGAACCGCGCGGCCTTCGAAAAGTAATACAGCACCACCATCAGTCCCAGCGCCGCGCAGACGACGCCGGTCCACAGCACGCACTTCAGCGTGAGGCGCAGCCAACCCGGCATCCAGGCCAGCCAGGCCGGGGTTCTGCGGATCGGTCGCCAAGTGGACATGCGGGGAGACAGAAGATTTCAAGACGCAAGACTCAAGACTAGAAGGCCCGCTCGCTAGGAGCCATCGCCCTCATCGACCGGAATTGCCTTGGGGATATCGATTTCCATTTCGTCGGCGATCGGACCTTCGTCTGTCACCGGCTGGGCCTTCGGCGGGCGGTCCGAGGTGGTGGCTTCTGGCAGCTCGCCATCGACCGGCAGGGCCTTCGCCGGGTGATCGGGGCAGAGATCATTCTCCGCGGGCACGTTGTCTTTCGGCACGTTGTCCGTGTAGGCTTCCTGAGCGAGTTCACAGCCCGCGGTGGCGCGCTTGCCGGAAGAACGGCACAGGCGGCACTCCACGAAGGAAAGCTGCGACTTCAGGCCCTCCGCCTTGTAGCCCAGCTTGTCGGCGGTCTTCATGACCTCGACCCACACTGGCAGCGCGAGCGTGGAGCCGTAGCCTTTCTCGATCGTCTTCTTCGGCTGATCGAGGCCGACCCAGACGGCGCAGGTGATGCTGGAAGTGTAGCCCGCGAACCACGCGTCCTTGTAGTCGTTGGTGGTGCCGGTTTTGCCCGCGCAGGGTTTGTTGAAGCCGAGTGACTTCACCGAGGCCGCGGTGCCGCGGGTGGTGACTTCACCGAGGATCTTGGAGACGCTCCACGAGGCACCGGGGTTCACGGCCTCGTAGGAGATGTAAGGAGAGTCGCCTTTCTCAGGCCACACGACATTCCCGTTGCGATCGCGGATCTCCTTGATGAGGCGCGGCGCATAGCGGACGCCGCTGTTAGGGAAGACGGTGTAGGCCGAAGCGACTTCATAGGTGGTCGCTTCCCAGGCACCGAGGTAGGACGTCGGCAGCTTCGGCATCGGCGTTTCAAAGCCGACAGAGAGCGCGACATCCGCGACCTTCTCGACGCCTGCCCGATTGCCGACGCGCACTGACATCGTGTTGCGAGAGCGGATCAGGCCAGTCGAAGCGGGCAGCCAGCCGCCGAACTTACCATCGGAGTTCTGCGGGTGCCAATTGCCGGCACCCCAGATTTCGCCGCGCGAGATGGGGCCGTCGCTGATCTGAGTGTCCGGGCGGATGCCCTTTTCGAAGCCGGCGAGATAGACGAAGGGCTTGAAGACCGAGCCGATCTGCCGCTTGGCCTGCAGCGCGCGATTGAATTTCGACTCGTCGGCATTGCGACCGCCGACGATCGCCAGCACCGCGCCGGTCAGGTTTTCAATCGCGACCACGCTGCCTTGGAGATACTGAGGCTGGGTCTTCTTGTCGGCGGGGATCTCGTTCCACGCGGCACGGGTCTGGTGCGCGTAGCCGGGGGTGCGCTCGATCTGCCGTAGCTTCGCATCCAGCGCTTCCTCGGCCTTCTTCTGGATCAAGTGATCGATCGTCGTCGTGATCTGCAGACCGCCAAGCTCGATGTTCTCTTCTTCCAGGATGCGCTCCAGCTCGCGGCGGATCGCGTCCATCGCGTAGCTGTCATGGAAGATGCGGCGCCACTCGGGGCGGATGGAAATCGGCTCCTTCTTCGCGGCGTCTGCCTGCTCTGGGGTGATGAATTGCTCACCTACCATGCGGTCGAGCACCGAGTTCCGCTCGCGGATCGCCTTGTCGACGTCGATGAACGGCGAGAAGGCATTCGGACCGCGCACGATGCCGGCAAGCAGCGCGGACTCGGACAGCGTCAGCTCCTTCGCATGCTTCTCGAAGTAGGTGCGCGATGCCTCCTCGATCCCGCGGATCTGGTGGCCCCAGAAAATCCGGTTCACGTAGTGCTGGAGGATCTCCTCCTTCGAGTAGTTCGCCTCGATGCGATACGACACCGCGGTTTCCAGCAGCTTGCGATCGAGCTCCTGGATCTTCGACGAAAAATCGAGCCACTTGGACTTCAGCGCGAAGCTATTCCGGGCGAGCTGCATGGTCAGGGTGGAGGCACCCTGCGCCGATCCGCCGCGCTTGACGTTCTCCACCATCGCGCGGCCGACGCCGACCCAGTCCACGCCGCCGTGCTTGTAGAAGCGCTTATCCTCGCGCGCCAGGATCGCGAAAATGAAGTCCTGAGCGACTTCCGAGACCTTGATCACATCGCGCTTTTCGCCGTGGATCCGGCCGAGTTCCTCGCCGCGCCGGTCGTAAACCACGGTCCGCTCGGGCATTTCCGCCACTTTCGCCATGTCGAATGGCTGGGCGCGGACGAAATAAAACGCCATCATCGCCAGCCCTGCGTAAAGTCCCGCAATCGCCGGATCGCCGAGAATCCGCAGCGGCACCCGCAGGAATTTCGGCAGGGGAGAGATCAGGCCGTGGAAGACCAAAAACGGCCAGAAAAGAATCACGGAACCAAGGCCGACGGGCTTTTTGGCCGATTCGGTCTTCTTTCGGTTGGACGAGCGCTTGTCGGAGATTTTTCCGGTTGGGCTGCCGGGGTCCTTCGGGGATGATTTCGGCATGGACGTGGAGAACTTAGAGCGGATGGTCCGCAGATGCGATGGCGATATCGCACCTCAAACAAAGGTGCGCGAGTGTGTCGCTTTGACGTGTGAGAAAGCGATGAAGCATCCGAGATTTTTCCATGGAGTGGCGGCAGCCGTTCTGGCTTCCGCCTTGTTGCAACCGGCGTGGTCGCGCGAGCCCGTGGGCTCGATCGACGATATACGCAAGCTTGAAGGCAAGATTGCCACCGTAGCTGAGAAGGCGATGAAGGCCACCGTGGCTCTCGTTTCCGAAGAAAGCGGGGCCTCCGGCTCCGGTGTCATCACCTCCGCCGACGGATTAATCCTGACCGCCGCCCACGTCATCGAGGGCGCGGAGCAGGTGCTGGTCGTCTTCCCGGACGGCAAGCAGGTGAAGGGCAAGGTTCTCGGTGCCAACATGTCGAAGGACATCGGCATGGTGCAGATCGAGGAGAAAGGCCCGTGGCCCTTCATGGAGCGCGGCGAATCCAAGCCGCTCGAAGCCGGCAACTGGGTGATCGCGATGGGTCACTCGACCGGATTCGATCCGTCCCGGACTCCTCCCGTGCGCTTCGGCTCGGTGGTCTCGGACGGCCCGGGCAATTTCCTCACCACGGATTGCACGCTGATCGGCGGCGACTCCGGGGGGCCGCTGTTTGACCTCAATGGCAAGATCGTGGGCATCAACTCCTCGATCGGAGATGCCTTGAAGAACAACAACCACGCGGGCGTGGACGGCTTCAAGGAAGACTGGGACCGCCTCGTGGCGGGCAATGTCTGGGGCCAACTCCAGATGGATCCGATGTCGAATTCGGAGCGCGCCGTCATGGGCATCGGACTCGGCCTGCCGGTCCGGGGCGGTGGCATCATCATCGACAGTGTCAGTGAGCACGCGTCCAAGGCCGGCATCCGCCCGGGCGACATTCTCCAGAGCGTGGAGGACAAGAAGGTCCGCGATGGCCGCGCCCTGCAGATCTACCTCGCGAAGAAGCAGGCAGGCGACAAGGTCAAGATCGGCATCCTGCGCGCGGACAAGCCGCTCGAGCTTGAGATCGAATTGAAAAAGAAGAGCGAGATCCAGTGAACGTATCCCTGAGCCCGAACCTGAGAGATTTCCATTTTCGTCCCATCATGAGAACCACTCTTCTTGCGACCGCATTCTACGCCGCTCTGGTGGCTGGCGCTTTCGCTCAGATCCGCGGCGACGTGCCGCTGATGCGCCCGGAGGAAGCGGAAACGGTCCAACGCCAGTCGATGGAGTTCATCGACGCCGTGCGCCCGTCCGTCCGCCCCGTGGTCCCGTCCACCGTGTGGGTGTGGGCGGATACCGGCCGCGGCAAGCGTTCCGTCGCCTACGGCACCATCGTCCAGGATGGCACCAAGGCGCTCACCAAGTGGAGCGAGATCGCCATGGCGCGCGGTCCGATCCAAGTCGTGGGTGGCGATGGCACCACCGCCACGGCCACCGTGATCGGCGTCTATCAGGAGGAGGATCTCGCCTTGCTCCAACTCAAGGGCGCGACTTACACGCCCGTGAAACTCACGGCCCGTGATGCGCCGAAGCTCGGTCGTTTCCTCATCGCCGCGTCGCCGGATGACACGCCGGTTAGCGTCGGTGTGGTGGCCGTCGAGATGCGTTCCTTGCGCGAAAAGGACCAGGCGTTCCTGGGCGTGGTCGCGAATACGGATCCGCCGGGGAAGGGCCTGCTGATCGAGAAGATCGAAGAAGGCAGCGCTGCGGAAGTTGCTGGCCTCAAGGACGGCGACCGGATCCTCGCGATCAATGGCCGCACCGTTGGCAATCTCATCGAGCTCAAGTCCTCGCTTTCCGGCTTCCGCCCCGGCGACCGCGTGGAGATCCGCTATCTCCGCAAGGGTGCCGAAGCTAACGCCAATGCCGAATTGAAGGAGCGGAACGACAACTACCCTGAATTCCCCAATGGCCGCCTGCGCCAGATGGAGCGGATGGGTGCGGACGAGAAAGGCCTGAGCCTGGTGCACGAAGGCTTTCCCAGTGTAATCCAGACCGACCTGCGCGTCGGTCGCGAGCAATGCGGCGGACCCATCGTGGACCTCGACGGGAATTTCGTCGGCATCGGCATCGCCCGTGCCGACCGCACGCGGAGCTTCGTGATCCCGGCCAAGCACGTCGTCGACCTATTGGCCCGCGAGCCTGTGACCCCCGAAGTCGCCCAAGCTGCGATGGAGGAGGAACAGCAAGCGCGTCGCCAACAAGTCGGCCAGAACCTGCCGCGCGATCAACGCGTCCCGCGTGCCATCCCCGCACCACCCGGCGCCGCCGAAAACCTCCGCCAACATCTGGAGGAAATGGAGCGCCTCATGGACCGCATGCGCGCGGAGATGGAGGGGTTGAATGAGTGAGGATCTCTTGTAGCGGAAGGACTTCGTCCTTCCGCTACGAAAAAGTAATCACAAACACACCCGCCGGAACAACTCATCCAACGGCAGCTGCATGCCGATGTAGAAGTCGCCGAATTCGGCATAGCGTGCTGACACTTCATCGAAGCGCATCTCGTATACGATCGACTTGATGTCGATGGTGTCCTTGGCGAGCAGTGTCACACCCCACTCGTATTCATCGAGGCCGGTGGAGCCGGTGATGAGCTGGAGGATGCGTCCCGAATACGTGCGACCGGTGCGGGCGTGGCCGCCCATCAGCTCGCGGCGCGTTTCGTAGGGGAGCGAGTACCAATTGTCCGCGCCGGTGCGGCGCTTGGACATCGGATAGAAACAAATTGCCGGCCAATCCGGCAGCACGGGGTAGAGGCGGTGCTTCAGGTAGTGCGCCATGCGCTCCTCGAATTCCTTCATCGCCTGTTGGAATTCCGTGCTGCCCTCGGTGAGGCCCTTTTCGCCGATCAAGGTATCCGCCGCGTACTGCGCGGAGGTGGTCGTGTATTCCGAGCTCTCGGTCATCGAGAGATACGAATACACCGGGCTGAGGATTTCCGGTCCAAGTGAAAGCGTGAGCTGCTTTTCATAGCCCGTGGCCACTTGCAGGTCCGGCGTGAGCAGCATGAATCCGATGTCCGCCTTCGGCGTCGCGATCGCGAAAGTCAGCAGGTGGGTGTCCTTGGTAGCGCGGATTTCCTGCACCAGTTCGGTCAGGCGGGTCTTCGCCGCGCGCTTCTCGTCATCGCTGAGCAGAGACCACTGCGAGTGGTCGATCTGATAGAAAAGGTGCATCACGTGCCAGCCTTCGCGGGGCACTAGCGGGGAAACATTTGTATCGGACATGATCAACGGCGTTCGGGAAAAATGGGAATCGAGGAAATCTTCTTGAAGGAACTGGCCGGGGTTCCGCCGGGCGGTCCCTCGAGCACGTCGGCAGTCCAGAGTTTGCCCTTGCCGGTGCGGTAGCCTTGGAAATCGCCCTCCTTGAGGAAGCCGTCGGTGGCGGGGAAGCTGACGGTGGCGTTGCCCGTGGCTTCGAAGCGACCGGCACCGAATGACCGGGTGATCGGGTCGCCGATGGGCGCGCCCTCGGCATTCCGGAAGATCACGCGCAGGGAACCACCGCCCGAGTTTGCGGGATCGAGCGTGAGTTCCAGCACCGGAATGATGCCCACCTCACGGCGGGCCACATCGCGATTTTCGCCGGAGCGGACGGGCTCCCGCCAGAAGGTGCTGCCGGAGACGATCTGGGCTAGCTCGCCCTTCAGCGGGTAGTGCGGTCTGCTGTCGGACTCGCGAGTGAAGGAAAGCAGGGTGAAAAAGCGGGTCAGCACCCACACCGAGGCGATCATGGCGACCACGGCGAAGGTCGCAATGCCGATGACCTCGCGGCGGTTCAGCCGCGGGCGGGGCAGGTTCGCTCTCGTGGCCGCCATGGCAGAGCGCGCGCGGTTTTCCCGTGATAGCGTTTTGCCAAGCAGATCCTCCTCAGCCTCGGATTCATCCTCAGCCGCGAGCGGTTCCGGTTCGGCCACCACGGGCGTTTCCACCGGCGGTGCGGGGGCTTTCGGGGCTTTGGGGGCGGCTGTCACCTCGGCGGCCGGGACCACTTCGTCATCGATGGCGCTGGTGAGGGTGACCACCTCGTCTGAGGAGGGGGCCTTTGACCGGGGTGGGGGCGTGGGCTCGGGTGAATCCTCATCCAGCTCGCCGATTTCATCCGAGGGCGCGGGGCGGGCAGTCGGTCGCTTGACCGGCGTGGTGAGGCCGCGCGGCATCGGCGGTTCGATGGTGCCGGTGGGTTCCTCAAGCACGGGGACCGGTTCCTTGCCGGCCGGAGCTGGCGGGGCGGGCTTCGGCTGTCGGGGCCGGACGGGTTGGGCCGTGGCCTCGTCATCGAGGTTCCACAAATCCTCCTCCGTGGTCTCCCGGGAGAGATCCGAAAGGTGCGGGCGATTGCGGCCCGGCAAGCCGGATGGATTGGGTGGTTCCGCGGACATGGCAGAGGGTGGCCCCCGGTTTAGGAACCACGCCCGGACTTGGCCAGTGGAAACCATGGCCGCGCCCACCCGGCCGCCGTGACGGATGGGAACGGAAGCGGGATACGCGAACGGGTTCGAGGGGGCATTTCCGCGCCGGGTCGCCCGGACACTGCCGGGAAACGGCAAAAAGGGATTGCATGCGGGACCCGGCGGCGCGATGCACTCGCCAGCAGCATTTCCTCTCAACGATGGCCGACCGCGAAGACAAGAACCGGGAAAACGTCTCAGGCAAATTCTACGTCGATAGCCAGTGCATCGACTGCGACCTCTGCCGCGAGACCGCTCCCAACAATTTCACCCGCTCCGACGACGAAGGTTACTCCTACGTCTACAAGCAGCCGGAGAACGATGAAGAGCGCGCCCAGAGCCGCGAGGCGATGGAAGGCTGCCCGGTCGAAGCCATCGGCGACGACGGCGAAGATTGATCCGCAAAGCCATGGCCAAGGAATCCCGGCTCGAAGCGATGCGTCGCGCGGTGCTCCGGGAATGGCTGGGCGGCGAGGAGCCCGCGCGCCTCGATGAGCGGCTGCACGTGCCGAAGGAATTCCTTGCCGGCATCCTCAAGGCGGCCGGTGCCACCGAGGGGATCGATGAGGAGCGCCTGCGTGCGATGTGGAAGGAAGTCGCCGGCGATTTCGTCGCGCGCCACGCCACCCCGGTTTCCCTGAAAGGCGGATGCCTCACGCTTCATGTGCTGCAACCGGCGATGCGCTTCCACTTGGAGCAGACGCGCACCGTACTGCTGCAAAAAGTCCAGGAAGCCGCCGGTCCCGGCGTGGTGAAGAGCATCCGCTTCAACGTCGGCTGACCTCCTTTTTCATGTTTCGCAATCTGATCTTCGATTGGTCCGGCACGCTGGTGGATGACCTCCCGCCGGTGCTGGAGGCGACCAACCACGTGCTGGGCATCTACGG
>Ga0307408_100003979_pt1 | contig 10068 bp, 10 predicted proteins | sample 322Cmetagenome_FD_202116 | JGI IMG/M metagenome (GOLD analysis project Ga0307408, IMG submission 202116) | Maize rhizosphere microbial communities from greenhouse at UC Davis, California, United States - 322HYB-C-3 | ecosystem: Host-associated > Plants > Roots > Rhizosphere > Soil | place... | reverse complement strand
CGTAACTGCGTTTTTCACCAAAAAGTAAAATTTCCCACACAAAGTTCCAGGATGAGGTCAATTTCGACCGTTGTGAATTTCGGGAGGAGGTAGATTTTTCAAGATCCTCTTTTGAGGATTACACGGAATTCTCAGCTTCCGATTTTAAGTCATCTGTAACCTTTGCAGACTGTAACTTTGTTAGCTGGGTGAATATGGCAGTGGGCTTCGAGCATCGTGCAGACTTTGGAGGAGCAGTATTTGAAGGTGAGGTTGAGTTTTCGGATAGCGAGTTTCGTGGGCAAGCATGGTTTGCGGGAGCAAGATTTGAGTCTGCTGCAGATTTTACTGAAACAAAAGTGTTTGCCGAACTCGACTTTTACGCTGCTACGTTCGTTGATGCGGTTCGCTTCGGCACTCCTGCCTGGGGAGGCTTCTGCTTTGCTCCAGATGCTGAGCTAAGTTTTCAGCACGCCCGGATCGATCATCCAGAAAGAATCTCGTTTCATACAGTAGAATTGAAACCTTATTGGTTCCTAAATGTCGATTCGCGCAAATTTGTTTTCACAAACGTCAACTGGAATTCTACTTCTGTAGCTGAGAACTTATCGCCTCTTGATCCTCCCGAATTGTTGGGGATTGCCTACCGGAATCTGGCTGTGAACGCTGAAGAGAATCATCGTTATGGCGAGGCATCCACTTTTCGGTATCTGGCGATGGATACGCGGCGACTTACAGCGGGTTCCCCTTCAAGTCTTCACTGGCTTTTTCGCAAGATAAATCGACCGCGGGTTTGGCGAATCGCAAATAGGTGGTGGTGGGGTCGCGTCGCCTTTTGGAAACTTAGTTGGTGGTATTGGCTGGCGAGCGGCTACGGTGAACGGGCGTTTCGTGCATTCATAGTCCTTCTCTGCATCTGGTTGCTATTTGCTGTCAGCTTCACTCAAGTCGGCTTCGTTGTGAGCGACAAAAACTCATTGAACGACTCAGATGTAATGCAGTCAAAATACGAGGCTTGGGGTAGACCCCTCAGTTTTGCTCGAGCAGTAACCTATACCGGCGGAGTGATGACCTTTCAGAAACCTGAGCCACGACCACAGACCAACACGGCAAACGGCCTAGTGCTTTTGGCGACTCTCTTAGGGCCTCTTCAGGCCGCGCTTTTGGCGCTGGCAATCAGACGAAAATTCATACGTTAACGTGGCATAACGAAGCGTTGACGATATGTAGTTGTTAGCGAGGTCGTGACATGAATTTATATGATCTCAATCCTCAATTTATGTCGTTGCTCTATGACCGTATTCAACTCGCCGCTCGACGGGGCGTTGACTTTTGGAATGATGTTCCCGGCGGGGGGTTCAATAGGACGTAATTCCTGAAACTGACTTTAGAACCGACTATCAGGGAGGTCCCCATGATACATCTCAGACGCGCAGCTCTCCTGACCCTTGCAATCTTGTTGTCACTTGCACCAGCGACATTGGCGCAGCGCACCGAAATAAGCAATCCGAGACGCACTCGTTCGGTTATCGCGGGGCAGAAGATGAAGTTCAGAGGTGTTGTCATAAGCCGCGATGCGGACGTTTTTACAATTCGTGATCGGAATCGCGCAGACTATCAGGTTCTTATCACTGACAATACCAGCATTAAAACCCATGGCGGCGTTCTTAGTTCCGGCAAGAAGTACCCGGTTACAGATATTCTGCGAGGCTTGCTGATCGAAGTTGAAGGACGTGGTAATGCTCAGGGTCAGCTCGTCGCTAAAAAGATTCGCTTCAATGAGTCAGTCATGCGCGCCGCAATTACATCGGACACGCGCGTAAGTCCGGTTGAAGCCAATCAGGAGCGCATGGCTGGTCAGATGGATGAACTTTACGCTGTCGCGGCAGAAGCTCGCGCCGAGGTAAAGGCTATCAACGAACGTGTTTCAGCATTTGACGATTACGATGTGCAGGAGACTGTCACAGTCACCTTCCGCACCAATAGCACCGTGCTTTCGCCGGAAGCTAAGAGGCAACTCGATGCGCTCGCAGAACAGATCGTGAATGCGAAGGGCTACATGTTCGAAATTGCGGGCTACACGGATTCAACCGGTAGCAGTGCCAAGAATTTCCGGCTCAGCCAGCAACGGGCCGAGGCTGTGGTTAATTACCTTGCCGTGACCCACAAAATTCCGCTGCGCCGTTTTGTGACGCCGATGGGTTATGGCGAAACGGAAGCAGTGGCTGACAACACCACCCGTGAAGGCCGTTCGCAGAAGCGACGTGTGGACGTGAAGATGATTATTAATCGCGGTATCGCAAACCCTCAAGGTCTTAAAGACTTTCCATGGCCGCCTAATGCTTCAGCATCGATGATTATCCAAAGAAGTCTTCTGATGAAAGTCGGCCAAACGAAATCCTTAAAAGACATTGGAGAACAATTACAAGCCGTGCTTAACAGAGCTGGGTACGGCCAAGGAGGTTTCTACGGAGTCCCTGGTGGATTCGCGTTAGCGTCGCGCCTGGAGCAGTTCAATCAAGACGATGGTGCGCCACTTCAAGGAAACAACCGGTGGGTAATCGGGATCATTCCACCAAGCCGCTTTTCAAAAGAACATTTTCAGTCTTTTTTGAGACCACTTTCCGGATCATATCGTCTGATAGTATTTACGGTCAGAGATAAGCCCTCCGAGGGAGGTGGCGAGGCAGTGACTAGCGAACGCGCAGAGGTGCTCTCGCTAGAGGGCAGTAATACTTTGCCGGATGAACCCTTCCGTCGGTTTGCTCGAGCATAGGTGCGTTATCGTAACCGAGATCCTTCTTTAAGACTTGGAGTCGATGCTTCCAACACTCTTTGAGCCCTACTGTTGCGTTAGCATTGTGATTGGGAAAGCAAGGCGGTTGCAGATCAAATCGAGGAAGGGGAATCACGCCAGCAGCTCGATCTTGACAGGTTATGAGCTTGCCGGAAGAGTGGTCGAATCTCTCGATGGGAGCGTAATCTTCCGAAGAATGAACCCGACACGCAATTTGGGATTTACCGGGGCGTCATCTGGAGACGTTCCGCAATGCATTACAGAAGGCTCTACAGCAAGCAAACAGAGGGTAGCAAGTCCTCTCATGCAAGCTAAAAGTTAGCTGATGTTTCATGTTTGGTGATATATCAAGCCATGTTGACTGCAAACCAATTAGTAGAAAGCGAGGAACACACAATGCAACTCACACCACGAAAGCAACTGCTAGGACCGATGATTGTACTTACGGTGACCGGATTGGCTTTTATTTTCGGGAAAGGTGCTGTTACGCAATCGTTATCAGCCCAAAAGCCCGAAGGTCCAGACCAAGTAGTTACTGCGGTTCGAAAAGGCGGGCTACGAGAAGGCGCGAGAATCAAAAAACGATTCGTTAGTTCAGAGTCAACGACGGGGTGGGGAAAATACGATCTCGAATCTCTTACAAGTCATAGTTCGGTGGTGATGATGGGAACGCCACAAGATGGTACTTCGAGGTTAACACCAAACGGTGAACGCATCATCACGGAATACAAGGTAAAGGTGAGTCGAATCTTTAAGGGCCAGCTACAAGAAAATGAGTTAGTACGGTTAATCGTTCCGGGTGGAAAAGTCGTTTTTGAGGACGGCACTTCTGCTGAAATATTGACGCCGGATTTAGGGCCGATAACGAAAAATCAGACCTATATCTTATTTCTGCATGCGTCTGCTGACGGCACAGATGTCTATCAGTTGACGGGAGGGGGACAAGGGTTATTTGAAGTGCCATCGTCGGCTTGGGGAGTTAAGCCGCTGGGTGACAAAAAGGATTTGGTCCAACGACATAAGGACCAAACGGTAAATGATTTTATTGAGGAAATCCAAAGAGCAGTTCAAAAATATCCCGAGACAACAATGTGCTGCAACTAACAGAATCTATATAGGACCGGCTGCTTCCTATTCCCATTCCTTACGTCACTCTAAAGGGAGATCCAAAATGTTCACTCTTCGACAGTTCCTCCAACTCACCAGTGTTTCAACATTGTTGTTGCTAACAAGTGCATTAATTGCGAATTCCATTATCGGCCAGGAATGCATACCGCCATCAAACATTGCAGAAATCCTGCGCATTAGAGCGCCAAATCCTACTGATGGGAAGATCCACGTTACATATAGTTTTAGTGAATCCAACCTTTCGACTACATCAAAATCAGCCTTTGAAAATGCGATTGGACAATGGAACAGCAAATCGGGTTCAACGGGTGTCTTTTTCGATCCTGCTCCCGCGGGCAGCTCTGGAGATGTGGAGTTTAAACGTAGTACTGAACCTGCTGATACCGGAGGATGTGCTGCTTACCGACCTGCTACAAGTCGCGTGTATTATGGTGCCGAGTGGGAAACGCGAGCGGCCAATGTGACCGATGGCGCGGCTGTAATCGCGCATGAGCTTGGTCATTTTCTTGGTTTGGACGAGGCGGGTGTGAATCCTACTAATCCGACCATTATGAATAATCCAGTAGTTCCACCAGGCGGCAATCCCTGCTTAAATGGGACTGTAACGACGAAAACTGTACAAGCATCGGACGCAACGAAGTCAGGCACATGCATCGCTGCTGCAAGACCAACTCCGACGCCAACTCCGACACCGACACCAGAAAATACTGGTGGCAGCAACGGATTTTGTACGAATACATGCCCGCAGAAGATGGGTTGGTGGCAGCACTCCTGGCCAGACTGCCAGTGCGAATACGACGGCGGCGGTACGGCTCTCGGCGATAGTCCTATCATCGTTGATACTTTAGGCAACGGGTTTGACCTTACAGATTCAGCTTCAGGCGTCAGTTTTGATCTGGATAACGACGGAGCACGCGAGACGACTGCATGGACAGCAGCAGGATCAGATGAAGCATTCCTGGGGCTTGATCGAAACGGCAACGGCACGATCGATAACGGCGGCGAATTGTTCGGCAATTTCACGGCTCAACCGACGCCGCCAGCGGGTATCTTTCGCAACGGGTTCCTTGCTCTCGCAGAACACGATAAGCCGCAGAATGGCGGGAATGATGATGGAGACGTGGATCAACAGGATGCGATCTATTCATCTCTGCGACTGTGGCAAGACACAAACCACAACGGCATTTCTGAGTCGTGGGAACTCCACTCGCTATCCGATCTGCATGTAGATTCAATATCGCTGGATTTCAAAGAATCGAGGCGAACAGATCAGTACGGCAATCAGTTTCGGTATCGAGCGAAGGTTAACGGGGTTCGATGGGCATGGGACGTGTTTTTTGTAGCGCAGTAGTACTAATGGTTGCTCGCAGCGTGATTTATCTTACGATCTGTTGCTGGGGCTGGTTGTGCGGTTGCTGGTTTGCTTATGTTTTGCTGGTGGCCATTTGTTTGTCCCTCCCTAACGGAACAAAAGGAGCCTGCGAGTAGTGTCCGCTTTCAACTCCGCATTGAGTCTTAATCTCAGCGAGTCTCAGCAAATACTACATCACTCAACAAAGCGAATTGTTAGTGTATCAGGAGAATTTTCGCTTTTTTATGGGTTGGCAAATCTCTGCGGATCATGCTTACATCGCCTCCGGAGCGAAAGGTCGCAGGTTCGACCCCTGCCGCGGGTACCACTTTCAAGTTTCAAACACAATCCAATAAGTTTGAGAGATCTCTTTGAGGACAATTCCAAGCGAGTAGTCTATGCTGCGCTTCTTAGATGAAGGAGACGCAATGAAGAATCGACTCCACTATTTACTACTGATCGTCATCGTCCTCAGTAACGGCGTTCTTATAGCGGCACAAACTCCCAGCGAAGAGGTCAAAACCGGCAGATTGGTAAAACGGGTGTCCGAGAACGGAAAGGACAATTACGTTTACGCTACCTACAGCTTTAAATTTGGCGGCAACGGGCCTGAAGTTCAAAAGCTTTGCCGTAACAATTGGGATCTCCTTTTTGGCAACGGCCCGGAAGATGCCTTTGGTGTCACAATGGTCACGGATGATCGGAGCCGGATAAAAGACTTGGGAGAATACCACTGGGAACAGACGTTTCGGGTCCCGAGACTGGCAGCATACGAAGAGCCCGACACCGAAGACAGTGTGAAGGCGATCGAGGGCCATATGTACCTGGTTCACTCCAGAGATACATATGACAATCATTATGCGTTGTTTCGTGTCGAGAAACTCACGCCTGGTGAGAGTGTCGAGATAACCTGGAAACTAATCGCTCCGCCGCCAAGAGATGGAACCATCATGAACGGTGCGCCAAAAGATCCCACCGCGATCAAACCCACACCTTAAATTCATTCCCCAATCCGCAGTTTTTTGCTAGGCTTAGGCCACCCCAGGTCCCCCGCTAATCTCAGGATTAATATGAGCACGGCGACCGATACCCCGCGAACAGTTCTTGTAGTCGATGATTTTGATGACACGCGTCTGCTGTTGCGCACGTGGCTCGAGCGGCGCGGATTCCGCGTAGTGGAAGCTGAGAACGGACTTCAGGCGATCGATCAGGCAGAGACTGAAGCGCCCGACCTGATCATCATGGACATGCAGATGCCGCAACTCGACGGCCTTTCGGCAACACGGCGAATACGCAATCTGGAGTCGCTGAATTCCGTACCAATCGTCGCCGTATCTGCATATGGCGCCGACCAGTTTCGCGAGCAGGCTCTTGCGGCCGGATGTGATGAGTATGTGTCCACGCCGTTCGAACCGGCCACACTCGAAGGGATCATTCGGTCACTGGTCCAGACTTAGGTATACTCTCACGCATGTTGCGATTAGTTCTGTTCCCACTCCTGCTCCTCCTCCTGGCTCAATCTGCGCCGGCTCAGTGTACGAAGAAGATGAGCGACTTACCGGCCGCGCCCGAACTACTCGGATTTCGTCTCGGAATGACGAGAGAGCAGGTCAAAGCCAGAGTTCCGCAAACCGTTTTTGGAAAAGCTGATCCGTTTGGAGTCGTTAAGACGACTATTAATCCTTACTTCGATCCAACAATCGACAAGACGAAGTTTGAAGGAGTGAGAAGCATCTCGCTCGACCTGCTCGACGATCGACTCACGTCACTGTGGATCGGCTTCGACGAAACGTTCAAAGCTCACAATGTCGAAGAGTTCGTGAAGGTGATCTCGCAGTCGTTACAGGTTGATGGAAACTGGTCGTCGTGGAAGTCGAGGGGTCAACAACTGCGTTGCGCTGACTTTCAATTGATCGTGACGACCGTTGCGAATGGACCAAGCTTCCGGCTAATTGATATCGCCGCGGATGATCTCGTAGCGGAACGAAGACAGGCCAAGGAAGAGCAGGACGCACTCGTTGAAGCTGGCGGAAACGGGAGCGAGAGTGTTGACGCAGAGATCGTCGCCGACAAACATTCAAAAACTTACTACCCGGCCGGGTGCGAACCGGCGAAAGAGATCGCCGAAGCGAACAAGGTAACGTTCAAGACTGCGGCAGAAGCAGAGAAAGCCGGATTCAAAGCAGCTAAGAACTGTCACTGACAAACACAGGAGCACACAACCATGTGGAAGGAATTCAAAGAGTTCATCGCTCGTGGAAACGTGATCGACCTGGCAGTCGCAGTAATAATCGGTGCGGCCTTTGGAAAGATCGTTACGTCGCTGGTGGAAGGCGTCATCATGCCGCCAATCGGCATGGCTCTCGGCAAAGCAGACTTTTCCAATCTCTTCATCGATCTTTCCGGACAGCGCCCGGCGTCACTCGCAGATGCTCAGTTGCGTGGTCTGCCGGTCATTGCTTACGGAATGCTCATTAACGACATTGTAAACTTTCTGATCATCGCGCTTGTGGTGTTCCTGGTTGTTAAAGCTGTGAATCGCTTGCGTGCGGCGCCGCCACCACCGCCGAACACGAAAGATTGTCCTCATTGCCTGACCGCAATTCCGCTGGCGGCAACGCGCTGCGCCGCATGTTGTTCGGAAGTATCAGCGGCGTGAAAGCTGTTTCACGCAAAGGCGCAAAGCCGCAAAGAAAGGCGCCAGGTACAGTCTTATTTCTTTGCGTCTTCCTTTGCGTCTTTGCGCCTTTGCGTGAGAAATTCTTCTCCTATGCGTGAGTGTCCCCGTTGCGAAGTTTGCTACGACGACAACGTTGAGATCTGTCCGCAGGATCAGGCAAACACGAAGCACACGTTACCCGGTCCGCGGCTGCTCGCCTCGCGATACTTGCTCGAAAAACGTCTCGGACGCGGTGCGATGGGCCAGGTCTATCTCGCACGGGATCAAAATTTGCTCACCCGACAAGTCGCTGTAAAAACAGTTCGTCCAGACATACTCAACGACGAAGAACTACAGGAAGGCGAAGCGATTGCTCGCTTCGAACGCGAAGCGCGGTCAGCCGCGTCGATCCGTCACCCGAACGTAGTCGACGTCAACGACTTCGGCCAAAGCGCAGAAGGCGTGTTCTTTCTGGTGATGGAATACGTGCAAGGTGAAACTCTCTATCACCTGCTGCGTCGCGAAGGCACCGTGAATCCGCAACGCGCGGCAGCGATCATGCAGCAGGTGGTGGCTGGCGTCGAAGCAGCTCATGACGCCGGCATACTTCATCGCGACTTGAAGCCTGCGAACATCTTTCTGATGCAACAGAAGCGAAGGACCGGCGGTGAGGATGGCTTCGTAAAGGTCGGTGACTTCGGTCTCGCAAAGATCGTCGACGCGGATCGTGCTGACATCACTTCCGCCAGTGGTCCAGCGTCGAGAGGAATCATCGGCACACCTGAATACATGGCGCCCGAGCAGATGCAGCCCGGCGAACCACTCGACGCACGCGCCGATATTTACGCGCTCGGCACGATCGCCTATCACATGCTGGGCGGTCGTCCACCATTCACCGGCAACATCACGCAACTGATCGCGCAGAAGTTAACGCAAGCGCCGCCTGCGTTGTCGAGTCTTCGTTCCGACATCAGCCCCGGACTCGAAGCGTCGATCATGAAAGCACTCGCGCAAGAACCAAATGATCGTCCCGCAACTGCGAGCGAATGGTTTGAGAGTTTTTCAAACGGCGTTTCATCGAGTTCAGACACAGCAAAACGAGGAGACTCGCGGCTCGTGATCATGGCGCCGTCAGGCGCAGAGGTCTACGTTGATGACGAACGTTACGGCAGTGTCGGCCGTTCGGGTCGAGTGATCCTAACCTCGATTGCTCCGGGCCAGCACGTGTTGCGCGTGTCGAGATCGGGTGAACCCGACGACGAACGCGTGATCGAGATTCGCAGCGATATCGCCGAACAGATCATCGAAGCACAACTCAAGATCGGAGTTTCGAGTAATCAACTGAGTCCATCGCGTGGCGGCAGTCTCGACAGCAAACATGGCGGACACTCGACTACCTTAGTCGTGGTGATGTGTGCGAAGTGTCATTCGCGTTTCGCCGAAGGAGTGAAGTTTTGCGGTCGCTGCGGCAACACGACGTTTCAACCTGTCTCAGGCGAACTGCACCCACCGCTGCCGGCTCCACCGATTGGTGTCACTTGCGGACGATGCCGGCAGAGTTATCCTGCAGGAACAAAGTTTTGCGGGCGCTGCGGCATTCCCATCGGAACTGCTTCCCTTGACTGGCGCCCACCCAAGCCTGTCGAAGTGTTCTGTCGCGGCTGCAACAGCAGCTATCCGGCGGGCACCAAGTTCTGCGGGCGCTGCGGAAAGCCGATTAGAGCTTGAGGTAGTTTGAACTTTTCCTATAATCTGTGCGGCTACAAATGAAGCGCTGCCCCACTTGTGACCGCACTTACACCGATCCCTCCCTGAATTTTTGTTTGGAGGACGGCACCCCGCTGGCGTCCGATGCGCCCGCCCACGATCCGAATGCGACCATCAGGTACCCGTCAGCGAGAGACACGACGGAACCGCCGCCGACGGAGATCTATCGTCCGGAACCTGCGGTAACCCCGCCCATTCCGAGACGCACGACCCCGGTACCAACACCACCAACGCCGGCTCCCGTTCCGCCGCCGCAGTGGGCGCCGAGACCAACGCCAGCGCCGCCGCCACGAAAGAAATCAAACGCGATCTGGTGGATAGTCGGTGGACTGATGGCGCTTATCGTTGTTGGCGCTGGTCTCGTGGTGCTGGTCATCGCGTTGGCCA
>Ga0307408_100003978_pt1 | contig 10069 bp, 11 predicted proteins | sample 322Cmetagenome_FD_202116 | JGI IMG/M metagenome (GOLD analysis project Ga0307408, IMG submission 202116) | Maize rhizosphere microbial communities from greenhouse at UC Davis, California, United States - 322HYB-C-3 | ecosystem: Host-associated > Plants > Roots > Rhizosphere > Soil | place... | reverse complement strand
CGGGCACCTGCCCCTACTGCATCCAGGCCAAACATCTGCTCAAGCAGCGCGGCGTCACTGAACTCGATGAAATCCGCGTCGACATGGTGCCCGGCGAGCGTCAGAAGATGATGGACATCACGGGACGCCGCACCGTGCCGCAGATCTTCATCGGCGAGACCCACGTGGGCGGCTGCGACGACCTGATGGCCCTGGACAGCCGCGGCGGCCTGATGCCTCTCCTGAATAAATAATCCCCAGTCCACTCACTGCGTGTAGCCCTAAAGGGCGGGCTTGCGGCTCCGCTGGTTGTGCCGAATGAACTCTTCACGCCGGCATGAGCCGCGGAACCGGCCTTGGCCTGTCCTGAGCTTGTCGAAGGGCCGGGCCACAGGCGGGCGGCCCCCTCGGGGGGCAGCGACCCACACGAAGTGGGGGAGCGTGGGGCTCCATATAATCATCCGCTGGTCGCCGGCTTGCCGCGCTTCTGAACTTCAACTTTCCCCGCACCCGAAAGAGCACCATGGCCGAAGCCAATCTTGACCCTGTATTCCAGATCCAGCGCGTTTACCTCAAGGACGTGTCGCTGGAGCAGCCCAATTCTCCCGAAATCCTGCTGAACCAGGAGCAGCCCAGCGTGGACATCCAGCTGGGCGTGGGCGCCACGCCCATCGCCGAAGGCCTGTTCGAAGTCGCCGTGACGGCCACTGTGCAAACCAAGATCGCCGACAAGACGGTGTTCCTGGTGGAAGCCAAGCAAGCCGGCATCTTTGAGATCCGCAACGTGCCGCCCGAGCAGCTGGGCGCCATCCTGGGCATTGCCTGCCCGCAAATCGTCTATCCCTATCTGCGCGGCAACGTCGCCGACGTGATCCAGCGCGGCGGCTTTCCGCCCGTGCACATGGCTGAAATCAACTTCCAGGCCATGTACGAGCAGCAGCAGGCCGAAGCCGCTGCGCCCGCTCCGCAGCCGTCGCAAATCATCGTCTGATGGCCGGCCGGGTACTCCCGGCCGTTTCATCGCCCGTGATGTCCGCGTGACGACGCCCTCATGAAAGTACTGGTCATTGGCGCGGGTGCCTGGGGAACGGCGCTGGCCGTCAGCAGCGCCTCGCGCCACCAGGTCACCCTGTGGGCGCGGGATGGCGCGCAACTCGCCGGCTTGCGGTCGGCGCGCACCAACGCCCGCTACCTGCCCGGCATTGCCTTGCCCCCCGCACTGGCGCTGGAGGGTGGCGATGCATCCCTGGCCCAGGCGCTCGCCGGGCAAGACCTCATCATCCTGGCCACACCCGTCTCGGCTGCCCGCGGCATGCTGCAAAGCCTGAAGGACGCAGGCGCGCCCCTGGCCTGGCTCAGCAAGGGCTTTGAGGCCCCGGTAGAAGCCGCTGCTTCGCCCTTCGGGTTGATGGTGCATGAAATTCGCGCCCAAGCCGCGCCCGGCTTAAGGGTCGGCGTGCTCAGCGGCCCCAGTTTCGCGCTGGAAGTCGCACGCGGCCAGCCTACCGCGCTGGTTGCGGCCAGCGAGCATGCCGAAGTGCGTGATGCCCTGGTCGCTGCTTTCCACAGCGCCACGCTGCGTGTTTACGCCAACGATGACGTCGTCGGCGTGGAAGTGGGTGGCGCGGTCAAGAATGTGCTGGCCATCGCCACGGGCCTGTGCGACGGCCTGCAACTGGGCCTGAATGCCCGCGCCGCTCTCATCACGCGCGGCCTGGCCGAAATGACGCGCCTGGGCGTGGCATTGGGCGCCCGCGCCGAAACCTTTACCGGCCTTTCGGGCCTCGGTGACCTGGTGCTTACGGCCACCGGCGACTTGAGCCGCAACCGCAAGGTAGGCCTGCTGCTGGCCCAGGGCCAGACATTGGCGCAGGCCGTCGATTCACTGGGCCATGTCGCCGAAGGCGTGTACTGTGCCCGCACCGTGGTGCAGCGCGCGGCGGGCCTGGGCGTGGAAATGCCCATCGCCCAGAGCGTGGTGGCCCTGCTGGACGGCAAACTCCAACCCGCCGAAGCGGTGGCCATGTTGATGGGCCGCGGGCCTACCGCCGAGCTGGCCTGACTTTCGGGTCTTCCCCGCGCGCCGGTGGCGTGCTCACTTGCACAAATGCAGCGTGACCAGCAGCGACGCGTCCCGCACCGCGGTAAGCCCATGCGGCACACCACCGGCAAGCCAGAGTAGTTGCCCGGCCTTCATGACCTGTGTCTGGCCGCCTGCGGTGAAGGCGACTTCGCCTTCCAGGCACTGCACGGTGATTTCACCCTTGACCTGATGCGAGGGCACAGTCTTGCCGGCCGGCACGATGAGGCGCATGACCTCGAGCTCATCGCTTTTGAACAGCGCGACGGTTCTTGCCTCAGGGAGCTTGTCCTCCAGCGGCTGGATGTTGATCAGTTGCCCGGAAGCGGCGTGGGGAATGGCCATGGTGGAACTCCTGCAAACGCGGTGACGGACACCCGTCTGCAAACCTTATACCCCAACAAAGCCGCCCGTGGCGTCAGCGCGATGGACCTGATCAGGCCGGTGAAACCGCCTTGTTGTAGTACAGGAAAACCTCGTCACGCACCCAGCCCAGCGATTCATACAAGGCCTGCGCCTTGTCGTTGGTCCTGGCGGTGCTGAGGTCCAGCCGCGCAAAGCCGTGTTGCTTGGCATGTTCATGCGCCGCCTGCATCAACGCGCGGCCGGCGCCGCTCTTGCGGGCGTCGGGTGCCACAAAGAGGTCGTACAGCGTGCAGATCGGCTGCGCGATCACCGAGCAGAAACTGGGATAAAGCTGGCAGAAACCCACGATGGAATCCGCCGCTTCCGCAGATTGCGCGACCAGGATCACCGATTCCTGCCTGCGCATGCGGTCACCAATGAACTGCAGCGCCAGCGCGGCATCGGCCGGCTGCTCGTAAAACTGACGATAGGCGTCAAACAGCGCGGCCACCGCCGCCAGGTCAGCCGGGGCGGCAAGGCGGATGGACACCGCGCTCATGCGAGCTGCTTTTCCATGAAAACGCTCAAGGGATCGGGCGCGTAAGCGCCAAACGGTTCCCGCGCCACATAACCCAGCCTGGCATAGAGGCCCAGCGCTTCCGGCTGGTGAATGCCGGTTTCCAGCCGGGCCAGACGCACACCGCTGGTGGTGAGGTGCGCCTCCAGCGTTTGCATGATGGCCTTGGACAGTCCCTTGCCGCGATGGGCGTCAAGCACAAACACGCGCTTGATCTCGCCATACGTGCCATCGTTGTCCATGGTCTTGACCGCGCCGCAGCCCACGAGCGCGCCGTCGATGTGGGCGCCCACGAACAGCACATGGGCTTGCTTCAACGCCTCGGCGCTTTCCAGGTGGTTGCTTTCGGCGGGATAGAGCGCCGCCATGTAGGCGTCGGACTGGGCGAGAAGTGATTGCGCTGCGGGCGAGAGCGGGTCGACGGGAGCTATGTGCATGGACTGTTGCAGATCAGATTTCGAGGTTGTCGATCAGCCGTGTGCTGCCCAGCTTGGCCGCACCCAGCACTACCAGGGGCTCGCCCGCCAGCGGGCCCTGCGGCGCCAGCAGGTCGGCGCGGCGGCGCACGGTGAGGTAGTCGGGCTTCCAGCCGCGGCGGGCCAGTGCCTGCATGGCTTGGGCCTCCAGCGCCGGCAGGTCGGGCGTATCGCTGGCGCGGGCGGCTTCACCCAGCGCGCGTATGGCCCTGGAAAGCTCCACGGCTTCGGCGCGTTCAGCGGCGCTCAGGTAGCCGTTGCGCGAAGACAGCGCCAGGCCGTCCTCGGCGCGCTGGGTTTCGCCGGCCAGGATCTCGATGGGCAGCGCGAACTGCTGCACCATACGGCGCACCACCATGACCTGCTGGTAGTCTTTCTTGCCGAAAGCCGCCACGCCGGTGGGCATGCCGGCAAACACGCAGGAAAACAGCTTGAGCACCACGGTGCTCACCCCGATGAAAAAGCCGGGCCGGAAGTGGCCCTCAAGAATGTCGCTCAAATCCGTGGCCGGATGCACCTTGTAGGTCTGCGGTTCGGGGTAGAGATGTTTTTCAAGCGGCGCGAACAGCACATTGCAGCCGGCGGCTTCCAGGCGTTCGGCGTCGGCGTCCAGCGTGCGTGGGTAGCTGTCGAAGTCCTCGTGCGGTGCGAACTGCAAGCGGTTCACAAAGATGCTGGACACGCTCACGTCGCCCAATGGCTTGGCCTGCTTCACGAGGGCGATGTGGCCGTCGTGCAGGTTGCCCATGGTGGGCACAAAGGCCGGGCGTTTGTAAGGGGCAAGCGCCTCACGCAATTCGGGGATGGTGTGGACGATTTTCATCATGTCTCCAGATAGGGGCGCGGGAGGAAAGGCTTACCAGGCGTGCAGCGTATCGACCGGAAAGCTGCCGTCCTTGACGGCGCGCACATAGGCTTCCATGGCGCCACGCACGCTGGCCGTCTTGTTGTCCGGGCCTTCCATGAAGTTGCGCACGAACTTCGGCATCTTGCCCAGGTTCATGCCCAGCATGTCGTGCAGCACCAGCACCTGGCCGGCCGTGCCCTGGCCCGCGCCTATGCCTATGGTGGCGCAGTGCGTGAGTTCTTTTGTCAGTTCGGCCGACAGGGCTGCGGGCACCATCTCCAGCACCATCATGGCGGCGCCGGCATCCTGCAATTCGCGGGCCTGTTGCTTGAGCGTGGCGGCGGCTTCCTCGCCCTTGCCCTGCACGCGGTAGCCGCCCAGCGCATGCACGGTCTGCGGTGTGAGGCCCAAGTGGGCGCAGACCGGGATGCCGCGCTCGACCAGGAAGCGCACGGTCTCGGCCGTCCAGCCGCCGCCTTCGAGCTTGACCATGTGGGCGCCGGCTTGCATCAGCACCACGGCGCTGCGCAGCGCCTGCTCTTTCGATTCATGGTAGCTGCCGAAGGGCAGGTCGCCTATCAGCCAGGCCGTGGCCTGCGAGCGGCGCAGGCCGTTGGCCACGCATTCGGTGTGGTGGCGCATGGTTTCCAGCGTCACGCCGACGGTGCTGGTCAGGCCCTGGCAGACCATGCCCAGCGAATCGCCGACCAGAATGCATTCAACCCCCGCCGCATCGGCCACCGCCGCGAAGGTCGCGTCGTAAGCCGTCAGCATGGTGATTTTTTCGCCGTGCGTGTGCATCTCGCGCAGGCGCGGCAGGCTCAGCGGCTTGCGCGCCGACGGCGTGGATGAGGGCGGCAGCGTGCCGTAAGGCGTTGCGCTGGTATTGGAGGCGGTGTTGGAAGGGGGCGTCATGGGCGCGTTCCGAAATTTAGCGAGAGTCTAACCAGCTTCGCCAGTCTTTTGGGATTGCGATTTAGAGAGCCCAAACAAGCTGCGCGGCTTAAGGCGCTTCTGGCGCCGAGCGGCTCATGCCCAGGCGTTCCAGCAGCTTCACGTCGGCCTCGGTGTCGGGGTTACCGGTGGTCAGCAGCTTGTCGCCGTAGAAAATGGAATTGGCGCCTGCCAGGAAGCACAAAGCCTGCACGCCGTCACCCATTTGCTGGCGGCCGGCCGACAGGCGCACGCGCGCGGTGGGCATGGTGATGCGGGCCACGGCAATCGTGCGCACGAACTCAAACGGGTCCAGGTCGGCCTGGTTGGCCAGCGGCGTGCCTTCAATCTTCACGAGGTTGTTGATGGGCACCGATTCGGGATAGGGCGTGAGGTTGGCGAGTTCCGCCACCAGGCCGGCGCGCTGGCGGCGCGTCTCGCCCATGCCGACGATGCCGCCGCAGCAGACCTTCACGCCGACGCTGCGCACGCGCGCCAGCGTGTCCAGGCGGTCCTGGTAGTCGCGGGTGGTGATGATGTCGCCGTAAAAGTCGGGGGCGCTGTCGAGGTTGTGGTTGTAGTAGTCCAGGCCCGCGCTTTGCAGGGTTTGCGCATGGCCGTCTTCCAGCATGCCCAGCGTGGCGCAGGCTTCCAGGCCCAGGCCCTTGACGGTGCGGATCAGCTCGGCGACTTTTTCAATGTCGCGGTTCTTGGGTGCGCGCCAGGCCGCGCCCATGCAAAAACGTGTGGCGCCTGCGTCCTTGGCACGCTGGGCCGCGGCCAGCACTTCGGCCGGCTCCATCAGCTTGCTGGCTTCCACGCCGGTGTCATAGCGTGCGGCCTGCGGGCAGTAGCCGCAGTCTTCGGCGCAGCCGCCGGTCTTGACCGACAACAGGGTGGCGAATTCAACGCGTGTGGGATCGAAGTTTTCCCGGTGCACGGTTTGCGCGCGGTGCATGAGTTCCGGGAAGGGCAGGTTGAACAGCGCTTCGATGTCATCCACACTCCAGCGCTGCTCGCCTGCTGGGGCTGGAGCCGCCTTGGCGCGGGGGCGGTGCAAGGTGACGGTTTGTTCTGCAACGTGGGACATTGTTCTTCCTTCCAGGGGATGGGTTTTGGAGTCTAGCTGAAGAGATGGAGCCAATCAGGTGCAACGATCAAGCGGTTTTCCTCGCCAGTGCGCTCAAGGCCTCCACCAATTGGTCGACGTCGGCTTCGCTGTGCGCGGCCGACAGCGCGATGCGCAGGCGCGCTGTGCCTTCGGGCACGGTGGGCGGGCGAATGGCGGGCACCCAGATGCCGCGTTCGCGCAGGCCTTCCATCACCGCCAGGGCTTGGTCGTTGGCGCCTATCAGCAAGGGCTGGATCGCGGTCTGTGAGGCCGGCAATTGCCAGCCGCTGCCCCGCAGGCCCGACGTGAGGCCAGCACACAGGCGCGCGATGAGGCGCTGCAGATGGGTGCGCCGCCACTCGTCCTCTTTCATCACTCTCAGGCTTGCGCGCAAGGCGCTGGCCAGCAGCGCGGGCGCGGCGGTGGCAAAAATATAGCTGCGTGTTTTCTGCAGCAGCCATTCAACCAGCGCCTCGTCGCCGGCCACAAAGGCGCCCGCGACACCAGCAGCCTTGCCCAGCGTGGCCATATAGAGCACGCGGCGCGAAGCCTGGGCGCCGTGCAGCCCGGCAGCGGCCAGGCTGCCGCGGCCCTGCGGGCCCAGCACGCCAAAGCCGTGCGCATCATCGAGAAGCAGCAGGGCGTCATGGCGCTCGCACAGCGCCAGCAGCGCGGGGATGTCGGCGATGTCGCCGTCCATGCTGAAGACAGCGTCGCTGATCACCAGTTTGCGCGGGGCTTCGCTGCGTGAGAGTTCGTCTTCCAGTGCGTTCAGGTCGGCGTGGGCGTAGCGGTGTACCTTGGCGCGCGACAGCCGCGCGCCGTCGATCAGGCAGGCGTGGTTTAGCGCGTCCGAAAAAATCGCGTCACCGGCGCCGACCAGCGCCGGAACGATGCCGATATTGGTGGCATAGCCCGCATAAAAATACAGCGCACGCGGCAGGCCTACAAAGGCCGCGAGTTCGCGCTCCAGCTCAGCGTTGGCCTTGCTGTGGCCGCTGACGAGCGGTGAGGCGCCGGCCCCCACGCCGTAAGCCTGGGCCCCCTGGCAGGCGGCCTCCACCAGGGCCGGGTGTGTGGCCAGGCCCAGGTAGTCGTTGCTGCAAAAGGCCAGCATGCTGCGGCCGTCCACCATCAGGCGCGCGCCGCTTTCAGGCCGCACCGCGCGGCGCTGGCGGCGCAGGTGGGCGTCATCCAGTTCGGCCAGGCGCGCCGGGAATTCATCAAGCCAGGAAGCGGTCATTGTCATTGCCATGCGAGGGGAAGCTCAAAGTGGATGGCGCGCGGGTCGGGCGCAGCCTGGTGTTGGATGGTGGCCAGCAGCGGCGCCTGCAGCCTGTGCCGCAGGAAGGCGATGTTGTCCTCTTGCGCGAGCATGGAGGCATCAACGTGGTTGGCGATCCAGCCCGCCAGCGTCAGTTCGCGTGCGCGTATCGCTTCGGCGGTCAGCAGTGCGTGATTGAGGCAGCCCAGCCGCAGGCCTACCACCAGCACCACCGGCAGGCCCAGCGCCTGGGCCAGGTCGGCGCCGGTTTCACTGCCTGACAGCGGCACCAGGAAACCGCCCGCGCCTTCGACCACCACGGCTTCGGCCAATTGCGCGAGCCGGCGCTGGCAGGCCACCAAATGGGCGATGTCAATAGGCATACCGGCACGCGCCGCAGCGATGTGCGGCGACACCGGGTCGGGCAGCAGCACGGGGTTGTCGAGTTCGGGCGGCACACGGCACGCCGACGCGGCGCGCAGCGCGACCACATCTTCATTGACCTCTTCGCCATTGGCACGCACGGTGCCTGCAGCCACAGGCTTCATGCCCACGACGCGCACATGATGGCGGGCCAGCGCGTGAATCAACGCTGTGCTGGCCAGGGTTTTGCCCACGCCGGTGTCGGTGCCGGTGACGAACAGCGAAAGCGACCCGCGCGCGGCTTCAGCCATGGGCACTGCTTTCTTCCCCCAGGGTAGCTTCCAGCGCCGCCAGTGCGCCGCATGCCAGGTGCTGCGCGGACTCCGCATCTATCACATAAGGCGGCATGGCGTAAATCGTCTGGCCTATGGGACGCAGCAGCACCCCGTGGGCCATGGCGTGCTGGGTGAAGCGGCGCGCGAAGTGGGGAAGCCGGCCGGGTTCCACGTCCCAGGCCCAGATCATGCCCAGCCGGCGCGCGTGCCGCACGGCGCGGTGCTGCGTCAGCGGCGCGAGGGCCGCATCCAGCACTTGGGCTGCTTCAACGTTGCGTGCCAGCGCGTCGGTTTGTTCGAACAGCTCCAACGTGGCAAGCGCAGCGCGGCAGGCCAGCGGGTTGCCGGTGTAGGAATGCGAATGCAAAAAGCCGCGCGCCACCTCGTCGTCGTAAAACGCGTCGTAGACCGCGTCGGTGGTCAGCACGGCCGACAGCGGCAGCGTGCCGCCGGTCAACCCTTTCGAGAGGCAGATGAAGTCGGGCCGTATGCCGGCCTGCTGGTGGGCGAACATGCTGCCCGTGCGGCCGAAGCCCGTGGCGATCTCGTCGCAGATCAAATGCACCTCGTAGCGGTCGCACAGCGCGCGGGCTTCGCGCAAATAGGTCGCGTCATGCATGGCCATGCCGGCGGCGCACTGCACCAGGGGCTCGATGATGAGCGCGGCAGTCTCCGCATGATGTTGTTCCAGCCAGGCTTGCAGGCCCGCGGCGGCGCGTCGAGCCACATTCGCCGCGCTTTCGCCGGCATGCGCGCCGCGCGCGTCCGGACTGGGCACGGTGGCGGCCAGCCGTACCAGTGGCGCATAGGCTTCGCGGAAGATGGCGATGTCGGTCACCGCAAGCGCGCCCACGGTTTCGCCGTGGTAGCCCCCGGCGAGGCCAATGAAGCGGCTTTTTTCGGACCGGCCGTTGTTGCGCCAGTAATGCGCGCTCATCTTGAGTGCGATCTCTGTGGCGCTGGCGCCGTCGCTGCCGTAGAAGGCGTGGCCGAGGCCGGTCAGCGCACCCAGCCGTTCGGAAAGCTCGATCACCGGCTCGTGCGTGAAGCCCGCCAGCATGACATGGTCCAGTGTGTCGAGCTGGTCGCGCAGTGCCGCCTTGATATGCGGATGGCCATGGCCGAACAGGTTGACCCACCAGGAGCTCACGCCGTCCAGGTAGCGCCGGCCTTCAAAGTCGTAAAGCCAGACGCCCTCGGCGCGCGCGATGGGCACGGGCGGCTGGGCCTCGTGCAGCTTCATCTGCGTGCAGGGGTGCCACACATGGCGCAGGCTGCGCCGGATCATAGAGGTGTTGTCCATCCGGACGGAACGATTCAGGGCTGCTGCACCGGGATGGTGGAGCGCTCTTCCTTGATGCGGTTGTCGGGATTCACGAACACCAGCTTGGGGCTGAAGCCCGCGACATGCTCTTCATGGACTTGCGCGAAGGCGGCGATGATGACCAGGTCACCCACGGCGGCGCGGCGCGCGGCCGAACCGTTGACGGAGATGATGCGGCTGCCGCGCTCGGCGCGAATCGCATAGGTGATGAAGCGCTCGCCGTTGTTGATGTTCCAGATATGCACCTGCTCGTTTTCGGCCAGGTTGGCGGCGTCCAGCAGGTCCTCATCGATGGCGCACGAGCCTTCGTAGTTGAGTTCGCAATGCGTCACTGCGGCGCGATGGATTTTGGATTTGAGCAGGGTTCTGAACATGGTGTGCGTGGACGAAAATGGGGCAACAGGGAGAGCGCCATTGTGGGCGGGCGGATCGCGG
>Ga0307408_100003977_pt1 | contig 10070 bp, 7 predicted proteins | sample 322Cmetagenome_FD_202116 | JGI IMG/M metagenome (GOLD analysis project Ga0307408, IMG submission 202116) | Maize rhizosphere microbial communities from greenhouse at UC Davis, California, United States - 322HYB-C-3 | ecosystem: Host-associated > Plants > Roots > Rhizosphere > Soil | place: USA... | reverse complement strand
GTGCCCGGCTATGGTCTGATGTTCGGGCGCGAAGGCGCGATCGCCGACAAGCGCGCCTTGCTTCAGGATTATCATGACCGGCTCTATGCCGGCTGGAGGTGGGCGGCGCGCAACCGCGACGCCTACGTCGCGCTGATGCACAAGGATACGGGCCTTGCGCTCGACATACTGCGCATTATGCAGCGCCGTGCGGACCGCTTCCCCGCCAAGGTCGACGATGCGCTGATCGCCCAGCAGCAGGCGACCGCCGACCGCTATTTCCGCGCCAAGGTGATCGATCGCAAGCTGGACGTGCGGCCACTGTTCAACACCAGCTTTTCATGAGCCGCTACTCGGCCGCCCATTGGGGCGTCTATGAGGTCGAGGCCAATCCGGGCGGCGGTGCCCCCCACCTGTCGCCGCTGGGAATGGACCCCGATCCCAATCCGATCGGTCTCGATCAGCTCGACGACAGCGTCACCGGGTTGCGCGTCGCCCGTCCGGCGATCCGCAAGGGCTGGCTGGTGGGACGGAACCGCGAAGGACGAGGCGAGGAGCCTTTCATCGACCTCCCTTGGGATGAGGCGCTCGACATCGCCGCCTCCGAGATCGAGCGGGTGCGCCGCAACCATGGCAACGACGCGATCTTCGGCGGCTCCTATGGCTGGTCGAGCGCCGGCCGCTTCCATCATGCGCAAAGCCAGCTCCACCGCTTTTACAATATGCTGGGCGGCTATGTGCGCAGCGTCGACAGCTACAGCCTGGGTGCCGCGCGGGTGCTGATGCCGCACATCGCGACCAGCATGGACGAGAGCAACGCCTCGCACACGAGCTGGGACGTGCTGGAGGCGCATTGTACCCTGTTCGTCAGCTTCGGCGGCGTGCCGCTCAAGAACACCCGCGTCTCCTCCAGCGGCGCCGGCCAGCATCGCGCGCGTTCCGGTCTGAAACGTCTGCGCGAAGCCGGCGCGCAGATCGTCAATATCGGCCCGGTCGGCGACAATCTGGGCGATAATGATGCGAGCGAATGGATCGCCATCCGTCCCAATACGGACACGGCGATGATGCTGGCGCTGGCCTGGGTGGTGCTGCACGATCCGCTGTTCGACCGCGGCTTCCTCGACAGTCATACGGTCGGCTTCGACATATTCCGCGCCTATCTGCTGGGGGAAGCGGACGGGGCGCCCAAGACGCCCGGATGGGCCGCCGCGATCACCGGCGTTCCCGCCGCCCGGATTGCCGCGCTTGGCCATGACCTGCTGCGCCACCGCACGATGCTCAACTGCGCCTGGGCGTTGCAGCGCGCCGCGCATGGCGAGCAGCCCTTCTGGGCGCTGGTGACGCTCGCCGCGATGGTCGGGCAGATCGGTCTGCCGGGGTGCGGCTACGGCCTTGGCTATGGCGCGATGAACGTGATGGGCAGCCCGCATCCGCGCCTGCCCGGCCCATTCCTGCCGCAGGGGCGCAATGGCGTTTCGGCCTTCATCCCCTGCGCGCGCATCGCCGACATGCTGCTGCGTGCCGGAGAGCGCTTCACCTATAATGGCGGGGTCCATCGCTATCCCGACATAAGGCTTGTCCACTGGGCGGGGGGTAACCCGTTCCACCACCATCAGGACCTCAATCGGCTGAGACAGGGCTGGGCGCGGCCCGACACGATCATCGTGCAGGAACAATATTGGACCCCGGTTGCGCGGCAGGCCGACATCGTCCTGCCCGCCACCCTCTCGGTGGAGCGCGACGACATCGGTTTCGCCACGCGCGAAGGACTGTTCGTCGCCATGCGCCAGGCCGTCCCACCACAGGGCGAGGCGCGCGACGATCACGCCATCTTCGCTGCGCTAAGCCGCCGGCTCGGGACGGAGCAAGCCTTTACCGAACGGCTCGACACAATGGGCTGGCTTCGGCGCCTCTATCGCGAAAGCGCGGAGAAGATCGCCACCACCGGGATCAACCTTCCCGAGTTCGACCAGTTTTGGGAAAACGGCCTGATCGACCTGTCCGCACATGATGCGCCGTATGTCATGCACGCCGATTTCCGCCGCGATCTGCGAGCGTACCCGCTGCCGACGCCATCAGGCAGGATAGAGATTTTTTCCGAGCGGATCGCGCGTTTCGATCTTGCCGACTGCCCCGGTCATCCGGTCTGGCACGAGCCGTTCGAGTGGCTCGGCCATGAGAAGGCCAAAGTCTATCCGCTCCACCTCCTCTCCGACCAGCCGGAACGACGGCTGCACAGCCAGCTCGACGCAAGCCCCTATAGTCGTGCGGGCAAGGTGGCAGGACGCGAGCCGGTCTATCTCAATCGCGGCGATGCGGCGGCGCGCGGCATCGCCGATGGTGATCTGGTCGAACTGTTCAATGATCGCGGCCGGTGCCTGGCGGGTGCGATCCTGAGTGATGCGATCATGCCGGGGGTGGCGCGACTTGCGACCGGGGCTTGGTTCGATCCCGGCCCGAACCTCGAACGCCATGGCAATCCCAATGTGCTGACGCTCGATCGCGGCGCTTCCGGCCTGTCGCAGGGCTGCGTCGCCCAGACCTGCCTGATCGAAGCGCGGCGGTTCGAGGGCGAACCGCCCCGCGTTACTATATTCGATCCGCCTCAGATCTTGCCGCGCAGCGTCAGCCCATAGAGGCGCGGCTCGCCGATCGCCGCCATCGCCACGCCATAGGTCGCGTTGACGCTGATCGTGTTGTAATAATCCTTGTCGAACAGGTTGCGGACCCAGACCGACACGTCCCACCTGCCGTCGGAGCGACGCAGCCCCGCATGGGCGCCGAACAGGGCGGAGCCCGGCACGCGCGAGAAGGGATCGAGATTGACCGACGCGAAATAGCTGGAGCGGTAGCTGCCGTCTGCGCCGACATAAAACTCCTTCTCGCCGCCCGCCGGATGGACATATTCAACCGTACCGCCGAGCGACCATTTGGGCGCGCCCGACGCCTGCCGGCCCGACAGGTCGATCGAGGTCCGGTAGCTGTTCAGATAGTCGGGAACCGCGTTCGTATACCGCGTATATTTGGCATCATTATAGGTCGCGGCGAAGGTCGCGCTCAGCCCTCGACCGGTGCGAAGCGGGCGTCGAGCTCAACACCGCGCGACCGCAGCGTGCCGACATTGGCGATATAATAGGCCGCCGGGCTGACCTGCGTATTGGCGTAGTTGGCCTGATAATTCTGGTCTTTTGTCCAGAACAGCGCCCCGTTCAGCTCGACCGCGCCTTCCGCAAGCCGGGATTTGACACCCAGTTCGAAAGCATCGACCTTTTCGGGCTTCACGAAGACATCGACGCCCAAAGTCTGGCGGACGAGGTTGATGCCGGGCGACTTATAGCCACGCGAATAGCTGTAATAGGCGTGGACATCTTCGCAGTCCGCCCACGCCGCGGCGGGAAACAGCAGGCACAAGGCCGCTATGCCGAGGCGGCCCCGGACGTCTACGCTCACCATTGCCGGGTGATCCCGAAGGCGATCATCCGACCGACCGGTGAATAATTGGTCGAGTCGTAAGGCGTGTCATAGGGTATCGACGTGGCGATCGGATCGGGCTTGTCGTTGAACAGGTTCTCGATCGACAGGCTGAACTCGAGACCACCGAGCGGAGCCTCGGTATCGACCCGGTAGCGCGCGGTGAGATCGAGCGTGGTCATTGCCTTGATGCGCACGACCGGTGTCGAGCGCGTGTCGCTGACACCGCCGGTGTAATTGGCGTTGGCCGCCAGCGTCAGGTTCCCGCCTGTCCAGGCGACCGCGGCCTGTCCTCGCCAATGGGGCGGATTGAAGATAGTACCGGCAAGATCATAGGTGGGCTGACCAGCGCTGAGTTGCTGGTCGCTTTCGAGATAGCGATGTCGAGCGACAGGTGCAGTCGCTGGTCCGACGCGATCTCCGCATTGTAGCTGGCCAGCACATCGACGCCCCTCGCGCGCTGGCGGCCGGCATTGAGATTGGCATTGTCGACAATCGCGACGACGTTCGCCGGATCATAGGGCGCGCCGGTAATGTTGAGGAAGGTGCCCGCACTGGCGATGGCAGCCGCCTGTTGAGTAGCGCTCGGGCTGAAGATGATCTGGTCGCGGTAGATGGGATTGCTCAAGGCTTGGGCCAGCAGGGTGATCGGCGATACGATCCGGTCGCGATAGCGCACACTGAAATAGCTGACCTCGAGGCTCGCGCCCGGCAGTGCGCGCGGATGCAGGGCAAGCGTGGTCGACCAGGTCGTCGCCTTTTCCGGCTTGAGATCGGGATTGCCGCCGAGGATGAGAATGGCCCCCGCGCTTGCAGACGTGCCCGTCGCACCCAGCGCTGCGGGAGGAAACAGGTAGACCGCGCGGGGCTGATATTGCTGATAAAGCGTGGGCGCGCGGAAGGATTTTCCCCAGCTTCCCTTGATGCTGATATCAGGCGTCATCGCCCATGACAGACCGAGCTTTGGCGTGGCGACGTCGCCGATGCCGGGGTAGCGCTCATAGCGCAAGGCGGCACTGGCATCGATCTTGGTCACAAGCGGCAGGTTCTGGTCCGGGCCGATCAGGGGGAGGCTTAATTCCCCGAAAGCGAATAGATTGTCCTGAGACGCGACGGTATTGACCGCGCTCCCCGTCCCAACGAACCGCTCGAAGCCAATGTCACGATAGCCGCCGCCAATGGCGATCTTGGCGGTCCCGCCGGGCAGGCGGAAGAGGTCGCCATTGGCGTTGATCTCGACCGATTTGGCCGTGTTGCGATAATAACTGGGCCCGGAATCGCTGCACACCGTCAGGGCGCATTCGACCTGATGATAGTCGACCCGCTCCCTGCCATAGGTTCCACCAAGCGCAATCTGCCAACCGCCAGACAGATCGAGCGTAAGGGTCGGCGCGACGCCGAAGGACTTGTCGATCGACGAGAAGGTCGCCTTGCCTTCGTCGAGATCGCCACCTGCCACCGTCGGGAACGTCAGGTCGCTCCAGCGGATATTATAAAGCCCGTCGATCGAGAAGGTCAGGCCGCCGCCCAGGTCCTGATGTCCGCTGGCAAGGACGCTGTGATGGCGCAGCGCCGGGTACAGATCGAGCCCCGGCGAGCGTGTCGCGGCATAGGACCGCTGGCTCGCGCGGATCGCAGTGTTGCTGCCATATTCATAGGCGGCGAACAGCCCGCCCGATGCCCATGTACGACCCGCCAACGCGCCATATTGCTGCTGGAAATCGCCTCCGTCCGTGGTCGCCGCCAGGCGGGCACTGGTCTCGAGGCCATCATAGTCACGGCGCAGGATGACGTTGGCGACGCCAGCGACCGCGTCCGAGCCGTAGATCGCCGAGGCGCCATCTGGGACGACCTCGATGCGATCGACCGCCGACACCGGGATGCCCGATACATCGACGCTCTGCCGAACTGCCGTATAGGCGAGACGGCGACCATTGAGCAGCGTGAGCGTCGCATCGCTCCCAAGGCCGCGCAGATTGATGGATGATCCGCCGCCAACGTCGACGCCGCTGGCGTCGGGGACATTCATGCCGATGCCGGGATTTTGCCCGCCTCCGAAGCTTTGCGGGATACGGCGGACAACGTCACCCAACCCAGCCTGGCCGGAATCGCGAATCTCTTCCTGACCGATCCGGACCACCGGCGAAGCAATCGCGGCACCGCGTAGCCGGCTTCCCGTGACGACGATATCCTGCCGGTCATTTGTCGAACTGTCGTCACGGCTTGTGCGGGCCTGCCGTACGGCAAAGCCGCCATCGACAGACGTGTATGCCAGCCCGGATTGGTCGAGCAGGATGCGCAGCGCTTCCTCGACGGTGTAGGAACCGTGAAGCGACGGCGCCTGCTTGCCCGCCACGATCTTGCTGTCGACCAGCACGGTGATGCCGGATTGAAGTGCCAGCGCCTTGAGCGACGCGCCCAAGTCTTGCGCCGGCACTTCAAAGGAATGGCGCTTTACGTCCTGGCCTCGCGCGACCGAAGGGCCCGCCACCAGCGCCACGGCAGCGATGCTGTTGAACAGATATCTTGCGTCAAATCGAACCATTACCCTGTGTCTCCCCCCTGGCCACGTCGTGGCTGGTTGGCGGGGAGACGCCGGGTTCTGAAAACCCACGACAGATTTTTCAGTGAAGGGTCGAAACGTCCTACGGAACGCGGCGAAGAAGGATCACGCCTGGATCGGACCGGTCGATACCGAGCCCGAATGTCGCTGCCACGGCCCGGACGAACGCCTCCGGATTGCGCACCTGGAAGGCGCCGGTAGCCGACAGGCGGGCCAGCTCAGGCTCGGCAAGGCGTATCTGGATGCGGTTGTAGCGGTTGATGGCGGCGACGGCCTCGCCAAGCGGGCCGCCGTCCAGCGCCAGCATGCCGGACACCCATTGGGTCTCGGCCGGCAACGTAGGACGGGGCATGTCGGCATTACCCAGGTCTGCGGTCTGTCCAGCGGCAAGCGTTCGGGCTGGATGGGAGGCCGCGTCACTTATGCTGGTGAGATCGACCCGCCCCTCGATCACCGCCACCACGGGACTTTCCCTTTCCACGCTGACGTCGAACAGCGTGCTGCGTGCAAAGACAGTGCCGCCGGGAATCGTAACGGTGAAGGGGCGCTTGCCGTCCGGCGCAACGCGAAAGCGCGCGCGGCCTCGTTCCAGCGAGACCTTCCGCTCGCTCGCGGAAAGGGTGACACGCACGCGCGTGGCGGTGTCGAGCGTGAGCTGCGATCCGTCCGCCAGCGATATCGTCCTGATTTCGCCCAGCGCGGTTTCGTAGGTCGCGGCTTGCGCCGGAGAAACCAGCTCGAGAGGGGATCCATATCGCAGCAAGCCGATACCGCCGATCCCGAGCAGGACGACGACACCGAGACTGGCAGCCGCAACATGAGTGCTGTGCCGCATCAGGAAGGGTGCGCGAACCAGCTTCCGCGTGCGGCCGATGTCGCTGTCGGCCAGCAACGAGCTATCCTGCCAGTGACGCTCCGCCTGCGCATAGGCGATCCGATGACGCGGATCGGCATCCAGCCAGACGGCAAAGGCTCGCTCGACGTCCGGACTCGCAGGTTCCTGCCGACGTGCCAGCCAATCCCCGGCGGCATCCCGGATAGCGCGCGGAATGGCACGAACTTCGTCAGCCATGGTCGCTGAGGTGTCGCCCAAGTTGCTTGATGGCCCGGCTCATCTGCTTCTCCACGCCTCGCACGCTCAATCCCGTCTGTTCCGCGATTTCGGCGTAACTATAGCCATCAAGGCGGCAAGCGAGAAATATTTGCCGGGTCAGCGGCTTGAGGCGCAGGACGGCCTGTTCGATACGGGCAAGACGGTCGCGCGCCTCCAGCGCGGCGACAGGATCCCCGCTTCCAATTTCGACATCGTCGATCGGCACATGCTGGGACTGGTGATTGCGGGCAGCGGTGCGGGCGTGATCGCGCAGGAGATTGTGCGCGGCCTCGCGCAGATAGGCTCCGGGCGAATGGATCGCGACGGTATCGGTCTGCGCGCGCGCGACGAGCCGGGTGAATACCTGCTGGACGATCTCCTCGGCGCGGTCGTCCGGGGCGCGACGATCGAGGAAACGCAGGAGCCGTCGCCTTTCGGCCCGGTACAATTCATCGATGGTCGGCGCCATCGATGTCACGCGATCATGCGTCGGCGGCAGCGGCTCGCCTTCGTTGATCGGCAAACGGGCCGCTCCTAGCGCCGGCCGCATGGCTTGTGGCGCAGTGCGCCGATCCCGGCTGTGGATCGCATCGATCGCATCTCCTCGCGTCTGGCGAGGCGATGCCGGCGAAAGCCGGGTGTTGAGAACATGCACGAGCACATGCGCCAACGCCTTTGGCCGCGAACGGCTTGGACATGCGCGTCGGCCACCCGGCCGCACGATGGCGGATCCATCTCATCTCGCACGAGGTTCTCACGCCTCGGCGCCATGCATCGATGGCGCGCCTTGAGCTTATCGCAGGTCGTCCAAGACGCAAGCCCGGCTCTGCGGGACAAGGCGATTTAAGGCTCTGAACATGCATAATATCCTTCAAATCGAGCGGCGTCATCGCCGACCAATTATTCTTGTCGGGTAGTTCTGAATCCGAGCGTCATGGAATGATCGCAAAACGGTTTTGGGCGGCGGATCGGCAACTTCCGGCGTCCTCATGCATGTGGCTTTGGAGTGAAAGACCGTCGATGGATATGCCCACCACCCTGTTGGTCCCTGCATTGTTGTCCCGCACCGAACTTCATGCCCTGGTCTGGGCCGAACCTCTCCGCCACCTCGCAGGACGCTTCGGTATTTCGGATCAAAGTCTCGCCAAACTATGCGACCGTTTCGATATCCCGCGTCCTCGACCCGGACATTGGAACAAGGTCGCTGCGGGCAAGAGGATCGCCGTGCCGGTATTGCCGCCCGCAAGGACCGGCATGGACGAGAAGATCACGATCACCCCGGTCCCGGATGGTGGTGCGTCGTCAACTGCGGACGCCCCTTTCGCGGCGACCCGCCAGAATGGCAAAGCGGTGCGCGTGGCAGATCGGCTCTCGGATCCGCACCCCATCATTGCCGGCTGGCTTGCAAATCGAAGGGAGGCGATCGCCAGGGGAAGGCTGGTCTATGACATCTGGCCCAACCGGCCGGTCCGGGCCGCGCCATTCACACCCATCGAACGGCGTCGCCTCAGGATATTGGACACCCTGTTCAAAGCCTTGGAAGCAGAGAACATCGTCGTCGCCGAGACAGACCGGCATGGTCCCGTTGCGCGGTGCGGACAGGACGAGATCACATTTCAACTCAGACCCCGGCTGAGGGAAGTGCGCCAGCTCCTCACTGCCGACGAGAGATCGTGGCACGGCTCCGGCAAGCAATACAAGCGAGAACTGGCGGAGACGGATGTGCTGGTCTTCGAGATCAAGCGCTGGTTGCCCGGCGACTTGCCGCGCGTCTGGCAGGACGGCCGCAAGGGCATGATCGAGGACAGGGTGGGCGACATACTCGCGACCCTTCTTGCGGCATTCCCGATGATGGCGGCAGCGCGCGAAGAGGCAGAGGAGCGGCAGCGGCTACGGGAGACCGAGGAACGGCGTCGCCAGATCCTGGCGCAGGAGCTCAAGCTCGACCGCGACCGCTTCCGATGCTTTCTCGAACAGGCTGGCAGATGGCGCGACGCTGAACTGGCGCGGGATTTCCTCATGGCGCTGCGTGCCGCGATCCCGGACTCTTCATTGGAAATTGGCGGTAGGCCTGCCGGCAAGTGGCTGGAATGGGCGCAAGCGCATGTGCAGGCCCATGATCCGCTCACACAGGATTCGTCCGCTGTCTTCCGGTCGATCGCCGAAGTGACGGAGAGGACTTATCGTGACCGCTAGGCCGGGAGCCTCAGGCGCGTCGGAAGTTGGGCTTCAGAACCCTTGCGCCGTCACGCATCTCGTCGAGCTGATCCGACCAGTTCTGCATCATGCGCACGCGCTCGTCCCAATATTCGCCGCGCGTGTAGGCGCGCCTTATGGCGTTGGTTTCCATATGGGCGAGCTGGCGCTCGATGGCGTCGGGGTTGAACTTGCCCGTTTCGTTGAGCAGCGTCGCCGCCATCGCCCGGAAGCCGTGCGCCGTCATCTCCTCCTGGCTGAAACCGAGCGCTCGAAGGGCCGCGTTGACCGTATTCTCGGACATCGGGCGAAGCGGCGAGCGGAAAGAGGGAAAGCAATATCGTCCCGTGCCCGTCAGTTCCCAGAGCTGTTCGAAGAGCGCGATGACCTGCGTGGACAGCGGCACGCGGTGCGGTCGACGCATCTTCATCTTCTGCTCGGGGATGTTCCAGACCGAGCGGTCGAAGTCGAATTCGCTCCACTCGGCCTGGCGCAGTTCGCCCGGTCGCACGAACAGATGGGCCGACAGTCTGAGCCCGAACAGGGTGATGGCGTGGCCGGTGTACCCCTCGATGGCGCGCATCAGTTCGCCCGCGCCCTTGGGCGTGGTGATGGCGGCGAGATGCTTGGCCTTGGGAACGGTCAGCGCGCCGCGCAAATCGCGGGATGGATCCATTTCGGCGCGCGTGGTGGCGATGGCGTAGCGGAACACGCGACCGAGGACGCTGCGCATCCGGCGCGCGCTTTCGTAGCGACCGGTGGCCTCGA
>Ga0307408_100003976_pt1 | contig 10070 bp, 8 predicted proteins | sample 322Cmetagenome_FD_202116 | JGI IMG/M metagenome (GOLD analysis project Ga0307408, IMG submission 202116) | Maize rhizosphere microbial communities from greenhouse at UC Davis, California, United States - 322HYB-C-3 | ecosystem: Host-associated > Plants > Roots > Rhizosphere > Soil | place: USA... | reverse complement strand
GCCCAGACGCGGGCGCAGGTCGACCTGTTCGCCCCGCCCCCGGCGGCTGAAACGCCCATGGCCAGCGCCGTAGAATCCGCCCTGGCCGCGCTCGACCCCGATGCGATGACGCCACGGGAGGCGCTCGACGCGCTCTATGCCTTACAAAAACTGAACACGCGCGAACGCAGCGCTGCGTAGCGGGCATCCTTCGTGCGAGATGAAAAAATGACTTATTGCGTAGGCATCAAACTCAACGCCGGCCTGGTGTTTCTCTCCGACTCGCGCACCAACGCCGGCGTGGACCACATCAGCACCTTCCGCAAGATGATCGTCTACGAGCAGCCGGGCGACCGCGTCATGGTGCTGCTGTCCTCGGGCAACCTGAGCATCTCGCAGTCGGTGCGCGAAATCCTGCAGATCGAGGAGCTGCGCGAAACGCGCGAAGACGGCTCGCAGGGCGAGCCCATCACCATCTGGAACGCCAAGAGCATGTTCGACGCCGCGCGCGTGCTCGGCTCGGCCGTGCGCCACGTGTACGACCGCGACGCCGAGGCGCTCAAGCATGCGGGGCTGGACTTCAACGTGTCCTTCATCTTCGGCGGCCAGGTCAAGGGCGAAGGCATGCGCCTGTTCCTGGTCTATGCGGCCGGCAACTTCATCGAGGCCACCACCGAGACGCCCTACTTCCAGGTGGGCGAATCCAAGTACGGCAAGCCGGTGCTCGACCGCGTGCTCACGCCCGAGACCCCGCTCGACGAAGCCGCCAAGTGCGCGCTGGTGTCGATGGACTCGACCATGAAGTCGAACCTCTCGGTGGGCCTGCCGCTCGACCTGGTGGTGTACGAGGCCAACAAGCTCGAGACCGACCGCGTGATCTGCATCGACGCCGACAACCCCTACTACCGCATGATGCACAACAGCTGGGGCCAGAAGCTGCGCGAAGTGTTCGACAGCATCGAGGACCCGGTGTGGGACGACTCCGCCACCGAGCATCCGCTGAAGATGCCGGCCACGCGGCACAGCCCGCTGCGCAAGATCTCGACGCCCGACGAAAAGCTGATCTGAAGCCGACCGCGGCCATGCCGATGCCTCCCGTCGTGTTCTCGCACGGCAACAGCTTTCCCGCGAGCACCTACCGCGTCGTCCTCGACAGCCTGCGAAGCCGCGGCTTCGAGGTCGACGCCATCGAGAAATTCGGGCACGACCCGAAGTACCCCGTCACCGACAACTGGCCGCACCTGGTGCAGCAGTTGGCCGACTTCGCACAACGGCACGCCGACCGCGCCGGCGGCCCGGTGTTCCTGGTCGGCCATTCGCTGGGCGGCATCCTGAGCCTGATGTGCGCGGCGCTGCATCCGGCGCTGGCTCGCGGCGTGGTGCTGCTCGACTCGCCGGTCCTCAGCGGCTGGCGCGCGAACACGCTCAATGTCGTCAAACGCACACCGCTCATGAAGAGCATTTCGCCCGGCGCCATCAGCCGCAAGCGCAGGAACAGCTGGGCGCACCGCGAAGCGGTGTTCGAGCACTTCCGCAGCAAGAAGGCCTTTGCCAGGTGGGACGAGCAGGTGCTGCACGACTACATCGACCACGGCACCTTCGCGAGCGAAGACACGCGCGAACTGAGTTTCGACCGTGACGTGGAAACGGCCATCTACAACACCCTGCCCCACAACCTGGGCGCGCTGCTGCGCCGTCATCCGCTCAAGTGCAAAGCGGCCTTCATCGGCGGGCGCCAGTCCGCGGAGATGAAGCAGGTGGGCATGGCAATGACCCAGAAGGTCACCAGGGGGCGCATCGCCATGCTCGACGGCACGCACCTGTTTCCCATGGAAAAGCCGCTGGCCACAGCGGCGGCGGTCGAGGCGGCGCTGCGCAACCTGATGGGCTGATCGGCAGCGGCAACACAGGCGCGCCTGGTCTTCGCGGCGCACCTCACCAAGAATAGCCGGCCTGCACGCGGGCGGCAATGCGGTTGCTGCTGCCGCTGCTGGTGGCGGTGGAGACCCCCAGCCCCAGGTTCAGGTTGTCGCTGACCTGATAGCCGAAAGCAAAGCCGATGGCTGATGCGCCGGCGTAGCCGCCCACGGCCGCCCCCATCCATTTCTTGCCCGCCGGCAGGGTCGGCATCGACGGCATGGCCAATGCCGATGCCACGCCCTTTGCGGCAAAGGCGTTCGCCTGGCTGGTCGCGTTGCTCACCGCCTGCTGCAGTTGGTTCACGTTGACCGCATCGGTGCCCAGCAACCCAGGCGCGACGTTCGCAATGCCGCGCAGCTGTCCGGTGGCCGCGTTACCCACCGACACGGTGTTGTCGCGATCCGCCACCGAGCCCTGGCCCAGCGCGACCGCATTGCTGCCCGCGGCCAGCGTGTTGGCACCCAGCGCCACCCCGTTGTTGCCGGTGGCCACCGCGTTGTTGCCCACGGCGGTGGTGGGATCGGCCAGGGCCCTGGCGCCGGCGCCGATGGCCACCGAGCCGGCATGGCGGGCCTCGGCGCCGCTGCCCACCGCGGTGGTGCTGTCGCCATTGGCCGTGGCATTGGCGCCCAGCGCCGTGGCACCCGCACCGGTGGCCTTGCTGCCCGTGCTGCAGGTCACGCTGCCCCCGCTGAAGCTGCACAGGCCGTTGGCAAGGGCCTGGTTCATCACGCTCTGCAAGGCCGTCACCTGCTGCACCGTGAAGCTGTTGGAGGCCGCGACGGCACCCTGCTCCGCCTGCTGGACCTGACCGACGTTAGCGGCATCCGTCGCGGCCGTGCCGGCTCGGACGTTGCCAAGCGTGGTTCCCGCGCCGCCGTTGGCATTCAGGCTGACAGTCGTGCCACCCGGACCGTACTGGACCGAATTGTTCGCCACGCCCAAGGCGGTGTTGGCCGTGCCCTGGGCGGCCGCTGCCGCGGTTTGGGCGCCGTTGGCCGTGGTTTGCGCAGTGGCTGCATTGGCAAGGGCAGTGTTCGCCGTACTCTGGACGCCATTGGCCGTGGCCTGTGCCGTGGCCGCATTGGCAAGCGCGGTGCTCGCCGTGCCCTGGGCCGCCGCCGCCGCAGTCTGGGCAAGAACCGCCGTGCCCGTTGCGGCACTGGCGGTGGCCTGCGCGGTGTCCGCTGCGTTGGAAGCCGCATTGGCGGCTTGCTGCACGGTGTACAGCTGGCTGCCGTTGACGACATCGGTGCTCGTGGCGGTCACTGATCCGGCGCTGACGTTGACCAGGCCGCGCGTCTGGCCGGTCGATCCGAAAGAGACCGTGTTGGGCGCCGTGGCAGAGGAGTTCGCGCCGATGGCCACGCTTCCGGTCGCGCCGCCTGCGACCTGGCTGCCAGAGCCGATGGCCACGCCGCCCGTTGCAAGCGCCGCCGCGCCCGAGACGCCATCGTTGGCGCCACCGATCGCCGTGCTGCCGCTGCCGGACGCCACGGCGCCCTGCTGGGTGCCCGAGGCGCTTCCGATGGCGACCGCCGCGTTGCCCGTGGCCTGCGCGCCGCTGCCACCTGCATGGCCGGGGTAGCCGCAGCAGCCTTCCGGGCCCGCGCCTCCCGCCCCCAGCGCGATAGCCCCGCTTGCCGAGGCCCGGGCGCCGCTGCCGCCAGCTCCGCCGGTGCCTCCTGCAAAGCCCTGCCCAGCGGTTCCACCGCCTCCAATGGCCGTCGAGCCATTGGCGGTTGCGCTGGCTCCCGCGCCGCCGGTTCCGCCGATGCCGCCGGCAGTTCCGTTGCTGCCATCTCCACCCGCACCGATTGCGGTGGCGCCATCTGCGGTGGCCACGGCCGCGCTGCCGCCGCTGCTCGATGACCAGCCTGGCCGAATAGGGCCTGGGTTGCCCGCATCGCCAGCTGCATAACCGGCGGCGTGTGCGCTTCCCGCAAGAAGCAGGGTCATCGGCAGCAGCCGTCCGAGCCTGCGTGCGAACTGCTGCTGTTTTGCCGTCGTCTGGTTGGCCATAGACTTTTCCCCGTGAACAGTTAGAACAAAACGTGGAAAGTGTGTCTTTTTGTTTTCGGCAAGACCATCCCGGAGAACTGGTAGATGAAGAAGCCTCGACCGCAGCCTTGCCTTCGAACCGCGCACCGGCGGCGTCGGCCTCAGCACTCGCTGTCGCAAAGCCCTGACCACCGCATGGACAAACGAGGCGCCACAGATGTGAACTAAGGCAACATTCATGGAAAATAAGTCGAAACGTCCCAGTTTCTCGGCCACAGCCTCAGAATGCCGCCCAAATGTTCTCCTCGGAAGCCGTCGAAACCGTCTCGCTGAGCTCGGTGCTCGTGGTCGAAAACGACACGGCGATGCAAGAACGTCTGCGCTACATCCTCCCCACGCTCGGATGCGACGAGCCGCAGATCAACTGGGCCGACGATGCCGAGATGGCCATGCAGCTGCTCGAGAAGCCGAGCTTCGGCGTCGTGCTGATGGACATCGGCCTGCCCGGCGACGAAGCGATCGAGCTCGTCGAGTGGCTGCAGGCGCACCATCCGCAGGTGCCGGCCGTGGCCATTTCCGCCTCCCGCAGCGAAGAAGCCATTTTTTCCGCGCTTCGCGCCGGCGCGGTGGCCTATCTCCTGAAGGAGCGCGACGACCTCGAACTGAGCATCGGCCTGCGCAGCATCGAGCAGGGCGGCGCCACCATCGATCCGGCCATTGCGCGGCGTGTGCTTGCCTGGCATGCGGGGCACGCGGCCGATGCGGGGTCGGTTCCCGACGCAGCGCTGACGCCGCAGGAGCGCAAGACGCTCGAACTCGTGGTGCAGGGGCTCGGCCACCGCGACGTCGCCGAAGCGCTGGCCATGCCCCGGCTGGCGGTGGAATGCCGCATCAAGGGCATCTACAGGAAGCTGGCACTCGGCTCGCGCGCCGAGACGGCGCACATGGCCGGCGGGCACGCCTAGGCGCGCTGACCAACCCTAGAGCTCGAGCACCAGCCGGCCTTCGCAGGCGCGCGAACAGCAGGCCATCATCTTGGTGTTGGCCTCGCGTTCCGGGCGGGTCAGCACCACGTCGCGGTGATCGACCTTGCCGGACAGCACCCGCACTTCGCACGAGCCGCACAGGCCCTCTTCGCAATCGCTCTGCACATCGACGTTGGCTGCGCGCAGCGCCGACAGCAGGGTCTGGTCGGGCGGCACGGTGACCACCAGGCCGGAATCCTTCAGCTCGACTTCGAACGCATGCTCCTTCGACGGATCGAGCGTGGCGAGCGTCGACTCGAAATGCTCGACGCGCAAGGCACCCTCGGGCCAGGCGGCGCAGCAATCTTCGAGCGCCTCGAGCATGCGCAGCGGGCCGCAGGCATAGACCTGCGCACCGGCCACCGGCTCGGCGAGCAGCGCACGCAGATCGCAGCGCTGGCCTTCGTCGCTCGCATGGATTTGCAGCCGCTCGCCGTGCAGCGCGGCAAGCTCGTCCAGAAAGGCCATACTCCTGCGGCTGCGGCCGCTGTAATGCAGCTCGTAGTCCATGCCGAGCGCCTTCGCGCGGCGCGCCATCGCGCTCACGGGCGTGATGCCGATGCCGCCCGCGATGAAGATCGCCTTCGCAAGCGACTCGTCGAGCCGGAAGTGGTTGCGCGGCCCGCGGATGCGCAGCCGGTCGCCGGCCTTGACCTGCGTGTGCACCCAGGCCGAGCCGCCGCGCCCCCCGGGCTCGTGCAGCACCGCGATCTCGAGCACGCCGGCCTCGTCGGGGTCGCCGCACAGCGAATACTGGCGCGACAGCTCGGGCGAGCCGCATTCCACGTCGATGTGCGAACCCGCGGTCCAGCGCGGCAGCAGCTTGCCATCGGGGGACACGAGCCGCAGCTTCACGATGCCCTCGGCCACCGGCGTCACGCGCTCCACCACCACCGGCCGCGCGATCGCGTGCCGCGAGGGCTCGCCAATGCGCACCGGCACCTGCACCTCGCGCAGCGCGGGGTTCTTGCGCTCCGGATTGGCCGCAGGGTCCCATTCGACCCACAGGTGCTCGGGCCCGCGGAACGAGGTGTTCGGCACATAGCTGAAGCGCTGCTCGGCAAGGCGCATATGCGGCAGCCGCCGCGTGAACTCCTCCAGGAAGATCTGCATCTCCATGCGCGCGAGGTTCTTGCCCATGCACTGGTGCGAGCCGTAGCCGAAGGTCAGGTGGTCGCTGGCGTTGTCGCGGCGGATGTCGAACAGGTCGGCGTCGGAAAAATGCGCCTCGTCGTGGTTGGCCGACGAGGTGACGATCAGGAGCCGCGAGCCGGCCGGCAGGTCGACGCCGCCCACCTGCGTATCCCGCGTGACGAGGCGCCGCCAGGCGGCCACCGAGCCGTTGTGCCGCAGGCATTCTTCCACCGCGTTGGGGATGAGGCCCGGGTCTTCGCACAGCTCCTTCCACACCTGCGGATGCTGCAGCAGCAGCTTGACCGCGTTGGCGGTGGCGTTGGCGGTGGTCTCGTGCGCGGCCACGATGCCGGCCATCATCATCGAGTGCAGGTACGAATCGGTCACCACCTCGGGGTGCAGCTTCTGCTTGCGGATGCCGTACTGCATCCAGCCGGGTGCATCGGGGTCCTGGCGCATCTTCTCGAGCACCTTGCCGGCGTACTGCCAGAAATTGCCCACCGCATGCGCCACGGCCACCTGCTCCTCGGGCTTGGGCCGGCCCCAGGTGTTGACGGTGTGCGCGATTGAATATTTGCGCAGCGTGTCCATGTCTTCCTCGGGCACGCCAAGGAAGTGCAGCGCCACGGTCAGCGGAATTTCCCACAGCATCTGGTCGACGAGATCGGCGCGGCCGTCGTCGATGAAGCGGTCGACATAGCTGCGCGCCAGCTCGCGCACCATCGGTTCGTGGTGCCTGAGCGCCTCGGGCGTGAACGGGTCCATCAGCACGCGGCGGCGCGGCATGTGGGCGGGCTCGTCCTCGTTCACCAGCGTGCGGTTCAGCGCGAAGCCGTAGGAGGCGAGCACGGCATTGGCCTCGTCGCTCGTGGGCGTGATCTTCTCCAGCGCGTTCGAGGGGCTGAAAGTGATGTTGTCGCGGAACACCGCCTTGATGTCGTCGTAGCGCGTGATCACCCAGTAGCCGAGCTTGGGGCTGAAGAAGATCGGCTCCTTCTCGCGCGCCCAGCGCACGTACTCGGGCGGGTCCTGCTGGTAGCCGTCCTCGAAGGGATCGAACTCGGCCGCGCGCGCGCTGACGGGACAGCCGGTGGGCGTGCGCTCGGAAGACAGCGGCCCGTGCGCGACAGGGCAGCCGGAGGTGCGTGGAGGCAAGGCGGTGTCGGCGGACATGGCGGCGGGCTCAGTCGAGGGTGATCTTCAGGTCCCGGATGAGCTTGTGCCAGCGCACGGTCTCGCTCTTGAGCAGCGCGGCGTACTGCGCGGACGTGCTGCCCACGGGCTCCACGCCGAAGTCGGTCATGCGCGTACGCACCGAGGGCTCGTTGATCGCGGCCACCAGCTGGCGGTTGAGCGTGCTCACCACCTCCGGCGGCGTGGCCGAGGGCACCACCACGCCGACCAGCGCGGCGGCCTCGACGTTCCGGTAGCCGAGTTCGGCGAAGGTGGGCACGTCGGGCAGCTGCGGCAGGCGCGTCGGGTTGGCCACCGCCAGCGCGCGGACCTTGCCGCCCTTGATGAAGCCCGCGCCGGCCGCCAGGTCGACCATCATGGCCGGCAGCTGCCCGCCGGCCACGTCGGCCAGCGCCGGTGCCGCGCCGCGGTACGGCACATGGACCATGAAGAGGCCCGCCTCCACCTTGAGCAGCTCCATCGCCAGGTGGTGCGGGCTGCCGGCGCCGGCCGAGGCATAGCTCAGGTCGCCAGGCTTCGCCTTGGCCCTGGCGATGAAATCCTTGGCCGTGGCAATGCCGGAATTGGCGCCGGCGACCAGGATCATCGGGAACTTGCCCATCAGCGTGACGGGTGCCAGGTCCTTGGTCGGGCTGTACGAGAGCGACTTGTAGAGCGCCGGGTTGAACACCAGCGTGCCGTTGTCGGCCGACAGCACCGTGTAGCCGTCGGCCGGCGCGCGCGCCGTCTCGGCCGCAGCCAGCGCGGTGTTGCCGCCGGGCTTGTTGTCCACCAGCACCGGCTGCCCCACCTGGGTGGAGAGCGTCTGCGCCACCGTGCGCGCGAGGAAGTCGGAGCCGCCGCCGGCCGCGTACGGAACGAGCCAGCGGATCGGCTTGGCGGGAAAGGTCTGGGCGCTGGCGCTTGCCGCGGCAGCAAGGGAAAGAACGGCAAGGCACCGAGCAAGGCGGTTTTTCATGGATGTCTCCGACATGATTTCGTATTGCGTAAGTATCATACGCATTGCGTAATCATGATTCAAGGGACAACCCTGAACCCGGGCGGCCGCTCGGCGCCCGGTTCCAGCACCTAACATGAAGCCCACATGACCCAAGCTCCGGAGCTTCCCCCTCTTTCCCCCGCAACCCGCGAACGCCGCCAGCGCGTGCAATCGGCCGAAACCGGCATGGCGGTGCTCAAGGGCCTGGCCCACCTGGGCGGCCGCAGCAGCCTCACCGCCCTGTCGGCCCACGTCGGCGAAAGCCCGGCCAAGGTGCACCGCTACCTTGCCAGCCTGATGGAGGAAGGGCTGGTGCTGCAGGACGCCGTCTCGCAGCACTACTACCTGGGCACGGAAGCCATCCAGATCGGCCTGGCCGCCATGCGCCAGGCCGACCCGATCCGCGCGGCCGAGCCCTGCCTCGTGCGGCTGCGCGAATCGCTGGAAGTGACCTGCTTCGTCGCGGTCATGGGCAACAAGGGGCCGACCATCGTGCGCTTCGAGGAGCCGGGCCTGCCGGTCACGGTCAACGTGCGCGCCGGCTCGGTGATGTCGATGCTCTGGTCGGCCACCGGACGCGCGTTCCTGGGCCTGCTCGACGAGTCGCGGGTGCTGGCGCTGGCCGAACAGGAACTGGCGGAATCACCGGAAGACATGCGCGCCACGCTGGACGCGAAGGACCCCATCGGCCAGCTGCGGCGCGAGGTTCAGGAGGCCCGCTGCGCGAGCGTGAAGGACACCTACCTGCGCGGCATCAGCGCCGTGGCGGCACCGGTCTACGACTATGCGGGCCGCGTCTGCGCGGTGCTCACCGCGCTGGGCGCCACGGGCGGCTTCGACCCGGCCATCGACGGCCCGATCGCCACCGCGGTGCGGCAGGAAGCCCGTGCCGCGAGCGCCATCCTGGGGCACGGGGACGGGCGCGGCGCCTGAGAGCCGCGCATCATGTTCACTCCGCCCAGACCACCGTGCCGGTCCACGCCGTGGCCAGCACCACGATGCCGAAGGCGATGCGGTACCAGGCAAAGGGAATGAAGTCGTGCGTGCTGATGTACTTCAGCAGCCAGCGCACGCAGAGCCAGGCGCTGATGAAGGAGAACACCAGCCCCACCGAGAACAGCGGAATGTCGGCCACCGACAGCAGCGCGCGCTCCTTGTAGAGGCTGTAGGCACCGGCGCCGATCAGCGTCGGGATGGCCAGGAAGAACGAGAAGTCGGTGGCCGCCTGGCGCGAGAGGCCGAGCAGCATGCCGCCGATGATGGTCGAGCCGCTGCGGCTGGTGCCCGGGATCATCGCAAAGCACTGCACCAGGCCGACCTTGAGGGCGTCCCACATCGTCATGTCGTCGACATGCTCGATGCGCACCGAGCCCGGCGGCCGCTTCTCGGCCCACAGGATGATGAAGCCGCCGATGATGAAGGTGCTGGCCACGACCACCGGGGTGAAGAGGTGCGCCTTGATCATCTTGCCGAACACGAGGCCCAGCACCACGGCGGGGATGAATCCGAGCACCACGTTGATGGCCAGGCGCCTCGCCTTGGGCTGCCTCGGCAGCGCCACCACGGTGGAGTGGATCTTCTGCCAGTACACCAGGATCACCGCGAAGATCGCACCGGTCTGGATGGCAATGTCGAACACCTTGGCCTTGTCGTCGTCGAAACCGAGCAGCGAGCCCGCAAGAATCAGATGTCCGGTCGACGAGATGGGCAAAAACTCGGTCAGCCCCTCGACGATGCCCATGATGGCGGCCTTCACCAGCAAAACGATGTCCACGCTTACTCCTTTAAAGAGCACCAATTATGGCGAGGCATCGAGTCAGGCCAGGTTCAGCTGTCCC
>Ga0307408_100003975_pt1 | contig 10073 bp, 5 predicted proteins | sample 322Cmetagenome_FD_202116 | JGI IMG/M metagenome (GOLD analysis project Ga0307408, IMG submission 202116) | Maize rhizosphere microbial communities from greenhouse at UC Davis, California, United States - 322HYB-C-3 | ecosystem: Host-associated > Plants > Roots > Rhizosphere > Soil | place: USA... | reverse complement strand
GCCAGGCAGGCAGGAGCAACTGTTACAAGCTTTACATGCAACTGGAAAACCTGTAGTAGTTATTTTAGTAAACGGAAGGCCATTGACTATAAACTGGGCAAATCAATATGTGCCGGCAATTTTAGAAGCCTGGTTTCCGGGGCCATCAGGAGGAAAAGCAGTAGCCGAAGCCATTTTTGGCGACTATAATCCAGGTGGAAAACTGCCGGTAACTTTCCCGAAATCTGCTGGACAGCTGGAATTGAATTTTCCTTTTAAACCAGGTTCGCATGCTAATCAGCCATCAACTGGTAACAACGGCTATGGCAAAACCAGTGTCAACGGCCCACTGTATCCATTCGGATTCGGATTAAGTTATACTACCTTTCAATACAAAAACCTACAGGTGTCGCCAAAGATTCAAACATCCAAAGGAGAAATTAAAGTTTCAGTTGAAATTACAAACAGCGGCAGCTGTAAAGGCGATGAAGTTGTTCAGTTGTACATTAAAGACAAGCTGAGTAGTGTGATTGTTTATGACACCCAGCTTAGGGGCTTCGAAAGGGTTAATCTTGAACCTGGCCAAACCAAAACTGTAAACTTCACCATTTTGCCACAGCACCTCGAATTATTGGATAGAAACATGAATTTGGTAGTAGAGCCCGGGCAATTTGAAGTTTTGATAGGAAGCTCTTCTGAAGATATCAGGCTTAAAGACATTTTTACAATAGATGCTAAATAGTAACCTGATTTCGATTAAAAATATGCGGTCTCCAGTGTGTGAGTGCCTTTAGCGATGCCAACGCTATTAAGTTAAGTGGTTGGTGGGGACACCAACCACGGAGAAAAGTTAAGGCGTTTGCACGGTGTGCGGTAGCTTTTTCTCTCCCTGTGGGAGAGATGCCGAAGGCAGAGAGGGTATGAAACTTTGCATTTCCTTTATACCTTAACTTAATAGCATTGGGATATATGCAAGGCAAGGAATGCAAGTTTCTTATTTTAAGCGATTTGATAGAAAATAATAATCGAATTCGGGTTAGTACTAATAACAGAGCTTTTTTCACGATGACTTTTTAAGATACAAAATGGCTAAGACAGATAATAGTAATAGAGAGGTAACCATTAGTGACATTGCCAGAGAGTTATCTGTTTCAAAATCAACGGTTTCAAGGGCACTTCAAGGCCATCACTCCATTGGGGATATAACCAAACAGGCTGTTAGGGAATTGGCTGCAAAGTATAATTACCATCCCAATGCTATTGCTTCAAGTTTGTTTAAAAAGTCTACTAAAACTATTGGTGTTATCGTCCCCATTCTGTCTCATTATTTTTTTTCTACGGCTATCGCCGGAATAGAAGAATTAGCATATAAATCAGGTTATAAGGTAATTATCTGCCAGTCAAACGAATCTTATGAAAGAGAAGTAGATATCACAAGGACGCTTTTAAGCGCAAAGGTGGACGGCTTAATTGTTTCAGTTTCCAGGAAGACGGAAGACATGGAGCATTTCAATCTGTTTTTAAAGAAAAATATCCCGGTTATCTTTTTTGACCGTTTGCCGGATGGAATCGAAAGTAGCAGTGTATCTGTGGATGATTTTTCGGGAGCCTATAAAATTGTTGAACATTTAATACAGCAGGGATACCGAAGGATAGCGCATTTTACTGGCCCTCAAAATGTTACTAATGCCCAAAACCGTATAAGAGGATATATTAAAGCCTTAACGGATTACCAGCTGCCTATAGAAGAAGAGCTGATTATTGAATGCGGTTTTGAACGTAGCCATGGCATTGAAACAGCCGAAAATCTGCTTGCTTCCTCAATAGAGCTGCCAGAAGCAATTTTTGCAGTCTGCGACCCTGTTGCTATCGGGCTAATGCTAACTTTAAAAAAGCATGGATTAAAAATCCCTCAGGATGTAGCTGTTGCTGGTTTTAATGATGATCCTACTGCAACAGTAATTGACCCGCCACTTACTACTGTTATCCAGCCAGCCTTTGAAATGGGTGTCTCAGCGGTGGAAATCCTGCTCGATCAGATTAACGGTAATGTCAAAAGCATTGTGAAGAACGTCCATTCAACCGACCTCCAGATAAGGAAATCCAGTATAAAAAGTTGAGATGAAAGCAGTACACAAATTGTTTTAATTATTTAAACAACCGGTTGTGTAAATTTTTGCTTTGCGCAAATTAAGCAAGACAAGCTGATTGAATTAGCCAATCCTTTATTAGCATTAAACCTATTAAAATAACCAGTTGATATACGGTTTTTTCGGAACTGGATTTAGATTATAAACCCAATTAATGTATTGTTCTTAAATGAATTTCAAGAAATCGGAGTTTTTCTTAAGATTTTGGCAGCTATACAGTTCAATTATTTATTCACTAACAGCGCAGGATAGCTCAGTATATATGCCAATGTTGCTGAGTAATTCGCTAATCGGTGTAACAAATAGGTGGTGATAAATTAGTCAATTGCATAAACCAATAAGACCCAATGTAAACCACTTAAACGATGAAGAAAAACCTATTAACACATGAATTATGCGCTGCCGCCTTAACTGGCGATAACGAAACCAAATAATTAATCAGCCTATATTATTTTATGTCAATGGCTTTTATGATGAGCAAAGCCACATTAAACAACAACCGATTATGAATAAAAATTGTACTAAAGCTTTTTCATTTTGTATGAAAGCTTGTGAACGAAAAGCCGGGGGGATAAAGCTATTCATGTTAATAGTTGCAATGAACCTGGTTGCAACTGTTGCTTTTTCCCAGCCTGTTAAAGTCACCGGAAAGGTAACTGATTCAAAGGGAGAAACTTTGCCTGGTGTAGGCGTAAAGGTAAAAGGTACTTCGTTGGGGGCTACAACTTCTGTTGACGGAAAGTTTACCCTAAATGTTCCTGATGGGAAATCTGTATTAGTTTTTACTTACGTAGGGTTTGTAACCAAGGAAGAAGCTGTTGCAGGCCGGACAACTATAAACGTACAGCTAAAAGAAGCTATCAGTAGTTTGGATGAAGTGGTTGTAACGGGTTATGGGGGAATGGCTAAGAAATCAGATTTAACAGGCTCTACATCTTCTATTGGCGCTAAAGCAATAGCTGAACGCCAGCCCACAAATATATTTGATGCCATTCAGGGGCAAGCCGCCGGTGTTTTGGTTATGAATGACGGTGGAGAGCCAGGTGCTGAGGGAACTATTCAGATTCGTGGAGCCTCCACATTTAGCCAAACCGGTGGAAACTCTCCATTATATGTGGTAGACGGAATCATTACAGATGGTATTTCAAATATCAATCCTAATGACATTCAGAACATTGAAATATTAAAAGATGCAGCCTCTACATCTATTTATGGAGCACGTGCGGCTAACGGGGTTATCCTGGTTTCTACAAAAAGAGGACAAGAAGGAAAGCCGCGGTTGGATATTTCTTATGGCCATAAAGTAGGAAGTATAGCGCATACCATCCAACAGGCAAATTCAAAAGACCTACGCCTATACAGGCAAATTCAAAATAATAACAACCCTAATTCCGGGAGTAGTACCGATTCTTTAAACCCTGCTTACAACTCTGATAATTATTTAGAAGACATGCTATTAGGTAACATAGCTCACTTAAATGATTTAAAGGTTGGAATAAGCGGAGGACAAAAAGGAATAACTTATTACTCTAGTTTAAACTATCTGGACGATAAAGGAAGTGTTTTAAATACCTGGGCTAAAAGACTTCAGGGAAGAGTAAATGTTGACTTCCAGGTATCTCCGAAGTTTAAATATACCACTCAAATTAATTTCTATTGGAATAAAAATCAAGCATGGAAAACAGGGAATTCGCTCAATCCAGTATTTGACAGGCCAAACAACCTGAGGATATATTTACCAGACGGAGGCTTAACCAGCTATACAAGTTCCAAGCGTAATCCTATTGCAAATGCTTTGTTAGAAAGGAATGAAACCGAAGGTTACAGAGCTTCTTTCGCCAATAATTTTGAGTATAAGATATTTAAAGATCTGAAGATTACTACTACCGCAAACGCACAGTTGGATAATACTAACAATGATTATTTCCAGCCAGAGTTTCTGGACGATAACGGTAATGAAAACAGAGGTTCCATAACAATGGCTAAAAAGTTTAATTGGTTATTGCAGTCGTACCTAAACTATAATAAAACTATTGCAAGGGACCATTCATTTAATGCAACCTTGGGTGTAAGCGCCGAGAAAACTACCGGTTCATCCTTAGTAACAACCGCATTGCCTGGAACTTATGCTAGTGAATTAATCACCAATTTTTATGGGCCAAATGTGGATATCAAGAATACCAGAAGTAACGGAACCGGAAACGCCCTTGCGTCTGTGTATGGCCGGTTAGGATACGGCTTTAAAGGAAGATATATAGTTAACGCAACATTTCGCCGGGATGGATCTTCACGCTTCGGCCCAGATGCAAAATGGGGTAACTTTATTTCCGGATCGGCTGCATGGCGAATTTCGGACGAGAAGTTTTTGGCCTGGGCTAAAAAAGATGGTGTGTTAGAAGATGCTAAACTTCGCATTAGTGTGGGCGCCCAGGGAAATGATGGTATCGGTGAAAATGAAATGAGCACCCTGATCAGCTTTGGAGACGTAAGTTATCTTGGAAATACAGGTGCAGTAGTGTCTAACAGGCTTGGTAATCCGCTAATCCAATGGGAAAATACCATACAGTCAAATTACGGAACCGACCTTTCTTTCTTCAAAGGAAGACTAACCTTTGTAGCTGATTATTTCCGTAAATCAACCAATAAGTTATTGGCAGACAGACAAATTCCTAAGGAAACCGGATTCCAGACCGTTCGGGTTAACGCCGGTGATTTATTGACCACAGGTATGGAGTTTGCTTTATCAGGCTCTCCAATTTCTACTAAAAATTTTACATGGAATGTTGGTGCGAACGTGTCCTTTCAACGCGGAAAAATTGTAAGCCTCATGGATCACGAACCGTTTATAGCAGGCGCAAGAAACTATATACAAGAAGGTGGAAGGCTTGGTGATTTTTATGGTTACCATCAATTAGGCATCTACAGATGGACAGCTTCTAACGCTTATTCATCAGACTGGACCAGACTGGAGCCTGTAAACGTGGCGGCAGATGGCCAAACGGCGGAGTATTATACACTTAACGGCGTACGCTATGATGGCCCAATTCAAAAGTTAAGTGGCCCAGCAGGCTTTCTTAAAGGTGGAGATACAGAATGGGAAAACGTAAATAAAGATGGCGTTATTGATGATGCAGACCGCAAGGTTATTGGAAATGCTACTCCTGATTATTTTCTTGGGTTTATAAATACGTTTACCTATAAAAGATTATCGCTGAACGTCATTTTTAATGCAACCGTGGGAGGGCAGATTTATAATGCCTTTAAAGAAAACTTTTCAGTAACCTCCTCAAGTAACGGAACCAATTTTCCTGAAGGCATCTACGGTGCCTGGAGAAAAGAAGGAGATATAGCAACCTACCCTTACTACCCAACCAAAGACAACAATGGTAACCAAAAAAGAGGGGCTAATAGCTATTACCTGGAAGATGCTTCTTACATAAGATTACAAAGTGCCAGAATTAACTATTCCATTTCTCCTGCTCTGGCTAAGAAAGTTTACATGAAGGGACTAGGCATTTATATGTACGGAACAAACCTTCTTACATGGACTAACTATTCGGGTTTTGATCCTGAGTTTAGCGACAGCAATCCATTAACACCAGGTACCGATGGTGGAAAATATCCAAAAAGAAGAGAGTTTGGAATGGGCATAAATATTAACCTATAATTATCTGTAAATGAAACTTATAAATATATCAGCTTGTGCCCTGTTAGCATTGACAACGGTGCTCGGCAGTTGTAAAAAATTTTTAGACGTATCTCCTGTAACTGCTATAAAAAACGAGGATTATTATAAATCTTCAAAGGATATGACCTCTGCAATGGCAGGTTTATACGGAACTTTCCAACAAGCGATGGTTGGTGAATCGCAGTTCAATAATAAGTATACCATTTGGGGTGAAGCCAGATCGGATAATTATGAAAGAGGTGGAAACTCTAACTCTACCTACGCGGAATTGCAGTTAAACGGTTTAAGTGCCGGTAATCCTTTTTCGGATTGGTCATCGATGTTTAAAGTGATCAATATCGCAAATCTCAATTTAAAATATATACCAGGAATTGCACAAACAGAAATCAATAAAGCCTTGGTTACTCCTCTTATCATTACAGATAACCTGGCTCAATGCCGCGCTCTGCGTGCAATGGCTTATTTCTATATTGTTAGAACATGGGGTGATGCCCCAATTCGCCTGGAGCCGTATGAAAACGCTTACCAGGAAGCAAGGGCAGCACGAGAACCTGCTGATAAGATATTTGATGAGGTAATAATTCCGGATTTTGAATATGCCTTTGCTAACCTGAATAAGGCTAATTATAGCGTATTCAGAATTAACAGAGGTGCCATCTGTGCCGCATTAATGGATGTTTACATGTGGAGAAAGGATTATGCAAAAGCAAAAACATGGTTCCTTCAGTTGGGTAAAGAAAGAACGCCTTCTACAGCTAAAGCAACTTATGGAGGTACAGTACAAACTGACCTTGAGCCCACAGTTAACTGGAACAAGATCTTTACTGAGCCAGCAAATAGCATTGAAGCAATATGGAACATCCATTGGGATACCAACCAAAATGGTTGCCCCTGTATGGCAGGGGTTTCAACCTCTCCAAACAATACCCCTTTGGTAATCGACTTTAATATTTTTTATAACTGGCCTCTTAAATATCCAACAGATATTAGACACAGAGCAACTTATGATATTGCTAAAACCGATGCACGTGACAGGGTTTGGAAATATTATAAAGGAAGTGGAACAATAGGAACAACTAGCTACACTGTTGCCGAAGCAGACAGGGCTGCTAATACTTCCAACGTGTACCTTACCATGTACCGCTTGGCAGACCAGTTTTTATTATATGCTGAGTTACTAAATAAAACAGGCGATCAGGCGAACGCTTTAAAGTATCTGAATTTTATTCGTACCAGAGCAAACATCCCGGTTTATACAAGCAGCAGTCCCGAAGTTTCTGTAACACCAGGAGTTTTGGATATGGATAAATTGGAAGAAGCTATTATCCAGGAAAGACAATACGAACTATTTGCTGAAGGCAAAAGATGGTTTGACCTGGTTCGTACCGACAGGGTAATTAGCATAATGGATCCAATCATTAAGGCTCGCCAGGTAAGGTCTGGAGTACTTGCAGCAGAGGCAACTGGCTGGGGTACAGATAAAAGAAAATATTTGTGGCCTATTAACAGAAACGTCCTGAACTCCAATTCTTTATTAGTTCAAAATCAGCCATATACCGACTAATACTTATATTATGAAAAAGGTTAAAACATTATCATACACATTAGTTGTCCTGTTAGGTTTAGGTTCATTGTTTTCGGGCTGCAGTATGTTCGGTTTGGATCTGAACGAGGATTATGATTATCAGCCGTCAGTTATTGACCCGCATATTAATATGACTGCATGGGATTATTTAAAGCTTAGGGCCAATGGGCCAAGCGCAAATGACACCATTTTTAGATGGATGAAAAAGGCGATTGATTATTCTGGTATTGATACTACCGAATACATGAAGCCGAACAGGACTTACATATTTCTTCATAACGAGGCTATCAGAAAAGTTTCAGGTACAGCCCAAACTCTTCAAAGCGGTTGTTTCTTTTTTGACTATCCTGTTATTGCTAAAAATCCAGATGGATCTGTAAGGATGACTACCGGAACCAATCCGGTTCCTGTAACATCTAATCCCACCAAAAGCTGGTTGGATTATGATAAGGAAACTGTAAGAAAATATCTGTTGTATCTGATAGGTGAGGGAGAATATAACTTCCATAATTTAACCCCAACCGAGGTTCAAATTAAATCATTACTGCCAGCCAATAGTATTGCAACCAAAGAGTCAAGGTTGGGATATATGCAAACTCCTTCAACCACGCCAGGCTTTACTACGGCAAGTACCGGTACTCCGGCGGTATTCACTTTCAATTATACTTCAGCGGCTCCTGAGCCAACAGGTTTTGATCCGGAAGGCAAATTCACTTTAAAGTTATCTAATACCGCAGATTCTAAATTGTTTCTGAATGGTGGATTAATAGCTAGATCCTCTGGTTATTATGCAACAAATGGTTCAATACATGTATGGGGTGCAACTGTACGTCCTTCCAGGTAATCAATTAATTATAAACAACATGAAAAAACTCTTATTCCTCATAGCAATACTGGTTTCTGGTAATGGTTTATTAGCCCAGGACGTTAAATTCGGTATCAAAACCGGCCTCAATTTTCCGTCGCTGCAATCAAGGACCGCTTTTAGCCCTGCTGGAGATTATAAAATAAGTGCCAAATTTCTTTTGGGAGTATATTCTGAAATAAAAATGGGAAAATATACGCTTCAGCCTGGAGTGATGTTTTCTGTAAAAGGCAACAAGGCCGTACAAGATAGCAACACTATTTCTTACGGATCCAAGGTTCCTTATACCATTGAGCGGAATGTCAACTTATCCTACCTGGAAGTTCCGGTAAATTTATTGTACAAGCAGCCTGTTAAGATAGGAACAATTTATGCAGGTGGTGGCCCTTATGCTGCATTAGCCCTTAGCGGCCGTATGAGGTCGATCAATAAAAGAAGCACTTATATGAAAAGATCCAGTGTAGAAGATGTTGAATTTGGAAGCGATCCGGATCAAATTAAAAGAACAGATTTTGGTGCTAATTTCCTGATTGGCCTTAAAACTAAAAATGGTTTTGATATTGGTGCCAACTACGGCTTAGGCTTGGCAAACATCAGCAATAATTCATCATTTAAATCAAGCAACAGGCTTATTGGCCTGCAAATAGGTTATCTTTTTTAATTTGGTTAGTAATAAAGGCTGCCGTCATTTAGGCGGCCTTTTGTTATTTAACCTGAGTTCGATTATAACAATGTGTTAAGCATCTAAAAATAAGCGTTTTGCTTTCCCCTCTCCTTGAGGAGAGGGATAGGGTGAGGTGATAGCCGACATAGTGTCTTATACCCTCTCTGCCTTCGGCATCTCTCCCAAAGGGCGAGAAAAGTCCCCCACGCCCTGCAAACTGCATATTAATAGTCGAACTCAGGTTATTTAATAAGGCATTCAGAATATCTGATCTTATAACCCCCAAAATGTATGAAGCATTTATTCTACCGGCTTAGATTAAAACACATAGTATCACTACTTGTACTAGCAGCAAGCTATCAATCTTTTGCTCAAGTAAAAAATCCCGCCACTAACTATCCCAACTTCTTCTCCAAACAAGACCCCATCTTCAACACGCTTTCCACAAAATGGGAAGAAGGCGCGTTTATCGGCAACGGCTTGCTTGGAGCAATGATTTACCGGGAAGACGACAACGCCATCCGCTTCGATTTAGGAAGAACAGACGTTGCTGACCACCGCTTAGGAATGAATCCATCAGTAGGCAGGCCGAGATTACCTATCGGCCGTTTCGTGCTTCGCCCTTCGGGCAAAATCAAGAGCATAAACCTGCGTATGGATCTATGGAATGCAGAAGTTAGCGGCGTAATAACTACCGATAAAGGAAAAATAGAACTGCAGGCATTGGCCGCAGCAACTAAAGATATATTCGTTTTTAACACGAAAACCTCGGGAGAAGAAAAGAACTTTACATGGGAATGGATCCCAGAAGTTTCTCAAACTCCATTCAGAGTTTTAGGGCGTGATACATCATCATCCTACAAACCCAATCCACAACCCACACTTACAGAAGATAACGGAATTAGCTACAACTATCAGCCACTGCTTGTTGGCGGAAGCTACACCACAGCATGGAAAAAAAGTAATCAATCCAATCAGCAATCGTTGTTGATTACCATTAGCAATTCTTTCCCTGCCGACGATTCTAAAAAGCAAGCTGAACAAGCCCTGTCAGGAATTTCAGTACAAAATATCAGCGAAGTACTTAGGGCACACCGCAATAAATGGCACCAGTTTTACCAGCAAAGTTTTATATCCATACC
>Ga0307408_100003972_pt1 | contig 10076 bp, 7 predicted proteins | sample 322Cmetagenome_FD_202116 | JGI IMG/M metagenome (GOLD analysis project Ga0307408, IMG submission 202116) | Maize rhizosphere microbial communities from greenhouse at UC Davis, California, United States - 322HYB-C-3 | ecosystem: Host-associated > Plants > Roots > Rhizosphere > Soil | place: USA... | reverse complement strand
GTTTCGACCCCGACCAGGGACCAGGTGCCGGAGGACACGTAGGCGGCGCCGGGGTCCTGGAGGGGCACCCCGACCACGGCGCTGGCCGTGTCGTGGCTGGGCGGGGCGATCACCCGTGCGGCCGCGTAGCCGGGCAGCTCGGGCAGGACCGGGCCGAGGTCGGTGCCGGCGTCCACCACCTCGGGGAGCAGGTGGGTGGGGACGCCGAGCTGGTCGAGCAGCTCGGTGGCCCAGCGGCCGCCGGCCATATCGTAGGCGCCGGTGGTGCTGGCCGCCGTGTACTCGGCCACGGCCGCGCCCGACAGCAGGCGGTGGAACAGGTCGGGGATCAGCAGCAGCCGCTCGGCCCGGGCGAGGGTCCCGGCCCGGGCCTCGGCCATGAGCTGGAAGACGGTGTTGAGCTCCAGCAGCTGGATGCCGGTGGCCAGGTACAGGCGCTCGCGGCCGACCCGGCCGACGGCCTCGGCGAGCATCCCGACGGTGCGGGGGTCGCGGTAGCTGACCGGGTCGCCGAGCGGCTCGCCGTCGCGGCCGAGCAGCCCGTAGTCCACCCCCCAGGCGTCCACGCCGACGGCGTCGACCGTGCCCGCGGCCGCGCCGGCGGCGGCCAGGCCGGTCTGGACCTGGGCCCAGATGCCACCCAGGTCCCAGCGCAGGTGGCCGTGGTGCGGGCGGGGCGGGGTCGGGAAGCGGTGCAGCTCCTCCAGGGTGACCCGGGTGCCGTCGAAGCGGCCGAGGACGACCCGGCCACTCTCGGCGCCGAGGTCGACCGCGACCACGTTGCGGGTGGCCATCAGCGCGCCTCCACCGGGACCCGCTGGACACCGACGCCGACGTCCTTCCAGGCGTAGACCTCCTCGTCGGGCACGCCGTCGTCGCAGACCAGGCCGGTGATCCCGGCCGTCTCCACGAACGGGTGGAGGGCGAAGCGGCCGACCTTGCTGTTGTCGAACAGCCCGTAGACGGCGGCGCTGATCGACACCAGCCGCCGCTTGACCGCCGTCTCCTCCGGGGACAGGTCGAGCAGGCCGAGCTCGGGCGACAGCGCCCGCAGGCCGAAGAAGCCGTAGGTGAGGCGGCCGCGGCCGGCCAGGGTGGCACCCATGTCGCCGACCAGGGCCCACGAGGACCGCCGCAGGGTGCCGCCGGGCATGACCACGGTGGCGTCGGACTCGGCCAGGGCCTCGGCCGCGGGCAGCCCGTTGGTGACCACCACCAGGCCGCGCCGGTTGAGCTTCAGCAGCTCCTTGATCAGGTAGAAGCAGGTGGTGCTGCCGTCGACGGCGATGGCGTCGCCGTCGTGGACCATGCGGGCGGCCTCGCGGGCGACGGCGATCTTCTCGGCGGTGTGCAGGTGCAGCCGGATCTCGAAGGCGCCCTCGTCGGGGGTGGGGGCGGGGACGGCCCCGCCGCGGACCCGGTGGAGCAGCCGCCGCCGCTCCAGGCGCTCGAGGTCCTTTCGCACCGTGACGAGCGAAACCCCGAACCGCTCGGCCAGGTCGGGCACGCCGACCCGGCCGGCCTCCTCGAGGAGGCGCATGACCTCGTGCTGGCGATCGCGTTCGGTGCTGCCCGGCATCGGGGGACCTCACTGGGTGATTGCGCGAGCTGCGCATCGGGACCGTAAATGGGGATTTCCGTGCAGGTCAATGGGTCGGGCACAAATGGCCCATGGGCCGGTTGAGAACGAAAGCACAGCGCTTTCGCTGAACGACTTAGCGGCTCAAGCGGCCGAGCTGGTCCTCCAGCGGGCGTTGACCTCGGTGCCGGCCATGGCCGCCAGCATCTCCGGCCAGACGTCGGCGTGGCGGCGCCGGTACTCGTCCATGTGCTCGGGGCGCACGCGCAGCAGAAAACAGTACCGGGCCATCGCCAACCACCTTCGGGGACGAGCGCATAAACTCGCGCTGCCATTTCCGGCACACGGAGGGTATCCCATGCGCCTGGCCATCGAGCGCGAGCTGATCGCCCACTACGGCCGGCACATGACCGCCGACCGGCTGGTCGTGGGGACCTCGGGCAACCTCAGCATCCGCGCCGGCGACCTGCTGGCCGTGACCCCCGCCGGCCACGCCTACGACACCCTCACCCCGGAGCTGGTCTGCGTCCAGCGGCTGGACGGCTCGCCGGTCGAGGGCGACCTCGCCCCGACCAGCGAGCTCCCCTTCCACCAGCTCATCTACGCCCACACCGAGGCCGCCGCGGTGGTCCACACCCACTCCACCGCGGCCACGGTCGTCTCGACCCTGGTCGAGGAGCTGCCCACCATCCACTACATCCTGGCCGTGATGGGCGGCCCGATCCGGGTGGCCCCGTACGCCACCTTCGGCAGCCAGGAGCTGGCCGGGAACGTGGCCGCGGCCATCGAGGGCCGCTCGGGGGTGCTGCTGGCCAACCATGGCGCCATCACCTACGGGCCGTCGATCGAGGTCGCCTACGACCGCGCCCTGTACCTGGAGTGGGTGGCCGAGGTCTGGCTGCGGGCCCATTCGGTGCCCGGGTTCACCCCCCGGATCCTCGGCGAGGCCGAGATGGCGGAGGTGTACGCCAAGATCGGGGGCACCTACGGCACCACCGGCCGACCCCGGGAGGCTTCGACCTCGATCCCGGCCGATCCGCGGAGGTCCCGCGAGGAGCGGCCGACCAGCAGCTCGTAGCGGCCCGGGTGGACGACCCAGGCGCCGGTGGCCTCGTCGTAGGCGGCCAGCTCGCCGGGGTCGAGGCGCAGGGTGACGTCCGCGGTGGCGCCGGGGTCGAGGCGGACCTTGGCGAACCCCTTGAGCTGGCGGGGGGGCTGGCTGGCGGCGGACGGGAAGGAGACGTAGAGCTGGACGACCTCGGCCCCGCGGCGGGCGCCGGTGTTGGTGACCGGGACGGTGACCGTGACCGCGCCGGTGGCCTGGTCGTGGTCGATCCGGGGCTCGCCGTAGGCGGGCTCGCCGTAGGAGAGGCCGTGGCCGAACGGGAACAGCGGCTCCTGGCCGTTGGCGTTGAGCACCACCGTGCGCGGGTTGGCCCCGGCCACGGCGGCGATCAGCCGGTCCTGGTCGCCGGGCAGGGCGAGCGAGGCCCTGTCCATGCCCTCGCCCACGGCGGTGCCGGCCACGACCACGGCCACGTCGCACCCGGCGGCCAGCTCCGCCGCCTCCTGGATGCGGTCGTCGGGGGGCTGCCAACCCAGCCGGACGTTGCCGCCGCCGAGGCCGAGGTCCATGACCGGCCAGGCGGTGGCGCTGTTGTAGTCGAGCCGGATGGCGGCCGGGTGGCCGGCCCGGAGGTCGATGGTGCCGGAGACCGGGAGCGGCGGCCCGTCGAAGACCTGGCCGAACTCCCGCTCTCCGGCCGCGACCAGGGTGCCGTCGATCTCCAGGCGGGTGATCCCGGCGGCCAGGACGGTGAAGCGGTGCGGCCCGCCCACGGTCGGGGTGACGGTGCCGGTCCAGCGGGCCGACCACACCGGGGCGGTCAGCTCCTTGGGGGCGGCGGTGACGTCGACGGTGGCGTCGACCACGGTCAGGGCCGGCTCGCCGCCGGGGGCCTCGCCGTCCCAGTACTCCCCCAGCAGGCCGTTCCCCTGCCCGCCGGGCGGGGTGAGGACCTCGGCCGGCACGGTCGGCAGGGGCGCGTCGCCGAACGACCCCTGGGCGAACGCCACCCGCACCCCGGCGCCGGCCCGGGCGGCGATGCCGTCCAGGGGGGTGACGCGCCGGTCAGGGAAGGTTCGCACGCACGGGGACCCGGCCATCACCCACTGGGCGTCGTCGCGGGCGGTGCCGACGACCGCCACCGAGCCGACCCGCCCGGCGTCCAGCGGCAGCAGCCGGTCGTGGTTGCGGAGCAGGACCATCGCGTCGGCGGCGATCCGGGTCGCCAGGGCGACATGGCCGGGGGTGCTGGCCAGGGCGGGCCGCCGGTCCTCGTCGGCGAGCGGGTGGGTGTCGAGGCCGGCGTCGAGGATGGCGAACAGGGTCCGCCGGACGATCTCGTCCAGCCGTTCGGGCGGGATGGCCCCGGAGGTGAGGTGCTCGGCCGTCCGTCCCTCGGTGACGCCGAGGCCACAGACGTCGAGGCCGGCGTTGGCGGCGGCCACCGGGTCGCGGACGGCGTGCTTGAAGTCCGGGGCCACGAACCCGTCCCAGCCCCAGTCGTGCTTGAGGGTGCGCATGATGCCGGGGTGCTGGCAGGCGTAGACGCCGTTGAGCCGGTTGTAGGACCCCATCACCGACCCGGCGCCGCCCCGCTGGACGACCGCCTTGAACGGCGGGTAGTCCAGCTCCTGGAGGGCCCGCTCGCCGACCACGGTGTTGACGGCCGGGGTGCGGCCGTCGCCGGTCGCGTGCCCGGTGCGCCCGGTCTCGGCGTTGTTGCCGACGAAGTGCTTGACCATCGAGATGACGTGGGTGTCCTGGATGGCCCGGACCTCGGCGGCGGCCAGCCGGCCGGCCAGGTACGGGGTCCTCCCCCATCGCCTCGGCCAGCCGCCCGCCCTGCGGCACCCGGGTGATGTCGACCGCCGGGCCGAGCAGCACGTTGGCGCCGGTGTCGCGGGCCTCTTGCGCCACGGCCCGGCCGTAGGCGGCGGCCAGCTCGTCGTCGAAGGTCGCGGCCAGGGCCAGCGAGGCCGGGAACGCGGTCACGTTGCCGGGCCCGCGGATCCCGTTGGGGCCGTCGGCGTACCGCAGCGGCGGGACGCCGAGGTGGGCGACGGCCTCGAAGTCGCCGAGGGCGACCGCGACCTTCTCGTCCAGGGTCATCCTGGCCAGCAGGTCGTCGGCCCGGCCCCTGGCTGGCCGGCTCGCCGTCATGGGGCCGGCTAGCCCTTGACCGCGCCGGCGGTCATGCCCTCGACGATCCGCCGGTTGAGGAACAGGAACAGCAGCAGCGGCGGGATGGTGATGAGCAGGATGTCGGCGAACAGCAGGTTGTACTGGGTGTTGAACTGGCTCTGGAAGTTGAACACCGTCAGCTGGACGGTGGCGTTCTCGTCCCCGGGCAGGAAATACAGGGGGTTGGCGAAGTCGTTGAAGATGGCCACCGACTGCACGATCACCACCGTCACGATCACGGACTTCAGCAGCGGGAAGATGACCTTGAAGAACAGCCGGGCCGGGCCGGCCCCGTCGATGATCGCCGCCTCGTCGAGGTCGCGGGGGATGGTGGCGATGAACGCCCGGAACAGCAGGATGCAGAACGCCAGCCCGAAGGCGATCTCGATGAAGATGAGGCCGGTCAAGGTCTTGAACAGCCCCAGCCTCTGCAGCACCCACACGGTCGGGACGACCGCGGGCGGGATGATCAGCCCGGACAGCACCAGGAAGTTGATGACGCCGTTCCAGCGGCTCTGCCGGCGCTGCACCACGTAGGCCACCATCGCCGACAGCACGACCAGCACGGCGACGCTGACCACGGTCAGGACGATGCTGTTGACGAAGGCGATGATCAGCATGTAGTCGCGGGCCCGCAGCGCCTCGCCGAAGTTCTGGAGCAGGGTCCAGGTGGTGGGCAGCGAGAACTGGAGCTCCCCGGCCTCGGTCCGGGTCTTGGCCGCGGTGAACAGGATGAAGGCGAACGGGACCAGGAAGACGACCGCGAACAGGACGATCCCGAACAGGCCCAGCCAGAGGTGCAGCCTGGTCCTCACAGCTCGACCTCCTGGCGGGTGAAGAACCGGTACAGGGGAAAGACGATCGCCGTGACCAGGACGAACAGCACCACGTTGCCGGCCGTCGACAGGCCGTAGAACCCGGCCTGGTACTGCTTGTAGATGACCGAGGCGATCACGTCGGAGGTGAACCCGGGGCCGCCCCGGGTCATCGCCCAGATGAGGTCGAAGGTCCGGAGGCCGCCGATCAGCGACAGGATGATCACGGTCGTGACCGCCGGCTTGGACAGCGGCAGGATGATGTGCCAGAACCTCCGGAACGAGTTGGCGCCGTCCACCGCCGACGCCTCGAAGTACTCGCGCGGGATCGACACGATCCCGGCGATGAAGATCACCGTGGCCAGGCCGACGCCCTTCCACACGTCGACCAGGGCCACCGACAGCAGGGCGAACTTGGGGTCGACGAGCCAGGCCGGGCCGTTGATGCCGACCGCCGCCAGCGACTTGTTGATGAGGCCGGCCGACGGGTCCATGAGGACGGTGAAGGTGAGCCCGACGCCGATGGTGCTGACCAGGACCGGGAAGAAGGCCACCGACCGCAGGAACCCCCTGGCGATGATCGGCGAGGTGAGCAGCTGGGCGAGCAGGATGCCCAGGACCACCTTGAGCGAGCAGGTGATGACCGCGTAGATCAGGGTGTTCTTGAGGCCGATGACCAGCGCCGGCTCCTGGAAGAAGTTGACGAAGTTGTTCAGGCCGATGAACTCCCAGGTGGAGAGGTCCCAGCGGGTCAGGCTGAAGAAGAACGACGAGAACGTGGGCACGATGAAGAACACGAGGAAGATGACCGCCGCCGGAAGGCAGAACCAGAACGGGTAGGGGCTCCGCTTCCGGACCGCCGGCGCCGGCGCGGAGACGGCCGGCGCGGCGGTCTGGCGAGGCGTCACCTCGGTCGACATCGTGCGCTCCTCACGACCAGCCCTTGAGGCCGAGCTGCTGGGCCTGCTTCTTGACGTCCTTGTCGTAGAGCGCGGCCCCGTCCTGAGCGGACCGGAGGCCGGAACCGACCTCGACGGTGATCTGCTCCAGGGCCGGGCCCTTGATGGGGGACGAGAACTCCAGCGCCGGCGTGATGTTCCCCTTCTTCACGTAGGCGACCACGTCCTTGACCGCCTGTGGGACATCGGCCGGCAGCTCGCAGCCCTTGACCATGTACGGGCCGGCCGGCGGGTAGGCCTTGGTCTGGACGTCGCAGCCCTCGGGGGTGGCCACGAAGGCCACGAACTTCTTGGCCGCGTCCAGCTGGGCGCCCTCGGTCGACTTGGGGATGTAGAGACCGGCCGGCATCCAGATGGTCATCCCGGCCTTGGCGGCGTCGTCACCCGGCTGCCCGAAGAAGCCGACGTCGTTGATGTGGGCGGGGTCGGACGCGGCCAGCGTGCCCACCGCGAAGGTGAGCATGGGGAAGTGGGCCCCCTTGCCCGCGGCCAGGTCGCTCACGCCCTTCTCGAACTTCATGGACCGGTAGTTCTTGTTCTCGTACCCCGCCTTGTGCACCTCCTCCAGGCGCTGGAAGCCCTTGACGGCCGGCTCCTGGGCGTACTTCACCTGGCCGGCGGTGTACTTCCCGGCCCAGCCCGGGTCGGCGGAGGCGACGTTGTGGAAGTCGGCCAGGACGAACAGCTGCGAGGTCCAGGTGTCCTGGTAGGTCTGGATCACCGGGTCGATGCCGGCCGCCTTGATCTTGGCGTTGTTGGCCATGAACTCGGCCCAGGTGGTCGGCACCTGCAGACCCAGCCGCTCGTACACCTTGCGGTTGTAGAGGATGCCGCCGGCGGACGACCCGGTGATCGGCGCGCCGTAGAGCTCGTTGTCCACCGACACCGTCGGCTTGAAGGTGTCCTCGATCTGGCCGGCCCAGGCCTCGCCGGTCAGCGGGGTCAGGTTCTGCTTGGGGTTGAGGGCCTGGAACAGCGAGCCCGAGTTGTACAGGAAGACGTCGGTCATCTCGCCCGTGGAGAGCCGCGTCTTGACGATGTTGTCGCCGTCGCTGCCCCCGGGCCGTGTCTGCACCTGCACGGTGATGTCGGGATTCTTGGCATGGAAGGCCGCGGCGAGGGCCTGTGCCGGCTTGACGCTCCCGTCGGCGTTGTCGACGAGGAAGGTGAGGGTGGTCCCCCCGCCCTTGTCGCTGGAGCCGAGGCTCCCGGCGCTGCAGGCGCCGAGGGCCAGGACGCAGGCCACCGTGGCGGCGAGCAGCGGGACCGGCCGCCAGGGCTTGGCGAACCTCATGAGCGTACCTCCTTGGATCGAGCTTGCGACGATCAGCGCGGGCGGGCTAGGGCGGCAGGAGGTGGTCCAGGCGGGCATGGAGGGCCTGGCGGCCCTTGGCCAGGCCGGGCGGGGCGTGGGCGAGCGCGTCGACCAGCCGGCCCGACGGCGCGTCGAGGAACGCCTGGAGCCGGGCGGCGGCCTCGGCCTCGTCGCCGACCACGCCGGACTCGGTGGCGGCGGCGACGACCTGGCGCCAGGTGTCCTCGTGGTCGAGGACGTCGCGGACGGTCGCCTGGGCCGCCAGCGGACGGTCGACCGCCGCCGGGTCGGCCGTCTCCCAGGCATGGGTGCCGTGGCCGACCCGCACCGGCTCCGGCCGGCCGGGGACGTGCACGCTGGCGGTGGCGCCGACCGGGACCACGACCCGCAGCGCGAACCGGCCCTCCGACCGCTGCCAGGCGACCTCGGCGTCGCCGTACGGCGTGCGGTGACGCGCCGAGGCCGAGGTCAGGCTCCGGGCCGGTGTCGGACGGACCAACAGCTCGCGATAGCCGGGGGCCGCCGGGGCCAGGCCTGCGAAGGTCCGGTGCAGCCAGTCGGCCACCGCACCGAAGGCGTAGTGGTTGAACGACGTCATCTGCCCCGGGTTGATCTGGCCGTCGGGGAGGATGGCGTCCCAGCGCTCCCAGACCGTGGTCGCCCCCATCGTCACCGCGTACAGCCACGACGGGCAGCCCGTCTGGAGCATCAGCCGGTGGGCCACCTCCAGGTGGCCGGAGCCGGTCAGGGCGTCCATGATCAGCGGGGTGCCGACGAACCCGGTGCTCACCCGGAAGCCCGACGCCCGCACCAGGTCGGCCAGGCGGTCCCCGGCGTGGTGGCGCTGGTCGGCGGTGGGCAGCAGGGCCCACTCGAGCGCCAGGGCATAGGCGGTGGGGGCGTCGCTCAGCACCCGCCCGCCGGGCGTCACGAACTCGCGCGCGAAGGCGTCGCGGACCTCGCCGGCCAGGCGGCGGTACTTCTCGGCCACGTCGGCGTCGCCGGTCACGGTCGCGGCCAGCCCCACGACCTCGGCCGAGCGGGCCAGGTAGGCCGTGGCCACAACGTCCGGGTCGGCCTGGGCCTCGAACGGGGCGTCGTGGGGAGCGGTCGGGTCCAGCCAGTCGCCGAGCTGGAAGCCTCCTGTCCACAGGCGGTCGGCGCCGGCCAGCCCGGCGATGTAGTCGACCCAGGCGCGCATGCTCGGCAGCTGCCGCTCCAGCAGCCCGACGTCGCCGGTGCGGCAGTACAGGACCCAGGGCACCAGCGTGGCGGCGTCCCCCCAGGCCGCCGCCGCCGGCAGCGGCGACTCGATGACGTCGGGGACGACCAGGGGCACCGACCCGTCGGGCCGCTGCTCGGCGACCAGGTCGGCCAGCCAGGAGCTCAGGAAGCCGGCGCTGTCGAACAGGAAGCTGGCCGTGGGCGCGAACACCTGGATGTCGCCGGTCCAGCCGAGGCGCTCGTCGCGCTGGGGGCAGTCGGTGGGCACGTCCACGAAGTTGCCCCGCATCCCCCAGACGACGTTCTCGTGGAACCGGTCGAGCTGCGGGTCCGAGGAGGCGAACCATCCCGTCCGCCGTAGATCGGAGCCGACCACCACCGCCTCGACGTCGGTGACGCGGACCTCGGGCAGCCCGCGGATCTCGGCGTAGCGGAACCCGTGGAAGGTGAGGCTCGGCTCCAGCACCTCCAGCGGCCCGCCGGCCAGCAGGTAGGCGTCGGTGGCCTTGGCCGTCCGCAGCGGCCGCACCCCCAGCTCCCCGTCCTCCAGGACCTCGGCGTGGCGGACCACGACCTCGGTGCCCGGGGCCTGGTCCCGGACCCGGAGCCGCACCCAGCCGACCAGGTTCTGCCCGAAGTCGATCAGGGTGGCCCCGGACGGCGAGGCGAACACCGCCACCGCGGGCAGGGTCCCGGTGACCCGCACCGGCGGGCCGTCGGGTGCCACCAGGCGGGCCAGGTCGGCGTCGACGACCTCGACGGCGCCGCCGCGGTCATCGGTCCGGGGACGCAGGTCGGTCCGCTGTCCGTCATAGAGGTCATCGGCCAGGACACCGCTCTCGCCGGCGGTCCAGGAGCCGTCGGTGCCGAGGCGGACGACCGTCCCGTCCGAGGTGGTCACCTCCAGCTGGGCCAGCAGGGCGAGGCGGTCCCCGTA
>Ga0307408_100003970_pt1 | contig 10078 bp, 9 predicted proteins | sample 322Cmetagenome_FD_202116 | JGI IMG/M metagenome (GOLD analysis project Ga0307408, IMG submission 202116) | Maize rhizosphere microbial communities from greenhouse at UC Davis, California, United States - 322HYB-C-3 | ecosystem: Host-associated > Plants > Roots > Rhizosphere > Soil | place: USA... | reverse complement strand
CCCAAATTTAATCTGCTGATCAAAGCCAGTGCCATTATTATCGTATTGTTAATGCAATCGCCGCGTTTCCAACAACAATTAAGCCAGTTGAACTTCTGGGCAAAGAAGAAGGAGAGCAACCGTGCTTAAATTAAATCCCAAATTTATCCCGCTCGCCGTCACCTGCGCATTGTTCTTTGCGCTGTTTGGTGTAGGCGCAATTCAATTCGATGGATTTGGCAGTTCGCGCGTATTTTTTAATTTACTCAGCGACAACGCCTTTTTAATTATCGCCGCCGTCGGTATGACCTTTGTAATTCTCTCCGGCGGAATTGATTTATCGGTCGGCGCTGTGATCGCCTTAACCGGTGTAGTGTGCAGTGTATTAATTAGCAAATACCAATGGCATCCACTGGTGGTATTTCCCGTGGTATTAATTGGCGGCACTGCATTTGGTGCAATCATGGGCGCTATTATTCACTACTACAAAATGCAGCCGTTTATTGTAACGCTCGCGGGAATGTTTTTTGCGCGCGGTTTGGCGAGTGTGATCAGCGAAGAATCTATTCCCATCGAACATGAGTTCTACAACCAGGTCGCTGAGTTTGGCTTTATGTTACCCGGCGATGCCTGGGTCGGAACCTCAACGATTATTTGTTTGTTGGTGTTATTCGCCGCAATTATCATCGCCCACTACACCCGCTTCGGCGGCCGCGTTTACGCTATCGGTGGCGATGCAAATTCCGCCGCATTAATGGGCATCCCACTCGCCCAAACCACCATCCGCATCTACGCCATCAGCGCCTTCCTCGCGACACTCTCCGGTATCGTCTATTCCTTCTACACATTCTCCGGCTACTCACTCGCCGCCGTCGGCGTAGAACTGGATGCAATTGCTGCGGTGGTTATCGGCGGCACATTATTAACCGGCGGCTACGGCTATATGTTCGGCACCCTCATGGGCGTGCTGATTATGGGTGTAGTGCAAACCTATATTTCGTTTGATGGAACGCTAAGCAGTTGGTGGACGAAGATTGTGATTGGATTGTTGCTGTTTTGTTTTATTGCATTGCAGCAGTTGTTGGTGCGGGGGAAGCCGCGCTAGAGCAAATCCGCTACCACATATTGAAAAGCCCAAGGTGAGAAGCCTTGGGCTTTTTTATTTGATGCCGCGCGCGATAAATTACAGCCTAAAGAGAGATAAATACTGTGGGCAATTCGTTGCCCACAATGGAAAAGAATTCCATTCAAGCTAAGGCTAATTACTATAGTCCTTGACTAACCGTTCCCTTTCATCGTCAAGAATTTTTTCCATGCCTAGCACTTTAGAGTTTACCTCTCTGAGGTAACTCAGATGTGAATGCACTCTATCTGATGCCAAGCCGGACTTTCTCTGACTTTCCAAGCGATCCCACTTACCTGCGAAGTAGTCTGCAATGGCCACCGCGTTGCTCATATCCTTGGCATGTTCAGCAATCGCTATTTGCTTCCGCAATGCGTCTTCCGTAACTGCCTGAATGTTGGCCGCCAGATCTATTGCTACTCTAGTTAGCTCCAATTCCGACCTTGCCTGCCTGAGAGCCTCATTGGCTTGACTAAGTGCTTTATGATTCTGGCGGAGGCTCACTGCCAATAACCAAATAGTGAAAAAGCCGATGATTGGGTTTACCAAACCACCGACGAAGTCGCCAAACTGCCCCCAAACCGATTGCTTGTCGCTCAAGCCATTTGGAAAGTGGATAAGGTAAAAGACCACTGACCCACCTAGCACAATAAGTACTAAGTATGGTGCCCATTTCTGTATACGGGATTCATGCCCTATATCTTGATTTTTTATTTCAGGCATTGGCAACTCCATTACATTAAGTAAAAACGCCCAATAACGGGCGTCGTTTGAAGTTGCAATATTAGAACAACCCTGCTGGCACCCCCGCTAAATATCTCGCTTACTAGTGGTATTCATCTCAAGCCCTAAACATTGATTAAACACAATGAATCCAACTATCTACCCTTTTGGAAAACAGGCTAAAATCGGCCAAAATTGAACACCAAAGCAAACATTATCACCTAGTAGGTTGATTTATAAAGAGTAAAGCAATTAAACATACAAGGTTACATCATTATTTAACGCAATAATTAACAGATGGAATTTCTACGCCACTGGCGTACAATGGAGGGAAGATGGTTATTATTGAAACTCGCATATTCACCAAGCTCATTAAAGAACTACTGAGTGATGATCAATACAAGAAACTTCAGGAAGCCTTGGTAAACCGCCCCGACATGGGGGATTTAATAAAGGATTCCGGTGGGCTACGCAAAGCTCGCTGGCATTTGGAAGGCATAGGGAAAAGCGGTGGCATTCGAGTTATCTACTACTGGGTTGTCGATAATCACCAGATTCGCATGCTATATGCCTACCCAAAAGGTAAGCAGGAAAATCTAACCGGAGAACAAATTGCACAACTCAAAACAATTGTTGAGAGGTGGTAATGATGAAAAAAGAAATGTTTGATGAGCTTCTGGAAAGCATCCAGGAAATGGATGGCATTGTTAAAGGCAATCGAACTGCCTCTCGCAGTTTTGATTTTCCAGATCCTGAAGTGAAATCGATCCGTGATCGACTGGGCGTGTCCCAGGAAAAATTTGCTGTCCTTTTAGGTGTAAGCAAACGTACCGTTGAGAATTGGGAACAAGGCCGCCGACATCCGACAGGCGCTGCACGTTCATTGTTGCGAATTGTAGAAGCTGATCCGGAACATGCTTTGCGTGCGTTGAGTGCTTAAGATCAATCAAAGCTCCACCATCGCCTTTCAGGAAGCAAAAAAATCAGTTGCACCACTTTATTTATCAGCAATTATAAAACGGAGTTTTCGTGTACAAACTCTTCTACTACCCCCGCAACGCCAGTTGGGCGCCTCACATGCTACTGGCAGAAATGCAATTGGACTATGAGTTGATTCTGGTAGACCGGAAAACGGAAGCGCAGAAAAATCCTGAGTATTTAAAGCTAAATCCCACCGGCAGAATTCCTACTCTGGCTTTTGACAATCAGACTATTTATGAAAGCGCGGCCATCTGTTTATTTTTGTGCGAACAACATCCTGAAAAAAATCTGGTACCTGAAGCTGGAACCATCGCGCGGGCCAGATTTTACCAATGGCTATTTTATTTGAATGCGTCGTTGCAGCCTGAATTAATGGTATATTTTTATCCGCAAAAACATACAGCGGCCACATCAGGTTATGAAGATATAAAACAGGCGCAAGAGCAACGTGTTACGCAGATGTTGGTATTAATTGATAAGGAACTGGAAGGTAAGGAATTTTTATTGGGCGATAACATCAGCGCATGCGATTTTATATTGTTTATGTTGTTGCACTGGGGCAGCGGGCTTAAACAACCGCCCTTATCTTTTCCTAATTTAGGCAGGTTTTTGCGAGCGATGGCCACGAGGGAATCGATTAAGGCTGTGTGTGCGGTTGAAGGAACCGATCTTAAAATTTATGTTTAATGGATATTAATTACCTATGCGTTCCCAAGCGGAGCTTGGGAACGAGAATATGTGATATAGAATAATCACTCCCCATCTGCCCCCAATTTTTCCATCTTCGCAAACCATTTCTGCGCGGTTTTTTCATCCATATTGCCGACATTGCCAATCAAGGTTTCATTGATGGGCGCTATACCGACAAAACCTAAAATATTGCGCTCCAATGATTTCAAACTGTGCGCGCGAAAATACCAGCGATAAACCAATGCCGGCATTCCCATAGTAACCACCACCCGAGCGGAGCGGCCGGTTAGGCCTTTTTGCGCGAAGGGGTTTTTACCGTCGGAGGTGAATGCAAAATCGGGGCGGGCGACCTGCTCTAAAAATCCCTTGAGTACCGCAGGCATATCGCCCAGCCAAAGCGGAAAAAATAGCACTATATGTTCAGCCCAATGAATATCGTCTTGTGCAGGTTTTAAATTGGCGGGTAGTAAACCATGCTCCCATTCTTGCTGGCTGCGCAGTAGGGGAAAATCGATTGAGGCGACATTGACGTGGCGGACCTCGTGGCCAGCATCAGTCGCACCGCGCGCATAAGACCGCTCCAGCTCATTGCAGAGGTGATGCTCCTGTATATCAGGATGCCCCTGGATCAATAGGATATTTTTGCTCATTTATGTCACCTCAGTTGTGGCGATGAAAAATAAGGCAGGAAGATCAATTGGCAGGCTACGCCAGAATCATGGAACTTTTGTTGATGCAAAACAAGATTTACCGGCTATCGCTCACAGATGCGCAGAAATAAGCGGTAAACTATGATGCGCCCATTAACTGTTTCAGCTCAGCTATTTATCACCCTTAAGATTTTTTATAGTATCCAGCGCTAATAAAAAAACTGTATCCAATTTTTGGTTTTATCGCTTTTTATCCACAGCTTTTTTTGGTATGCCACTTGTTTTGTACATCATTGATTTGCACATCACTGAATAGGAACACCCGTTGAAACGACTGCTCCATTCCATTTTGACGCGCTGCCACTGGCTATCAATAGCGGTAGTGATGCTCATTACACTCATACCGCACAGCAGCATTGCCGAGCAGACCATTGTGGCTGCAGTCGATGAAGACATTATTGCGGATTACCAATTATTTGTTGGTGAGCGCGATCCACTGCTGATTGATTATTTTGGTGGTCCAGGTGCGCGGCGCGATGTCATTGAAATTATATTATTGCAGCAGGCGTTGGCGCTGGGAGGATTTAAAGAAAAAGTCACCCTGCGGCCAGAAAACAGTTATTTGCGGATTTTAAAATTGGTGGCTGATGGACAGGTGGCTTTGTCCGGCGCGCTTATGTGGCGTGAGGATATAAAACCTTACGCATCGCATTTGTTTAAAACCAAAGCGATAGTAAAAGAAGGAGAATTTATTGCCGGCCTATATACGCGCGCCGATAACCAACGTGCATTGCAAGCCAATACACGTCAAAAAATCAGCCACCTGAGCGCAGCCTCCAATAATCACTGGAATGCCGATGTAAAAACACTAACAAATTTAGGCATTCGAAAAATTCACTTCTCCACCTATTGGGTGCAAATTGTGCGTATGGTGGTAGCAAATCGCGCCGATGTGACACTCGCACCATTTCAAGTAAATCCGGATATGAAAGTGATGGTAGAAGGTTTGGAACTTGTACCTATTCCAGGAATTAAAGTTGCCCTACCCGGCAGCCGCCATTGGCCGATCAGTAAAAAGCACACCAAGGGCAAAGCAATATTTGATGCACTGGTGCGCGGCATTGAAGAATTGGAAAAGAAAAATATTATTCAGCGCGCGTATGAAGAGTGCGGCTTTTTTCATCCGCAAGTGAAGAGCTGGATATTATTAAATCCACCGGTTCCACAACCTTAATATGAATTCCTGTTTTCGGTTGTTCCCAATCCCCCGTCTGGAAACACATAGCCTGATACTAAATTAAGCCGTCCCTGAACACATTCTTTTCAAAAAGAAACGCATCCATTTAATATAAATATGCATTAAGCAGAGCTTGGGAACGAGAAAATTAAATCAATTGCGGAGCCAAGCCTGTGCTTTCACGCACCATCAGTGTATGCGGCAAAATACGTTTTACGGGTGTCATTGGCTCACCGTTAAGCTGTGGCAATAATAATTCCATACAGGCGATACCTATTTCAGTCATCGGCTGTGCCATGGTAGTAAGCGATGGGCTGCAGTATTCCGCATAGCGGATATTATCAAAACCCATTACCGAAAAGTCCTGCGGGATCTTAAAACCCATTTTATGCAACGTTGACATGCAACTCATGCCCATTTCATCGCTAAATGCAAAAATTGCTGTGGGGCGATTTGTTAATTGCGCGAGATTGCGGGTTGCTCCTGCTGCACCAGCAAGAGCGTAGTTGCCGATCTGGACTAGCTTCTCATCAAATTGAATACCGGCATTGGCCAACGCCCGCTTATAGCCTTCCAAACGGCTTTTGGTGCTGGGCACACTCATATTACCCGCGATAACACCTATACGTTTGTGGCCAAGGCTGAGCAAATAATTCACCGCATCTTCAGCGGCTGCGGCATTATCAATATTCACACTGGGAATACCTTCAATATCCACAGGCTCACAGGCATTGACAAGTGGCGGCAATTGTTCAGCGAGCGTTTGCTCAGGGTCTATATCAAACGGCAGGCGCGAACAAAATAATAAAATGCCATCAGCTTGGCGCGAGCGCACCATGTTGGCAAACGAGCGTTCGCGGCTTTCTTTTTCTTGCGTATCACCCAATAACAGCGAGTAACCTTTTTCAAGGGCGATACTTTCTATGGCGCGAATAACGGGATAATTAAATACGCTGATTACATCGGGAATGATGGCGACCAGGTTGTAGGTTTTGGACATGCGCAAACTGACGCCGAGGCTGTTGGGTGTGTACCCCCGGCGTTTTACCACTTCCAACACACGGGTGCGCTTGTCTTCAGTGACCAGTTCCGGATTGCGCAGTACGCGTGACACTGTAGCGGGTGATACCTTCGCTTCTTTGGCAATCTCTTTGATTCCAATCATTTTATTATCCTGTTTTTTGTTGTTATGGATTTTTACGGTGTCTGACAATTCAAGGCTAGCATTTTTTTATGCCCACCGTTAGCGACAGCAAAAAGAATCCGGCGATATACGGACACTAACAGAGACAATGATACAGGGGAAGCCATTAAAGCAGCGCCATAAGCAACGCCTTAAAATAGTAGAAAGGAAATAACAAAGGAAGAATAAAAAGGGAGCAGTGTGATACCCCAGCCATCCTGAAAAGACACGTTCCCGGATAGCTATTCACAACTGCCCCAAGCAAGGGAGAGACTACGGTTTAACAACATGCACAAAAACAACTATTTGGCGATTAAACTGATGGCAGCACCACCTCCGGGAGCCAGTTGCAATGAGATTGCATCACCAAGGGTGACTTCCATTTCTTTCACTCCATAACTTCCCGGATTCTTTGCGTAGTGGGCGTCTTTACCATCCTGATAAATGCGCGCGGTGTATTTTTTACCGGCATTCAGGAAATCCAGTTTGATTTCCAACTTGCGCGCACGTTCATTGGTTAATGCACCGACAAACCAGTTGCTGCTGTCGCGCGCTTTGCGCGCAATCGCCACATATTCACCAATTTCACCACCAAGTGGACGGGTTGTTTCCCAATCCACAGCCACATCTTTAATAAATTGAAATGCATCCGGATGCTGTTCGTAATGCTCAGGTAAATCCGATGCCATTTGCACCGGCGAATAAATCACCACATAGAGTGCAAGTTGTTTTGCCAAGGTCGTGTTCACCTGATTATTCGGGCGCGATGGCAAGGTCAATTCAAATGCTCCAGGCGTAAAATCCATTGGCCCCGAGAGCATGCGCGTAAAAGGTAAAATTGCTGTGTGATTCGGTGGATTGCCGCCATCGGCGGACCATGCATCGTATTCCTGGCCGCGTGCCACTTCGCGCGAAATAATATTTGGATAGGTGCGGCGCTCGCCGGTATCTTTTACTGTTTCGTGCGCAACAATCGCAATTTTATGTTGCGCCGCTATATCAATCACACGTTGCGCGTGATTTACATAAAATTGGCCGTGGTGATACAACCCATTGACCAGTTCTTCTCCAGTTTCTACATAACCGGTCTTGACGGCTTTCATGCCGTATTGTTTGAGAAATTGAAACGCATCACCCAATTGGCTTTCATAATTTTCAATCGCCGCACCTGTCTCGTGATGGCCAATAATATAAACCCCTTTTTCGGCAGCGTAGCGGCTGAGTTCTTGCACATCAAAATCCGGGGTGGGCGTGTAAAAATTAAATGCATTGCCGCCACCTGGCTTCCACCATTCGCCATCCCAACCTTTATTCCAGCCCTCAACCAATACACCGGCAAAACCGTGTTGTGCGGCAAAGTCGATATATTTTTTGGTGTTCGCCGTAGTGGCTCCGTGTGTCGGACCGGATTTCCAACTGGTTTTTTCCAAATGCAATTCCCACCAGATGCCGACATATTTTGCGGGTTTTATCCAAGAGACATCGCCCAACTTATTGGGTTCGTTTAAATTCAGTGTCAAATAATTAGTGATCAAATCGGCCGCCGAATTTTCCACTTGCAGAGTGCGCCAGGGTGTTATTGCCGGCGCCTGGAGCTGGACGGCAACAGCGACGTTTTTAGAAATAGGGACAAGGGTTGCACTGATTTTTCCATCGGCAGAACCCGTGACATTCATAGTGGAATAATTGTGCAGCGCCGCTTCGTGCAAAGCGATATATACGCCCTCTGCTGTTTTCATGGTGACCGGCGTATGCACCAACCCCATCTTGCTAATGGGTGAGTGTTGGTACAGATATTCATATTGATTGCCTGCTTGCGCCGGTGTCCACCAGGCGGCGTGGTCGGCGGCCATATTGAATTGCGTCAACTCGTGCAGTATCTCCATTGACTTGAGCGCGGGTTGTTGCGGAAATTCATAGCGGAAACCGACACCGTCATCGTACACACGGAACACCACATCCATCTTGCGTTTGGCTCCGCTACTTTCGCGTAAGGCAACACGCAATTGGTTGTAATGGTTGCGGATGAACCGTTCTTCCCCCCAAGGCTGCTCCCAGGTTTGGTCAACACGGGTGGTTTTCGCCGCGACCAGTTTAAAACCGCTTGCCAAATCCGGTTGGTTTTTCAGGACAAAACCCAAACGCGAATCCGCCACCAGGTCTTTACCTTTATAAAACACTTTGTAGCTGGGTTCACCTGCTGGTGAGAGATAAATATTTACACCCAGCGTTTGGCCAGGCGAAGAAACGCTCGCAGCTGGTGTCTGTGCAGCTGCTGCGCTGGAAATCCATGAGGCGATAAGGATCATAAGTATTTTTTTCATTGCTGTTTTTGTCTTGGTAAATAAGTGATGTTGATAGCGGTATTTTTATAATGCCCTTCATCGTACCGCGCAGGACTCGCATAGCAGTCGCACGAATTTTTTTAGGTATTAAAGCGCGCTGCCTGTTATCAATTTAATAGCAGGATTTATCCAGTGTCTAGCATCAAATCCCTGTTTTAAAAAAAGAAATCGTTTTCAAAATCCTGAAAACGATTTCAGTAATAGCCGTCCTCACAAAGCCTTCCCGCTTCCATTTTAAAACCTCACGTCTCACCTCAATCAACACTGCACACAACAGCAAAACAGGACACTATCGACAATTTAAAAAATGCAAACGTTTTCAAAAAAAAGAAATCGATTTCAAATTTTAATTGTGCAGTTTTTCATCTAGACATAATCCAATTTCTATCATTAAGATATTTTCGATCCACTCAACAACAATAAAAAATGCGATTCGCTGTTAATAATCGACTGGCCATAACGGCTACCTATCTGACACATAAATTGTTTTTCACAGCTCCATTATTTTAATAACAATTCTCCCTAATCAATGAGGAAAACACTATGCATTCCCTTAGACGCGCTCCGCTCTTGCAGCAGAGTTTATTCATCAGCCTACTCGGTTTAGTCAGTTCACTGACCACAACCAGCGTCCATGCCCAAACCAACCTTGCCCAGGGCAAAACCGCCAGCGTCTCCAGCAGCGTCGATGTCTACGGTGCAGGCAACACTATCGATGGCAACCAATCCACCTACTGGGAAAGCCAAAACAATGCCTTCCCGCAATCACTCACCGTGGATTTGGGCAGCGCCTATAACATCAACCAACTGCGCTTGAAATTGCCCTCCAACTGGAGCTCACGCACGCAAAATATTTCAATCTCCGGCAGTGTGAATGGCTCCAGTTATTCCACATTGGTTAATGCAGCCAATTACAATTTTGTGCCCGGCAGCAGCAACACCGTTACCATTAATGTGCCCAGCAGCAGCGCGCGTTATGTGCGCGTGAATGTAGCCAGCAATACCGGTTGGCCTGCGGCGCAAATTTCCGAACTGGAAGTTTTTGGCGATAACCAGACTCCACCGCGCGATGCTTTTGCACAAATCAAAGCGACCTCGTACAACAGCATGAGCGGTATCCAAACCGAAGCAACATCGGACACCGGTGGTGGCAGCAATATCGGCTGG